>Ga0068859_100009053_pt1 | contig 10058 bp, 10 predicted proteins | sample KBSSwiS22_FD_66585 | JGI IMG/M metagenome (GOLD analysis project Ga0068859, IMG submission 66585) | Switchgrass rhizosphere microbial communities from Kellogg Biological Station, Michigan, USA - KBS Switchgrass S2-2 | ecosystem: Host-associated > Plants > Roots > Rhizosphere > Soil ...
GACTGGAGATTGAGGGGTTGCCCGGAAATATCATCAACGACCATCAACCTACATGCAGAAACAAAAACAACATAAACGATTTACAATTTCTATGAGAAATGATCTGTCATTAGCCGGATGCTATTGGTATGCACAGGATCGCGGAAATTTTGTGCCCGTTGCCAATCTGGATAGCAGTAAAAATATACGACCATTGTGTGTTCATGTATAGGTGTTCAATACGCCTGAATGAAAACCCGGTCGCAATAAACGACCGGGTTTTTTTATGGGTGACCGATCAAATGAACAAAAAAATACAACCATGCAACTCATCATATTTGTTTTCCTGGTCCGGTTCATAATTGAACTGATCAGCAAATCGATCAATAAAAAGAAAACGCGATAGTGTTTTAAAATATTAGTTGCAGAAAGGAGGGAATGGCATTCCTCGCCTGTGTCGCTGAAAAACGGCATGAGATGCAGCGAGGGCGCCAGATTGGTTCGTAACTCAACCGGGAGAGTACCGGTCTTTTACACCGGGAGTTGTGAGTTCGAGTCTCACCGGGCCAGCGATGGGAATATAGTTCAATGGTAGAACAGTTGGTTGTTAACCTCCTGGCGAATGTTCGAATCATTCTGTTCCCGCAATTTGTTTGATGATGAGTCAAAAGGCAATGAGGAAATAAGATATCAGTCATTACTCACAGCAAACAAAAGGTGTTTTGGCAGAGATGGTTCTATTGCACCGGTTTGAAAGACCGGCTATTAAGGTTCGATTCCTTGAGGCACCACTGTACGGGTTTATTAATGACAACGAAAAAGGAAAAAAACATTGCGTTGATTTTTTTGTCTGAATAAATCAACACGAAAACAAATCACTATAAAAAACTATTCAAAAATGGCACTTATTATTATTGCGGTGCTGGTAATACGTTTACTGGTAGCAGTTGCTCCCGGCTTATCAACCTGGTTGAAACAGGTATGGCTGCAGCTAAAACAAAAAATAAAGTTTACCCGACACGCAGAACTGTTCGACAGCAACTTTATTGAAGTAAAGGCCTTTTACCTGCGGGAGTTTAAACAGGTCCCCTGCATTTGCTTTATTGGCAACCTGGATGTTACCAAAGCATTCAACTATATACAGGATGGCAATTGTGGCAAGGTGAAGGCGGTTTACCAGCGCAACTGGTATAACTGGCAACAGAAACGGCTGGAGTTCAGCAAAACGGTTTTTAAGCTGGGCAATAAATCGATGATTAAACTGGGCGATGATTACGCAGAAATACTGTTTGACCAAAGCAATTATTTATTCGCCAACAGGCTGATAGAAAAGTTTAAAGACTATGCGGCACCAGCAAAAGAACAGGATTACGAAATCAATATCATTACCATGAACAGTAACGGGCTTGACCTGAAACAATTGACCATCAAACCAACTGTACTGGACATTGACCTTTATTACAACGACGATTTTAAAGCAGTGGACAAAACAATTAAAGAAAGGTTGGCAAAAGGAAATGATAAAGGTATCATTTTGCTGCACGGTTTACCCGGTACAGGTAAAACAACTTACCTGCGCCATCTCATCGGCAGCATGAAAAAGAAAGTATTGTTTGTATCGCCCGGGGTAGCAGGAAATCTGATGAACCCGGAATTTATCGATTTACTGATTGATAATCCAAACGCGGTACTTGTAATTGAAGACGCGGAGAACATTATTATGGACCGGAAGTATAACAGCAGCAGCAGCGTAAGCAACCTGCTGAATATCAGCGATGGCTTGCTGAGCGACTGCCTGAACGTTCAGATCATCTGCACGTTCAATAGCGCGCTGAACTTAATTGACAATGCCTTATTGAGAAAAGGCAGGCTGATAGCAAAATATGAATTTGGCAAACTCGCGGTAAATAAGGCGAGAAAACTGAATGATCATCTTGGGCTGAGCCAGCACATCGATAAAGCAATGACACTTGCCGAAATAACGAACCCTGGTGAAACGCATTATAAAGCGGCTGAGATGCAGTCCATAGGTTTCAGGCGGGACACAATAGAAACTAATTGATAAAATAGGCCGGGCCTGAACAGGTTGGCCAGCCCCGGCTTTAAAACAGGGCATCATGATACAATTAATACGATGGAGAAAATTAAACGGTGAAAAGGTTAGAGGACCTATCGAAGATGAAATAAGATCTGTGATACTGATAGAAAAGCAGATGGGCCATTCCCTGAAAGTTTGTATCGGAACCGATAGCCAGGTAAAAGGAAAAGAGACGGAATTTGCAACAGTCATTGTCTTTATCCGCAAGGGGAAGGGTGGATTCATGTATATACACAATGAAATTACCCAACAGAAAATGAGCATTAAGCAAAGGCTGCTGGTGGAGGTATCGAAGAGTATTGAGATCGCTTATCCATTGTGTAGGATTTTTACCCTGTACAATGTTGACATGGAAGTGCATGCCGACGTCAACACCAATCCCAGCTTTAAAAGCAATGGTGTATTAAAGGAGGCAATGGGCTATATCCTGGGAATGGGATTTGCTTTTAAGGCCAAGCCAGATGCATTTGCAAGCTCAAAATGTGCCAATAAGATAGTACAGTAAACCGGGCGAGCAAATCAGCAGCATCAACGTAAGCAGCAACGGCGCCCTGGTGGAACAGTTAAAACAGATCTTTGTACCAGCAAATAAAAGCTAAAAACAACATCCGGTGTCAGAATGCTGCCGGATGTTTATACCAATCTCATATCAAAAGGTGAAACCCTAGTGGGAGAATGGTTTAAAAAAATAAAACAATGGCAAAATTAAAAATATCAGGAAAAGAACTACGCGCCATTGGCTACCCGGAAGGACCGGTGATAAGTATTGCCATGGCGGTAATGGAAAAGAATTATAAACACAGTGGAAAGGAGGAAGCGATGGAAATTTTGAAAAACATATTGGCTGCACCGGTAGAATATGAAAACGATGCAGTACTGGGGTTGATAGCGCAGCAATTGATACCTAAGGCGGCAACTGAAGGCGCTGAAATATCACTGAACCAAAATGGTATTCGCTTTAATGTATTTGGGCAAGAACATATTGAAGAAGGCGCCCTGCACCAGATGTACCAGGCTGCCAAATTGCCCGTGAGTGTAGCCGGGGCCCTGATGCCCGATGCACACAGCGGCTATGGCTTGCCGATAGGCGGCGTGCTGGCCACTGAAAATGCTGTTATTCCCTATGGCGTGGGAGTAGACATTGGCTGCCGTATGTGCCTCAGCGTTTTTGACATCAACCCAAAAGAGCTGGTTAATAAAGAAGCCTGGTTTGCAAGGGAAATCAACGAAGCCACCCTATTTGGCAGCGGCGGGCAATTTGACCGTGCGTCCAATCACGAAATAATGGAGCACGAAGCATTTTATCAATTGCCGCTGTTGAAGAACCTGCACGGACGTGCGTGGAAGCAATTGGGTTCATCCGGATCCGGAAACCATTTTGTTGAATTTGGCCTGGTAGAAATCGCTGAAAAAGATCCCGTACTGCGTATTGAACCGGGCGCGTATATAGGTTTGCTTTCGCATTCCGGTTCCAGGGCATTGGGTGCAAACGTGGCCAACCATTATACAAAGATTGCCATCAGCAAACGCCATTTGCCGCAGGATGCAAAAAACCTTGCCTGGTTAACGCTGGATGAAGAAGCGGGTATCGAGTACTGGATGGCTATGAACCTGGCGGGTGATTATGCTTCCGCCTGTCACCACATCATTCATGCGAAAATTGCCAAACAACTTGGTCGCCAGCCATTGAAAATGGTTGAGAACCATCACAACTTTGCGTGGAAAGAAAAATGGGAGGATAGGGACCTGATTGTTCACCGCAAGGGTGCCACGCCCGCTGGTAAAGACGTGTTGGGAATCATTCCCGGCTCCATGACCGCTGATGGTTTTATTGTAAAGGGCAAGGGTGAACCTGCTTCCGTTAATTCAGCTGCTCATGGCGCGGGCAGAAAGATGAGCCGTACACGCGCCATGGCATCTGTGACTGATAAGCAATTTAAAGATGAATTGAAAAAATTCGGTATTAAACTGCTGGGCGGCGGGATAGACGAATCGCCCTTTGCATATAAAGACATCCATGAAGTAATGCAATCACAAAAAGCATTGGTAGATATCGTTGGAAGGTTTACGCCAAAGATTGTAAAGATGGATGGCGCCAAACACAGGAGCTGGAAAAATAAGAAGGAGGTGGAGGGTGAGTAAATGATGTTAGCGGTTATTTACCCAAAGGCAACTGAGGCATCCACTGAGTAGAAAGCGGTTCAGCGAAAACTCCTGTCCTTTCTGAATACCTCCTGCCCCCTGTGGTTAATTAGCGGCGCCGCACAAACAACCGTAGTTTTCAAAAAACTGCGGTTGTTTATTTCATGCTATATCTCCAAAATACAGCATCTTCACCGTTTTCCACTCGTCTTTTAATATACTGTAATATACACTGTCCCGGCGACGGCCATGCGGCATTAACATATGGCTTCTTAACACGCCTTCTTCGGTTGCACCGATATGCACCAATGCCTTTTTCGCACGTTCATTTAGGTTATCTGTTTTTATTTCTACACGTTCACAACGCAACGCATCAAAAGCATAGCTTAATAAAACAAATTTAGCATGGTGGTTAACGCCCGTTCCCATTGAAGCGGTGCCCAGCCAGGTCCAGCCAATCTCTATTCTCTTATCATAAAAAGAAATATTGCCAAGGCTGGTACTGCCACAAATAGCGCCGCTGTTCTTATCGATAATTACAAAGGGCATTCGCTTTCTTTCTGCTCTTTCCTGCAATGCCAGCTCCATCCATTCCTGCAGCTCTTCTTTTTTGTTGAGTTCTTTGGTAAAATATTTCCAGATTTCAGGCGGTGCAGCAATACCAAATAACGCATCTATATCTGTCAACTGCATTAAGCGCAGCGCTACGCGGGGTGTTTCCAGTACCAGGGTATCCGGAAAAAATCTATCATATTCTTTTTGCATACTGTAAGGAAATTTTAATCAGATTCCGGCCACTCGCCCAGTCCCTGCCGAACCAGTTTTGGCGGATCAGTTGTGCAATCTACAATAGTTGAGGGAATCATGCCACCGATGCCTCCATCAATTACGATGTCTACCAGGTTTTTAAAATTTTCATATATCAGTTCAGGATCTGTGTACTCCTCAACCAGCTGGCCGGGCAGCGATGTACTGAGAACCGGGTGTGCAAGTTCTTTAATAATGGCACAGGCAATTTTATTATCCGGTATACGTAAGCCAATGGTATCTTTTTTACTTTTTAATATTTTAGGCACTTCCTTACTGGCAGGCAAAATAAAAGTGTAAGGGCCGGGAAGGTAGTTTTTTAGTAACCGGTACAATGGTGTTGAAATGCTTTTGCTGTATTTGCTGAGATCGCTGAGATCATGGCAGACAAAAGAAAGCTGGGCCTTCTGTGGATCGATGTTTTTGATCCGACAGATGCGTTCCACCGCCTTATGCTGAAAAATATCGCAACCCAGCCCATAAATGGTATCCGTGGGATACACGATGATTCCTCCATCTGAGAGACAATCGGTAATGGTACGCAAATTTCTTGCCTGGGGATTGTCTGGATGCAGCTGTAACAACATGGCTGGAAATTAATCAAAAAAAAAGTCGGTACCTATCGGATAAAAAATTAAATAGAGGGTTTGGCAACACGGATGCTGAATCAGGAAGAACCGTTAGAGGGGCCAGCAGCAAAGGCTCTGCCAGCTTTGGGGGTCGACATTCATTAACCAAAACAACTTTCTGTTAACATATAATTCCTATTAAATTTGCTTAAACTTTCAAAGCATGCATTTGCAACCTGTGGATAGGGTGACAACGATTGACCCGGCAATTTTCAGGGATAATTATTACCATGCAATGAAACCCCTGATAATAACAGACCTTGCCCGGCAATGGCCCGCTTACGAGAAATGGAACTGGGATTATTTTAAAACAGTGGTGGGCAATATCGAAGTAGGCGTATACAATAATGTAAAAAGCGATGCTTATACGCCGGTGAACAAGGCCGACGATTACATGAAGTTTGGTGAGTACCTGGATATGATCAGGCAGGGGCCGGTAGGCCTGCGAATATTTCTTTTTAATATTTTTCAGCATGCACCGCAATTGGTTTCAGATTTTACCTGGCCCGAAGACCTGATGAAAGGTTTTGTAAAACGTTTCCCGATGTTGTTTACCGGCGGTGCGGGCTCCATTACGCATATGCATTTTGATATTGATTTGTCGCACATATTGCATACGCAGTTTATCGGCAGAAAACGGGTATTGCTTTTTCCATACAGCGAGCAATATAAGCTGTACCGCAAACCTTTTGAAGTAATGAGCTTTGCCAATTTTGCTTATTATGCAGATCCTCAAAAAAGCCAGCTCGATACCAAACAGTTTCCGGCGGTGGACCAGGCAGAGGGATACGAAGTAATACTTGGTCATGGAGATACACTTTTTATGCCTGCAGGCTATTGGCACCATATGGAATATTTAGATAGCGGTTTTGCCATGAGTTTAAGGGCATTGCAGCATTCGGTGAGCGGGAAGCTACAGGGTGCCTGGAATCTTTTTGCAATGCGTCATATTGATACCCTTATGAAAAAAAGCTTCCCGGAGTGGTGGTATAATAATAAGAAAGAGAAAGCTTTGAACGCTGCCATCAAACATCAAAACCAATACCAGCAAGGTTTTAATTGATCTGAAACGATTATTTTACAAAAAAGCCCGGAAAATATTGTTTATTACGTGAACAGTCTTTACTTTTAAGCCGGCTTACATGTAAACAAGTAGCAAGTAAGTTTTCCCGGCACTGCCCGTAATCCAGATCCCCCTTCTATCATCCAATTTCCCGTACGCAGAACTATTATCCCAATTTCCTCCAACAACATCGTATTTAAGCCAGTATATTATTTTGCTGAGACGCTTTTATAGCTTTTCAATATCCCCCGCCAAAGCCATCTTCTACCCTTCTTACACACCCTGCTAACCGTTTACAACTACCATCACATGGTAAAAATCAGCTGTTTGCAGGCGGATCATTAAACTTATTTGTTGAATATCAGCATAACGTTTTCTTTTTGTGGTTTCAGAGGTAAGCACAGGCCGGCGATTTCTATCGCCGGCACTTTTTTTTGCATGGCGACAAAGCGCTCGTATTACGCATAAAAAAGGCTTCCAAAAAAATGGAAGCCCTATAACAATGCTTTAATATTCCGTTTATGCAATGGTCCATGTTTCGCTGCCCCTTAGCAATTTATCAAGGTTACCCTTGCCTTTTGCGGTCTGCACTTCTTCAATCTGCATAGCCATTACTTCTTCATAACAGGGCCGGTCGTTTTCATAAAAGATACCAAACGGGCGCGGCAGATGCCCTTCCAGTTGTGGATTGTCGAACATGCGGGTAAGTGTCTGGGCCTTGAAGAAGTCTTTTTCGTCGTGTACCCATAAATCATCTGCACTGGCGCCACTGTTTAGGTCAACCACTACGGGCCGAAATCCATCCAGTTTAATACCTTTATTTTTTTGTGCGCCAAACACAAGCGGTTTTCCATGCTCTACAAATAAAGTCTCTTCCGGTTTAGTCGATTTTTCTGTAAACATCTCAAAAGCGCCATCATTAAAAATGTTGCAGTTTTGGTATATTTCAAGAAAAGAAGCGCCCTTGTGCTTATGGCTGCGCGTAAGGGCTTCCTGGAGGTGTTTGGGATCCCGATCCATGCTCCTGGCAATAAAAGTTGCGTCTGCTCCCATGGCCAGGGCCAGCGGGTTAAATGGATGATCGATGCTGCCAAAAGGTGTTGACTTGGTAATCTTTTTTTCTTCCGATGTGGGCGAATATTGCCCCTTGGTTAGCCCATAAATCTGGTTATTGAACAACAATATGTTTACATCAAAATTTCTGCGGAGCAGATGGATGGTATGGTTGCCGCCAATACTCAGGCTATCGCCGTCGCCGGTTACAATCCAAACACTCAGTTCGGGCCGGGATGCCTTTAAGCCGCTGGCAATTGCTGTAGCACGGCCATGGATAGAATGCATACCATAGGTATTCATGTAATAGGGGAACCGGCTGCTGCAGCCGATGCCCGATACAATTACGATGTTTTCTTTTGGAACCCCAATACCCGGCATAATCTTCTGCACCTGGGCTAATATTGAATAGTCTCCGCAACCGGGGCACCAGCGTACTTCCTGGTCGGTGGCAAAATCTTTCGCGGTCAGAGGGGGCAGGGAAGGTGTTATTGTTTCACTCATTTCAAACAGGCATTATATTACTTCGCTACAATGTACAAAGTTCGCTATTAATTATAAACTTTGAAAGGATATTTTAGTTGGTTTTAACGAAACAAAGAACGAGGCTATTGTGCTGAATTCAGCAATTCCTCCCAATACTCAGCCGCACGCCGGGTATGCGGTATTACAATGGTGCCACCTACAATATTGGCCACCGCAAAAATTTCATATACTTCTTCTGTAGTCAGCTTTAGCTCATGGCATTTGCCCAGATGGTATTTAATGCAGTCATCGCAGCGCAATACCATACTGGCCACCAGGCCCAGCATCTCTTTTGTTTTGACAGACAGCGCTCCTTCTGCATAAGTATTGGTATCCAGATTCCAGAGCCGCTTCATCACGAGGTTGTCTTTACCCAGGATTACCTGGTTCATCCTGGTTCGGTAGTCATTGAATTCTTTTACAAGTTCACTCATGGTATCATTATTTGATCTCAAAAATAACAAAGACAAGCATTCATCATTTACCACCCACGGAACGCTGATCAATTCGTACATTAGTCCTAAAACACCGGTATGAGAAAAACCGTAGCGCTTCTTTCAATCCTGTTCGCCTGCATTTTTGCATCAGCCCAAAATACCAGGGATCCGGTTAAAGTAACCGACCTGCTTAAAATAAAATCCATTGGCGGTGTTACCCTCAACAACGATGGCAGTAAAGCCGCTTTTACGGTTACGGTCATTGAACCCGATGGCGATATCAAGTGGGAATATAAATACGTGAATCAAATCTGGTTGGCAGCAACAGATGGTAGTGCACCCAGGCAAATAACCGGGAAGGAAAGTTCGTCTCAGCCCGCTTTTAGTCCCGATGGCAAACAACTGGCTTTTGTACGGATGGCGGATGGCAAACCGCAAATATTCCTTATTGCGCTGGACGGCGGCGAGGCGCAGCAGCTTACCAAATATAAATATGGCGCCGGTACACCCAAATGGAGCCCTGATGGCAAAGAGATCCTGTTTTCTTCCAATATCAGCCTGAAGGATTTACTAAAGGATTCTATTCTAAACCCCTCGCACGCTATACCGGCCTGGCCCTTTGAAAAACCAGGATTCGACAAAAACGAGCAATTAGCGGGGTCCGCTGCCAAGGCAGATCCTGATGGAACCATAGCGGAAGTAAGAAATTATCTCGACAATAATGTGACCGATAAAAAAGCAAGAGTGTTTAACAACCTTGACCTGCAGGACGAAACGGATGTATCCGCTGAGGTACGTTTCAACCATTTTTTTATTGTGAATGCGCAAACAGGTCTCAATCCACAAGAGGTTACACATGGCTTTTTCAGTTTTAATAGTGCTGATTTCACGCCCGATGGCAAACAATTGATCCTTTCGGGGGATATTGATTCTACACAAAATGCTGATCGATCAATGGAACATGAAATCTTCCTGGCAGAAAGGGATGGCAGCAGGCTTCGTAAACTGCTGGGTGAAGACGGTAAAAATTTTACAGGTCCCAAAATATCACCCTCCGGTAAATGGCTTGCCTTTCAGTACGGCACCACCAATTTTGTAAATATACCGGCCTTGTGCATCATGCCTTTAAATGGGGTGTCCGCCGATATAATCACGATTCCCATAGATAGGAATAAGGGTGCGCTTACCTGGAGCAATGATGAGAAATATCTTTATTTCAATTCGCCCAGTAATGGCGGACAGCCCCTGTACAGAGTTGATATAAAAACAAAACAGGCAGAGCAACTAACCGATTACAATAGCGGTGTAGTAAGTTATGATGTGGT
>Ga0068859_100009054_pt1 | contig 10057 bp, 8 predicted proteins | sample KBSSwiS22_FD_66585 | JGI IMG/M metagenome (GOLD analysis project Ga0068859, IMG submission 66585) | Switchgrass rhizosphere microbial communities from Kellogg Biological Station, Michigan, USA - KBS Switchgrass S2-2 | ecosystem: Host-associated > Plants > Roots > Rhizosphere > Soil ...
CAAAATTAACGGATAACAATTTAAGCGATATTCAAATTCAGTATTTGTACATGCGTAGTTTCTTTTCTGAGTATAAGATTGCAGATGCATCAACAACAGCTTACAATTATTATCGTGGGCAGGCACAAAAACACTGGTTAAGCAATGGTAAGTATGCTCAGGCCATGATAGCATTAGCATTGAACCGCACTAAGGATGATGTAACACCAAAAGCAATTCTTAAATCGTTAAAAGAAAATGCAATTGTAAAAGAAGAGATGGGCATGTACTGGAAAGAATGGACAAGCGGCGGTTATTACTGGCAGCAAGCTCCAATAGAATCTCAGTCGATGATGATAGAAGCTTTCACTGATATTGATAAAAACTCCAGCACCGTAGATGATTTAAAAACATGGTTACTTAAACAAAAGCAAACACAAAACTGGAAAACCACTAAAGCAACTGCAGAAGCATGTTATGCTTTATTACTAAACGGCAGTAATTGGTTGAATGAAGAAAAAGAAGTCACCATCAATTTAGGCAATACTGTAATTAAAAGCACTGATGATGCAACAGAAGCAGGTACTGGTTATTTCAAAAAAAGAATTGAAGGCGAAAAAATAAAACCAGGGATGGGGGATATTTCTGTCTCGCTTAAATCTTCGCTGGTCCCCCCTTCAGGGGGCGGAGGGGGCAGTTGGGGCTCCGTATACTGGCAATACTTTGAAGACTTAGATAAGATCACACCTTCAGAAACACCATTGAAATTGAAGAAGCAATTATTCATCGAAAGAAATTCAGATAAAGGCCCCGTGCTGGAAGCTGTAGCTGATGGTGCCACATTAAAAGTGGGCGATAAAGTAAAAGTGCGTATTGAATTAAGAGTTGACCGTGATATGGAATATGTACACATGAAAGATATGAGAGCGGCTTGCATGGAACCTGTAAATGTATTAAGCGAATATAAATACCAGGATGGCTTAGGCTATTATGAAAGTACCAAAGATGCCAGCACCAATTTCTTTTTCAGCCGTGTAAACAAAGGCACTTATGTTTTTGAATATCCCATGTTTGTTACGCACACGGGCAATTTCAGCAATGGCATTACAACTATACAGTGCATGTATGCACCAGAGTTTACAAGCCATAGCGAAGGTATACGGGTGAATGTAGAATGATAAGTTATGAATGATGAGTTACGATTTTTGATAAATGTTTTTGTATTTTTAACGCATAACTCATCATTTATAATTCATAACTGCTCATGTCCAACGACCAAAACTATTCTATTCCGCTCCGCTTTCGTAAAATGGAAAACCTGCACATTGTATTCTGGTTGTTTAAAGATATCAGCTGGTGTATGGTTTGGCGACCATTGGGTTTAGTAATGATAGTTCCCACATTGGCAGTTGCCATCTGGATCGCTTTTAAAAACAAAGATTTTGTGAGTGAAGTGTGCCACAATTTTGCCATTGTTTTCTGGATAAGTGCCAACAGCTTTTGGATGATCAGTGAGTTTTTTAAGTTTGATGATAAGATTTTATTGTTTGGATTAACAGGTAAGCAATCTGCGATGATACCGTTTTGCATCGGGCTGCTGTTTTTAATTTACTATTATCTTATCTGGAGGCCGAGACATAAGAGTGTTACAGAAACAATGTAAGTTTTAGTCAACATTTTTTCTATCATTCTCCAAATCCCTCATTAATGCACTTAATATCTTTTGTGCTGATAGCTTCTATTCTTAATCTATCCATTTGGCAAAGCCAGGCTTTTTTTACAGCAGTAGTGTATTCTTTTTTTCCGGGATCTACCAATGCAATAATTATTTGTCCTTCGGTATTACCTTCAATGCAGCCTGCAGTTTTAATTTCCCAACCCGGTAGTATGTTGGTGATCTGAATGATATCAATTATAGTAAATAGTTTCTTAGCACTATCTGGTTTTGCACTATATACTACAACCGCACTTTTATCTTTAAGATAGATAGTGATGAACTGTGGCTCTGCATCATTAACATCAGTGATCAAATCTCCCTGGCGATATACATATCCCTTAAGCCCGTCAATCTTTCTGTCATCGGTATAAGTATGCCCAATTAATTTTTTAAATGCCCCTGCATATTTTCCTTGTGCAAAAATTTCAGCTGATGTAATTTGCATGGTGCATAACAAGAGTGTGCAATAGAAATACTTCATACAATATTTTTGAATAATGCCTCAGCTTGCAAGGTTGCCAACTTTCAAACAGTGTTCTTCAAGCATAATTTTTAAGAAGGCTAACAACCTTTCAAATTGAGACCTTATACGGTTAACAACTATAACAGAGATAAACTACCCGTAATTAATTACAACTCACGCTTGCCAATACCCGATAATAGATCCTGGATTTTTCAGCCAGCGCCTGTGCCATATTAGCGGCATACCTCGTTTCTGCAGCCCGCATTTCAGCTTCAGCTTGTTGCAGGCTGGCAATCTGTTGGTTGAGGCACTCGATCTTTCTTGAATCCCCAGGTGCATGGCTGGGATTCTTGGCCATGTCGTCTCTTGATCCGCAAATACCAATCCTTGCCTGCAAAATACCCATTTGTACAGATGCTAATGGATCCATCGTATTCAGCATCCCTTGTTGTGCAGTCCTGTCCTGCAATAAATTACCCGACTGGGCTCTTCGTAAATTTTCTTCCTGCACTTGCACTTGTTGCCTTCTGAAACTGATCAGCTCCATTTTTTCGGCAACACAAATACCTGAATTTTGTACGTCTGCTTCGTCCCGGTTTATTTTTTCACGTTCTGCTGCCAGGTCTGCAGTACGTTTTGTAAAAAAATCTGCTTCGGACATTTTGTACCCTGAAGGATCAAAACAAAGTCTTTCTTTAGTGATGCGTTTGATCACTGTATAACTTGTACCAGATGTTCTTTCCATCACAATAAAAGCACCCTGGTCTGTACGTACTACGCCAACTCCAAATGCGCCGAAAAATTTTTGCGCCTGCACGGAAGCCGGAAACCTGTCGCCATATAAAAACCATGTAGTAGGTTCATCGCTTCTTTTGTAAGCCAATGCTTCTGCACTGCCTTCGCAATAAGTGCGCCGCTCGCTTTTACGTGTGAGTGGGGCTGACGTTAATAAATTTGTCATCTGGTATTCATGACTATCAGTATTAGAAGTGGATACCAAATGCGTGAGCTGATTATTGTTCCCCTTTTGATTACGATAGAAGTATACATTGCTCATCTTAAAATTGATCACTGTAAAACTAAAACTCTCTATTTCAGGCATGATCACATTTACCGGTCCGCCTGGTGATGGCGTGGTGTAACCAATGTATCCATCAGTGGTGTTCAGGAATAAGCAGCAGCCTAAACTTCTTCTTCCACCATAAAATAATTCTATTTCAACAGTGGCGTCAAAACAATATTGTTGGCGTGGTACTATTGTTGTTCCCTGCGATGTGCCCTGCAATATAGGTGCACGCATGATCTGTGCACTACCCTGCGGCCAGAAAAAAGCCGCTGAGTCACGCCTGGTGGTATCCCTGGGTGGTTGCGCATGTAATGCGACAGATAAAATCAGGGTACACCATAACGTTAGTAGTATCAACTTCATAGTCTTTGTTTAATAATGTTTGATCATTAGGTTTAGAGAAAATATTCAAATGCTCAACACTCAATGTTCAATGCTCAATGAAAATGCAGCTCATGCTGTTTTTTGACCGTTTTCGTAAAAGAAATTGCAATCAAATGCTCATGTATTTTATTGAACATTGATTGTTGAAAATTGAGCGTTGAACATTTTTTTAAGCTCCTAAAACTTAGAGACAATGAAATTGCCTGGCTGAGTCTGTCGAAGCCAACGTAAGTTTTATTGTTTTACAATTTCACAAACTCCACCCTGCGGTTTTTAGCTTTACCTGCAGTGGTTGAATTATCAGCCACAGGTTGCATGGCACCTTTGCCATCAGTTTGTATCCTGTCATCAGTAATACCATAATTAGTGGCGAGGTATTTTTTTACTGCCGCAGCTCTCTTCTTCGACAACTCTACATTGGCAGCCGCATTACCATCACTATCCGTATGCCCGGTTATTTTTATTTTAAGAGAAGGATTATTTTTTAACGCATCACCAAACTGGTTTACAATGGCAAATGATTCGCTTTTGATCACATCGCTGTTTACATCAAATAAAATATCGTTGGTTACTGCACGGCCTTCTTCCATAAGTTGCTTGATCAACAGACTACGGGCATCCACATCAGCACTGGCAATTACCACATTCCCTACCAGCATCCCTAGTTCTGATGCAGGAATGATGTAATTATTATTTAAGAAGAAATTATTACGCATTTCTGGTGTTATCGCTCTTGGCAGGTCAATCAGTTTCTTTTCATCCAGGTAAATACGGATACGTGTTTTATTAATGGCCATCGCCACGTGCAATACTTTATTGGCATAAGAAGTGATGGGGAAATCGCTTTTGTTTCCTACTATATCATTTTTAAGTCCGTACTCTACTGCTTTTCCATCTACTTCGGTATAGCGGTTGATGTTCATAAAGAACCGGTCTTTATAAAACATATCTTCCTTTAAAATATCACGAACATTGGTTAAACCAAATTGAATGAACGGTGTGGTGTGTTGTCCATCGCTCTGCAAAAAAAGATTAAACTGAATAGTACAATTCTCCGGCAGCGCTTTATCCATTACGGGATTGATGATTGAATTGTGTACTACTTCCAGCCACCTTCCATCAACGCCATCAATCTTTACTATTTTACCGCTACCGTTAGTATTCCATTTTGCAGGAAAATCACCCATTGCATCTTTTGCAAAATCATCCGAAAATATTATAGTATTACCGGGAACAAAATCTGAAAATGAAGTGGTGCTGCTTTTTGTACTGCCGGCTGTTCCGGATGTTGTGTTGTTTGTATTGGCATTGTCAGATGTTGTTGCTGACTTATCAGTTGCAGCAGCATTTGTATCTGTTTTATCAGATTTGCTTTTGTTTTTCTTTTTAAAAATGTTGCTGATGGCTTTTCCGGTTTTATCAAATGCACTATCTACTGTATTGTCTACTTTCTGGTCTACCTTATTATTGGCACTTGATGTGGCCCTGTCTTTTACCCTTTTACCAAGTGTTTGCGCATTACCTGCACTGCAAATGAATACAGTTGCAGCAAGTAAAATGAATTGAGGTTTCATGTTTTAATGTTTAATGTTTTAATTGGCACGTAGGTATTTAAAATATAGCCGGCATAAAACTACTCCGGCAATACAGATACTGCAACTACATCATCATGCAGTACATGATAATGTTTACTGTACATTAATATCAAACTGGGGAGAGTTATTATTGCTTTCATCCGACTCTGCAATTCTGTCGGTGCAATCAATTCGTACTACGCATGGATGATGCCCCCTGCCCAATGCAGTAACATCTTTTAAAAACCACCATTCTTCTGTACGTGATTGTCCTGCTGCAAGCGGGTGCAGCGTACAGTTGGAGCCGATCTGTGCGTGAGTGGTACCGCCGGTAGTGCCATAGAAATTTTGCAGGTCAAGACTAAAATCTTTATCCGCATTTGCTGCACCTGCATTTTTATAGGTGATGGACAATTTAATTCTTATCAAATGCTGACTGGTTAGTTCTTCTACTGCTATCACATTAGCACTTACAAATTGCAGGTCGGGCTTTGATAGCACTATTTTTGGCGTGGGTAAATTTATTTTTCCCGGTGTACCTTTTGGAACACCTGTTGGAAGAGTAGGTGTTTGTGCAGTGGCACTGCAACAAGTAAATACAAACAAAATTTGTAAACTGAAGTGAAATAGTTTTTTCATTTTGGTTAGGTTTAATAACCAAAAATACTTTGGTATATCGTTTAATAAAACTACATCATCATGTGGGAGTGAAGGTTGCGAAGGTTGTCAACCTTGTGGAGAACAACCTTACTAAAAAAAGATAGCCAGCAATTTATCTTTCAGCGCACGGGAAACTGCTTCAGTAGCAGAATGCACATGCAGTTTGTCGTAGATCTTTTTAATGTGAAAGCGTACGGTATCAATGCTGATGCCAATTTCTGTGGCAATCATTTTATAGCTGTACCCATTTACGAGCAACTGTAATATATCAGTTTCCTTTTTAGAAAGATCAGCTTTTTCCTGTTGTTCATCTTTTGCCTGTGGCACCATTTGCAAAACTTTCCTTGCTACCGAACCCGTCATGGGTGCTCCGCCTGTAAGTACATTACGAATAGCAGAAGGAATTTCTTCGGTGGCATATCTTTTTAAAATATATCCTGATGCACCGGCACAAATGGCCTTAAAAATATTTTCATTATCATCAAACACCGTAAGCATGATCACGGGTAAGCTGTCATTTATCTTGCGGATCATTTTTACTGCCTGTACGCCATTCACTGCAGGCATATCAATATCCATTAGTACTACATCTGGTTTAAAAGCCTGCAGGTCGGTTGCAATTGTTTCTGCATTGGGCATTGCGGCCACTACTTCAAAATCAGCAATATCATTCAGCAACACTTCCATGCTGTTACGCAGCGCCACATTATCGTCGTATATCAATACTTTAATTGCCATAATAAGTTTCAAATTTAGTGCGGAAAGAATTTCCGCAGTACCACATCATCATGTAGCCGGAACTTTTACTGTTACAGTTGTGCCTTCATTAACTGCTGAAATAATTTCAGCTGCGCCACCAAGTCCTGCCGCCCTTGCTTTGATATTATTAAGTCCGTTACCTGTTGTAGTTACTGCAGAAAAACCTTTACCATTATCTTTTACCTGCAACATGATGTTGTCATGTTCTCTTTTCAGTAAAATACTCACTTGTGTGGCTTCTGAATATTTTGCCGCATTGTTCACCGCTTCTTTAAAAATTAAAAAGATATCCCTGCGCTGCTGCATATCCAGGCTTTCCGTTAAAAGTTTTTCATCAACAGTAAACTGCACCGCGATATTCTTATTTTCTAACGCATAGTTGGTGTACTCCCGCATGCGTGCCAGTATATTTTCCAGTTTATCATTATCCGGTTTTATGGCCCAGATAATATCACTCATGCCCTGTTGCATCTGTGCAGATTGTTCTGTTATCTGCGATAGCAATTGAGAAGACTTTTTGCTGTCTTTTTCAATATTATTTTTTGATACTTCGGAAAGAATTTTAATACTGGTGAGTGTGGAGCCGATCTCATCATGCAGGTCACGGGCAATATTATTCCGTACCGTCAATAATTCTTTCTGCCGTTCTAATTTCTTTTTCAACTGGTAGCGGTTAAACACAAATCCTGCCAATAATAAAAATGCAATAGCAATGCCGATGATGAAATTGCGGAGTTGTTTTTGCACCTGCAATTCTTTTTCCTTCAGTTCTTTTTCCTGCTGCGATAACTTCAATTGCTGCTGGTCATTTTTGGAGATCAGTTGTTGTTTTTCCAGTTGCTCTCCCTGTTGTTTTATTCTTGCATCCTGCAATTCTTTTTCCTGCGATAATAAAGTAATCTCGTTTTGTTTTTGTTTTGCTTCCGCCGTATTACCCGCAATAATGGCTTTCTGTTTTTCTATTTCCAGTTGCCTTATCTTTTGGTTGATCTGCAGTTTGCTGATCTCGTTATCCTTCTTTTCTGTTTCGTATTTTGTTGCAATTTCTGCTATGGAAGATTGTGTGGTGGCAGAAATGATACTGTCTTTGTAAAGAATATATTGTTTGTAACTGGCATAAGCTGCTTCGTAATTTTTTACTTCACGATAATAATTGGATAGTTGCAGGTAAAAATCTCTAAGGTTTAATTTATCAGGTAAAGTTCTTAAAATCGTCAGCGACTTGTTGTAGTAATCCATTACTACTCCGGTGTCTTTTTTTAGTTGCTGGCTAATAGATCCTGCCGACATATAACGCCTGGCCAGCATTACAGAATCCTTTTTACTTTTCTCCATCAGCGCTATGGCTTTCATTTCATATTCCAGTGCTTCTGCTGGCTTATGATTGGTGTTGTATAAGTACGCAGCAGTAACATAAGAGTGGATGATCCTTGCTTCCTGTTTACTCTGCAAAGCATATTTAACACATTGCTGCAAATATTTTTCTGCTTCTTCATTATTGATGCCGATATAATATTGGCTGATATTGCAACAACCTAATGAAAGCCGGGATATGTCTCCTGTCTTTTCCCTGTAAGCCAGCGAACGCTTTGCATATTCAATAGCTTTTTCTCTTTGATTAAGACTATAATATACTGTGGAAAGATTGCTCAGTGCAATAGCCAATTCCCCATATTTATCCGGAAAATAGTTTTCATAAATACGTATCGACTTTAGCAGGTTGTCCGCTTGTTTACTCAGCTCCCCTTTTCTTCCCCACGTGTATCCGAGATCGTTATATGCCAATGCAGAATATTTTGTAGGATATTTTTCAAGATAATATTGCAGGCTTTTTTCAAATAGTGGAACAGCAGCATCAAATTTATCGCTGTACATTTTTATTTGCGCCATCTGCATCCATGATACAGCAGTGATGAGTGAATCTTTCATCAGCAAACCCATTTTATTTACTGTGGCAGCAGTGGCATCGGCCTTTGCCAAATCATCTTTATCAATATAAATATCGGTGGCTTCTATTAGTGCATAGGCCTGTCCTTTTTTAAAATTGTGCAGCTTGCTGTAATCTTCTGCTTTGGCGCAATAGGCTAATGCTGAATCATAATTGCTGTTGGTGAAGAATTCTTCTGCTTTGTCGATGGCAGAAAAAACGGTTGCAGAATCTGCTTTGCTGTATTGAGCAAAAGCAAAGCATGGGCACAAAAGATACACGGCATAAAATATTACGGTGTACGTTATGTTTTTCCGGGATATCATTACAGCGGTTAAACAGGTTTAAATTAAACAGGAAAATACAAAAATTAATAGTAATAACTAAACCTGTTAATAATATTCTGCCTGTGCTGGCGGCGTTTACACCTGCATAACCGATTTACCCGGGGAAGCAAAAAAGATGAAAAGGCTGTGCTGCCTATTTAATTGCAACAGAGTTTATACTCGCCTCTATTTGCGGATTTCTTTTTCCCAAATCCGCTTCGGTAGCATTAAATTCAACCGATATTAGTTTTTGGTTAACTACAGCAAAAAATCGCTTGTTCAACACCTTCCCATCTGTTACATCACTATAAAATGAAACAACAATGATCTTATGCATCTTAACTGTACGTACTTCTTCCGTTAGCAATGTGTATTTTGCTTTTAGTCCTGCAAGCAATTCAGTTTTATGTTTCACCATATCTTCTTCTTTTACCGCATTTGGAACAACCACGCTCAACACAATTGAAAAACTTAAATCGGAGCTGCCATAAAAGTTAGTGGTTTCATCTTTTGTTTTATGATACTTAAGCCGCACCTGTTCTGCACTCATCATCGTTACATCGCCAGGTACCGACATAGAAAAATGATTATTAAAATCGTGGATAATTTTGGTGGAATCTGTTTGTGCAGTAACAAAAAAAGTTAAGCAGCATAGGGTAACAAAACAAAGCAATTTTTTCATCTGGTATTTTAATTAAACTGTTAAGAAATACATTCCTTTTCAAACACCCGGCGAAATTAGTTTTAAACTATATCTTTGCAAAAAAAATAACAGAACAGATATGTACAGAACTCACACCTGTGGCGAATTAAGGCTAACTGATGCAGGCAAAACCGTAACCCTGGCGGGCTGGGTACAAACCGTAAGAAAATTTGGCAGTATTACTTTTGTGGACCTTAGAGACCGCTATGGCATTACCCAATTATTATTTTCCGAAGCATTGAACCCTGAGCTGGATGCCAATCCGCTGGGAAGAGAATTTGTGTTGCAGGTAAATGGTGCAGTTAATGAACGCAGCAGCAAAAACGCCAATATTCCAACAGGTGATATTGAAATCACTGTCGCTTCTTTTAAAATACTGAATAAATCAGCCGTGCCGCCATTTTCCATACAGGATGATACCGATGGTGGTGATGAATTACGGATGAAATACCGCTTCTTAGATTTGAGGAGAAATATTGTGAAGAAAAACCTGGAGTTG
>Ga0068859_100009055_pt1 | contig 10055 bp, 7 predicted proteins | sample KBSSwiS22_FD_66585 | JGI IMG/M metagenome (GOLD analysis project Ga0068859, IMG submission 66585) | Switchgrass rhizosphere microbial communities from Kellogg Biological Station, Michigan, USA - KBS Switchgrass S2-2 | ecosystem: Host-associated > Plants > Roots > Rhizosphere > Soil ...
TCGGGTGGTGCAAAAGGCTGCAGTCCGCCAAGTAAGGGGCTACGCGCCGCCAGCAGACTTTGCCCGTGTGCTGGCGGTTTGTGGCGCGGGTTCTTCAACGGCCTTTGAGGGCATACCGATCCAGGACCCATTCGGTCGAGTCCTGTGTACTTATTGGATTTTCCTTCTCTCAGGAAGCGGACATTCGCGTACTGAGCACCGGATAGCAACTTATTCGCGAATCAGAAAGACGGTGTTTATCGGGACAATTCTGTCAGGTCCTCTTCCACAAATCGCAAAACCGCTTCCACCAGCGCCTCTCGCGGGTACGCGTTCTTTGTGACGAACATCGAGGCGATCGTGGAGTGTGAGCGGGCGATCGGCACTGCGATTGCCCAGTGGTCGGCGTTGACGTAGCCCACGAGGGTGCTTCCGGGGATGAGCTGATCATAGAAGATCACCTGACTGTCGTTGCGCCCATCGACCAGGGCGAGCTTCTTATAGCTCTTTGTCAGAATCGACGAGATGCGGTCTGGCTGCGGGAACGTGACGAGCGAGTAATAGGGCAGTTCGCGCGGCAGTGGATTATTGGCGAGCCATTCCATGCGTGTTGCCGGCCGCAGGCTGTTCACGCCGCCCGCGTCTCCCGGAGTGCAGGTTGCGCCTGGAAAATATCGTAGCAATTCGGCCTGGTCTTGCTCGGCGTCGTTGGCGAGCGCCGAACCCCCGATCGCGCCCGCGGCGCTCACTACCGCTGCCACGCGGTTTCTGATCTCCGGATATTTGACCACTGCCTCGAGGATATCCGGTGCACCCTTTGAATAGCCGACCAGTACAAGACGCGGCGCTCCCGTCTCGGCTTGCATGGCCATGATCGCGTCACGGATCTGGCTCGCATTGTTCGTGGAGCTCGAAAGCGCATCGACCTTGAGCACCATCGCGTCATAACCGAATTGGCGCACGTGCAGCGCCACGGTGGCCGGAGGTTGCAGCCACTTCTCGAAGCATTCGTATCCGACCCCGGCTACCACCGCGGCGATCAAGTGTCGTCTCGACTGTCCGAGATCTACCGGTTTTCCCGTGCCCGGTGGCTCGCTGCCTACGCGGCTCAGTGCGACCTCACACGGTTCGTAATCAGGAACATCGCGTTGCCGCGCCTGCAGCACTGCGCAGTAGATTTCGCGAAAGCGTCCCCGCTTGTCCTGCACACCCGCTTGGGATGCCGGAACGAGAGCAAGCGGCGGCGTGTTGACCGAATAGGGAATCAGCGGCTTCGTCCCACATCCCGCAACGGCGACAAGCGCTGCAATCACGGCCACAGGCGTAAAAGGACGATTCATCGCTGACTCGCATTGGATGCAGCGGGTTCACGCACTTCATGATACCGCGCTCAATCCATGAAATCCACGTCCACCAGGCCCGTTCAAGTCGGCGCCGGACATTCGTTGGCGGTCAGTTTTCCATGTCGCCGGATGCCCTTAAGCTTAGAGACGCGACACACCAACCCGTGGAGTCACACCCCATTCCGCGCAGCGATCGGTAAAGGCACTACATGGCTAAACCGGACTATTACTTCGTGCTTTGGATCGCGTCGATGTTGGAGATCACAGCATCCAAGTTTCGCTGAATTGTTGGCTGACCTGCGATCGTGTCATTCAGACGCGACGAAACAGCTTGGAGGCCCGCCGGCGTTTGATCCGTGCGCAGGTACTTTACTATCTCACTCATGTCGTACATGTATTGCGACAGGCCAGTCCGCACCTCCCCGATGGAAGCCTGCAATGATTGGAAGCTCGCCGCCGCTTGGGCTTGACGCTCCTTGCTGGTCTTCTGCATTGCCTCTGACATAGTGCGTGTTTGTTTGTCCCAGTTGTAGAAATAGGCGGCCACCTGATCTTGCACCGAACGGACCGCCTGGCGCGTCACCCCTAGAGTCGAGTCCATGCTGTCGAGATTAGCCGATACGGCATCGAGCGAGCTAGGCAACTCGGAACCCGAGCTCTTGGAAAGCGTCCGCGCGGACTCGGTGGTGCGGCTCAACTGTTGTTTGATCTGTACTGCCTGCGCTCGTACTTGCGTCAGTCCACTCGCTACTTCCGGTGAGATCTGCGCCTTCTGAGAGGCGCATGCAGCGAGCAGAACGGCAGTTCCCAAACCAAGACAGCGGAAGCTCGAACGCCATGGGTTCATTTCGACTCTCCTTGAGAATTCGATATTCAGATGGTCAGGTGGTCTGGCTCGATTTAGGCTGGCCAGACTCTAATAAAGCGTAAGCAACCGTTATCTCGAAGAATACTTGCCGAGCTGATGCATGCTGTTGGCGGTTGCCGCGCCACGTCCGTCAAGTTTGAGCAGCAACGCCGCGCTCTCGGCGGATCGCGGGAATCATCTGCGACCAACACCCGCATTGGGCGGAGCGGCTCGACGACCATGCTGGGTTCAGCGTCCTCTTCGGGCTGACGCGCGTGAGGCTTACGTAGGACCATAGGCCCTTGCAAATGAATTGTCTGTAGGCGGCAGCCCTACGTGGAGCCTCTCGAGCCGTGGCTGCAAGGCGTTCCCGAATCTGCGATTGAGCGCGTGCAGTTACAGCACATTTACTCCGTGAACTTGGTGACGATGATCCGGTAGCGGTGAAACTCGCCCCCCAGTACTGCGCCTGCAAGCGCTTCGCTCGTGGTGTAGGTCTTGGATCCTGCTTCAAGGCTTAGATATGCTCAGCCCCTTTTTCGCGCAGCGCGGATGCAGCACTTCTGCTTGATTCGCACACTGACCTTCCGGTGAGTCTTTTATGCCCCGTTCGGGCTTCACCCTGCGGGCTGTTTCTTTGCTACGTTCCATGCAGCGATGTCGCGGTCCTCGGCACTGGTTGCCACAGGGCGTGAGTGATCGGTTGGGCGTCGTCTCGACCGAAGGGTTTGGTCGCGCTTGTAGGTTGCTCACTTCGGTTCGATAGGAACAATTACCGATGCCTGAGCGCCTCATGGTATTGGGTCGGAACCACCGCTTCTAGGCCAAAAGCAGCCGTCCAGACCGCCGTCTAACGCCCCTACCAGCCAACGTCGCCTCCCGCGCGGTATCGCGCTGGCGGCGCCGACTAGCAAGGCCCGCAATTTGCATGGATCAAGCGCCCTAGTGCACTGTCACCACCCCAAAATCGCGATCCGGGTGTGTGAAAGGCCGTTTTGCAAAAATCGATGCTCGGACTTGTCTGATGTTCCAGTTGGCTCCTTCGCAGTATTTCCACCGTCCCCTCTCCCGGGATGGAAGACCATGAGCGACGACACCGTGTCTAACGTCATCCAACTCAACGCGCCGGCTCGCCCTGACCCTTCGCAGCACGCTCAACAATTCGAACACCTGCTGGATGAGTGCCGCAACCTGACGCGCGAACGCCTCTCGGAGTCGCTCAAAAGCATGCTCCACAAAGCAGAGGACACGCTCTGGGAGCTCAGCAAGGCGACCCAGGATCGCGAAACGCAGAAGCTGTACATGGAGACCAAAGAAAAACTGCTTCCCCAGCGGGAAGCCATGGAGGAGCGTTTCCGCGTCCGCTACCTGACGGAGTTCGACAATCGCGCGGGCCAAGCGCGCAAAACAAAGGCGAGTTTCTCGGATTACGCCGACACCTCGCTCGAGCTCGGTCTGGTGGAAGAGGACGACCTCAATGAGACCCTCAAAGTCAAAGAGATGGCTGGGAGACTGCGCGGCTACTGCGAGGAGGAGCTCGGAGCTCTCGACCAACGTGTAGGCGTTCTGCTCGGGGATGCCAATTTGCAGGCCGACAATAACCCGTTCAGTCCGCAGGCCATCTGCGACGCCTTCAAGCATGCCTCCCGCGACATCGAATCCGACATTCGAATCCGAATGGTGATCCTCAGGCTGTTCGACGATCACGTGCTCGACGACATCCGGTCCATCTACAAGGCTGTGAACGCATTGCTGGTGCAGCGCTCGATCCTGCCTAAGATCCGCTATGGTCGATCTCGCGATCAGGAAGGTGGCACCGCGCCGCCAGCATTCGCGGACGTGGCGGCGGCACTCGCAGGCGTGACGCCTGGAGCGACAGGGATTGCCCCGCAAGGCGGCGGGCAGGACATTTTTTCCGTGTTGCAAAGCCTGGTCGCCGCCAACGCCAAGGCGATGGGGCAGCCCGCGCCGGGTGTCGCGCCCCAAGGGGGTCCCGCCGGTGCCTCGCAGGCTCCCATCCAGATACCGGGCTTCCCTACTATCCTCGCGCAGTCTGGCCAGGCAGACGGGGTTGCTGCGTTGCTCCAAGGGGCGGCGCTGCTTGGCTCGCTCACGCGCATGCAGCAGGGCGACTTCAGCCTGGCGGGCGGGACATTGGCGTTGCCGGCCACTGCGACCGAAGCCGGTGCGACCAACGTCCTGCGCGAGCTCAAAGCCACCAGCGTTGGCACCGGCATGGGCGAGATGGACGTGGCCACCCTCGACATCATGGCGATGCTGTTCGATCAGATTTTCGAGGACCCCAAGATTCCGGATGGGATGAAGTGGCTCGTCGGCCGTCTACAAATCCCGATGCTGAAAGTCGCAATCCTCGACAAGACCTTCTTCTCCGAGCGCACTCATCCCGCGCGGCAGATGCTCGATACTCTGGGCGAGTTGGCAGTGGGACTGCCCTCCGATTTCGGACCTTCGAATGCGCTCTACAAGCAAGTCGAAACCGTCGTCGAGAAGCTGACCAACGGTTTCGAGGAGAGCCTCGAGATCTTCGATGTTCTGCGCGAAGAACTGAAGGCGGTGATTGCGCAGAAGGACGAGCGCGTCGAAGAGGAGACGCGTAGCGCGGCAACGCGCATGGAACAGAAGGAGAGGCTCGGCGTCGCAAAGGCGCTCGCTCGCGACGAGATCAAGACGCGTCTACGCGCCGGTTCGATGCCGAGCGTCGTGTTGAAATTCCTGGCTCAGCAGTGGTTCAAGCTGCTGTTGATTACCTATGCCAAACGCGGCAAGGATGGTGATGCATGGAAGAGTGCGCTCGAGACCATGGACCACCTCATCTGGAGTGTCGGTTCCAAGCCCTCACGCGAGGAGCGCCGCAAGCTCGCAGCGCTGCTGCCCGGTCTGCTGAGGCGTCTGGCCGCTGGGATGCAGATCGTGGGCACAAAGGAGCCGACGCGTAAGGCCTTTCTCGCCGATCTGATGAAGCTCCACACCAAGGCCATGAACGACCCCATCGTGGCTAGTGAGCCAGCGGTGGAACCGAACGCGACTGCTACCGCGGAACCGAGTGCGGCCGGTAGCGCCGAAGCCAAGGTCGACGCAACTAGGGCGGAGGAGATTCCTCCTGTGAGCATCGAGGTGCCCGCAGCAAGGTCGGCAGGTACCGATAAGGCTCAGGCCGCGAGCAACGCTCCAGCTCCGGAACCTGCCGCGGGGACCGAAACCGAGTCCGACCCCACCTCGTTAGATTTCACCACTGTCATTGTGAAGAACCCCTTCGGTGCTGGCGAAATTCGGGTAGACGAGATCGAGCTGCCGAGCGTCGCCGGTGCTCCCGCAGTTGCCGTCAAGGAGGGCGATGAGTACAGCCGGATGGCTAGCGGCCTAAGCGAAGGGACCTGGGTCGAGTTCCGCGATGAAAAGGAGCGTCATCAGGTCAAGCTCTCCTACGTTAGCCCTTTCAAGACAGCCTACCTGTTCGTCAACTGGCAAGGGCAGACCGTGGGCGAGTACTCTCTCCACGAGCTCGCGGGAGAGATGCGTGCGGGCCGCGCGGTCGTCATGACCGAGGCGCCGCTGTTCGACCGCGCCATGAAGGGTCTGATGAGCACACTGCGACGCTGATCGACGCTCCACCCCCCAAGATCGACTGCTGAAGGGCGTCAAGGCGAAGCGATCTCCCATTCGAAGAGACCGAGACGATAAAGCTCGTCGTCAAGAACCACCACGAGGGCTGGAGTCAGTTCGTCAGCGAAGTGGGCATCAAACCAGAGTAAGGACGATCGAAATGACGAAGCATTCCTGGACTACGGTCAGTGTCGGGACGCTCGCTCTGGCGCTCGTCTGCGCGCTGGCGTGGTGGGCGTACAAGGAGACTCAGAAGCGCGAGCTGCGGCAGAACGTGGTCGTGGTGGTGCAAGACTCGACCACCCGCCTGCGCGAGGCCCTCGGGACGTTGACGACGGACGCAGAAGCAAGCGTCAAACTCGAGGCACATTTCACCGCGCTCGAGGCCAGTGTCGGGAAGATCCAGCGCTTGGACGCTTCTATCAATCCAGCGTTGGTCCAGGCCGCCGAAGCTTACGTCACCGACGTGCATGCGCTCCTGCGAAGAGAGCTCGCGCTGCATGCTGGCCGCGATGCCGTGCGCGTTGACATCGGCGAGATCGAGAACCATCTGCGCGCCGCCGGCACGCGCTCACAAGATTGGATCAGCCAAGCGCTCGCGCTCAACCAACGGCTCCAAAAGAGCTTCTTCAACTACCGCTTTGCTGCCGGCGGATTAGAGAAATCGCTGCGCTCACTCGTCGACACGAGCGTAGGGCTACGGAACCTCGTGCCCGCAGGCGTGGTCATCGAGCAAGACCTGATCTTGGCAGCGGAGCAGCGCCTGCTCGAGCTCTCGACACGGATGGAGAAGGAAGTCGAGAATGCGAGAAAGCTTCCTGGCGGCTAGGTCATTCCGATGACCAGAACGGTCAAGTGACGCGGCAAGATCCCTCTCCCGCCGCGCCTTCCACCCCTTACTTCTTTAGTTCTATCACTATCGCCTCGCCACCGTCGAGATGCTCGTGCGAGTGTGTGACCGCGGGCCGGAAGGACACGTCTCCGGCTTTCGCGTCGGACTCGATAACCTTGCCATCCGCGTTGGTGAATTTGACCTTACCACCCTTGACCACGTAAACGATGATATCCGGATGGGAGTGCATCGGGATCTTGTCGCCCTTATTGAACGTAGCACGGATCACCCGCACCTTTTCGTTATCGACCAGCACCTTGGTTTGCGCCGGTGCCGCCTGAACGAAATCCATAGCCAACGCCTGGCTGGCGAAGAAACTGGTCGTGAGAATCAATGAGTACCGTGCTGCGATTGCAAAGGTCTTCATGGCAACTCCTCCTTGAATTGGCGCCGGTAGTCCTGGGCCTGATATTGGTCAGTTGCGCAGAGGTACCAGTGCGTACCCCGAAGGCGGGTTCTGCGGCCCGAAAGTGAATTCTCGCCAACTCCTTTATGAATTTTTCCGGGCTGAGCCGGGATGCGAGACTAGTACCCGCCCAGCATACTCTCCGTTTCAGCCTCACTGGGAACTAGGCGTGCGTTCCGGCGTTCATTACCGGAACGAACCGCCCGCCTAGCAGAGAAATGGTCGCCGTAGCGACCTCGCCACCGTTTCTGTCATCATATTTTGGCGCGGCGCTCGTGCCGGGCATCAATAATACTAATTGGGGAGGGGTCTAGATGAATACCAGGAACGCGGGATCGCTTTCAAGTTGCTATCGCTGGGCGGCTTCCATCGCTATGGTGCTGCTCGCTCTGACGAGCGCGGCGACCGGGTGGGCAGCCGGCTATGAGCGTAAGGACGTAATGTTTACCAGTCAGGGACTCAAGTGCGCGGCGTGGTATTACGTTCCGAACGGGCTCAAGGAAGGTGAGAAGCGTCCGGCAGTCGTCATGGCCCACGGCTTCAGCGCCGTAAAAGAGATGTTGCTCGACAACTTCGCCAGCAAGTTCGCGAACGCTGGTTTCGTGGTGACGGTGTTCGACTATCGCTTCTTCGGCGGCAGCGAGGGTGAACCGCGCGCTCAGTTGCTGTGGCCCGAGCAGATCCAGGATTATCGCAATGCGATCACTTGGACCATGGCGCAGAAGGAAGTCGATCCCGCTCGGATCGGTGTCTGGGGGACTTCCTACAGCGGTGGTCATGCGATCTTTCTCGGTGCATACGATCGCCGGATCAAGGCCGTGGTCGCTCAGGTGCCGGTCACTGACGTGTGGGATACCTACATGGCGAAGTGGCCCGAGAAGCAGCGCGAGGGTTTTCTCGCCTGGCTGGCACAGAATCGCGCAGACGAGGCGGCCACGGGCAAGCTCAACTACATCGCGGTCGCAGCGCCGGCGGATCAACCCTCGGTGTGGCCGATGCAGGAGTGGTACGAGGCATTCATGGAGCTTTCCAAGCCGGCTCCGTCGTGGCTCAACAAGATGGTCATCAATTCGCTGGATACACACATGACCTACGCGCCCACGTCAGTGATCCATCGCGTGTCGCCTACGCCGCTGCTGATGGTGATCGCGAGCAATGACGACATCACTCCCACCGCGGACGAGAAGGAAGCCTTCGCCCGGGCGAAGGAACCGAAGAAGCTCGTGGTCGTGGAAGGCAGGCACTTCGAAGCGTACCAGGGCCCGAAGCACGACCAGTTCGCGACGCCCGCAGTGGAGTGGTTCAAGACGTACTTGATGGCGCGGTAGAACTATGGCCCTCTCCCGTGACGTCTCCCGCGGGAGAGGGTGCCCCCTGAAAGCTAAGTCTTGATCGGATCGACTTTCATTTCGGATACTTGCTCTTGTCGAGATTGGTGAGTTTGGATGGATCGAGCAGATCCTTGATTTGATCTTCCGTGAGCACCTTCTTCTCGCGAATGATCTCCAAGAGGCCCTTGCCCGATCTGTACGCCTCCGTCGCCAGCTCGGTGGCTTTCTCGTAACCAATCACCGGGTTGAGCGCCGTCACGATGCCCACCGTGGTCTCCATGTACTGCGCCAGCACTTTTTCGTTCAGCGTAATGCCGTCCACGCACTTGGTGCGCAGCGTCTTGGAACCGTTGACCAACAGCTGCTGAGACTCCATGACCGCCAAACCGGCGAGCGGCTCGTACGCATTGAGCTGCAACTGCCCGCTGTGCGCGGCAAAGCCGATGCCCGCATCGTTGCCAATCACACGGAAGGCGATGATGTTGATCAGTTCTGGAATCACCGGATTCACTTTGCCCGGCATGATGGACGAACCGGGTTGCAGCGCGGGCAAGTTTATCTCCGCGAGACCCGCGCGGGGACCGGAAGCTAGCAAGATCAAATCGCTGGAGATTTTCGAAAGCTTGATCGCCACGCTTTTCAGCGCCGACGAATAGACAACGAACCCCTGCTGATCCCACGTTGCCGAGAACATATCGGCTGCGGGTACGATAGGTCTTTTGGTCAGCTTGGCGAGTTCCGCCGCACACGCTTCGGGGTAGCCCTTGGGCACGTTGATGCCGCTGCCGATAGCGGTGGCACCCATGTTTACCGTGTACAAGTACTTTTCCGCATCCTTCAACAACTGGATCTCAGCTTCGAGCGACGCTGCAAAGGCGTGGAACTCCTGGCCTACTGTCATCGGCACGGCGTCTTGCAGTTCCGTGCGCCCCATCTTGAGTATTTCCAAGTACTGATTGCCCTTGACGCGGAACGCCTTGGCCAGTTTCTCGAGTTCCGCAATCAACTTCTCGTTGCGCAAAATGAACGCCACTTTGATCGCTGTGGGGTACGAGTCATTGGTCGACTGCGACATATTCAGATCGTCGTGCGGCTCCAAGTACTGGTACTCGCCTTTCTTGTGACCCGTGAGCTCAAGACCGATATTGGCCAGCACTTCGTTAGCGTTCATATTCGCCGACGTTCCCGCGCCGCCCTGGTACCAGTCCACCAGGAATTGGTCGCGATACTTCCCTTCGCGTACGGCCTGATACGCGATTTCGATGGCCGCCAAACGTTCGGGTTTCATCGCACCAACCTTCGTATTGGCGCGCGCCGCGGCGAGCTTGACAATGGCGAAGGCATCGACGAACTCCGGATAGAAATTCATTCCGACGTTGGAGATTTGAAAGTTTTCCAATGCCCGCAGTGTCTGCACGCCGTAATAGGCTTGTGCGGGAACTTGCTTCTCGCCCAGCAAGTCGCGTTCGACGCGTGTAGCGGTCTGCTCTTTGGGATTCGGATCATCCGCGTAGACCGACGCCGTTGCGAACGCGACCATCCACGCCACTGCCAGAACGACTGTGCGCTTCATGGTATTCCCCCTGTCGGTTTTGAATTTGTCAGAAGTAAATCGCCTCGTCCTCAAACGAGA
>Ga0068859_100009058_pt1 | contig 10053 bp, 8 predicted proteins | sample KBSSwiS22_FD_66585 | JGI IMG/M metagenome (GOLD analysis project Ga0068859, IMG submission 66585) | Switchgrass rhizosphere microbial communities from Kellogg Biological Station, Michigan, USA - KBS Switchgrass S2-2 | ecosystem: Host-associated > Plants > Roots > Rhizosphere > Soil ...
GAAGGGCTCCTTGAAGACGAAGCGGATCGTGCGGTCGTCCACGATCTCGACGCGGTCGGTCTTCTTCTTGAAGACGTCGGCCTTGGCGCCCCGGTAGTTCTCGTAGCTCCACTTGACGTCTTGCGGGGTGACCGGCTCGCCGTTGTGGAACTTGAGGCCCTTGCGCAGCGTGAACGTGGCGCTCTTCGAATCCGCGGCGACCGCGAACCGCTCGGCCAGCGCGAGATGGTCGTAGAGCTGCGTCCCCTGATTCTTGATGAGGGCGTCGTGCAGGGCGGTGAAGAAGTTGTCCGGCGTGGCGGTTCCGTCGTGCTCCTGAGGGTCGAGCCAGCGGGAGGCGAACCCCGCATGCCAGGCGAGAACCAGCTTTCCCTTGGCCTGGGCCCCGGCAGCCGACGAGAGGGCCATGGCTGCCGCGGCGACCCCGATCAGGATCAGGGCCACGGCCAACAGGTGAATCCGGTCACAAGCCACGAATCGGGGACGCCTCATTGTGGCCTCCATTCGAGGGATCGGTGGCACTGGCGCGAAGAAGTGCCGTAGGCTAACCCGAGACCGGGGCATGGTCAAGTCGACGATCACGCTCACCGTCGGCCAAGCTCGGCGCGCGCTGGTAGACCAAGGTCCAGTAGGCAGGCCGGCTGGCGGCGACTAGAGTCGACGGTAGAAGGCGTGAAGTCGTAGGAGGACCGTTCATGCGTGTGTTCATCGCTGCGTGGCTCGCACTTGCTCTGGTTGCGCCGGCGGACGCTCAGGTGCATGTCGACATCGGCATCCATTTCCCGTCGCCGCCTCAGCTCGTCGTCGTCCCCGAGGTCCGAGCGGTCCGGTACGTGCCGACCCCTTCCGCGAATCTCTTCTTCTATGGGAGCCAGTACTGGGCTTTTGCCGACGGCGGCTGGTACACGAGCCGCGGTTACAACGGCCCCTGGGTTGTCGTCGCCCCGACCGTCGTGCCGCGGTCTGTCCTGCTCGTGCCGGTGAACTACTACCGCGCCCCGCCCGGACACTGGAAGCAGTGGCAGAAGCAGCGGCCGCCGCACTGGGGCAACGAGTGGGGACGGGAATGGGCGGAGAAGCGACAGTGGAAGGAACGGGACGACGATCACGGCCGCGACAGGGACCACGACAAGGGCAAGGGCAACGGCAAGGGGCACGGGCGGAACAAGTGAAGACGCGCGTGTGAAGACGCGCGTCGGTCAGCGCGGGAGCTCGGTCGAATCCTCAGGGTGCCGATCAGAGGCCTGAAGGACGTTCCCAAGCGCTCGAAGCACCGGGGCGTAGACGCCCTTCGGCTGCTGGCGGAGGTAGGAAGCGCCGTGTTGACCGCGTAAGGAGGCCCCCAACGTGATGCATTTACTGTGGGTCCTCCCCCTCGTCGCTGGCCTGGCGGCGAGGTGGTCGGGAAAGCTAGAGAGTATCGCGATGCTGGTGGCTCTGATGTGTGGACTCATCGGGCTCGCGTATCTCCTCATGCGCCCTCGGGGGATAGCTCCTCCGCGGGCCCAACAGGAACGAGACACGCGCGACGTCGAGCGAGACCTACCCCCGCCGCCGGGATGGTGACACTCCGCGAAAGCGAGCTCAACCCGTTGCCCTCACCCAGGGGCAGTACATCAAGCTGAGACGCTGCCCAGCCGTAGTCTGCTTGCCATCCGACGGCAATCCGGGGTAAGGTCACGACCCAAGGCCGCCCGATATCGGGGCGGAGTCGGCGGGCAACGACGCCCGGTCCGGGAGGGCTCGTGCAGCGGTACATCGCGAAAAGAGCTCTGCAAAGCCTACTGACCATCTGGGTCATGAGCCTGGTGGTCTTTGCCCTCGCGCGCGTCACCGGCAACCCCCTCGACGTGATGCTACCGCTCGAGGCGGGTCCGGAGGACTTCGAGCGCGTCTCCAAGCACTGGGGCTTCGACAAGCCGCTCACCACCCAGTACGTCATCTTCCTCAGCAAGGCGGTCCAGGGCGACTTCGGCACGTCCTGGAAGTGGCCCGGCCATTCCGCCATGGGGCTCGTGGGGCAGCGCTTGCCCGCGACGCTCCAGCTCGCCGGCTTCGCCCTCCTCATCAGCATCGTGATCGCGTTGCCCATCGGTGTCCTATCGGCCGTCATGAAGGACACCCCCTGGGACACCGCCGCGAAGATCATCGCGCTCCTCGGCCAGTCCCTGCCCGGCTTCTGGCTCGGCATCGTGCTCATGTGGATCTTCGCCGTGCACCTCGGCTGGTTCCCGACCTCGGGCAAGGGCGGCCTCCAGTACATGGTCCTCCCCGCCATCACGCTCGGGTGGTTCCAGGTCGCCGCGATCATGCGGCTCGTCCGCTCGTCGATGCTGGACGTGCTGGACAGCGAGTTCGTGAAGCTGACCCGCATCAAGGGGCTGGCGGAGTGGAAGGTGATCTGGAAGCACTGCCTGCGCAATGCGGCCATCGCCCCCGTGACTTTCTTCGCGATCATCGCCGGCGTCCTGATGACGGGCTCCGTCGTGACGGAAAGCGTCTTCTCCTGGCCGGGCACCGGGCTCCTGGTGGTGGACGCGGTGCGGGCGCGGGACTTCCAGGTGGTCCAGGCGGTCGTGATCGTGTTCGCCGGGATCTTCATCCTTACCAATCTGATGGTCGACATCCTCTACGCCTACCTCGACCCCAGGATCCGGCTGCGTTGAGAGCGTGACGAGAAAGGAGGCCGACTCATGGCCACCGTGACGGCGAGGACTCTCCCCTGGTATTCGGGCCCACGGGTCAAGCAGGCCATGCGCCAGGCGAGACGGTTACCCGTGGTGCCGGTCGCGCTCCTCACGTTCCTCCTCGTGATCCCGGCCCTGCTGGCCCCGCAGGTCGCGCCGTACGATCCCCTGAAGGGCTCGCTGGCCAAGCGCTTGAAGCCCCCGGTCTGGGAAGAGGGCGGGTCCTCCGCGCATCTCCTCGGCACCGACAAGCTCGGGCGTGACCTCCTGAGCCGCATCATCTACGGCGCCCGCGTCTCCCTCGCGGTCTCGGCCGTGGCCATCTTCGTGGGCGGGATCATCGGCATCACCCTCGGCCTGATGTCGGGCTACTTCGGCGGCCGGGTGGACTCGCTGATCATGCGGCTGGTGGACATCTCGCTGTCTCTACCGACGATCCTGCTCGCCCTCGTCCTCGTCGCCGCCGTCGGCCCGAGCTTCGGAACGGTGATCGCCGTGCTCGTGGTGCTGCTCTGGGCGCGCTATGCGCGGCTGGTCCGCGGGGAGACCCTCAGCATCAAGGAGCGGGACTTCGTCGCCCGCGCGCGCGTGGCGGGCGCCTCCCACACCCGCATCATGGTGCGCTACATCTTCCCCAACGTCGTCAACTCGCTCGTCGTGCTGGCCACCCTTCAGGTGGGCTACGTCATCCTCCTCGAATCCGCGCTGAGCTTCCTCGGAGCCGGGCTGCCCCGCCCGACGCCCGCGTGGGGCCTCATGATCGCGGACGGGCGCGAGCTGATCGTCACCGCGTGGTGGGTCTCGATGTTCCCGGGGCTCGCCATCATGCTGACCGTGCTCGCGCTCAACCTGCTCGGTGACTGGCTCCGGGACCATCTGGACCCCAAGCTCCGGAACGTGTGAGGACGCGGCGCCGGCCCGGCGCCCGAGTGCGAGAACCCCGAAGGAGGTATCCGATGAGACACGACGCGGTGTCACGGCTCCCGTTGACGAGGCTCGTCCCTCTCGTGCTGGCGCTCGTCGCGCTGGTGATCACGCCGACCCCGGGCTCAGCGCAGGATGGGAAGGTCCAGAAGCTCGTCTTCGCCTCCGCCGGCTTCGACGAGAGCAACCGCTTCTGGGTCGTATCCCGCCCCGACCATCTCCAGTACGACCCGTTCCTCGAGACGCTGCTCGACGTGGACCCGAAGACCGGCGAGTACACGCCCCGCCTCGCCGAGAAGTGGGAGGCGAGCGCGGATTTCAAGGAGTGGATGTTCTTCCTCCGCAAGGGCGTGACTTTCCACTACGGCTTCGGCCCGTTCACCGCCCGGGACGTCGTGCACTCGCACGCGTTCATGATGCGTCAGGAAGCCACCGCGACCCTCGCGGGGTTCTGGCGCACCGTCGAGGAAGTGAAGATCATCAACGACCACCAGGTCGTGTTCCGCATGAAGCGCCCGACCACCGTCATGCCGTACGCGGCGTCGCGCGCCGGCGACCTCCGGATGGTCAGCAAGGCCCAGTGGGACAAGGAAGGCCAGGAGGGATTCGACAAGCGGCCCGCGGGGACGGGGTCCTACCGGTACGTCGGCCGCCAGCCGGGGCTCTCCGTCACCTACGAGCGCATCGACAATCACTGGAAGGGCGAGAAGCCCGCGTTCAAGCAGCTCGAGTTCCGGGTGACCCGCGAGGAGGCCACCCGTTTGGCCTTGCTGCTCTCGGGCGAGGCGCACATCGCCGACCTGCCCCGCGAGCTCCAGAAGGACGCGGTCAAGAAGGGCATGAAGATCTTCTCGTCGTCGTTCCCGGTGGACTGGATGTCCGTGTACCTGGGCGGCCAGTACTACCTGCCGGGGGATCCCGCGTTCAAGCCCGACACGCCGTGGGCCAAGAAAGGGGTGCGGCAGGCGCTGAACATGGCCATCAACCGGAAGGAGCTCCTCAACACGGTGTTCGCCGGCAAGGGCACCTACGCGTACGTGACAGGCTGGTCGGTGGCCTCCGAGGGCTACAACCCGGAGTGGCAATCCCGGTTCGATCAGCTCTACGGCTACAACCCCACGAAGGCCAAGGCACTCCTGAAGGAGGCCGGCTACGGCCCCGGCCAGCTCAAGTTCAAGATCCTCGCGTTCACCGAGCCCGGCGAGTCGGAAGGGCCGCAGGTCGCCGAGGCCCTCGGCATCTACTACAAGGACGTGGGCGTCGACACGGAGATCGAGGTGCTCGACTGGGCCAAGGTGCGGGAGATGTTCCGCAAGAAGACCATCCAGTGCTGCATCTGGCCCAACATCATCTCGTGGCGGCCGTCCGAGGAGTGGATCCGGACGAGCTACTACAGCAAGGGCCCGAACCACCACTACGAGAACGAGTTCATGGACAAGACCTACAATGCCCTGACCCTCGCCGTGGACCCGAAGGAGCGGCAGCGGCTGGCGCGGACGATCGGTGACCACCTGTACGACGAGTTCGCCGACATCCCGCTCTTCTGGTTCGCCAACGAGGTCGTGGCCAATCCGAAGATCGTGACGGAGTGGGTCTACCCCGGCCTCGCGGCCGGGCGGTCGACGCACTTCCATCTCCTGAAGCCCGCGAAGTAGAACCCGGCCTCGACCGTACCGGGAGCGCATGCCCAGACAGATCGGCGACGTCATCCTGGAGGTCGAGGATCTTCGCACGTACTGCTTCACTCGCAGGGGTGTCGTCAAGGCGGTGGACGGCGTGAGCTTCTCCCTGCGCGAGGGCGAGACGCTCGGCATCGTCGGCGAATCCGGCTGCGGGAAGACCATGACGGCGCTGTCACTCCTGCGGCTCGTGCCGCGGCCCGCCGCCCGCATCGTCAACGGCGCCATCCGGCTCGAGGGCGAGAATCTCCTCGAGAAGAGCGAGCGCGAGATGCGCGACATCCGCGGGCGCCGCATCTCGATGATCCTCCAGGATCCCCAGACCTCCCTCAACCCCGTGTTCTCCATCGGCAACCAGCTCATCGAGGCGATCCAGATCCACCACCACCAGGACGGCCGCCGATCGCTGCTGCGCCGGGCCATCGACGGCCTGAAGCAGGTGAGGGTGGCGGCCGCCGAGCGCCGGGTGCAGGACTACCCCCACCAGATGAGCGGGGGCATGAAGCAGCGCGTGGTCGGCGCGATCGCGATCTCCTGCGAGCCGCACGTCATCATCGCGGACGAGCCGACCACCTCGCTCGACGTGACCATCCAGGCCCAGTACTTGCGCCTGCTGCGCGAGATCCAGGAGGAGACGAACCTCGCGCTGATCTTCATCACGCACGACTTCGGCATCGTCGCGAAGATGTGCGACCGGGTGATGGTGATGTACGCGGGGCGTGTCGTGGAGAGCGGCCCCGTGCGGGACATCTTCGACCGGCCGTCCCATCCGTACACCCAGGCCCTGCTGAGCTCCGTGCCCAGGATGGACGAGGACGTCGAGCGGCTCTACTCGATCACCGGGCAGCCGCCCGCGCTGTGGGATCTTCCGCCCGGCTGCCGCTTCGCCCCCCGGTGCCCCTACGCCGACGAGCGGTGCGGGCGGGAATATCCGCCGTCGTTCCCGGTCGGCGAGGGCCATCACGCCGACTGCTGGAGGCTCGCGCCCGCATGACCACCGAGACGATCCTCCAGGCGCAGGGGCTGAAGAAGCACTTCCCCGTCACCGAGGGCATGCTCTGGACGAAGGTCGTCGGCTGGGTGAAGGCGGTGGACGGCATCAGCTTCTCGATCCGCCAGGGGGAAACGCTCGCCCTCGTCGGCGAGTCGGGCTGCGGCAAGACGACGACGGCCAAGCTCATCCTGCGGCTCGAGCCGCCGACCGCGGGCCAGGTGTTCGTGGACGGCAAGGACGTGCACGCCCTCGAGGGCGACGCGCTCAAGGAGTACCGGACGACGGTGCAGGCCGTCTTCCAGGATCCCTGGTCCTCGCTGAGCCCCCGCATGCGGGTGCGGGACATCGTTGCGGAGCCGCTCGTCATCAACCGGCAGCAGTCGGCGCACGAGGTGAAGGACCGGGTCGCGGCGATCCTGGAGCGGGTCGGCCTCCGGCCCGAGCAGGCCGAGCTCTACCCCCACGAGTTCAGCGGCGGGCAGCGCCAGCGCATCGCGGTGGCGAGCGCCCTCGTGTCGAACCCGAAGCTCATCGTCCTGGACGAGCCGGTCTCGGCCCTCGACGTGTCCATCCGGGCGCAGATCATGAACCTGCTCGCCGATCTCCAGCGCGAGTACCGGGTGAGCTACCTCCTCATCGCGCATCACCTGGCCACGACCCGCTATCTGGCCCACGAGGTCGCGGTCATGTACCTGGGGAAGATCGTCGAGCGGGCGCGCACGAAGGATCTCTTCCGGAACCCGCTCCACCCCTACACCAAGGCGCTCTTCTCGGCCGCCCTGCCCGCCCACCCGGACAGCGTCCGCGAGGAGATCATCCTGCCCGGCGAGGTCCCTTCGCCGATCAACCCCCCGTCGGGCTGCCACTTCCACCCGCGCTGTCCGTCCGCCATGGAGCACTGTCGCGAGGTGGAGCCGAAGGAGACGTTCCCCGCCACCGGTCACATGGTGGCCTGTCATCTCTACGGCTGAAGGTCTCGTGGCGAGGAGCCACACAGCGCCCTGTGCTATCCTCACGCAGAGCCATGGGAGTGTGACTCAAGCACCTCCGAATCGCAGACGCATCTTGAGGGCTGCGCGGGCAGGCCGTCTCGATGCTTTTCTGCTCGGCCAGTCCCCCCTCGGCGGGCTCGTGCGGTGGGTGGCACGCATCAGGACCTCGGTTCACACCAAGCTCCTGTGCGGGTTCCTGCTCATTGCGCTCCTGATCATCGCTGTCAGTGCGATCAGCCTGCAGATCATGGGGGCGATGGGACGCCACAGCCGCTCGCTCGATGAGGCGCACGAGCGCGTGCACTGGTCACAGCAGATCGAGCACGCGCTCGCGCTCCAGATGCACTTCACGGCGATGGCGCTCGTGCGCCAAGACGAAGCGGCGGTGGCGCAGATCCTTCGCGAGAACAACCGCTTCAACGACACGCTCGGCCGCATCGAGGCGGCGGCGCCGTCCGACGAGCGCGCGCTGATCGAGCAGATCCGAGCGGCGCAGGACGACGCGATGGCGGTGGTGGCGGACATCGCGAACTCCATCCGCGAGGGCAAGATCGACGACGCCAGGCACGCGCTGACCACCCGAGAGGAGCCGCTCTACCGGACGATCGATGGACTCGTTCGACAGGTGGTCGCCACGGAGCAGGCGCGCATGGCCAGCCTCCGCGCCAGCGCCGTTGCTGCCGACCGGCGCTCCCGCTCCTTGATGGGGGGCTTCGCCATTCTGACGATCGGGCTGGCGATGTTCTTCGGGTTCGTCATCTCCTGGTCGTTCATCCTTCCCGTTCGGCGGGCTGACGAGTTCCTCGCCGAGGTTGCGGCGGGGAATTTCGGCGTCACCGTGAGAATTCCCAACCGCGATGAGTTCGGCACGCTCGCCGAGAACATGAACCGGATGAGCAGAGAGCTCCAGCGCCTCGACGAGCACCAGCGCGCGGCGGCCGCCGAGCTGCGCAGCCTCAACGAGCGTCTCGCGCAGGCCAGCCGGGCCAAATCGGAGTTTCTGGCCAGCATGAGCCACGAGCTCAGAACCCCGCTCAACGCCATCCTCGGATTCACAGAACTAATACTCGAGGGTCTCTACGGCGAGGTGCCCCCCTCGCTGCGGGAACCCCTCGTCGATGTCAACACCAACGGCAAGCACCTGCTGCGTCTGATCAACGACGTTCTCGACCTTTCCAAGATCGAGGCGGGCCGGATGGACCTGGCTCCCGGCGACTACTTGGTGAACGACGTGCTGGAGACTGTCCACGCCTCGCTCCGCTCGCTCGCTTCCGGGAAGGGCCTCGACTTCGTCGTCTCGGCGCCGGCAGACCTCCCCGTCGCCTACGGGGACGGCAAACGTATCGCCCAGTGCCTCGTGAACCTGGCCGGGAACGCGATCAAATTCACGAAGGAGGGGTGCGTGGAGATCGCCGCCGAGCGACGTGGCGACACCCTCGTCTACCGCGTGACCGACACCGGGATCGGCATCCCCCAGGACCAGATCGAAAACGTCTTCTCGGAGTTCCGGCAGGTGGACGCCACCATCAGCCGCGAATACGGCGGCACCGGCCTCGGGCTCAGCATCACCAAGAAGTTCGTCGAGCTGCATGGGGGCCGCATTTGGGTGGAGAGCACACTGGGCAAGGGATCGACGTTTTCGTTCGAGGTCCCGGTGCGGCTCCCAGACGGGAGGGTCGCGTGAGTCAGAAAACCGTGCTCTACGTCGAGGACAACGAGTTCAACCGGAAAATCGTCCGTCAGCTTCTCAGCTCGACGACGTATCGGCTCCTAGAAGCCACCGACGGTGAGCAGGGCGTGGCGGCAGCGATCGAAACGCAACCCGACGTCATCCTCATGGACGTCCAGCTTCCCAACCTGTCGGGCCTCGACGCCACGCGCCGGATTCGCCAGGATCCGACGACCGCCCGCATCCCGATCATCGTGGTGACGTCCTTCGCCCTGAGCGGCGACGAACAGAAGGCGCAGGAGGCGGGGGCATCCGCGTATCTCGCCAAACCCTACAGCCCGCGCGAGCTCCTGGCGCTGATCCGGAAGCTGGTGCCCGAAGCCTGAGTGGCGACGCGCGACGGCCGTCCCCATCTCGACGACGACACTGGCGTCGTCCTCACCCACCGTCACCTCCTCCGTCACCGTCGCCAGGCTCTCTTGCCAGACGCTGGGGGCTGCACATGCCGGCCGGGCTGCTGCCCAGCACGAACCCGTCGACCTTTCGGCATGCCTCGTCGGTCTCAGGCGGAGCCTCGTTAGGGATTACTTCTGGCCCATCTCTACCGTCAACGTCGTGATGCCCCGGTCGCTGACGGTCACGTCCTTCGTCGTGCTCCCCACGGTTTCCTGCCAGACCTGCAGGGTGTACTTGCCTGGAGGCACGTTGTCGAGCGTGAACTCACCCTGTTCGTCGGTGATGACATAGAAAGGATGCTCGATCACCACGACCCAGGCGCGCATCCAGGGGTGCAGGTCGCAGCCCACGCGCACGGTCTCGGCTTTCGCGAAGACGATGGGGATCGTCCGTCCCGTCGGTTGCGTCCGGTTGAACGCGCGGTTCTCGCTGCTCTGGCTGTGCAGGTTGTGCAATACACGGTCGCTGTTCAAGAACTCCACGGTGCCGCCGACCGGCACCAGGACGACGTGCGGAACGTAGACGCAATCCTTGTAATCCATCTGGACGGGTCGGACAGGCCCGGGCCACTTCACGCCCGCGGGCGGGTTCCGGAGTGACACCACGGCATACCGGATACCCTTGTCGGCGGAGAGCAGCAGCGCCTCTGACG
>Ga0068859_100009060_pt1 | contig 10052 bp, 9 predicted proteins | sample KBSSwiS22_FD_66585 | JGI IMG/M metagenome (GOLD analysis project Ga0068859, IMG submission 66585) | Switchgrass rhizosphere microbial communities from Kellogg Biological Station, Michigan, USA - KBS Switchgrass S2-2 | ecosystem: Host-associated > Plants > Roots > Rhizosphere > Soil ...
GGTTGCGAGCGCCTGCATCTTGATCAGCGCTTCCGCTTCGATTTCCTGTCGGCCGATCGTAATCACTTCATCCACGGTGCGATCGCCGACGACCTCCCGCATGACGGATTCGGACACGTCTCGGAGAATGAGCCGCGGTTCGCGAACGTCGAACAGGAATTTGGTGGGATCGGAAATGCGGTATTGAACCACCCATTCCACCAATGCGGCGTTCAAGTCACCGGTCACCATCTGCGTTTCCTGCTTCGCGTCGCGAGGAGCCTGATACGGATCGGTGGCGCCTGGGGTCGCGAACCCGAATTCCTGCTTCAACTGCCGTTTGACGGGAACAACGGTCGCCGCATCAATGCCCAGCGGTAGCTTGAAGTGCAGCCCTGGCGGAACCTCTTCGTAATATTTACCGAAACGTTGCACCACGGCGACGGAGTCGCTCGGCACAGTATAATAAGCGGTCCATACTCCCACACCGACAAGCGCGATGACGGCAAGAACAACCGGCCCAGGTGGACCGCGACTGGGCATCATCTGCTTAAATCTATCTTGCCAATGCCGAACCCGGTCTTCGAGACCACCACCTGGACTGTTCATGATCGACTCCTTCGGGATGGCATTTGTAACTGTTCGAACGCGGCAGCGCTGCAGATGAGGAACTGGTCGCGATTCAACACAACGCGTGGTGCAGGGGGCATTTTCGGGTCGTCACTGTGTCAGGGCTTCACCGAGCGGCGTGATTTCTGTCACCAGTAACGCCGCGGACGGGAATACAATGTCGATAACCGAGCCGTGGACCGCGACGAGGCGGCCGATAGCTATGGTGTGACGGTCTTCTGGATGTGGCACAGAGCCCACGATGGCAGCTTTGAGGCCGGTGCGAGATACGTACTTGTGCGCATCGTGCCGGCCGAAAACTTCGACGAGACGACCGTGTTGACGTTAGGCGCGAGGCTGGAGCGCAGGACAACACGACCGCCTGCATTTCCCGATGGCGAGCGCAGCGATGCCCTCGCCGAGTTGGGTTACAACACGCTGTTTCAAACGAGCCGCGCGAAATAGTCCGGGTCAGCGGGCTTGGAAATCTGCCCATCGAATCCGGTTTCACTGCAGCGACGCTCATGGGCCACGCCCGTGACCCCGCTGACTGCATAAATTCGGGCATTTTGGAGCCCATCCATTTTGCGCAAGATCTGACAGGTCGCGTATCCATCCACCTTTGGCATCTCGATATCCAGGAAAATGACGTTGGGCTCGAATCTTTCAGCCACCGTCAGGGCTTCCGTACCGTCTTTCGCAGTACACACAGTGTGTCCGGCCATTTCCAGCACCAACGCCAACATCTCGCGTGAATCAACATTGTCGTCCACGATCAGCACTTTGCTCATGTGGGGCGTTTCACACGAATCGGCGCCCGCGGGCGAATGGGTACTCCATGACATGGTGATAGAACTCCGGCAGAGCGGTCAGAAAGTCTTGATATGACAATGAGGCGCTTTCTATTGAGCCGCAAGCAGTCCTACACGTAGATTTGTGCCGGACTGCGCCTACAAGCGGGGCCGCGCCCGTGCGGCATTACGGCAATGCGTGCCGCGGAAGATCGATGGTGAAAACACACCCCGTGCCCGGAACATCGCGGACACGGAGAGTTCCGGAGTTCGCCTCGATGCTGCGCCGACTGATTGCAAGCCCGAGGCCGAGCCCGGATTTGTCCGCGCCACTCTGGGAAAAAGGCAGAAACATTTTGTCGGCACTACCTGGTGGTAGGCCACCGCAATGATCCTCGACGTCGATCAGAATGCGATCGGCGACTGCATAGGCGTTTACGGTGACTTCAGTGCCGTGTTGCGTGAACTTGAATGCGTTCTGCAGCAGGTTTCCGAGGGCCGAAAGCAGCATGTCGGGGTCGACATCAACTGCAAGGTGAGCGTCAACATCGGACACAGTCAATTTGCACCCTCGGGCGCGTGCTTCGAGCAGTGCGGAAGCTCCGATTTGATCGATGAAATCCGCAAGGGGCATTAGTTTGTACCGCGGCAGCATTCCCGCGGCGACTCGCACGTCGGCAAGGGTTCGATCTACCAGCGTACGCAGCCCGATCAGGGAACGCTCCAGTACGGCTCCAGTTGCCCCGGTGACCCCGACATTGCCCAATTTTATGGCAGTGAAGGCAAGAGTGCCTGTATGAATGAGGTTCCGCAGCTCGTGCGCAAGAAATCCGAGCCGTTCATTCAGCGCTTGAACGTCATCGTTGGCCCCGACCGAATAGCGCTGGTAGGAATATTCTGTAACGGCTTCGGCGATGCCATTATCGAGGCAGCGGTTGAGTGTTCGAAACTCGTCGATTTCAATCGGCGCCTTGCGTTCGAACGCCAGATCTGTAATGGCCTGACACAGATCGCCGTAGTCGTGAACGACCTGATCGACCGTAAAACCCTGCTGCAGGAGCTCGCGCCCGTGTAGCGCAGCAGCGCTGCCCAGCTCCGACTTCCAGGGCCCGCCGCCACCAGACGGACCGGACACTTTGCGGCTGCGCAGGGGCTCGGAGGTTTGCTCAACTTCGAGGGTCTTGATCAGCTGATCCAGAAACAACGGAATTCCGTGCGTGATTTCTGCCGAGGTCACCCTGGGTGCAGACCGTCGAGCCACCTTGAGACGGCAGCGTTCTATCAGATCAGCGCGGTTGCTGGTAAGAAACTCGTGAAGCATCCCACCAGTGTACGCTGGACCCTATCGTAGCTATGTACGGTTGCGTACACAGCGGTCACCTCATCAGTCGGTATGTAAGGAAGAACCAAGTGCCGGCCCCGAGCATGGCTCCCTGCCGGGGATGTTTGTCATCGGCTCTCAGGCGGTCCGTTCAGCATTTAGGTGCGGCGCACCCTTCATACATGAATGTCATCGGCCGAGGTCCTTTCATGTATCGAGTTTCAATCTGTGCGATTTCGAATCGCGCATTCTCGATAAGAGTTCGGATCGGCCGGTTGAGATGACAGCCGCCGCCGATTCGCTTCCACAGTGGCGTCAGGCGGTTCTGCCAACGGCGCACAGAATCCTCCGGAGCGAGCCCATGTTCAACAAATAATAGTTGTCCATCAGCCCTTAGAACCCGCCGCATTTCGCGCAGCGCCCGCGGTCCGTCTGTGATCGAGCAGAGCGTCCAGGTTGTCACCACCGTATCGACGCTCTGGCTCTCAATGGATATGCGCTCTGCCGACCCGCCAATGAAACTTACAGGCTTCGTCAACCCGTCGGCCGCCCGTTGGGCCATTGCGAGAAGCTCGGGTGAGGGCTCGAGGCCGACGATTTCTTGCACGCGCTCCCCATACGGCGGCAGATTCATACCCGATCCGATTCCGACCTCGAGCACGCGCCCGGCGGCGCGCGCAAGCGGTCAACGAGTCAAGGCAGCGCCGATGAGCGCCGCTTCTGCCGGACCAACTGCCTCAACCCCAGCATTGAGTCGCCGAATCCTTTTCAGCAGCCTGAAGACGGAACGCATTCAGGCGAAAACAAGAACAGCGAACCCGCCAATTCCGAGACACCGACATATCCGATTACATCGAGCCGTTTTACACTCCTCGCCGCCAGCAGCATCTCGGGACGTGAGCCTGAGCATTTTGGGGCTCGGCCAAGCACCGAGCCCACTACCTGGGGCTCACGCAGTTATGAATGGAGACGGGCCAGGTGTTGGGTCGAACCTATATCTAAACTGAATGGCAGGGCGCCAGGAATCATCAGATGTATATTCGCGAAAGCTCGATGCCCTCGCAAGAGACCTGGGAAGCATTGTTTGACGTCGAGAGCATTCTCGACCACTTTTCGTTTTCCGGTCAGATCGCTGAGCTCGGCTGCGGATACGGGACGTTTAGTCTTGCGCTTGCCCGTCGAACTTCCGGCATGGTGTACGCCATCGACATTGATCCTGCGATGGTCGCGACGGTACGACAAAGGGCAGCCCTCGTAGGAATCACCAACATTGATGCGCAAGTCCGCGACGTGTCAGCAGAAGGGTTCGGGCTTCCCCAATCGAGCTGTGATGCCTGTCTACTGTTCAACGTATTGCACGGCGAGTCTCCTATCGAATTGATTCGCACGGCGACGCAAGTCTTGAGGCCAAATGGCGTCCTGGGTGTCATTCATTGGCGATCAGACATTGAGACGCCGCGTGGCCCGCCTCTCGCAATTCGCCCAACGGCTGATGCCATCACCGAATGGGCCTCGAAAGCAGGCGATCTTTCATTGTGTGGCGCTCAATTCACTTTGCCGCCCTGGCATTACGGGCTGAAATTTACTCGTACGAGCCACGCTACAGGGTAAAGCAAATTCGGAGCGCACGTCTCGCATAGGTATCTGGATCGCAACCCTTCTCGCCACCAGCGCACTCGTGTTTGAGCGGCTGGAGCCAACGCTGACATCGCATTGATGAGGCCGGTTTTCGGAAGCGTTCGTGCCGCGTGAAGAATCAATCATGCCCCTACGGCAATCGAGGCAGCCCATCTGAGCGATCCAACATCCAGAGCCAGGCGCTACCCCAGGCGCGATCAATGAGTCCTCTGCGCCAGTGCTTCTCGCAACTCACGTAGCTTGGGTGGCTTGCTGAGAACCCGATCAACATCAGCTGGAATATCGCCAATGTCGACCATCCGTTGACCCCACCCCGTGAGCAGAAGGACGACTGTTTGCGGAGCTGCCGCTTTAACAGCGGCTGACACGCGACGGCCGTCAACGTGAGGCATACCGAGATCCGTCACCACGACCTGGAACGGAGTGCCTGCGGACTTTGAGGCGAGGAAAGCATCGATCCCCGCTTGCCCACCGTCAGCCGACGCCACCGTGTGACCTTCCATTTTTAAAGTCTCCGCGAGTGACTTCAGGACGATGGGATCATCATCCACGAGAAGAATGCGCAGCGATGGAGCGACAGAGACCACCGGATCCGCTCCGGGGACGGGGTCAGCCGAGTCTGCTACGGCGAAACTCAAGCGTATCGTCGTCCCTTTGCCCACCGCGCTGTCGATGTCGATATCTGCATTGTGGCGCTGCACAGTGCCGTACACCATCGCGAGTCCCAGGCCAGTTCCGCGCTCGCCCTTGGTTGTGAAGAACGGCTCAAAACATCGACGCCGCGTGCCTTCGTCCATCCCGACGCCCGAATCGAGGACTTCGACCTGAACGAGCTCTTGTGCCGTGGCGCGTTCGAGTGCTGAATTCGCACTCCTCGAGACTTGCGTCCGAACCTTCAACGCCCCGCCCTCCGGCATCGCATCGACGGCGTTGAAAATCAGGTTCGTCAACACATCGCGCAGCTCACCTTCCACGCCCAGGATCGCCGGTAAATCGGGAGCGAGCGCCACTTCGACGTCGATTGAGATTCCCCGTTGCTGAGCCATGTCGCTCCACCGAGCGCGAGTCAGATCGATGACCTGTTGCACCAGTTCATTGAGGTGTACCCGACGCAGGACCGTCTCCGGTTCGCAAGGTCGATAGAACTCACGCATCCGCGAAACCGTATGCGCGACATCATCGATTGCACGGCGGATGGTTTCCAAATATTGGCGGGTACGCGGCGAGAGCTCTGACGCATGCTCCAAGAGGGACTCGGTATACAGCGCTATCGGGGAGATCGCGTTGTTGATGTCATGAGCAATGCCGCCGGCCATCTGCCCCAGTGCGCGCAGGCGCTCCTGTTGCATCACCGCCTGTTGGGTCTGCCGCAGGTCATCGTACGCCCCTTGTAGGGCGTTATGCAGCGTCGCCTGGTGGGTTGCGAGGGCAACATGCTCGCTCAATTGGCGAAGGAACTCGCACTCGCCGCTGCTGAAACTGCGGCTCTCGCGTCGCGCGCTGACCAGGATCCCAAACACTTGCCTTTCCACCAGCAGAGGCGCCGCCACGAATGCCCTGAGGCCACCGCGCAGCAAACGTTGAGGAAATGGGAAGGGCACTTCGTCCAGATCGGGTTCATAGACCAGTTGCCCCTGTACGCATTGTGACAGCCCATTCTCATCGATCGGAATGTGGGCGTGCTCGGTCATCGCGAGTTCGATGGCAAGGGGCTCGCTGTGCTTGCCGACACTGGTGACTGTGAGTTCCTTTGCCTTCGGCTCGTAGAGGCAGATGGAGCAGAAGTCCACCGGCAAATGCTCCTCGAGCGTCCGGATCACCACTTGAAAGATGCTCTTGATATCCTGCCGCTGCCCGATCGCGCGAGTAATCTGGCTCAACAATGCCAGTCGCTCGAGTTGCGCGTGGGCTTTGAATTCGGCCTGCTTGCGTGCCGTCACGTCGCTCGCGGTGCCGAACCACTCCACGATCTCGCCGCTCTCGTCCAGAAGGGGTACCGCGCGCGAGAAGATCCATCCCAGCGTTCCATCCTCGGCCAGGATGCGATGCTCCACCTCCAAGGTGCTCTTGGTGCGAATGGCCTCGCGAATCCCCTCCTTGACCCGTGCCTGATCATCGGGATGAATGTATTTCGCGATCCGATTGCCGCTCGAATCCAGGCTGGTGTTGGGAATGAGCTCTGGCCCCTCGACGTTGCGCATTTCGCTCCAGTCGGGACCCTTGCGATAGACGACATCCGATGTCGCGCTCACGAAGGCTCGGAACCGCCGCTCACTTTCCGTCAGGGAGTCGTTTGCGGCCGCAAGTTCAGCCGTGCGCTGCCGGACTCGTAGCTCGAGTTCGTCCCTTGCCTGGCGCAGTCCCCCCTCGGCGCGCTCCCGACCCATGAGATCCCGTCGAATAGCCAGCGCTGCCAGCGCCACGATGGCTACCGCGAGTATGCCCCCGCCCCAGGTCACCGACTCGGTGAGAAGTGCGCCGCGATGCGCTCTGCCTTGGCGCTCATCGAGCAAGCGCTGCTCGGTCAGCATCATCTCGTCAATGAGGCCGCGAATCTGCTGATGCATCCGCTTGCCCAGGCCCTTGAGAATCTCGCGCTGCGCGGCCTCAAAGCCCTGTGTTCGGCGCAGTTTCATGACAACTTCGAACTGCGCGAGGCGCTCACGCACCACTGCGCGAAGCGCCTGCAGCCGTTGCTGCTGGACAGGATTGTCCGCCGTCAGCACAGCAAGTTGCCTCTGGATCTCTTTGCTACGCTGCAGGGACTGGCGGTAAGGCTCGAGATAGCTCTCGTCACCGGTAATGACGTAGCCGCGCTCGGCTGTCTCCGCATCGGTCACAACCGAGAGCAATTGGTCGAGCCGAGATAAGACTGTATGGGTGTGATCGACCCAGCGCACGCTCTCGTTGGATCCAAGGGCGCTGAGGTAAGACATGGCAACCACCAGCACCATACACACCAGGGCTACAGCGAAACCCAGGTAAATTCTGCGCTCCGTCGACACGCCAGTGCGAGATCCAACGTTCTCCTGATCACTTGCATCAGGAGGAGGAGATTCTCTGGTCAGCATGCGATCAGACCCACCCCCGGGATCAAGACGTTATGTGGTGTGCGGCAAGCCTCGCTATATGAATCTATCCCTGAGAACCACGCGCTATAGATTGCACTGCACGCCGAGCGGAGCCGCTGCGACGGAGATCACGGTTTGGAAGTTTCTCGGGAGAAAATGGAGACGTAGTGTTGCATTCCATGCGATCGCGCCTCTCATTTCGAAGATCAAGAGACTCGATGGCGGCGCTCACCTTTACGTTTGATCAACTTCATTGAGCCTCAACGCGACGGCCCTGTTTGTGCGGCGCGGCCGATCGGTCTCCACTTTCGATGCAGCTTGCTCGACCGGACAGACCGGAATCCAAGCGCGAAATGACCGCCTCGACTCAGTTTCCCACGCCTCTTTTGCTCCCCGGCGCATCGGGTGGACGGAACTACCAGCATCTCCCTGTGTTAGTATTTTGAGTCCGACGCGCTCTTCACAACGCACTATTCGTCAGGGTCGGGACGTTCTGAGCGGGCGTTGGACTCGGTTGGAAGCTGGATACTCGATCGTTGCATCTCACATCGCAACAAACAACGGATTCCTGACGACCACCAACGCGCCAAGCTTCGGCTTAACCATTGGGTAGGATTCACGGCGGGGCGTCGGCCGGGCGCGTAATCCTCAGACGCAGTGTGTCCGTAAACGATGTCCGTTGTGCGGAGTTGAGCCGGAGTCTCGACGCCCTCGGCCACCACGCGAAGACGCAAGTTGCGCGCCAAGGTGAGGATGGCCCTAACGATCGCTTCGTCGGATCCATTAGTGTCCAGATGACGGATGAAGCTCCGGTCTATTTTGAGAGTATCCACGGGTAGTTGCTTCAGACAGCTCAGGCTCGAATAACCTGTGCCAAAATCATCAATCTCAATCTGCACGCGGGTGTCACGCAGGATGCTCCTGACCAACTCCCGAATAGATTGCCGCTCGAGCTGTACTGCCGAAAGATTGACTGCGACCCGGACCCCAGGGACCTCCTCTTGCGCCCAGCACGCGAGCTGCTCACACACCTTGCGCAGGACGAGCTCACCCAACGGAACAATGAGTCCGCTCTCCTCTGCAACAGGAATGAACTCGCTCGGCGGTATGGACCCTAGTGTGGGGTGCGTCCAGCGTACGAGGGCCTCCAGTCCCATGATCTGCCGGCTAGCTATCTCGACCAGTGGTTGGTAGTGAACGGTGAGCTCGCGGGCTTGCACTGCAAGTCGCAGATCGTGCTCGAGGGCACGACGTTTTTGCTGCTGCAAGTCGCCAGCAGATTCCGTGCGAGTGAGTTTTCGGTTGGCGGCGCCAATTGCGCATTGATGCTTTGCATCGACTGCAAATCGCGATGATGCTCCTGGATTCGCTGCTCCAGCTCCTGCAGACGGCACCGTTCTTGCCGCGCCAGACGCCACTTCTGCGTGAGCGATTCGGCGAGCTGCAGTACCTCGATGCGGTCGAACGGCTTCTTCAGAACTACGAACTGATCCGCGTGCCGGAGCCTCTCCCGCATCTGCTCCCAGGAGTAGTCTGAATGCGCGGTGCAAATGACCACCTGGACATTCGGATCCTGCTCCCACAGTCGCGTGATGGTCTCGATTCCATCCCATCCCGAGGGCATTCGCATATCAACAAAGGCCATGGCATAGGGGCGCTTCTCTTGCAGCGCCCGGCGAACCAACTCGACGCCCTGTTGTCCCTGAGAGGCGCAATCGAGCTGAAACAACGGAAGCGTTGGGCTTTTGATGGGCGCACTGAATAAGGCCGCCTCGGATGCGGACAAGGTGACCGTGCAGGTCAAACCCGGTCCGAAGACTTTCCGGAAGTCCTGATGAGTGGCCGAATTGTCATCGATCAGAAGAATGCGTCCGCTACTATCCTCGAGGGTTCTGCTCATATGGCAATCACACTAAACCCAGTGCATAAAGTCGACCTGTGATAGGCACTCAATTCGAAGTGGGCGCGATTTAAATCAGTCCTCAGCATTACACATTCGGCGCAGTGCGTTCTGTGACAACCTCATCGCTGCGGCCGGACAATGTCAACTCGACGCTGAGGCCATGTATTCTGGTCAAAGATCTGCACCTAACGCGCTGCGCCATATCATATCTGACAAGCAACGCACACTCCCCCACGGAGACACATCACAGGCGGCGTCCCTGTCGTCCGCGGTCTTGGCCGAGAGCAGTTGAAAGCCACAGACGCGTGTAGACCCAGCCCCCCACTTCCGTCCGGGAACGTTCCACGAGCTCAACCCTTTCATACCGCGGCTATCGAGTCCGGCCTGGCAGTTGACGAAAATGCCATGACCAAACTGTAGGCAATCGTCTTTTTAATTTAACTGCTGCGTCCGTTTTGGAGGCAGCGATTGACCCGACTTCGCAGCGCGCAGCACCTGGCCCTACGAGCCGCCCTCGTCGAGATGCGGGAGGCGACGAATCTCAACCAACGCGATTTCGCAACCCGTCTGGGGCGAGATAAGAGTTTCATCTGGCGTATGGAAGTCAGAGAGCGGCGCGCGCAGGTAGTCGAGTTGATCGAGATCTCCTGGGCAGCGTGTTTCTCGCCGCCATCTGTGATTCAGCGGATCCAGTCGCGCGGGCCCTTGGTCCCTCGAGCCGAGAGCCGCATCGAGATCCC
>Ga0068859_100009061_pt1 | contig 10051 bp, 9 predicted proteins | sample KBSSwiS22_FD_66585 | JGI IMG/M metagenome (GOLD analysis project Ga0068859, IMG submission 66585) | Switchgrass rhizosphere microbial communities from Kellogg Biological Station, Michigan, USA - KBS Switchgrass S2-2 | ecosystem: Host-associated > Plants > Roots > Rhizosphere > Soil ...
TGCCACCATTCACCGTTTCAAAATAACCTTTACGGCTATCCAATGCGCCGGTAAAACTTCCTTTTTCGTGACCGAATAATTCACTATCAATTGTGCCTTCGGGAATGGCGCCGCAGTTTACTGCAATAAAGGGATTATGCTTTCTTGCAGAGAGTGCATGAATAATTTGTGAAAACACTTCTTTACCCACACCGCTTTCTCCATTTATTAAAACAGACAGGTCGGTATTAGCCACCTGCACTGCAATATTTAAGGCATGATTAAGTGATGGCGAATTGCCAATTATGCCGAATCGATTTTTTATACTTTGTAATTCCATAATACCCCCTCCGCCCCCTGAAGGGGGAACTTAGTTTAAAATTATTTAATGCTCTTTTCTATTCTTTCAATAGTGGCTTCAAGATTTTTCAAAATATCATTGGTTGTAAATCTTAAAACTTTTATTCCTAAACTTTCTAAATCAGTTTGTCTTATTACGTCATTGTTTTTTATATCTGGCAAATTATGAATACTACCATCTATTTCAATTATTATTTTTTTAGAATGGCAATAAAAATCTGCAACATAAATTGATACAGGGTGTTGCCTTCTAAACTTTATTTGTGGAAAATATTCTTTTAATCTTCCCCACAAGATCATTTCAGTTGGTGTTACATTATTCCTCAGTTTTTTTGCCAATTCAAAAATCATCGGACTTGCTCCATAAAACATCGAAACATTTTGTTTCTTATTTTCATCTGGCTCTTGATTCATTCTTCTGCATTATTAAAAAGAAACTTTGCATTTTGAACTGCAAAGTTCCCCCTTCAGGGGGCGGAGGGGGTTGGTGTTCCGAATAGTGTGCCCGCTGTGCAACGGTCTACTTTTACCATTACATATTCCCCCTTCTTTAAATCCCCCTTTGGAAAAATAACTACTTTATTATGATCAGTTCTTCCCTGTAATTCATTGTCATCTTTTTTGCTGGTGCCTTCAATCAACACTTTAAATGTTTTGCCCACATCCCTTTGCATACTGTGTAAAGATTGAATGCGGTGCAGGTCGATCATTTCCTGCAACCTTCTTTTCTTCACTTCTTCAGGAATATCATCTTTAAATCTTCTGGCCGCCAATGTGCCGGGGCGCTCGCTGTAAAAATACATGTAGGCAAGGTCGTATTGGCAATAACGCATCAGGCTTAATGATTCCTGGTGGTCTTCTTCTGTTTCGGTACAAAAGCCGGTGATCATGTCGGTACTTAATCCGCAACCAGGAATGATTTCTTTAATGCGGTTTACTTTAGCAATATACCATTCACGGCTATACGTACGGTTCATCAGTTGTAATACACGGCTGCTGCCGCTTTGCACAGGCAGATGAATATAATTGCAGATGTTTTCGTACTTAGCAATAGTGTACAATACATCATCCGTAATGTCTTTTGGATGCGAAGTAGAAAAGCGCACACGAAGCAATGGAGAAATTTGCGCCACCAATTCCAGCAGGTTAGCAAATGTTACAGGTGCTTTTCTGTTGTCCATCGTCCGTTGTCCGTCGTCCGAAGCATCATAATAACTGTCAACATTTTGCCCCAGCAAAGTCACTTCCCGGTAACCCTGTTCAAAAAGCTCTTTACATTCATTTACAATACTTGCTGCATCACGGCTTCTTTCTCTCCCTCTTGTAAAAGGAACAACACAAAAACTGCACATATTGTTGCAGCCACGCATAATACTTACAAAAGCATTAACGCCATTACTGTTTAAACGGATGGGAGAGATATCAGCATAAGTTTCATCACGGCTTAATAAAACGTTCACTGCTTTTTGTCCTGTTTCTGCTTCTTCAATCAAGCCGGGTAAAGTACGGTAAGCATCAGGGCCTACCACCATATCTACTAATTTTTCTTCTTCTAAAAATTGTGCCTTCAATCTTTCCGCCATGCAACCGAGCACACCAACTAATAAACCGGGATTGGTCTTTTTAAATTTCCTGAATTCCGTTAATCTTTTTCTAACTGTTTGCTCTGCTTTATCCCGTATACTGCAGGTGTTGATGAAGATAAGATCAGCCTCTTCCACATTTTTGGTGGCGCCAAAACCTTTATCCTGTAAAATAGAAGCTACCACTTCACTATCGGCAAAATTCATGGCACAGCCATAACTTTCTATATAAAAGTGTCTTTTAAATATATTGACTTCATTAGCAAAAGGCGCATACGCTTCCCCCTGTCTTGCCTCGTCGTGTTCTTTATGTATCAATGTTTCCAGCATTTTCTGCCTTTTTTTTAGGAAGGCAAAGATAAACAAATCTCTATAGATTATGACAGGATGGCAGAAATTGCTTTTCTAATTCAGGAAAAATATTGGGTAAACCGTTGGTAATAAAACTACAACTGCAATAAACAGAATGCAATAAATTTGCTCATCAAAACTTTACTCTACTTGAAATTCCTTTTTTCTGCCATTTTTCCTTTATTGGTTTTTACAGCAGCAGCGCAAAAAGATACCACCCGTGCTAAAAACAACGGGGGCATTATTATTGGCAATGTGCTGGATAATGATAATTCCAAAGCCATACCTGCGGCAACGGTTACACTTTCGAAGATCGCAGATACAACAGCTGGCAGAACGGTAATTACAGCTAAAGACGGGGCCTTCTTATTTGAACAATTGCCTTTTGGGTATTATCGCCTGCAGGTGAGCATGATCGGCTATAATAATTTGCGGCTGGACAGTATCTATATCCGTGCCGAACGTTTTGATTTTGATCTGAACGAGATCAAACTGCACCGAAAGTCGACAGATATGGATGAAGTGGTGGTGTATACAGAAAAACCAATCATTGAAAATAAAGACGGGAAGATCATTTTTAATGTTGGAGAATCGGCATTAAGCTCCGGTTCCACCACTACCGAATTGCTGAAGCAGGCGCCGTTGGTGAACGTGGACAATGATGGTAAAGTGCAGATGCGTGGTAAGGATGTAAAAATATTGATTGATGATAAGCCGGTAGAATTAAATGGCAAACAATTGCAGGATCTTTTGGAAAGCATGCCCGGCAGCATGATAGACAAAATAGAAGTGATGACCACGCCACCACCACAATATGCCAATGAAAGAGGAGGCGTAATAAATATTGTAACTAAAAAAGGCCGTGTGGGTATGAGTGGCCGTTTGAATGTAAGTTACGGAACAAGAGGAGAGAATGGCATTAACGCAAGTTTCAGTTACCGCAAAAATAAGATTGCTTTGAATGCCAGCGCCGGCTTTGGATACAATGCTTTTGAAGGCAGCAGTTACAGTAACCGCCAGAATATTTATACTGATTCTGTAAATTATTTTAATACACTGGGCAGTAATGATAACAATGCTTTAAGGCCCAATGCAAGGATAAGTTTGGATTATGACCTTAACAAACGCAATGCATTTAATTTTACTTCTTTTTATAACAGCAGTAATGCCGAAAGCAACAGCAATAATCAATACACCAATATCAACAGCACTAATTTAATTTATAAACTCAGCACCAGGGCCATTAGTACCAACAGCACCAGTTCATCTCCCAGTTTTAATGCATCGTATACTGCAAAAGGCAAACTGCCTACCACAATTTTTAGAATAATAACAGGAGTTAATTTTGGCAATAACGATAATGAAAGAGATTATTACCAGCAATACCTGAATCCCGATTATAGTTTTACCGGTACTGATAGCAGCCAGCAGCAAAACACTAATATAAAGAACAGCACCATCAGCATTCGATTAAATTATGACAGGCTGCTGAAGGGCAATAAATTTTTTCTTAACCTGGGCAATGGATTGATACGTGCCAATAACCATAACATTTTAAATACAGCATTCTTAAAAAAGCCTGACAATGTTTTTGTGCAAAATGATCTGCTGAGTAACGATATTCAGTTTCACCAGAACATATTTTTTTACAGGGCAGCACTGCGTTATTCTATTCAACCGGACTTTAACATTACTGCCGGTACACAGGTGGAACAAACCACCACCAAATTTAACCTGGTAAATGACACCAGCAATTATGCCAATAATTACTGGAGCCCGCTGCCTTTTGTTACAGTAATAAAAAAATGGGAAAATGACATTAGCATTACGGCAAGCTATAAACGCAGTATTCAGCGGCCGGGATTGAACCAGCTAAACCCCAGTGTTGATTACAGCGACCCCTACAATACCCGTTTTGGTAACCCTTACCTGCAACCTTATTTTGCGGATAATTTTGATTTTATCATTGGTAAATATAACAAACAGTATTATGCCAATGTATCTGTAGGGTATAATATTTTAAAAGATATTTACAGCTCCATAAGAACATTACAGCCGGATGGAAAAACCACCACCACCTGGCAAAACCTCAGTGGCAGAAAAGAATATGATGCCAATACCTGGGGCGGCTACACGATAAATAAAAAAGCCAAAGTAAATTTGAGCCTGGGTTTTACTTACAATGTTTACAGCGAACACGACCGGACAGTGAACCGTTACCACAACGGCGGCTCTGTATTTTCCACCTTTAACAGCAGTTACCAGTTTACCGACCTGCTGAATAGCAATGCCAGCATTACTTTCAACCGCTTTGCCAATCCACAGGGAACCGTGCGGAGTACATTGAGTATGAATATAGGTGTGCAGCAGAAATTCCTGAAAAAGAAATTAGTAGTGTCATTGAGTGTGGTGGACCCTTTCCGCCAGCAGCAGAATAAATATTTTATCTATGCCAGTAATTTTAATTTAGAAAGTTACAATACTACTAAAACAAAAAATTTCAGGATTGCAGTGAGTTATTTGTTTAATAAGAAGGCGAAGAAGGGAGGAAGAGAAGCTTTGCTGAAACAATTGAAGAAGTAAAGTCTTATACTTTTGCAGATATTCTTTTGGCCAACCAACTCTCCTTAACCGGTACAATCCATTTCTCTAATAATTCTTTTTTCGTCAGCACCGTATTGCTGAAATACAAAGTATCTCCATCGATAAAATTATTTTCTGCCGCATAATTCAATTGAGATAGTGGCAACAACTGCACTTTATCTTTAATGATAAAAGCTAAATTCTGCCGGTTAAAAAGATCAACATTGAATTTTTGTTCAATGTCCTTTATTAAACGAACTGAACTATCCGTACTGCAACCACTAACACCACTCTGTGTTTCATCTGCCATCAGCACAATGAACTGGCCAAAGAATAAATTGGCAAATCCTTTTACTGTGTCGCCATGACTTTTCCAACTGGCGACAAAACTGTTCAGCATGTCTTCCATTTCAAAAGCTTCGCTCATTAAAAACAGGCGACTGCTTTGGTATATCCACACTTTGGAATTATCATCAAAGTCTTCTGGGATATGTTCTTTAATATCTATGTTCATTTGTATAATATTTTTTAAAAAACTTTAATCTTCGCAACAATCTTCTCCATTTCCTCCCCCTCAAGGGGGAGATAGAGGGGGTCACATTGAAGCTGCCACCAACTCCGCAATATCCAGCACCTGCACACTCTCTTCTTTTTCATTACTCTTTACACCATCAGTAAGCATGGTATTGCAAAACGGGCAGGCCGCTGCAATAACGGAAGCGCCTGTTGCTATTGCTTCATTGGTTCTTTCTGAATTAATTCTTATCGTTCCTTTTTCTTCTTCTTTAAACATTTGTGCACCACCGGCACCACAGCAAAGGCCATTGCTTTTACAACGTTTCATTTCCACCAGTTCGATATCTAATGCTTCCAATACTTTACGGGGCGCTTCATAAATATTATTGGCACGGCCTAAATAACAACTATCATGGTAAGTGATCTTTTTCCCTTTAAAAGTGCCACCGCCAGTCATTTTTATTTTGCCTTCATCAATCAATTGCTGAATAAAGGTAGCATGATGAATTACCTCATATGTACCACCTAATTCGGGATATTCATTTTTCAAAATATTAAAACAATGCGGACAGGCGGTTACAATTTTTTTTATACCATAACCATTCAGTATTTGTATGTTCTGGTACGCCATCATCTGGAACATAAACTCATTGCCGCTGCGCCTTGCAGGGTCGCCGGTACACATTTCCTCCTTACCTAAAATGGCATATTTAATGCCAACTTTATCAAGAATGGTAACAAATGCTTTAGTGATCTTTTGTGCCCGTTGGTCAAAACTTCCGGCACAGCCTACCCAAAATAAAACTTCGGGGCTTTCTCCACTTGCCATCATTTCGGCCATTGTTGGAACGTGCATAAAAATTATTTATTTAGATAGTTGTAATCGACAACAAAGCTATTACAAATAATAAAAGAAAAAGCCCACCCAGCACAATTCCTAATATGGACCTGGTATTGCTGGATGTTTTATTCAATGATATTGCACCAAAAATAATTGCTGCAATTGCAAATGGAATAGCCAATACACCAATAACAGGTACAGCTAATCCCAATAATGTGGCTCCCCAGGTAACAATACCACAAAAAAGGGCATTTTTACTATGTTTTTCTGCTTTTGATATATTCCCGTCTGTATCCTCAGAGGGTTTCAATTGTTTGCGCAATTTCCATTGCACAATTCTGTATGCAATTTTTTCTTTAAAAGATAAATGCTGACCAGTCACTTTTTCAAATTCTTTTGGGGATAGCGACAATAAATTTTCTGTAGTGAATGGAACTGGCCTGTTACCTGGAACAGTAGCAGTTGATGGAGACGGAGCAGCGGCACAGGGAATAATCATACAAAAAATACAAATTAGTACAAGAGGGCCGGTTTTTTTTAGCATATACGCTTGTTTTGCCAAATCTAATTATTTTTATGGAATTCGGGTAAGCGATTTTAAATAACTTCGCCGCTGTAACAATGAAAAAAATATTGCACAAAATAACTAATTGGGAGGCCTGGCCTTTCAAATTGATTTACGCACCTATTACGCCCGTTTGGCTTTGGTACATTTTACGATCCCGTGCGGTTTGGTTCTTTACCTCCAGCAATCCCAAATTAACTTTTGGTGGTATGGAAGGTGAACCCAAAAAAGAGATGTATGAATTGTTGCCTAAAGCTCTTTATCCACCCACTTTTAATGTATTGCCAAAAGAAGACTTTACTTCCATTAATACGAAATTGCAACAACACCAGATCAGTTATCCATTAATTGTAAAACCTGAAATTGGCGGGCAGGGTATTCTATTCCGTAAACTGGATACAGAAGCAGAATTTTTGCACTATCATTCCATCATGCCATTTGAATACATTGTGCAGCAACTGGTGTATTACCCGGTGGAAGTAAGTGTGTTTTATATCCGCCATCCCAAAGAAGCCAAAGGGATAGTAACGGGTTTCCTGCATAAAATTCCCTTGCAGGTAACAGGTGATGGAAAACATACTTTGGAAGAATTGATACTGGAACATCCGAAAGGAAAAAAACGTACAGGCGAACTGCATAGTAAGCATAAGGAAAAATGGGATACAATTATTCCGGAAGGGGAAAAATACATGCTCAGTTATGCGGCTAACCATAACCGTGGGGCACATTTTGTTGACCTTAAAGAACATATTGATGAAAAACTGGTGAACATCTTTGATGAAATAAGCCATCGCATCAACGATTTTTTTTATGGCAGGTACGATATTATGTGTGCCAGTGTGGAAGACCTGAAGAACGGAAAAAATTTCACCATCCTGGAGTATAATGGCTGCGGCGCAGAGCCCAATCACTTTTACGATACCGGGTATACGCTTTTAGGCGCTTACAAAGAAATCTTAAAGCACTGGAAAGCATTGTATGAAATAAGTAAATACAACAGGCAACAGGGAATTAAACCCTGGCCATTACGAAAAGGCAAAAAATTCCTGGACGATACCGGCAAATTAATGAAGACGATGAAGGAGATAGATAAAAAGATCGGGTAGTGGCGTAAGTGGTCGGTGGTCTGTGGTCTGTCGTCCGTCGTCTGAAAAGTTACTTAATAACGAAATGAAGAAATTACTAAAGATATTTTCCTGGGGTTTGGTCATCAGCTTTCTTGGCTCGTTGCCATTGGGTACGCTTAATGTAGCAGCAATGCAAATAGGCATACAGGAGAGCATTAAGGATGCGATGTATTTTTCATTTGGTTCATTATTGGTAGAGATGGTGTATGTAAGAATTTCCTTAGTAGGTATTGATTGGGTACGCAAGCAGGGAAAACTGATGAAGGTAATGGAATGGGTAACACTGGCTATAATTGTTGCATTGGCAGTGGGTAGTTTTATTGCTGCAGCTAAAGATGGTGCTGAAGCAAAAAATGTGTTGCTGAACAATAATATGCACCGCTTTTTGCTGGGTATGTTTATGTGCGCCATTAACCCAGTACAAATTCCTTTTTGGTTTGGATGGAGTACGGTATTATTTACAAAAAAAATATTAGAGCCGAAGCAAAACCAATACAACAGTTATATCATTGGTATAGGATTAGGTACGCTTTTAGGCAATTGTGTTTTTATCTTTGGTGGTAAATGGATGGTGCAACGTATTGCCAACAGCCAGCAATATTTAAACTGGGTTATAGGCAGCATCTTTGCATTAACCGCAATAATACAACTGATAAAAATGCTGAGGCATAAAGACAGCATCTCTAAATTTCATGAAGAAAATAAAATAGAAGAAACTACGAAGTAGTTTTTTGCGGCCACGAATTGCACTAATACCCACTAATGAATTGCAGTTATTCGTGTTAATTTGGGTAATCAGTGGCAAACCCATTCACGCAGTAAATAAAAAAGATCTTCCGGGGCTTAATCAACAATAAGCAGTTTGCAACCATTTACGGAGGAAGAGCGGTGGGCCTCACAATCATCACCTACGTGGTAAGTCATGCCTTTAGCAAATGTAAACACTCTGCCATCTTCTAATTTGGTTTCCATTTCGCCATCAATACAATAGATCACATGGCCCTTGTGGCACCAATGGTCGGATAAATAATTGGCAGAATAATCTACCATGCGTATCCTTATATTGCCCATGTGAAAAACTTTGGAAGTAGCCTTGCCGGTAACACCGGGACGGTCCATTTCTTCCATATTGGCCCAGTCTAAAATAGTAAAAGGAAATTTATCAATCTTCATACAACAAATAGTTTAGTAACATAAAAGTAAGGGAAAACCTTCATTCCTGATGATTGTTGAAAAGGTTGTCAACCTTACTAAACCTTACTAACTATCCATTCCCCATGATTGGTTTACCTTTGCACTCATAAAAATAAATGCATGTCAAATCAGTTGTCCTCTTTTCTGCAAAAAATCTCTGAAAGCTTTAGCCAGCAACAGCTGGTTAAAATAACGCTGGGCAATAAAAGGGCAAAATCAGCTGACCTTAAAAACGTATTTATAAAACCTGTACGGATAAAAAATACAGACAAATTATCTTTTACCTACCGTAACCCCACACAGGATATTTTTAAAAACTACGACCTTAAAGAAAGCCTGATCTTAATAGAGAAAATGCTGCAAACGGATTTTTATAATGCTGATCTTTTTACCGCTGCCAACGATCTTCACCTGGCTACTGATAAAAATGAAATAGTAAAGATCATTACGAGGCCGGCTACACTATCCGTATCAACACTACAGCATGATAAACAAAAGAACCGGGTAGTTAATACAACCACCGCTGTCTATTTGCATGAACTGGGTATTACCACGGCAGAAGGTGTGGTAAAAAAAGATATGCAGGATAAATTCAAACAGATCAACCGGTACGTAGAAATTATAGAAGGCATTATAAAAGATGTACAGTTCGAAAAAAATATAACGGTGGCTGATATGGGTAGCGGAAAAGGCTATCTCACTTTTGCTTTGTATGATTACCTCACCAATACACTACAAAAAGATGCGGCTGTTGTGGGTATAGAATTACGGGAAGACCTGGTGAATAAGTGTAACCAAATTGCAAAAAATGTTCACTATCAAAATTTAAAATTTGAAAAGGGTACCATACAAGATGCTACCATTCCCGCCATTGATATGCTGATAGCTTTGCATGCCTGTGATACTGCTACGGATGATGCCATTTTTAAAGGCATACAAGCTAATGCAACAG
>Ga0068859_100009063_pt1 | contig 10050 bp, 8 predicted proteins | sample KBSSwiS22_FD_66585 | JGI IMG/M metagenome (GOLD analysis project Ga0068859, IMG submission 66585) | Switchgrass rhizosphere microbial communities from Kellogg Biological Station, Michigan, USA - KBS Switchgrass S2-2 | ecosystem: Host-associated > Plants > Roots > Rhizosphere > Soil ...
GTGCGGCCAGGCGCGAGTCTTTCGCGGCTTTCGAGTTCCACCTCTTCGTCGCTCTCGCGTAGCACGCGTGCATCGCGGCCGAGTTGCAGCCGGCTTCGCATCATGCGGTCACCCATCGGCCCGATCCGCGATCGAAGCGGAGCATGCGAGTACGGCCGGCGACGCCGCTCACCCGCACCGCGTATTGGTCACCACCCGTCGATCGGATGAAGACCGTGCCCGTGGTGCATCCGCCGGCTGTCGAACAGCTCACCATGTTCGCGCGCCCGAGCACCAAGGCGTCAGTCGTACCTGATTCCGCATCGAATCCCGGTATGGCCACGTCGCGCGAAACGGACATGCCGGGCACCACATCCGAGAGCCGCCACGGCCCTTCCGGACAGTCATCGCGGCCGGCGTCGATGTCGGTTCGTCTGACGCCGTTTCCATTGCGGTCGCGACACAGTCGAAAGGTCCAGTCCGTGTCCGCTTGGTCAAACACCACGGCGACACCCGCCGACGAGGCGATGGCCCCCTGTCGGGCCGCGCGGATTCGGGTCGTGATGAATCCTGTCGCGTCTCGCGCTCTCAACGTGTCGAGACTCCGGGCGGTGAGCGGAACGGCCATCGCGGCCATCAACGCGGCAAGTGCCATCGCCAGGAGAACGTCCACCCAGCAGAAGCCATCCGTGGCCCTTCCCCCACCGCCCGGGCCGCGCATCACCGCTCCGCCACGCGCGGTGGGGCGATGGTGATCTGTGGCTTCAGCTTGAGGAACGATTTCTCGCCGATGCCCTTGACGTTCATCAGGTCTTCGATCTTCTTGAAGCCGCCATTCTTCGTTCGGTATTCAAGAATGCGGCTGGCCAAAGCGGGCCCGACACCCGGCAGCTTCTCGAGCTCGGCGGAGGTGGCGGTGTTGAGGTTCACCTGGGAGACGGCCATCGGTCGTGCTGCCTCCTGCGTCGCTGCGTGCAACACCGACAGGCGGCCGGCGCCGCCCGCTACAACGGCCAGGGCGAGCGCGCCGGCCAGGACTTTCGATCGGATCATGACGTTTCTCCTCTGTACGGACGATCGCCGGTCGCGCCCTTGGATGAGCGCGCATCGCGACCGCGAACGTCTCCTCCACACGCAAGCCCCGAGCCACAGGAGGCGGCATCGGGGATGGCGAGCGAGAAACGTCGAGAAGAGAAGGAGTTAGAAGAACGAGCGAGGCCGGACCGGCACCACTCGACACGAGATTTCGCGTCGAATGGCGCCTGCGGTTACCGCGTAGAGCGTGGAGCGGAGGGCGCGTGCAACGAGAGTTGCGCCGATCGCCCGCGTCGATCTCTATGTCGACGTGCGGCGGACGCTCTCGGCTCGTGGTCCCTTAGGGCCTTCACCGACGGTGAAATCCACCGAATCTCCTTCGCGGAGATTGTCAATTCCTTCGCCAAACACGGCACTGCGGTGAAAGAAGTAGTCCTTTCCCGCTTCGTCCTTGACGAACCCAAAGCCTTTTTCAACCTGCAGTCTTGCTATCGTTCCCTTTACGGTCGCAGTCGTCATCGTCTATCTCCGAATTGATGGGCAAGCCGCCCTCGTCGGCGCAGCGCCGTATGTCGGCGTCGAACCACGCAGCTCTATCTCTCGATCATAGCCGGTTCTCGGTCTCAGGTGGCTGTTGCCCTGCCGTGGCGTGCCAGGTGGCCCGGGCTATCCGCGGTTCGCCAAGTACCAAGTGATGGTGTTGCGCAGACCTTCCTCGAACGGGAAGGACGGCGCAAAATCGAGAATCTGGCGCGCTTTGAAGATATCGGCCTGTGAATCGCGCACGTCGCCCTCGCGCTCGGGTCCAAATTGCGGCTCGACCGACGTCCCCAGAATCGTCTGAATTGCCCGCACGAGCTCGAGCAGCGAAATGCGCCCGCCCACGGCGAGGTTGATCACCTCGCCCGGCGCCTTGGGTGCCGTGCAGCACCGCAGCACGCCGTCCACCACGTCGCCGACATACGTGAAGTCCCGTGTCTGCTTCCCGTCACCGTGAATCATGGGCGCCTTGCCATTGGCAAACGCCTCGATGAACAGCGAAATGACACCGGAGTAGGGTGAGCCAGGTTGCTGACGCGGCCCAAAAACGTTGAAGTACCGCGTGGTCACGGTCTCGAGGCCGTAGAGCTGATAGAACATCTGGCCGTACTGCTCCGAAACCAGCTTCTGCAACGCGTACGGCGTGAGCGGTGCCGGCCGCATGTCCTCGCGTTTGGGCAAGACCGCCGAATTGCCGTACACCGACGACGAGCCGGCAAAGACGACGCGCTTGACGCCGGCATCGCGGGCGGCAACGAGCACGGCGAGCGTGGCATCGACATTGGCCCGATGGGTACTGAGCGGCTCCTTGATCGAGCGCGGCACCGAGGGAATGGCGCCCTGGTGCAAGACGTAGTCACACCCCGCCACCGCCCGGACCGCCACGCCATCGTCTGCCAGATGTCCTTCGACCAGCTCGACCGCGGTGCCGGGCAGGTTCTTCCGAAGCCCGGTCGAGAAATCATCCGCGATCCGAACCGATTCACCGCGCCGCAGCAGCTCTTCCACGAGGTGCGAGCCGATGAAGCCCGCACCGCCAGTTACCAGGTATTTCGCCAAGCACTCCCCCTGTGATTACCGAGGCCATCCGGTCTGCGGCAACCCCGGCGTCAATCGCACCGCGTTCTGGTAGTAGACCTTCTTCAGTACGGCATCGGGCAATTCCAATCCGTACAGCTTCCAGAACGCGTGGTAGTTTCGGTAGTAGTCGAAGTATTCGTCGGCCGTTTCGAACACGCGCCAGTAGTACGGAAACTCGGAGGGTTCGAACGTATCCTTGCCGAACAGCAGCCGGTCCTGGTACTTGATGAAGAACTCTCGCGCCGCGCGCGGCTGGCGGCCCAAATCGTACAGGACGGCACCCAACTCGGCCGACACGTTCGGCATCGTGTCGAACATCTTAGCGAGGCGGCCGAGGTCGTTGCCATGCCAGCCCAGGTGGGCCGCGATGAACTTCGTCTTCGGATGCTTCCGGAACAGGTTGTCACGCTCCGTGAACAACTCTTCGATCTTCGGATACTGATCGGTCATCCAGCGGCGATCGGGGAACAGCGCCAGCTCGAGCCAACGCTCGTTGTGATAGTCGAGCTGGTTGAAGAACTCGGGCGGATCGGCCGTGTGGACGAAGACGGGCAGGTTGAGGCGCGCGCAGGCGTCCCACACCGGATCGAGTTCGGGATCGTCGATCTTCAGGCGCGTCCCGTCGGCCTTCTTGATCGAGAGGCCAAACCCCTTCATGACCTCGCCGACGCCGACCGCCCCAGCCTTCACATCGGCCTCGAGTTGCGCGACGGCCTTTTCAGCCCAGCCGGGGCCCACGCCATTGAAATTGATACCCGTCAGGATGCGCACGCGATCCTTGTAGGGGCTCGTCCGCACGACCTCGAGCGCCTTCTGGAGGCGATCTCCGCACAGGTTGTCGGCGCTGACCGAGAGCCGAACGCCGATCCCGTCGAGTTGCTTCATGAACGCCGCGAGGGATTCCTGCGACGCAAGCATGTTCGCGATGTGAGCGTGGTAGTCGACCGCGCCGTACTTGGCCTTCGGCACGAGGTGCTCGGCCGTGACGAGCGTCGATTTCGGACGGTAGTCGACGATCGAAGGTGCCGGAAACTCGGGCGCCCGGCAGTTGTCGGCGCGCCACTCCGTCATGCCCGGCGGGCACTCTTCCCCGGGCTGAATGGCGACACCGCCACCTCGTCCGCCCCCGCCGCGACCACCCTGCCGTCCGGCGGCGCCCCCTTGCGCCGGCGGAGGGGCCGCCGGCGCCTGCGCACCGAGGTACTCCGCGCCCAGAACCGCAGCGGCGAGTACCGCGATCGCCATCAGTGTCTTCCGCATCTCGTGTCCACCCCACCCGACGTTTCGATTCAGCTCCGTCGCAGCATTCCGTAAGCCGAATTCTGTTTCCACCTTCGCGCTGCTTGCGCAGCGCTACGGCGGACGACAACCATTCCTCTAGGCCCGGCATTGCTGGCGGGCTCAAGCGACCTACCCGGAGGCTTCGGACGGGCCGTCCTCAACCGCCTCCCTATTTGGCCTTGCTCCATGCGGGGTTTTGCCTGCCATCTCCCTTACAGGAGATGCGGTGCGCTCTTACCGCACCTTTTCACCCTTACCCCAGCGGACCGGGGCGGTATATTTTCTGTGCCACTGTCCTTCGAGTTGCCCCGACCGGGAGTTACCCGGCGCATTGCCCTGTGGAGTTCGGACTTTCCTCCCTCTGCCTTCGCCTGGGGCGCTTGCGCGCCCCAAGCTAGGGCGGACGGCGGTCATCTGGTCCGCTGCGACGGAACGGTGATTTTATCGGAAACGGCCGCGGAGGACACGACGGGTCAGCCGTCGGTCTCCTGGCTGATGTTGTACTGCTCGAGTTTCTTGTAGAGATTGCTGCGCGGCGTGTCCATGACCTCGGCGGTCTTGGAGATGTTCCAGTTGAACTCGCGCAGTTTCTCGACGAGGAAGGCCCGCTCGGACCACTCCTTGAATTCCCGAAGCGTCGGCGGCTTCGGTCCGTCCGCCTGGGGCGCCGGCATCTGCTCCGAGTCCGTGCCGCCTCCCGTCGTCTGGACGACAGCCGGCGGTGCCGCAGCGGCTGCACTTGGTGCGGTTCCGCTCAGCCGGACGACCTGCCGTACATCGTCGGCCTCGATCGTGTCGCGGTCGCTCATGATGAGCAGACGCTCGATGACGTTGCCGAGCTCGCGGATGTTGCCGCGCCAGCGCGCGCGCCGGAGCATGTCGAGTGCGCCGGGCGAGAACCGGGCCGGACGCCGGTTGTTCTCGCGACCGAAGCGGGTCACGAAGTGCTGGACCAGAGCCGGGATGTCGTCGAGGCGATCGCGAAGCGGCGGAACGAAAATAGGAATCACACTGAGTCGGAAGTAGAGATCGTCGCGGAAGCGGCCTTGCGCGATCTCCTCTTCGAGGTCTTTGTTCGTGGCCGCAATCACGCGGACATCCACCTTGATGGTCTTGGACGAACCCAGACGTTCGACCTCGCCTTCCTGAAGAACGCGCAGCACCTTGGCTTGCGTCTTCGGGCTCATGTCGCCGACTTCGTCCAGGAAGATGGTGCCGCGGTCGGCCATTTCGAACTTGCCGATTTGTTTCTCGGTGGCGCCGGTGAACGCGCCGCGTTCGTGGCCGAAGAGTTCCGACTCAATCAGGTCTTCCGGAATGGCTGCGCAATTGACCTGAACGAAGCGTTCGCGCGCCCGTTGACTGCTGCGATGAATGGCGCGGGCCACCAGCTCCTTGCCGACACCGCTCTCGCCAAGAATCAGCACGGTGGCACTCGTGGGCGCGGCCCGGCGCACCTGGTCGAGGATCTGCGTAATCGCGGCCGCTTCACCAACCATCTCGTGCCGCATCTCGAGCGCCGAACGCAGCACGCGGTTCTCCTGGCGGAGCGTGCCGAGCTCGAGGCCTTCGCGCACGGCGTCGAGGACGTAGTCCTTGGAGAGCGGCTTTTCGATGAAGCGGAAGGCCCCCAGGCGCCCTGCCTCGAGCGCCGTCGCCGCCGTTCCGTGGGCCGAGATCATGACGACCGGCAGCGACTCGTTCCCGGCGCGAAGCTTCGTCAACACCTCGAGGCCGTCCATTCCCGGCATCTTGATGTCGAGAAACACCAGATCAGGACTCTCACGTTCCACGAGGTTCAGGCCTTCCTGGCCGGAGCCGGCGCCGACCATCTCATGGCCGGCGTACTCGAGGATCATGCGTAGCGCGTCGCGAATGGCGGGCTCGTCGTCAATGACGAGGATGCGAGCTTTCATGGTTCCGTGTCGGTCACGACTGTGCGGAGCACACGCGCGCCGCTGTACTTGTCGTAGACGAGCAATGCCACTGGTTCGCCGGCGGTGAGCGTGGACAAGACGGCGTGATATTCAGCCTCCGAGCGCACCGCGCGGCGATTGATTTCGAGGATGACGTTGCTCGTACGAACCTGCGCGAGGTGCGCGGGGCCGGCCGTGTCGACCTCCGAGACCAGGACGCCCTGAATCGTGTCCGGAATGCGCAGATCGGCCGCGATGTCGGCGTCGAGGTCGCGCACGGCGATCCCGAGTGGCGGGCGGTCCTGCGAGATCGGCCGCGCGTCGCTCGACTTGAAAGTCTGCCGGCGGCCCGTGTCCGGTACGCGCCGCACACCGAGCTTGATGGACACTTGGCGGACCGAACCGTCACGCCATACTTCGAGCACCGCCACCGATCCCGGCGCCTGTTCGGCCGCGTACCGCACGAGGTCGTCCGCCGTACGCAACGACCGGCCGTTGACGCCGGTGACCAAGTCGTACGGACGTAAGCCCGCGCGCTCGGCCTGGGTATCGTCGGGGACGTCCTGCACGACCGCGCCGTAGTCGGGGCCTACCTTCAGCGCCCGGCGCATGGCTGGTGTCAGGGTGGTCATTCCCATGTCGAGATAGCCGCGCGCCACGGCCCCGCGCTCGCGCAACTGCGGCAGCACTGCGGTCACCTGGTCGATGGGTATCGCGAACCCGACGTTGACGGCTTCGGCGCTGATGGCCGTCGTGATGCCGACGACTTCTCCCCTGCCGTTGATCAGCGGGCCGCCGCTGTTGCCAAAGCTGATCGCCGCATCGGTTTGGATGTACGACGCCAGTCCCTGGTCGCGCAGTTGGCGTCCCAGGAAGCTGACGACCCCCACCGTCACCGAATGGACGTACACGCCGAGCGGGTTGCCGATCGCGCAGACCCACTGGCCGACGCGCAAGCTGTCGGATTTCCCGAGGGTCGCCACGGGGAGCGCCTCACTCGAATGCACTTGTAGGAGCGCGACATCGATAGCCGGATCCGTGCCGATCACGTCCGCCCGGAACGAGCGCCCGTCAGCCAGTGTGACCGTCACCCGATCGGCGCCGGATACGACATGCTGGTTGGTCAGGATGAAGCCGGCCGCGTCGATGATGAAACCGCTCCCCGAACTCTCGCGCGGCGCCGAGGGGTCGTCAGTCGAATAACGGCGGGAGGGACGCGGACGATCGTCCCCGCGTGACGCCGTGTCGACGTTGACGACGGCTGAATTGATGCGGGCGGCGACGGTTGCAAAATCGACGGCCGTGACGCCCGCTGGCATCGTGGTATCTGACGGAATCGGATGCTCCGCGGCCAGCGGCGTCGCCACCAGGGGTGGGCGAATCATCGACACTCCACGGGCAAGCGGGGGCCGCGTGCCGGCGACCACCAGGCCGAGCAGAAAGCTGACAATGGCCGTGAGGCCGATGAACGCGCCGGATTGGCGGGTCATGAAGCGTCCGCCTTCATTATAAGTGCGGTAAAGGCGGCCTCATCGAGGACCGTGACACCCAGTGCGCGCGCTTTCTCCAATTTGCTGCCCGCTTCGGCCCCGGCCACGACCCACGCGGTCTTCTTGCTCACCGATCCGCTGACCTTGCCACCCAGGCGCTCAATCGCTGCGGTGGCCGTCTCGCGGGTGTAACCCTCGAGCGATCCCGTCAGCACGAATGTCTGGCCCGCCAGCGGCTGCCGCGCCGGCCGATCCTCCTTCGCGACATCGTCTTCTACCCGCACGCCCGCGGCGGCTAGACGATCGAGGAGCGTTTGATTACGCGGCTCATCCAGGAAACTGCGCACAGACTTCGCCACGACCTCGCCGACGTCTGGGACGGCACGGAGTTCGCCTTCGCTGGCCTGCCGCAGGAGGACCAGAGCCGGGAACGCCCGCGCGAGGGCCCGAGCACCGCCTTCGCCGACATGCCGGATGCCCACGCCGTGCAGGAGCCGCCACAGTTCGTTCGCACGGCTCCGGTCGATCTCGGCGACGAGGTTGGCCGCCGACTTCTGGCCCATGCGTTCGAGAGCCGACAGCTGCTCGACCGTCAGGGCGTACAAGTCCGCGTAGTCGTGCACGAGACCGCTCGTGACGATCTGATCCACCAGCGCTTCGCCCAGCCCCTCGATATTCATGGCCTTGCGGGACGCGAAGTGCAGCAGGCCCCGGCGGATCCGGGCCGGGCACGAGGCGTTTTCACAGCGCCAGACCACTTCGTCTTCGGGGCGGACCAGCTGACTCTGGCAGAAGGGACATTCGGACGGCATCTTCCAGGGCGGCTGGCGCTCACGCCCTTCTTCGAGCACTGGTCCCACCACTTTGGGGATGATGTCGCCGCCTTTTTCCACGATCACGAGGTCGCCTTCGCGGACGTCCCGGCGGGCCACCTCCTGCTCGTTGTGCAACGTCGCGAGTTGCACGGTCGTCCCGCCGAGTCGAACCGGGTCGAGCACGGCAAACGGCGTCACCGCGCCGGTACGCCCGACGTTCGTGTCAATCCGCAGCAATCGGGTCGTCGCTTGTTCGGCTGGAAACTTGAAAGCGGTCGCCCAACGAGGAAACTTGGCGGTAAACCCAAGAGCTTCGCGCAGCGCCAGGTCGTCCAGTTTGATGACGACGCCGTCGGTTTCGAATGGGAGGGTGCGCCGGGCTTCGCGCCACTCCTCGCAGAACGCGAGTACGGCGTCGATGCCTTCGCAGAGCTTCCAATGGCCCTCGACCGGACAGCTCCAGGACGTCAGCTGACGTAACACGTCCTGGTGACGAGGCACGGGCAGTTCTGCGCCGGCCGGCGTGACCACGTGGTACGTGAACGCTCGGAGGCCGCGCTTGGCGACAGCGGCGTTATCGAGCGTACGGATCGCCCCGGCCGCGGCGTTCCTGGGATTGGCGAACGCCGGGTCGCCCGCCTCTTCGCGCTCAGCGTTCACCCGCCGAAACGCCGCCACGGGAAAATACACTTCGCCACGGACCTCAACGATTTCCGGTGGATTTGTTTCCCGCAGCCTAAGGGGGATGGCCTGAATGACCCGGGCGTTGTTTGTGACGTCCTCGCCCTCGAGGCCGTCGCCGCGTGTGACCGCCCGCGTCAACCGGCCGCGCTCGTACGTCAATGCGATGCTCAGGCCGTCGATCTTCAGTTCGGCGACATAGGCCAGCGCTTCGGAAGGATCGCGGTCGATGCCTCGGCACAGGCGGGCGTGAAACTCCCGAAGGTCCGCCTCGCCGTATGCGTTGTCCAGGCTGAGCATCGGCGCGAGATGCCGGACGGTCTCGAAACCCTCGGCCGGACGACCGCCGACCCGCTGCGTCGGCGAACTGGGATCGACGAGTTCGGGATGCGCCGCCTCGATGCTCTTGAGCTCGTTCATCAAGGCGTCGAACTGGGCGTCGGAAATCGCCGGAGCGTCGTGAATGTAGTAGAGCTCCTCGTGCCGACGGATCTCGTCGCGAAGGTGGGCGATACGCTCGACGGGAGTCATGGCGGTGAAAACCGCGTACGTGTATTAGCGGTCGCGGCTGATGACGTAGTCGGCGAGCGACATCAAGCCGTCGCGTTCGGGCGACGATGGGAAGGCGTCGGCCAGCTGGCGCTTGGCCCGCTCAGCATGCGTCACGGCCCGCTCGAACGCCGCTTCGATTGCACCGTGCCGTGCCAGCAGTTCTTTGATGGCACGCCACTGCTCGCCGGTCACCTGCCCGTCGGCGATGACGCCGTGAATGAGGGATGTGGCCTCCGGGCCGCCCCGCTGCAGCAGCAGGATGATCGGCAGTGTCACCTTACCCTCACGCAGGTCGCCGCCGATTGGCTTCCCCAGCGCCGACTCCTCCGCCATGTAATCCAGCACGTCGTCGACAATCTGGAACGCGATGCCCAGGTCGAAGCCGTACTCGCGAAGGGCGATGCGCTGCTCAGGCGAGCTCTCGCCGAGCAGGCCGCCGATTTCGGCACAGCCGGCGAAGAGAAAGGCCGTCTTCCGGCGGATGATCTCGAAGTGCTCTTCTTCGGTGATGTTCGCGTCGCCGGCCTTGGTGAGCTGGTAGAGCTCGCCCTCGATCATCCGGAGGGTGCAGTCGCAGAGCAGCCGGACCACTTCGAGAGAGTCCTGCGTCAGCGCCATCGCCATTGAACGGATGTACAGGTAGTCGCCGAGCAGCACCGTGATGTCGCTGCCCCACCGCGA
>Ga0068859_100009067_pt1 | contig 10047 bp, 7 predicted proteins | sample KBSSwiS22_FD_66585 | JGI IMG/M metagenome (GOLD analysis project Ga0068859, IMG submission 66585) | Switchgrass rhizosphere microbial communities from Kellogg Biological Station, Michigan, USA - KBS Switchgrass S2-2 | ecosystem: Host-associated > Plants > Roots > Rhizosphere > Soil ...
GGCCTCATTTCGAAGCCGCCTTTTTTATTTCGTCAGATTGGTTTAGTTGGGCTTCGGAGTCGCCGCTGGAACCGGATCCTCACCACGCTTCTTGAGCTGCGGCGGACCGTCGGAGCTCGACGTTCCCTTGTCAACATCTCCCGGATCGGTCGATTCGGGCTGACGTCGTTTCAAGGTCGGCTTCTGAGTTCCGTCCTCGTCGATATCCACGGAAACACCGGCTCTTGCATTCGTTATCTTCAGCAAATGAGCCTTAACACGTTGAAATTCCGAAGTGCTGATGATGTACTCTTCCTTCTCCGGGAAGCGAGCGACGAGAGCCAGGCTAGCATCGCGGCGATCGATCGACTGCGGATGCGAAGCGAAGATCTTCGATAAGGTTCCCGGCTTCTTTTTATTCTGTGCACTCAGTTTTTCGAACATCGCCGCCATCGCAGTCGGATCGTAGCCAGAGGCGTACAGATATTGGACACCAAGCGTGTCAGCCTCAGTTTCCGCACCACGGCTAAACTGCATAAAGCTCAAGAGCTGGGCAAATCCGCCGGCGTTCTGGGCGATCGCACCGGCGATACCGCCGCCGAAAAGGATAGTACCGAGAAGACCATACTGGATCGCCTGCATCTTGCCCTGATTTTCCATCGCATGGCGTGCGGCAACGTGAGCGATCTCGTGGGCCATTACGCCGGCAAGTTCGGCCTCGTTGTCGGCAGCGAGGATAAGACCCTTGTTGACGAAGAAGAATCCGCCGGGCAAAGCAAATGCGTTTACCTCATCACTGTCGATGACCTTGATTGTGAATGGGATCTTCGCGTCTGAATGAAGAACGACGTTCTGTCCCACCCGATTTATGTACTCCGTCACCATCGGGTCGTCGATCATCTTCGCCTGCTGCTCAACTTCTGTCGCGAGCTGCCGGCCGAGAGCGACCTCTTTCGCCTGCGAACCACCGAGCCATCCGAAGAGGGAATCAGTTCCGCTGTTGATCTTTCGCTTGCCTATCTGCGAAGGATCTTCTTTTACCGACAGAGCTTTCGACGAACCCGCGGTCTGGGTTGCAGTCTGGGATGGAGTCTGCGCCGCGGCAGTCTCGTCTTTCTTCGCAGCCTTCGACTTTTTCTTTGGATCTTTCGTGTCTTTGGCGTCTTTAGCGCCTTCAGAAGTCTGCGCAGCTATCGATCCTGGGAAGAATGAGATAGCGCTGAACCAAACCGCAATCGCCATCGAAAACGCTGCAAACTTTCGGACCGATTCTCTTTGCATTTAATGCCTCCGGAACACCTACTATCGGATGAGGTAAATCTTAAACCCTGATAACGGACAAAATCAACGTCCATATGATGCGTGGAGCAAGGTTTAAGTTGCGAAATGTGGAAAAAAAGTAGGAGTCGGGGGATATATAAAAACCTTTATTTTTGGGGTCGAAAGCTGGTAAGATTACAAGCGGCGAGCACCCGCGCGTCCCTCGCACCCCAAATCTTTCCAACATTCCGGAGTTCCACATCGACACGCTGAACGTCAAATGACACGCATTCAGGAAAAAGTAAAAGACATCGTAGAGGTCCGTGTTCACAAGAGCCTACGCGATTTTTCCGCCGATCCGGCCGAAACTGTCGCTGGCTACTACTTCACTGATGGCACCTCCGAGCTCATGGCCAAGTGGCTCGATAAGGTCGCATCGGTTCAGCCCGACGCCGGATCGGCGTTCGCACTTGCAGGTTATCGAGGCGTCGGAAAAAGCCATTTCCTAGCCACACTCGGCGCTCTCGTGTCGCACCCGGAACTCAGATCCCGCGTGCTTGATCCGCATGTCGCCGCGGGTGCCCACCGACTGACACGCCGTCATTATCCAGTCACATACGTCCGACGCGGCTTGCACGACACCTTGCTCGCTGAATTTAGCGAAGCACTCGGACAAAGCCTCGGAATAGATTGTTCGCAATTCAACGGTAACGTCTCGGAGATGCTCCGGGCCGCTTCTCAAAAAGCCGGCGAGCTGCCTCTCATACTTCTCATCGACACGGCTTACGAACGTGGAACTCGCGTCACGCGCGATGATGGACCATTTCTAAGCGAGATCGCTGAAGCCGCGAAGACGATGAATGTCTTCCTCGGCGTCGCACTGGACGACGACATCGCCGGAGCTGATGGATCGAATCTCGGAATATCCAGAAGCTTCTCGATCGACTACCTCGATCAGGAGCACCTCTACAAGGTTGTAAACACATACGTATTTCCGAAACATGCTCAGGGCCAAGGAGCGCTATCGGAAGTCTATACATATTTTCGCGAGGTCCTGCCGAGCTTTCGATGGAGTGCTCAGCGGTTCTCTTCTCTGTACCCGCTGCATCCTGCAATTCTAGAGGTCGCCCCGTTCGTTCGACTATACGTACACGACTTCGCCTTGCTCGGATTCGCATCGGCCGCCGCGGAACGAATATTGGGCCGGCCGGCGAACTCGCTCATCGGACTCGACGAAGTCTTCGATAACGTCGAAAAGGCGCTTCGAAAGATCCCGGATCTTGAAGAAGCGTTCACTGCCTACGACCACCTAAACAACGAAGTCGTCGGAAAGATCCCGATCCTCAGACGCCTGCAGGCGAAGCTTATCCTGAAAGCCCTGCTGATCCTTTCTCTCGACGGCCAGGGAACCACGGCTGACGAGATCAGTGCCGCGATGCTCATCTTCGACGAAGAAGAGCCGGGCCGGGCGGTCAGCATCGTTGACGATCTGATCAGAAAGTTTGCAGAGCAACTGCCGGACGACATCCAGATCCTCGCTGAAGAAGGTCGCGAGACTCGATATGGATTCAAGGTCAGCAGCAAAGACAGCTTAAATCGTGCTCTCTCGGATGCGATTTCCGATGTGCCAGCGGATGTCGTGCATAAGGTCTTGCGACGTCTGATGCAGGAGCGGTTCACCGACTGCACGCTGTTGAGCGGAGCCGATGAGCAGCGACAGGATTGGATGGATAGTCACGTCGCGTGGCGCGGCGGTCATCGGCGCGGGCGCATTTTCTGGCTCGAGGACGATAGTGCCGATATGCAACCGCACGCTGCATCGGTCGATCTCCAGATGGACTGGGAAGTCGTCATTGATCAGAAGGCTGAAAAGGGCGAGGGCTTTAAAGCTTCTCCCGGTGTGTCGCGCGTCAGTTGGCGCCCGGACGATCTCCGAAGAGAAGAGATCGAAACCGTTCAGAAATACTTTGCGCTAAACACTCAGGGGCAGCTTCGCGAGGAGTTTAGCGAACAGATACGTGCGTCACTGCATTCTCACGCGGTTCGCGTCGGAAAGATCGCGAATCGTGTTTTTCTAGAGGACGGCAAGCTGACGATCGATGGATTCGACTACAACTTCACGGACGAAGCCCGCTCGTCGCAAACGTTTGTCGATCTATTCTCTGTAATGCTCGAACCTTTGTTCGAGACACGCTATCCGGAACATCCGGCATTTCCGCGTCGCCTCGGCATGACGGAAGTCGGAGCACTGATATCGGACCTCTACAACACTTCGCGTCAAAACCTACCTGAAGTGCAAGCTTTGGCTCGGGACTTCGCCTTACCGATGGGGCTCGTAGCTGAGCAGGATGGCCTGCTTTTGCCGCAATCGGATGAGACACTCGCGGCATTGCCCACCGCTTCTGAGGTTTTGCAAAGAGTCTCGTCGGTAGCCCAGGGCGACACGGTATCTCTGAAGGAGATCTACGATCACTTCCGCCAGGAGCCGCGCGGCTTTGTTCGCGAGGCCCAGCACCTTCTCCTGACTGCTCTCGTCGCGCAACGTCAGATCGACTTCGTCACTTCGAAAGGCGACCGAATCAATCAGCGATCTCTCGACCTGAAGATCATCTGGGACGACATCGTTGGAATCGCAAAACCCTTCGGTGCGTCATTCTCCGCAAAGAAGCTCGCGAAGTGGGCGGCCATAGTGTCCGGCGATACAACAATCAAATCGCTTGAGAGCGATGCAGGGAAGGCCCAGTTGAAATCGGCTCTCGAGGTTTGGCATGTCGAGTGGGTCAAGAATCGGGTCCTGAAAAGATTCAACGAGCTTACCGATGATGTTTTGAACGCCCGGATTTGGAGCCTCGCCTCGAGGTGCTCGAAGACACTCGGCACGACTGCCGAGATCGTCAAAGGAGCTCTCGACGGAGGCATCTCGTTCGAGGAGTGCATCAACAGAATTGCCGATGCGTTCTCGGATTCCGAGGAGCAGTTCCAACGAGCGCAAAGCGAACTGATCGTCGTCGATAGTTTTATCAAGGGAACGCCGATCAGGGCCCAGATCCTTTCGTATCTTTCGGGTTGTGAGGTTACCGACGTCGATGAGATAGAAGAGATGCGGGAGCAGCTCTATCAGCTCGTCGATGGCAGCTACTGGAATCCCAGCGATGCCAGCAACCGCGAGCTCGGATACCTTTGGATCAAGTTCCAGCGCGACTTCGCCGAATACTTTGCAAACCGTCACGACATTGTGATGCGATCACACTCGCTGCAAGCGGGTTATCACGAGATCCTGCGGAGTGATGAATGGTGGGAGTTTGAAAACCTTTCACGCGTCGCGATATTCGATCCTGCCCCGGCGACTGAGGTCGATAACCTGCGACGGCAGTTTGCACAGCTTGATTGCGATTTTCCTGTTCGGGAAGCTCTTCAGACCCGTCCGTTCTGCAAATGCACATTCGGGATCGCACGCGAGCGCCAGTGGGAGAAGCTCCCCGAGATTTTGGCGTCGTCGATTCAGGATGCACTCCGTGTATATCGTGAGACTTTAGTCGATCAGAAGGAGACGGTCACTCCACTTTTGCAGAAGGTCAAAATCGATTCATCCGACAAACTGACAGCCGAGGCTGCAGCATCTTTAGCAGATGCTCTTCGCAAGGGTGCGGATATACCCCGCTTCAGTTTGGTCCAACTCCAGGTTCTCCAAAAAGCTCTCGGCACTGTTTCGGGAAACCGAACATCGCGAAACGGCGGAGAGTATTTTCATGCTGAGAGCATCGAGGTCGAGGTATCCTCCGAACATCCGGGCGAGGTCGTTACCGTCTAACCACATTCCGCGCGCAGTTTTTTAGTTTCCGGTAAATCAATATACTTTATGGATATGCAGAGCGTGTCCATAATCGGGGTCGGGCGTATCGGCGGAGCGCTTGCCATCGCATTATCGCGCCGAAATTTCGCGATCGACCGACTTGTTCACCGGGATGATGCGACAGTCAACCGAATCCTGCCTCTTCTCCCGTCCACCGTTCGCGCCGAAAAGCCAACCGCCGACCTCGTGACGATCGACTCGGACATCGTCTTGATCGCGACCGCGGATCCCGACATCGAGCCGGTCGCAAAAGCTCTCAGCAAAAGATTGAAGCCCGGTCGTGTTGTGCTTCACACGAGTGGTTCGTTGTCGTCGAGTGTGCTGTCGTCGTTGAAGACGGCGGGGCATTTCACGGGAAGTATGCATCCGCTGATCTCGATCAGCGACCCTGTGACCGGTGCCGATAGTTTTGACGGGGCGTTCTTTTGTATCGAGGGAAATGACCGCGCCGTAGACTCGGCGCGTTCGATAGCGGAGTCTCTTGGCGGAAGGACATTCTCGATCGACTCCGATCGAAAGACGCTCTATCACGCGGCCGCGGTCACGGCGTGCGGTCACGTCACCGCGCTAATCGATATTGCCATCGAGATGTTTTCAAGATGCGGAGTCGAAAAGGATGCAGCTCAGGAGATCCTTCAGCCACTCATCGACAGCACCGCGGAGAACTTAAGATCTCTCACGCCGCAAAAGGCCTTGACTGGTAGTTTTGCTCGATTGGACGCTGACGCGGTCGAGCGACATATCTCGGCCATCGGCTCCGAAATGTCGGCGGAGATCCTCGACGTGTATCTGCTCCTCGGCGAACGTTCGCTAGACCTTGCCGCGTCTAATCAGCCGGACCCAGAGAAACTGGAACGGCTCCGCGATCTTATTTCGATAGCGAAAAGAAAAGCCGGGTGATAAAATCGAAGCTCCGAGACGTATGGCTAAGAAAAAAGAGGAGTTCGCCCAGGAAAAGGAGATCTTTCTCGAACACATACAAAAAGCCGGCCTGCGTCGCACGGGCCAACGCGACCTCATTCTCGAGATCTTTCTTCGGACCGAAGAGCATCTGACAAGCGAGGATCTCTATTGGCTCGTCCAGAAAGAAGACGAATCTGTCGGTCATACAACCGTCTACCGAACTCTGAAACTTCTCACCGAGGCAGGACTCGCCCGCGAAGTTCGTTTCGGAGACAACAAGACTTACTACGAGCATCACTTCAATCATCAGCATCACGATCACATGATCTGCACCGAGTGCGGGAAGGTCATCGAATTCTTTTCGGCCGACATCGAAGATCTGCAGGATCAAATGGCGGACAAATTCGGATTCCGTCCGACGCATCACAGTTTGCGAATGTGGGGAGTCTGCGAAGATTGCCAGAAGATGGAGAATGAGTTGCCGAGCGCCCCTTCGGGTGCTCAGCCGAAAGTGCGTGTGCGAAGCGGAGTAGAACATTAGGGGAAGTACGAACAAGATGGCGGAAGCTGAAGTTAAATTCGAGCGAGAGAAACTGGAAGGCGTGGTGGCGGTCGGAACGTATTTGATCGACGCGGCAAAGCGTTTCGGAATTCATTTCGACGACATTTGCGAACCCGAGTCAGACGAGCATCACTGCTCGGTTATCGTATCGTCGGGTATCGATCTGCTTTCTCCGCTGACAAGGGCTGAGAATCGGTATTTTAAAAAGAACGGCCGAAAGACGAACGAGCGTCTGGCATGTCAGGCTAAGATCGAAAAGGCGGGAGAGGTTGTTGTTATGACCAAAAAGAAAGTGAAAGAGGACGCAGAGGAAGCAAAGAAGGTGAGCGACCGCAATGAGGAGTACCGAAAGGAATTCGCCGAGCTGCCGCTCGAAAAGAAGATCGCGAATCTCGTTCAACTCGAGTCGATCGCCCTTGGTGAGACGGTTTCATTCATCTTCAATTCGCCATTCAAGATTGCCGATAAAGTCCTTGATGTGATGGCCGAATTTGGATTCAAGAAAGAAGAGCAGGAGAGAGAGGCCGCGCGTCCTGCTGAACACAAAGGAAACGGCAGCGACAGCGAGACTAAAGCGGAATCAAAAGACACGAAAACGGAATCGAAAGAAGAAGCAAAGACCACGGCAGCAGAATAAGCCGGACATTCGCGAACGGACATAACACAAGTGAGCGACAGTCAACTTCAGAGGAGAGATCGAACAGCGATCAAGGAAAAGGGCCAGTACCTTCTCGCTTTTAGTGTTGTTGCGTCGATGCTGCTGGTCGCTGGCTTTCCGTTGTTCGTGATCTTCTTTTTCGGGATCTTCGCCTACTTCCTGCTTCGGATGTTCTCTTCGGGATCGAAGAGTGAGACGCGTGAGATCTTCGAGTTTTATCTGACTGCGAATGAGATTCTCCGCGACGACGATCGCCGCTGGTATGCATTCGAGATCAACGACTGCATCCGACGCGGCGAGGAGATAGTTCATCGTTTGAAGACCGCTCCTCCTCTCGTATACTTTGCGCTCGGTGCTCTGCAGCACAAAGCCAGAAATCATAAAGCAGCGATCTCGAATCTGTCGCACGTTGTTGAGAATCCTGCAGCGGACGAACTTGCATTCGTTTCACCCACGGCCGAGTTGCAGAACTACGTCCGCGTTCTCCGCAAGATCGAGCGCGAGCCGGGCGACGCGCCTCTCACGTCGGCTGCAGTGCGTGCTCTGGAGCGGGCGAGAAAGCTTCGAGCGAAAACGTTGCTGGAAGAGAGTCGTGTCAAATTTTCTGCTATACCGGTTGTCGTAGAACCGAATCTCGCACTGAGCCCCGCCGAGAGGCTGGAGTTCGACCACCCCGTCAACACGAATGAGAATTCAGATCACGGTGATCCGAAGCCGGCACCGATCGATGTGGCATTCAAGGAAAATAGTTCGTCAGGCGGGAAGCAGAATAGAAAGGATTCAAAGCAAGATCCGTTCGTCGATCGGAAGTCGATCTCCGAGGTTCTCCACGATATTTACGATAAGAACATTCAGTAGACTTGGATCAAAATGATAAAGCCGGCTACCGCGTGGTAAGCCGGCCTTTTTCTTTCGCGTCATCGCCTAACGGAAACCGAAAAACTTTCGCAGCGATGACAGGATACCCGATGCGGATTCGTCGAGGCTCTCTTCGGTCGTATCCTTCATCACAAGAAGCTCTCGCCGCTCCGCAATGATGCCGCAGATCGATGTCATGAGCGCGGGATTCGCTTCGAACAATGGTCGTATCGCCGTCTTCTTGATTTGGATCACCTCGGTTTCTTCTTCGGCGATCACATTCGCTGTTCTCGGTTGACCGGTAAGCAAACTCATCTCGCCAAAGAAATCGGTTGACTTCAATGTATTGATCGTTTTCTGGTAGTTGTTCTCCGGAATCTGGACCTTCACCGAGCCGCGGACAATGACGAACATCGAATTGCCTTCTTGTCCTCGACGAACGATCGCTTCGCCGGGAGCATAAACGCGAGTCGTAGAAGCCTTCGCCAGACGTTCGATCTCTTCTCCCTCGAGCGCGACAAAGAGCGGAACTTCCTGAAGCTTCTCGGAAACGGTGTTGACGTATTCGACGAGCGTCTCTTCTTCTTTCTTCTCCGCGATGTGAACGGTGCGTGTCGGATACGCAAAGTGAATCTTTTCGCGGCTGAACACATACCAGACTCGCTGACGAATCAGAGCGTCCGTGTCCATGAATTTCGAATAGTCTTCAGCCCAGTACTTGATCTCCCAATCAATCCCATCCGCTGACAGATTTCTTATTCGTACTATCGGCCGGATCTTTGATGAAACATTCTCGACTTGCCGGACGGCATCGCGAAGCAACTGAATAGTCCGTGACGGAGAATCCGTGTACACAGTGTTGAAATGGACAAGACGCGCGTTGAGATTCTCCTTCGGAGCTACTTCGATCATCTCCTTTCCCATAACGGCGTTGCTGATCACCAGCAACTTGTTTTGGAATGTACGGATCTTCACACCGCGCCACGAGACGCTCTCGACCACACCGGCCTGCTGATTCATCATCGTGACTACATCGCCGACCTGAAAAGGTTGATCGGCCTGCAATGCGATGCCGGCGAACAGATTCCCAAGCGTGTCCTGGAGTGCAAGACCAACGACGATTCCGAGGATAGTCGAACCGGTGAACAGCGGTGCAAGCGGCACGTCCGGGTATTGCGTTTGGAAAATGATGAAGAACGCGACGATGTAGATGATGATCGAGAGAACAGTCTTGATCAGGGACGAGACTTCGGACTGTGATCCGCGAATGGTCGATACGATGACATGACCGACGAAGCGGACGACCGAAATTATCAGGGCCATCCAGAGAAGGATCTTGAGGATATGGAGCAGGTTGACCGCAAGTGCGATTGACGTCTGAACCATCCTGTTCGGCGCCTCGTCTCCGGCCCGTGGCACGAGATCGCGAGAATCCGTAACAGTGATTCCAAACTCTCCGAGAAAATAATTGTCCAGCCAGTCCTTGCAGAAAGGCATAAGGACGGCGAGCAGCAGGACGATGATCCCGGCAAAAATAATGAAGATTACGGTTTTCTTTCTAAGTTCCGAGGCAGGCATATTCGGATGTCTTTCGGGCTAAACCATATCAGCAATCGTTTTTCCAATCAACAAAAGCGACAGCAATGAAATGATGATGGCCGTCGCCCATCCGGCGATATTCAGCCATACCGAATTTCGATAGTCGCCCATGATCTCGCGGTTGTTTACCAACGACAAGATCGCGATGAGGATCACCGGAAGAAGTACGCCGTTGACCATCTGCGTAAAAAGCAGAAGCTTGATTTGCGGGATGCCCGGGATAAGCGCGACGGTCGCGCCGATAAGTATCAGCGCGGTAAAGATGCCGAGGAAGATCGGAGCCTCTCGAAACGATCGCGACAATCCTTTTTCGAAACCGAGTGCTTCACTGACAGAGTAGGCCGTTGCGAGGGGAAGGACGCCCATCGCCAGCAT
>Ga0068859_100009068_pt1 | contig 10046 bp, 10 predicted proteins | sample KBSSwiS22_FD_66585 | JGI IMG/M metagenome (GOLD analysis project Ga0068859, IMG submission 66585) | Switchgrass rhizosphere microbial communities from Kellogg Biological Station, Michigan, USA - KBS Switchgrass S2-2 | ecosystem: Host-associated > Plants > Roots > Rhizosphere > Soil ...
GAGTCCGCCCACGGCGATGTCCAACATCTCCGGCGAGACCACGACGATACTTTGAAACCGCCCCGACTGCCGCCCCGCCTCGGCCTTCCGGAACAGCGCATCCAGTATATCTCCATGATCGCGCGAGATATCGATGACGAGCAGATCGAGCAGCACCTGTTGCTCGAGCCGCGAGCATGCCTGTTCGACCGGCAGCGCAGCGACAAGCCGGCCGCCGCCCCGTCTCACGCATTCAGAGATGTCCGCCAGACCGCGCGGAGTATCTCCGAACAGCAGCACCCTGGGCTCGATACCCCAATTCCCAATCATATCATCGCCCGCCGACGTCATCTGGGTTCCGTGTCGCTGTTCGGTATCTGTTCGATTGCTTAGCGCCCAGCATGGGCAAGTCAGCCTGTGATTGCTCCAATTCGGAGGGATTTTCGCGGCCGGAACTTCGCTGCCTTGCGCCTCGTTCCGCCAGGATCGGGACACTCGGGGAAAAGGAAGCCGGGATGAGCGGAAAATACGAGCAACGAAATCAGCAAGGCAAGCACGCGGTAGCGGACGACGATCCGCTCGCGATCCGCTTGCTGAAGGACGAGCACCACATCTTCCGTTCATTGTTCGACGAGGCGGAGCAACGCGACGAAAGCCGCCTCGTCGAGATCGCGCGAGAATTATGCATGCGGCTGAGCGTGCACATGGCGATCGAGGAGGAGATCCTCTATCCGGCCATGAAACCGATCATCGGCGAGGACGAGATCAACGAAGGCATTGTCGAGCATCAATCGGGCAAGCGCATCATCGCCGAACTCGAGCAACTCGATGGCACAGAGGAGTTGTTCGCCGCGAAGGTGCATGTGTTGGGCGAGGAGACCGTGCATCATATCGACGAGGAGGACGAAGAGCTGTTCGAGAACAGCAAGGCCGCGCACGCCGAAGGCAGGATCGATCTTAACGCTCTGGGCGAGGAGCTGCGCACGCGGCAGGCGCAGCTTTATGACGATATCGCTGCCACAGGTGAGACGGGCAAGACCGGCGAAGCGCAGCCGGATGAGGTCCAGCGCATCTGACGTCAGCCGTCGCTGACCCGCTCGATGTCGGCGCCCACCGCGGACAACTTCTCTTCCAGCCTTTCATAGCCACGGTCGAGATGGTAGACGCGGTGGACGTTGGTCTGGCCGGATGCGGCCAAGCCCGCGAGTATCAGGCTCATCGACGCCCGCAGGTCGGTCGCCATCACCTCCGCCCCGTTCAGGCGGTCCACGCCGCGCACGACCGCGGTCCGGCCCCGAACCTGGATGTCCGCGCCCATGCGCGCCAGCTCCGGGACATGCATGTAGCGATTTTCGAAGATCGTTTCGGTCAACACGCTTGCCCCCACCCCGATCGACAGCATGGCCATGAACTGGGCCTGCATGTCCGTGGGGAATGCCGGAAAAGGCGCGGTCGACAGCGTCAACGGGCCCAGCACGCTGTCGGCCTTGACGCATATCCCTTCCGCACTCGGCTCGACTTCAACGCCGGATCCCTGCAATGCATCGATGACGGCCTGCATGTCCTCAGCCCGTGCACCCAGAAGCGTAAGCTCGCCGCCGGTTATTGCGGCCGCGCAGGCATAGCTTCCCGCTTCGATACGATCGGGCATGATTTCATAGTCGGCACCGTGCAGGCTCGACACCCCTTGGATCGTCAAACGCTCGGTCCCGATACCATCGATCTTCGCGCCCATTGCGACCAGACAACGGCAGAGGTCGACGATTTCGGGCTCGCGTGCGGCGTTTTCGATCAAGCTCTCTCCCCGGGCGAGCACTGCCGCCATCACCGCATTTTCGGTCGCACCCACCGAAACAACGGGGAAGCTGATCCGGCCGCCGGCGATCCCGCCGCGGGGTGCGGTCGCCTTGACATAGCCCGCCGCCATCTCGATCTCCGCTCCCAACGCCTCGAGCGCTCTGAGGTGGAGATCGATCGGGCGATTGCCGATCGCGCAACCGCCGGGCAGCGACACGGTCGCCTCGCCCGAGCGTGCGAGCAAGGGCCCCAGGACGAGGATGGAAGCCCGCATTTTGCGCACGATGTCATAGGGTGCGACCGTTGACGCGATCGTTCTCGCCCGCATCGTCATCTCACGCCCGACCTTGTCGCCCTTGCCGCGCCGCACCGTCGTCGACACGCCGAGTTCGTTGAGCAGATGGCCGAAACTGTCGACGTCGGCGAGCCGCGGCAGATTGGTGAGGGTCAGCGGCTCCTCGGTCAGCAGCGAACAGGGCATCAGCGTCAGAGCCGCGTTTTTGGCCCCAGAGATGGGCAGGCGCCCCTTGAGGCGATTGCCACCTCTGATGATTATGCGATCCATGGTCTGCGTTTATCGCCTTGCCAGAAAGGCGCAATGGGATGTTTGTCCCAGTGGGGCGCGTTCGACGGCCTAGAGCCAGATGGTTTGAGGTGGAAGCGCTTTGCGCTTCCACCGAGAAGCTGAATCTGGCTCTATTCAAATGATTGAGACCTTGATTCAGCTTTCAGGCTGATTCAGCCTGAAACCATCAAGGTCTCGGCCGCGAGCGCCGCTCGGGTCTGACGACCACCGTCCGGACATTTCCGGACGGTAAAGCATTGTCATGCGGCGAAGGAGTTTGAATATCGATGCTTGAACATCTCCCAAGCTGGCTCGGTGCGTTGCTGCGCAACGTTCGCGCGGGCCATTCGAAGCTGGTCATCGCCCATCCCGAGTTGCAGATCCCCGAGGCGGTGATCGATCTGTCCAGCCCGGCCTTTGCATTTGGCGCGCGCTTGCCGATACGGTTCACCGCCGATGGCGACGGCGTCTCTCCCCCGCTGGTTTGGGGCGACCTGCCTCCAGCGACGGCCAGCCTCGCGCTGATCGTCGAGGATCCTGATGCGCCTGCGCTGCAGCCGCTGGTCCATGCGCTCGTCTGGAATATTCCTTCGGGCGAACGGCGGCTCGCCGAGGGGGCGGTCGCTCGCGACGGAAGCGGCGAAACGGATGGCCGCGACGTTGGCCGCAACAGTTTCTTCGGGGAAGGCTGGCTACCACCCGATCCACCGACCGGACATGGTTCGCATGATTATGTGTTCCAGCTCTTCGCCCTGAGTGAGGCGCTGGATATCGGTACCAATCCCGGTCGCTCGGGCTTCATCCGAGGGATAACCGGGCGGGTGCTGGCAGCCGGCATGCTTGTCGGAACCTATTCGCGCGGCGAGCAGACGCCCCTGCAAGCCAGCGGCGCGGTGCGGGCGGCTCCCGCCTGACCATGCGCGATCTCTTCGGCAGTCAGCTTCTGCCTGGACTCGCCTATCGTGAGGAGATCATCTCGCCGGCCGAGGAAGCTGCGGCAATCGCGCGCGTCGATGCCGCCGGCCTCACACCGTTCCGCTTTCAAGGCTGGGTGGGCAAGCGGCTCACCGTTTCCTTCGGCTGGCACTACGACTTCGACGATGCCAGCTTTGCTCCCTCCGAGCCGATCCCTGCCTGGTTGCTGGCCCTGCTCGATCGTGCGGCGACCTTCGCGGGCGTGGGATCGGACGCGCTCGTCCAGGCGCTGCTGACCCGCTATGAGCCGGGCGCCGGCATCGGTTGGCACCGTGATCGATCGGTTTTCGGCGACGTTGTCGGGATTTCGCTCGGCAACCCGGCGATCCTGCGCTTCCGCCGCCGGAGGCCCGGCGGCTTCGATCGCTTCTCGCTCGCCGTGGCGCCGCGCTCAATCTATCATCTGCGCGGCGAAGCGCGCCGGGCCTGGGAACATTCGATCGCGCCGATTGCGGTGCCGCGTTGGTCGATCACCTTTCGCAGCCTGGCGTCATATCATGGCGAGGCGGCGGCATCGCCGTGAAGATGCTCGCGCTCGCGCGTCGCATAATAGAGTTGGAGCTTCTCCCACGCCTCCTCGGCGCTTTCCACGAGCCGAAAGAGATTGAGGTCGTTCTCGCCGATCACGCCCTCCTCGACGAGGGCCTCGAAATTCACCACACGCCGCCAGAACTCCGCGCCGAATAGAAAGATCGGCAGCTGCGCCATCTTGCCGGTTTGAACGAGCGTCAGCAGCTCGAACATTTCATCAAAGGTGCCGAATCCCCCCGGAAAGACCGCAACCGCGCGCGCGCGCAACAGGAAGTGCATCTTTCTGAGCGCGAAATAATGGAACTGGAAACTGAGATGTGGGGTGACGTAAGGGTTGGGCGTTTGTTCGAATGGCAGAACGATATTCAATCCGATCGATTCGGCACCGACGTCATCAGCACCGCGGTTGGCCGCTTCCATCATCGAGGGCCCCCCTCCCGAGCAGACGACGAACTGCTTCCGGCCTTGCTCGTCGACCGGGCACTGGCTGGCAAATTGTGCCAGTCGACGCGCCTCGTCGTAATAACGGCTCTTCGCGCGCAGCCGTTCCGCGATCCGGCGCTGCCGCTCGGTCGTCGCAGCCGCCACCAGGGCTTCGGCCCTGGCCGGTTCGGGAATGCGCGCCGAACCGTAAAAGACGAAGGTCGATCCGACCTTCGCCTCGTCGAGCAGCAGGTGCGCCTTCAGCAGCTCGAGTTGAAAGCGCACTGGCCGCAAATCCTCGCGCAGCAGGAATTCGCTGTCCTGGAAGGCGAGCTTGTAGCTCGGATCCACGGTCTGCGGCGTTTCGGTCGCGGTCTTGGCAACCGCGGCGTCTTCCTTGGCACGAGGGAAGACGCGACTGGGAATCTTTCGGTGGGCCATCGGCTCTCACTGTTCACATCTGTTCTGGCCGCGAGGCGGACGATCCGCGCGCTCTAGCGACAGTATGGGCCCCTGCCCATATCGAAATGGAAATGGTCCTGGTGAAACGCATTGGCGTCTGGCCCGAGCACGACCGAGAAACGCCGGCACGCCGAGGCGTGCAACGCCCGCAGGAAACCCTGTTCATCGGAATCGGCGCTCTTCCATCCCTCTGCGACGGTGATGCGCCGGCCGCCTTTCAGCACGAAGGCGGCGATATCGATCGCATTGGCGCGACCATGTTCGGAAAGGCGATTGCCGGCCTGATTGTTCACCGGCCGGCACGCGAAGGAGCCGCGGCTTTCGATCTTCACCACATATCCGCCGAACCAGCGGGCCGCGGCCGCCGGTACGTCCTCCCGCACCCAGCGGGCGAATGACGCTGCGAGCGGGCATTTCACCGCGCCAAGATTGGTTACCGGGATGCCGATCGCGATCAGCTTGACCGCCGACGTCGCCGAACAACCATTGTCGAACTGCCTGTCGGGCAACGGCTGGACCTTCGATCCTTCGGTTATCATTGTCGCGACACATCGTTCGAACCGCTCCCGGCTTTCGACTGGCGGGCGCCAGACCGAAGACGGTTCGCGACCTTGAGGGATGCAGCCGCTCAGCGACGCTAGCGCGACGACAGCCAGCGCTCCTGCAAGGCAACGGCGCAAGCGGCTACGGTCGTCTAGCAGGAACATACGCGGCTATGCTCATATCTCCCGATCGAGCCGTTTGCCGAATTGGTCGGCCGGGCGGGCGGCACGGCGGTTCGACGGAGGCGTCGACATGGAAGACGGCATGCATCGGGCGATGCTCGCCAAGGTGGCCGCAAAGTCAAGGCGCGGCTGCGACGCGGGGTTTTCATCGTCGGCACGATCCTCCATGGACGGAAGATGAAATCCCGCTCTCCCGATCTCATGCGGCTTTGGCCCTCACTGCTGCCGTTGGCGCTGCTCAGCTGTGCACCCCGGCCCCACCCCGCGCCTGCTCCCCCCGCACCCGTCGTTGCTCCGCCTCCGCCACAGCCTGTCCGCGCGCTCGACTGGCGAGAGTGGCCGACCGCGGCGGGCCGCTGGCAATATATGCCGGCGCCGGCGTCAACCGTGGCCCGATATGTCGATGGCCAGACCGCCCATTTCGTAATCCTGTGCGATCGGGCAACGCGGCGGGTGACCCTGATGCGGGCCGGAACCACCGCCGAGCTCACGATCATCGCCACGACGCGAACCGCGCGGTTTCCCGCCGGCCATGTCGATCATCCCGGCGGCGCCATGAGCGGGGTGATACTGAACGCCGATGACGCGTTCCTCGACGTGATCGCATTCAGCAGGGGAAAGTTCGCGGTGACGTCGCCCGATTTGCCTGATCTGGTACTGCCTGCCTGGGCGGAACCGGCGCGAGTGATCGAAGATTGCCGAAAATAATTTGATTTTCAAGCCTTGTTCGCAATGCCGCAATGACTCATGTTGTGGTCCTCGGCAACAAGCGAAAGGAGGTGATCCGATGTCTCATGGTTCAGCATGGAGGTCGGTTCTGTCCGTTCGGGGAATGCGTTTCTAACGAGCGCCCAGGTTTCCCGGGCCGGCACTCCGGCCGCTGACCATGTTGAGAGTTGCCGGAGCGAGAGCGCCGGCAACTCTTTTCATTTGGCGAATGCGGCGATCCTTGCGATCCGGGCCTGCCACAGCATGAGCAACGGCACCACGCCCAATTCCATCACCAGAGCCAACTGGTGCACGAGCGATGGCGCGCCTGTCGCCACCCAAGCGAGCGCGCGGCCGAGGCCACCGGCCACCACCATCACGCCGAGCAAGCGAAAGCGTGCCGCCTGACGCTCGATCGCCGCGATCGTCGACGCGAAGGCCAGTCCAAGTATCAGGAATATTCCGGACAGGTAACGAAAATGGCTGTCCAGATCGGCCGTCACTTTGCCCGGAGAGACCATGGCCGCTCCCCGCAAAACGCCGTCCAGCCCGGCGACGATCGGAACGAGGCAGGCGAGCGCGATCGTGATCTGGAGCAAGCGCCTCTCGCCAATCATCCGCGTTGCAGCAGCAGAGCGGGAAGGCGACAAGCGGAAAGGAGCCGGCGATCCGTCTCCCTTCCTTTGCTTGACCCGGCGTCAGCCCGCACTCTGGGAACCGACATTGACTCCCATCGAGACGAGATAGCGCTTCACATTGCGCGCGGCCTGCCGGATGCGCTGCTCATTCTCCACCATCGCGATCCGGACGAAGCCTTCGCCGTCCTCACCATAGCCGACACCGGGCGCCACCGCCACGCCGGCATGCGTCAGCAGCTGCTTCGAGAATTCCAGGCTACCGAGATGGGCCACCGCCGGCGGCAAGGGCGCCCAGCAGAACATCGATGCACGCGACGGCGGGATAGTCCAGCCGGCGCGTCCAAAGCTCTCGACGAGAACGTCGCGCCGCTTCTTGTAGAGCTCGCGATTTTTTTCGACGATATCCTGCGGCCCGTTGATCGCAGCCACCGCGGCTGCCTGGATCGGCGTGAACGCCCCATAATCGAGGTAGGACTTCACCCGCGTCAACGCCGAGATTAACTGCCTGTTGCCCACCGCGAAGCCCATCCGCCAGCCCGCCATGCTGTAGGTCTTCGACATCGAAGTGAATTCGACCGCGACGTCCTTCCCGCCCGGCACCTGGAGGATCGATGGCGTTGGCACGCCGTCATAATAGAGTTCGGAATAAGCGAGATCCGACAGCACCCAGACGTCGTGTTCCTTCGCCCATGCGACGAGTCGCTCGTAAAAGGCGAGATCGACCACCTCGGCGGTTGGATTCGAAGGATAGCCGACGACCAGCACCGAAGGCTTGGGCACCGTAAACTTGATCGCACGGTCCAGCGCTTCCCAGTAGCGCTCGTCGGGCGTGGTCGGCACCGATCGGATCGTCGCGCCGGCGATGATGAAACCGAAGGTGTGGATCGGATAGCTCGGGTTGGGCGCCAGCACGACGTCTCCGGGCGCGGTGATCGCCTGGGCAAGATTGGCAAGGCCTTCTTTCGAGCCGAGCGTCACGACGACCTCGGTCTCAGGGTCGAGGTCCACGCCGAAGCGGCGCTGATAGTAGCCGGCCTGAGCCTTGCGCAGCCCCGGAATACCCTTAGACGCCGAATAGCCATGCGCATCAGGCCTGCGCGCCACCTCGCACAGCTTCTCTATGACGTGCTGAGGAGGAGGCAGGTCGGGATTGCCCATGCCGAGATCGATGATGTCCTCGCCCCGCGCTCGCGCCGACGCCCGCATCGCATTGACTTCGGCGATGACATAGGGCGGCAGACGCTTGATGCGGTAGAATTCCTCGGACATCTCGATTCCTTAAGCGTTTCGGACTTGGCGTGAGGGCATTGATCGCCCATCCTCGCCCTCGCTGCTTATACAGCTTATGCGCCTCGATTGCAGGCGCATTAAAAAAATCCTTGGCGGGAGCGCGATATGGCCAAAATCGTCGACGAACGGCCGATGCCGACAAATGAGTCGCCCGGTGCCGGATCAGCGGCACCCGCCTCGTTGGCCGAGGTCCAACATTGGACCGGCGTTATCGGTCAGGCGCAGCAAATGCTCTTGGAACAGCTTGCCAAGTTCACGGACAAGTTGCCGGCGGAGATGATCGCTTCGCCGATGTCGTTGCCGCTGCTCGTCGATCCCTCGAAATTGGCCGATCAGAACAATGATCTCATCCAGGCCGGCCTCGGGCTGTTCGGCAAGCTGCTCGACGGCCAGCTCGGAGCAACTGCGGCGCAGGACCGTCGCTTCAAGGCTCAGCAGTGGCGGGACACGCCAGTCTTCGGCGTGATAGCGGATGCCTATCTGCTGATATGCGACGCCTGGCTCAAGGGTGTCGACGCGGTCGAGGGTCTCGATCCCCGGCAACATGAGAAGCTGAAATTCGCGACCCGATTGTGGGCCGATGCTCTGTCGCCGGCCAATTTCCCCCTGACCAACCCGCTTGTGCTTGAAAGGATTTTCGAGACGCGCGGCGAAAACCTGCTGCGCGGTCTCGAACATATGCTCGCCGATTTCGGCAAGGGTCAACTCACCCATACCGATGCGGACGCATTCGAGCTGGGCGTAAATATCGCTACCACGCCCGGCAAGGTGATATACGAGACGCCACTCTATCAACTGATCCAGTATAGTCCGACGACGGACGAAGTGCTGGAAACGCCATTGCTGATCTTTCCGGCCTGGATCAATCGGTTCTACATCCTGGATCTCAATCCCGCGAACAGCTTCATTCGCTGGGCGGTGTCGCAGGGACTTTCCGTATTTGTCGTCTCATGGAAATCGGCTGACGAAAGCATGATCGATTTGACCATGGACGACTATGTGGTGCGTGGCCAGGTCGAGGCGATCGACACCGTCCGCAAGGCGCTGAACGTGGATAAGGTTCACACGATCGGCTATTGCGTCGCGGGGACGGCGCTGGCGATGACGCTCGCCTATCTCGCGGCGAAGGGCGAAGCGGAAAAGGTCGCAAGCGCGACTTTCTTCACAGCCCAAGTGGATTTCAGCGAAGCCGGCGATCTCAACCTGTTCGTCGACGACGAGCAGCTGGCCATCATCGACACGCTCACGCAAGGCAGCGGCGTGGTCGACGGCCGCTACATAGCGGCGACGTTCAACCTGTTGAGGGGCCGCGATCTGATATGGAATTATGTCGTCGAGAATTATCTGCTCGGCGAAGCCTATCCGGCCTTCGACCTTCTCTATTGGAACGGCGATACCACCAACCTGCCGGCGAAGTGGCACCGTGCCTATATCGAGCAGCTTTATCGCGACAATCTTCTCGTCGAACCCGATCGGCTCAAGATCGACGGCGTGCCGCTCGATCTGCGGCGGATCCGGACCCCTGCCTATGTTCAGGCAGGTCGTGAGGATCACATCGCGCCGAGCCGCAGCGTCTGGAAAATGATGCACCATCTGGCTGGCCCGAACCGCTTCCTTCTTGCCGGCTCGGGCCACATCGCCGGCGTGGTCAACCCGCCCGAAGCGCAGAAATATCAATATTGGACGTGCGAGCATGCGGTCGACAGCCTCGATGCGTTCATGGACGCGGCAACGGAAACCAAAGGAAGCTGGTGGCCCGATTGGCGTGCCTGGATCGAGAGCCAAGGCGCGGCGACCGTTCCGGTCACCGGTGGGCGGCTTCCCGGCCAGGGCAAGTTCAAGGCGATCGAAGACGCGCCGGGACGCTATGTGCGCTTACGCTGAGCGCGCCCGCAGACTATTTGGCCAGGCGGAACATCTCATCGAGTTGTCGATTGGGGGAACATGATGACC
>Ga0068859_100009071_pt1 | contig 10045 bp, 10 predicted proteins | sample KBSSwiS22_FD_66585 | JGI IMG/M metagenome (GOLD analysis project Ga0068859, IMG submission 66585) | Switchgrass rhizosphere microbial communities from Kellogg Biological Station, Michigan, USA - KBS Switchgrass S2-2 | ecosystem: Host-associated > Plants > Roots > Rhizosphere > Soil ...
TCACGAACAAGCTCGGGACGCCGTCGTACCACCTGATGGCGGCAGTCGCGATCTGCATCGTCGCCGTCACCTTCCCGCTCGTGCTGCTGCAGCGCCAGCTCCTCAAGGGCACGCGCAAGTACGCGTCGATCAAGGGCAAGGCGGGGCGCATGCGCGAGCTGCCGCTGCGCAACTGGAAGTGGATCGCCTTCGGCCTCATCGGCCTGTGGATCCTGCTCTCGGTGCTCGTGCCGCTCTCGGGCGTGGCGCTGCGCGCCTTCGTGACCAACTGGGGCGAAGGCGTGCGCCTCGCCGACGCGCTCACGCTCGAGCACTTCAAGGCCATCTGGGACGAGCCCACGATGATGCGCGGGATCGGAAACACGGTGCTGGTCGGCGTCATCGGCGGATTCCTCACCGTCGTGTGCTACACCGCGATCGGCTTCGCCACCCACCGGCGCGACGACGGCTGGTCGCGCTTCGTCGACTACCTGGTCCTGGTGCCGCGCGCGGTGCCGGGACTTCTCGCTGGCCTCGCGTTCCTGTGGGTCTTCCTCTTCTTCCCGCCGCTCACGCCGTTTCGCTCGACGCTCTTCAGCGTCTGGCTCGCCTACTCGGTGGTGTGGCTCGCCTACGGCATGCGCCTCATCTCCTCGTCGCTGCTGCAGGTGAGCGCCGAGCTCGAGGAAGCCGGCCGCAGCGTGGGCGCCTCCCGCGGGCGCGTGTCGCGCGACATCACGCTGCCGCTCATCCGCTACGGCCTGCTGGGATCGTGGCTGCTCGTGTTCATGATCTTCGAGCGCGAGTATTCGACCGCGGTCTACTTGCTCGCCCCCGGCACGGAAGTGATCGGCGCACAGCTCGTCTCCCTCTGGCAGGGCGGCGCCATCGACCTCGTGGCCGCGCTCTCCCTCATCAACGTCGTCCTGGTCGGAGTCGGCCTGGGCATCGCGCTGCGCTTCGGCGTGAAGCTGCGCGACTGAAAGGAATCGCCAATGGCTGAGCTCACCGTTCGCGAACTGCACCTGAAGTACGGGGACAACCCGATCCTCAAGGGCGTGTCGATGGAGCTCAATCGCGGCGAGGTGGTGTCGCTGCTGGGACCCTCGGGCAGCGGCAAGACGACGCTGCTTCGCGCCGTCGCCGGGCTCGAGGTGCCGCACCAGGGAACGATCCAGATCGCCGAGCGCACCGTGTTCGACAGCGCCGCGGGCATCGAGCTGCCCGCCGAGAGCCGCAACCTCGGCCTCGTGTTCCAGTCGTATGCGCTCTGGCCGCACAAGACGGTCGAGGCCAACGTCGCCTACGGCCTCAAGCTGCGCAAGGTCGCCGCGGAGGAATCCCGCCAGCGCGTGGCCGACGTGCTCAAGCAATTGGGGCTCGGCGCGCTCGGGGAGCGCTATCCACACCAGCTTTCGGGTGGCCAGCAGCAGCGCGTGGCGATCGCGCGCGCGCTCGTCTACAACCCGCGAGTGATTCTCCTCGACGAGCCGCTCTCCAACCTCGACGCCAAGCTGCGCGAGGAAGCGCGCGCGTTCCTGCGCGAGCTCATCGTGCGCCTCGGCCTTTCGGCCCTCGTCGTGACGCACGACCAGAACGAGGCGATGGCGATGTCGGATCGCATCCTCCTCCTCAACAACGGCCGCATCGAGCAGCAGGGCACGCCGCAGGAGATGTACAGCGGGCCGAAGACGCTCTTCACGGCGGAGTTCATGGGCAGCAACAATCGCTTCGCGGGAAAGCTGGCCGAAACGCGCGATGGCCGTGCGCGCATCGAGGGCGCCGGCTGGTCGCTATGGGGAATGCTGCGCGGCGAGCCGGGGGCGGGAAGCGACGCCCACGGCGTGATCCGCCTCGAGCAGGTGCGCGTCGCCGCCGATCCGGGCGACAACCGCCTGAAGCTCGCGCTCAGCACCTCGATGTACCTCGGCGATCGCTGGGAGCACCTGTTTCGCATGGGCGACCTGCCGCTTCGCGCCTACGGGAACGAGGAGCTCTCCGCGGGCGAGTACTGGGTGGAGTTTCCCGCCGAGCGGCTCTGGGTCTTCTGACGCATGGCGCTCGCGTTCGACCGATTCCAGCGTCATGACGAGCTCACCGCCACCCTGAACGAGTTCGCGGCGCGCCATGCGCGCCTCTTCGCGCTCGAGTCGATCGGCAAGAGCTACGAAGGCCGCGACATCTGGGTGCTCTGCGCGACCAACGTCGACACGGGCGCGGCGAAGGACAAGCCCGCTTTCTGGGTCGACGGCAACATCCACGCCGCGGAGCTCACGGCCTCGCTCGCGTGCATGTACTTCATCCACACGCTGGCCGAGGGCTACGGCAGGGATCCGGACATCACGCGGCTCCTCGACACGCGCGCCTTCTACGTCTGCCCGCGCATCAATCCGGACGGGGCCGAATGGGCGCTCGCCGACCGCCCGAAGTTCGTCCGCTCGTCGACGCGCCCCTATCCGTTCGACGAGGATGCGGTCGACGGGCTCACCATCGAGGACATCGACGGCGACGGCCGCATCCTCCTGATGCGCATCCCCGATCCGAACGGCACGCACAAGGCGCATCCGCAGGAGCCGCGCCTCATGATCGCGCGCGATCCGGCGGAGTCGGGGGGAGAGTACTGGCGGATCATGCCGGAGGGCACGCTCAGGAACTACGACGGCGTCGAGATTCGCGTCAACAAGAACAAGGAAGGGCTGGACCTCAACCGCAACTTTCCGTCGGGATGGCGCCAGGAATTCGAGCAGGTCGGCGCGGGACCGTATCCGACGTCGGAGCCCGAGGTCCACGCCGTCGTGGACTTCATCGCGAAGCACGCCAACCTGTGCGCCGGCGTGAGCTTCCATACGCACAGCGGAGTGATCCTGCGCCCGTTCTCGACCGAGCCCGACGACAACATGCCCGCCGAGGACCTGTGGCTCTACAAGCGATTCGGAAAGAAGAGCACCGAGCTCACCGGCTACAAGAACATTTCCATCTACCACGAGTTCCGCTACCACCCGAAGCAGGTCATCACCGGCGGCTTCGACTGGATCTACGAGCACCTCGGGATGTTCTTCTGGACGGTCGAGATCTGGGGACCGGCGCGCGAGGCGGGCATCGAGGACTACCACTTCATCGAGTGGTACCGCGAGCACGAGCCCGAGGACGACCTGAAGCTGCTGCAGTGGAGCGATCGCGAGGTCGACGGCGAGGCGCACGTGGACTGGTATCCGTTCGACCATCCGCAGCTCGGGCGCGTGGAGCTGGGCGGATGGAACCGGCTGGCCTGCTTCCGCAATCCTCCGAGGAAGTTCCTCGAGCGCGAGGTGAAGCGGTTTCCGAAGTGGCTCGTCTGGCAGGCCCTCACGACGCCGAAGCTGGAGCTGCTGCGCACCGAGACGACGAGGCTCGGCGACGACGCGTGGAAGGTGCGCCTGGCGGTCCAGAACACGGGCTACCTCGCGACCAACGTGAGCAAGCGCGCGATCGACCGCAAGGTGACGCGCGGCGTGGTCTACGAGATCGAGCTGCCGAAAGGCGCGGCCCTCGTGGCGGGCAAGCCGCGCGTCGAAGGGACGCAGCTCGACGGCCGCACCGCCAAGGTCTCCCTGCAATCGCTCGCCATGGACGCGGCCATCACGGGCGATCGCGGGCAATGCGAATGGACCGTGCGCGCCCCGGCGGGCACGAAGGTCACGCTCACCGCGCGCCACGATCGCGCGGGCCGCGTCTCGGCCGAAGTCGTCCTGGGCTGATCGCGTGCGCCGCAGGCTCTTCGCGGCGGCCGCCGCCATCCACCTGGTGATCGCGGCGCTCTTCTCGACGCACGTTCGCATCGAGGATTTCATCCCGGCCGCCATCGAGAGGCCGCTGCAGATCTATGGCGGGTACACCGGCGCCGCGACGCGCTTCAATTTCTTCGCGCCCGCCGTGCCGACCCAACCGCGCGTGCAGTTCATCCTGGCCTTGCGCGACGGCTCGACGCGGACCGTCGATCTCCTCACGCCCAACGGCGAGGCGAACCAGCGGCTCGCCAACATGTTCGGGCTCTACGAGCTCGTCGAGCTGCGCCCGGTGCTGCTGAGGACGTGGGCGGTCTTCGCGCTCACGCACCATCCCGAAGCTCAGGCCGTGGAGGTGCACGTGGACCTCCTCGACATCCCGACGATCGCCCAGGCGCGTAACGGAAAGGCGGCGACGTGGGTGGAAGCGGGGCGCATGACGGTGCGGCGCGATGAAATCTCCTAAACGGAACTTCCTCTTCCTCGAGGCGGCTTCGTTCAAGCCGCTCGCCATTTTCCGCATTGGCATCGCCGCGATTCTCCTCGCGCAGGTGCAGGTGCTGTGGCGCTATCGCGACCTGCTCATGGACGAGTTCGGGCCCGTGCCATGGGTATTGAGCGACCGCCTCCTCGATCCGCTGCTGCCGCGCCTCTCCTATGTCACGGCATGGCTCGCTCCCTACGGCGTGAGCTCGGGGGCCGTGGTCACGGCATTCCTTGCCATGCATACGATCGCCGTGGTGCTCCTCGCCGCGGGATACCGAACGCGCATCGCCGCGATCGCCGCGTGGGCCACGTACCTGCCCTTGCGCTACGCCGGGCACCTCTACTTCTACGGCATCGGCGGCATGCTCCTCATCGGCCTCTTCTACTGCATGTTCCTTCCGGTGGGGCGCGAATGGTCCCTTGACAGCCGGCGGGAGATCGAGCGCGCGAAGGACGGAAACGAAGCCCTCGACGCCTCGCTTTCGGTCGCGGTGCTGCGCATCCACATGTGCATCGTCTACCTGGCCGCGGGCATCTCGAAGTCGGTAGGGGACCAATGGTGGTCGGGCGATGCGATCTGGCGGGCGCTATCGCTCCCTCGATTCCAGCAGTTCGACCTTTCGCAAATCAGCGCTTTTCCGCTGGTGCTGCAGGCCGCGACCGTGGGCGCGGTGCTCGTCCAGGTCGCCTACCCGGTGCTCGTCTGGACGCCCCTGCGCGCGGTGATCGTGCTCTTCGCGGAGCTGCTCCACGTGGCGATCGCGGTGCTCCTGGGGCTGTGGCTGTTCTCCGCGGTCATGATCGTGCTCAACGTGGCGGCATTCGGGGAATCCCTCTGGAAGGCGTTCCAGCGCTGGACGCATGCGGCGCCGCCGCAGCCGCTCCCCGGCCCGTCATGAAGATCGAAGTCATCTACGACGGCGCATGCCCGTTCTGCGACGACTACGTCCGCTATCAGCGGTTGCGGGCGGCGGCCGAGACGGTCGAGCTCGTCGACGCCCGTGGACACCCGGAAGTGTTGCGCAGCCACGGGCTTGTTCCCGCCGATCTCGAGGACGGCATGGTCGTGGTCATCGACGGCCAGGCGCACCACGGCGCCGCCGCGGTCCACCAGCTTTCGGTCCTCTCCGAGCCGCCGCAACGCTGGTGGGTGCGGCTTGTCGCTGCGGTGAGCCGCTCGCCGCGCGCGGCGCGCATTCTTTACCCGTTCCTCAAGCGTGGTCGGCGCATCGCGCTCGGGGCGCTCGGCGTCCCGCGTTTCCCCCGCCAATAGGCAACGTACCCCGTTCAGCCTATCTGGCGTACGTCCCCGGCGTTGGAAGTGCTAGGCTAGGTCAACGCCGTGCTCATGGAGGTGGAGATGTCCGACACGCGTCCAGCGGCGGTCGCGGGATCCTTCTATCCCGGCCATGCCGCGACGCTCGAGCGCGCGGTTGCGGCGTATCTCGACGCCGCACGTGCGCCCGCCGCGCCTGGCGCGCCGCCCAAGGCGATCATCGCGCCGCACGCCGGCTATGTTTATTCGGGCGCCATCGCGGCCTCGGCGTATGCGCTCGTCGCCGGTCTGCGCGGAAAGGTGACGCGCGTGGTGCTCGCCGGTCCCGCGCACCGCGTGTATGTCGAGGGTGCCGCGGTACCGTCGGCGAAGCGTTTCGACTCACCCCTGGGAGCGATCGAGCTCGATCGCGCCGGGCTGGATCGCTTGTGCGCGCTGCCGTTCGTCGAAGTGAACGACGCGGCGCACGCCCGCGAGCATTCGCTCGAGGTCCATTTGCCCTTCCTGCAGTCGGTGCTCGGCCATTTCTCCCTTGTCCCGATCGTCGTGGGCGGGGCCTCGCCGGAACAAATGGCGCGGCTCCTCGACGTGGCCTGGGGCGGCGACGAGACGCTGGTCGTCGTGAGCTCCGACCTGTCGCACTACATGCCATACGAGGCGGCGCGCGTGCGCGACCGCCGCACGGCCGAATCGATCCTCGCGCTCGAAGCCGGGATCGATCCCGACGAGGCGTGCGGAGCGGCTCCGATCAATGGCCTCCTCGCCCTCGCGCGCGAGCGGCACATGGCGGTCGAGCTCGTCGACCTGCGCAATTCGGGCGATACCGCGGGCGACCGCGACCATGTCGTGGGCTATGCGGCGTTCGCCTTCCGCGAGAAGGTGCCGGCATGATCGAACGCGAGCGCCGCGGCAAAGTCCTGCTGTCGATCGCCCGCGACGGGATCGCCGATCGGCTCGGCACGGCGAGGTGCGGGCGATGGCCTGAGCCGTGGCTGGAGGAGCGCGCGGCGACCTTCGTGACGCTGCGCCTCGCCGGCGACTTGCGCGGCTGCATCGGCTCGCTCGAGGCGGTGCGTGCACTGGGCGAGGATGTCTACGACAACGCGCGCGCCGCCGCTTACCGCGATCCGCGATTTCCGCCGGTGGGCGACCGGGAACGCGACGGGCTCGAGGTGGAGATCTCCATCCTTTCGCAAGCCGAGCCGATCGCGGCGGCGACCGAGAGCGATGCCCTCGCGGCATTGCGCCCCGGGCTCGACGGCGTCGTGCTGCAATTTCGCGAACGCCGCGCGACCTTCCTTCCGCAGGTGTGGGAGATGATGCCCGATGCGTTGACGTTCCTTTCGGAGCTGCGCGTGAAGGCGCACCTGCCGGCGCGCTTCTGGGACCCGGGCCTGCGCCTCGCGCGCTACACGGTGGAGAAGTATCGATGACGGCACGCGACCCGATCGAAGGCTCGCATCATCCGGGCCGTTGGTGGCATCGAATGGATGACGGCCGCATCCAGTGCGACCTGTGTCCACGGTTCTGCCACCTGCGCGAAGGGCAACGCGGCGCATGTTTCGTGCGCGCGCGCGTGGGCGATGCCATGGTGCTTACGACGTACGGGCGTTCGTCGGGGTTCTGCGTCGATCCGATCGAGAAGAAGCCGCTCAACCATTTCCTTCCCGGCTCGGCGGTGCTCTCCTTCGGCACCGCCGGCTGCAATCTTAATTGTGCCTTTTGCCAAAATTGGGACATTTCGAAATCGCGCGAGATGGATCGGCTCATGGATTCGGCCTCTCCCGAAGCGCTCGCCGATGCCGCGCTGCGCGCGCATTGCCGTAGCGTCGCCTACACCTACAACGACCCGGTGATCTTCGCCGAGTATGCGATCGACGTCGCGAAGGCATGCCGTGCCGCCGGCGTCTACAACGTGGCCGTGACCGCCGGATACATCACGCGCGAGGCGCGCGGCGAGTTCTACGCGCACATGGACGCGGCAAACGTGGACCTCAAGGGCTTCACCGACGAGTTCTACGTGAAGCTCTGCGGCGCGCGCCTGCAGCCGGTGCTCGACACGCTCGTGTTCCTCAAGCGCGAGACCTCGGTGTGGTTCGAGATCACCACGCTCCTCATCCCGGGCAAGAACGATTCCGATGCGGAGATTCGCGAGGAATGCCGCTGGATCATGCGCGAGCTGGGCCCCGACGTGCCGCTGCACTTCACCGCGTTCCATCCGGATTTCAAGATGCTGGACCTTCCGCCGACGCCGGCCGCGACGCTTTCACGCGCCCGCAAGATCGCGATCGAGGAAGGATTGCATTACGTCTACACCGGCAACGTCCACGACCGCGAAGGCGGGACCACGTTCTGTCCCGGCTGCGGCACGGCGCTCGTGGTGCGCGACTGGCACGCGATCCTCGAATACCGGCTCACCCCGGAAGGAGGCTGCCCGAGCTGCGGCACCGCGATTCCGGGGCTTTTCGAGCGTTTCGACTCGCGCCGCCAGTTCGGTCGGCGCCGCATCCCCGTCGCTATCGGGCGTTAGCGGTTAAGGCAGGGGACGCAGATGAACGCCGATAAAAGCGAACGCAGATGAACGCCGAAAAAGCATGGGAACTGGTTCATCGAGATTTCGGCGCCGCGTCCATGGGCACGACAACTCTCTCAGGTTTTATCTGTGTTCATCTGCGTTCGCTTTTATCGGCGTTCATCGGCGTCTACGCCTTAAATCCAGCAGCGTCGAGCTAACGCGCCCAATCCGGATGCTCCTCGTGCAGGTCCCGGTGCTGCTCGATGAGCACCTGGTAGAACGACAGGCGCTGCTGGGTGATCTCGCCGCGTTTCGACGCCTCGATGACCGCGCAGCCCGGCTCCGACAGGTGCGCGCAATCGTTGAACTTGCACGTTCCGAGATGCGGCCGGAACTCGCGCATCCCTTCCCCGATCTGGTCCTCGGTCAGGTGGAAGAGGCCGAAGGACTGGAACCCGGGCGTGTCGATGATCGCCGTGTCGCGGTCGAGGCGGTAGAAGCGCGAGAAAGTCGTCGTGTGCGTTCCCGAGTCGAGGCTCGCCGTGAGGTCGCCGACGCGCGCGACCTCGCTCAACAGCAGCGCGTTCACGGTGCGGGACTTCCCCATCCCGCTCTGCCCCACGAGCAGGGTGAGGCGCTTCTCGAGGTGCGGCAGCAGGGGCGAGACGTCCGTCTTCGCCGAGAGGCTGAGGACCGTGTAGCCGATGCGCTGGTAGAGCGCGAGCGTCTTGAGCGCCGCGGCGTGCTCGGGGAGATCCGCCTTGTTGAGGGCGATGAGCACGGGGATGCGCGCGGCCTCGCACGCGACGAGGCTCAGGTTGAGGAACGCCTCGCTGAAAGGCGGTCGCGGCGCGAGCAGGATCACCACCTGGTCGACGTTCGCGGCGAGCGTCTTCTCGCGCCACTGGTCCGAGCGATAGAGGAGGTTGCGGCGCGTGCCGACGCGCTCGATCGAGCCCTGCGCGGGTCCCGTGAGGCGCACGATCACGAAGTCGCCGCACGTGGCATCCTGGCGCTTGCCCTTGCGCGTGCACACCACCTGGCGGCGGTCGGCGAATTCGACGAGGAACTCGCGGCCGAAGTCCGCGACGACGCGGCCCTCGATGACGACTTGTTGTTCTCGTTCCCGGCGGGTCGGCAAGGAGTGGCTTAAATCTCGAACAGGGCGTCGAGCTTCGCGGCGCAGATGAAGTCGTTCTCGGAGAGGCCACCGATCGCGTGCGTCCAGTACGACACCCGGCACTCGCCCCAGGACACGAGCATGTCGGGATGGTGGTCCTCGCGATGCGACACCCAGGCGGCCGCGTTCACGAACGCCATCGTCTCGAAATAGTTCTTGAACTTGTAGGTCTTGGCGATCGACTTGCCGTCGAGCGCCCAGCCGTCGAGGCCTTTGAGCATCGGGCGGATCTGCTCGGCGTCGAGCGGCGCGACGCCGCCCTCGCACGGCTGGCATTTCTTGCGGGCGAGCTCGTTCATGGTCTGGCCTTAGGGGTGCGACGGCGCCTCGCGGCCGCGCCGCAGGTGATCGATGCGCAGCACCGCGGGGGGATGCGAATCATACACCAGCGAGTGCAGCGGATCGGGCGTGAGCGTCGAGGCGTTGTCGCGGTAGAGCTTTGCCAGCGCGCTCACGAGATCGGCGGCCGAGGCATGGTCGGCGGCGAAGGCATCGGCCTCGAACTCCTGCTTGCGGGCGATGAGGCTCGCGATCGGCTGGAACGGAAAGGTGAAGGCGGGAAGGAGCAGCGCGAACCCCGCGAGCGCGGCGCCGATGTGCGCCTCGGACAGGCCGAGCGCCTGGTAGAAGGCGCTCTCGCGATAGAGCCAGCCGAGCACGCCGAGGAGCACGAGGGCGAGGGCGAAGCGCACCGCCAGCAGCCGCGGGATGTGCCCGCGGGCGAAATGCCCGAGCTCGTGGGCCAGCACCGCCTCGATTTCCTCGGGCGTAAGGCGCTGCATCAGCGTATCGAAGAAGACGATCCGCTTGGTCTTGCCGAAGCCGGTGAAGTACGCATTGCCGTG
>Ga0068859_100009072_pt1 | contig 10044 bp, 4 predicted proteins | sample KBSSwiS22_FD_66585 | JGI IMG/M metagenome (GOLD analysis project Ga0068859, IMG submission 66585) | Switchgrass rhizosphere microbial communities from Kellogg Biological Station, Michigan, USA - KBS Switchgrass S2-2 | ecosystem: Host-associated > Plants > Roots > Rhizosphere > Soil ...
CCGGCCACCAACATCCTGGCTGGCATCGGCGTCGGCCTGGAATCGGCGGTCTACTCGGCGGTCCTGATCGGTGCGGCCGTGTTCGGGGCATATCTGCTCGGCTCGGGCAGCGTCACCGTAGCGCTGTTCGCCGTCGCGATGGCCGGCACCGGTCTGCTGACCACCGTAGGCGTCATCATCTCGATGGACACCTTCGGGCCGGTGAGCGACAACGCGCAGGGCATCGCGGAGATGTCCGGCGAGGTCACCGAGGAGGGCGCGGCGATCCTGACCTCGCTCGACGCGGTCGGTAACACCACGAAGGCCATTACCAAGGGCATCGCGATCGCGACCGCCGTGTTCGCCGCGACGGCGCTGTTCGGCTCGTTCACCGACACCATCACCGAGGCCCTGGGCAAGGCCGGCGTGGCCGCGAGTACCACCCGCGGCACGATCGGTGGTCTGAACGTCGCCTATCCGGACGCGCTGGTCGGCCTGATCATCGGCGCGGCGGTCGTGTTCCTGTTCTCGGGCCTGGCCATCAACGCGGTCGGCCGGGCCGCCGGCCGGGTGGTCTGGGAGGTCCGCAAGCAGTTCGCGACCCACCCAGGGATCATGGACGGGACCGAGAAGCCGGACTACGGCGCGGTCGTCGACATCTGCACCCGCGACTCGCTGCGGGAGCTGGTGACCCCCGGCACGCTCGCCGTGATGGCGCCGATCGCGGTCGGTTTCGGCCTCGGCTACCCGCCCCTGGGCGCCTATCTCGCCGGCGCGATCGCCGGCGGCGTGCTCATGGCGGTCTTCCTCGCCAACTCGGGCGGCGCCTGGGACAACGCGAAGAAGCTGGTCGAAGACGGCATGCACGGCGGCAAGGGCTCGGACGTCCACGCGGCCACGGTCATCGGCGACACCGTCGGCGACCCGTTCAAGGACACCGCCGGCCCGGCGATCAACCCGCTGATCAAGGTGATGAACCTCGTCAGCCTGCTGATCGCGCCCACCGTCGTGAAGTTCTCCGTCGGCCACGACAAGAACACCTGGCTGCGGATCCTCATCGCGGTGGCGGCACTGGCCGTGATCGCGGCGGTGATCACGATCTCCAAGCGGCGCGGGTCGGCGATGGACGCGCCGACGGGCAACCCCGCCGCCGTGGCCTCAAACGGCGTCGCGACGCCGTCCGGCATCGCGGCGGCAGCGGGGGGCTCCCCCGGCCAGCCCGCGGCCGACCAGGTGAACGTCTGAGCCGGACCTGCCAGATCGCCGACCTCCCAGATCGGCTTCGCCGATCCGGCAGGAACCCCGGGAGCGGCGAGCGGAGGTCTCGTGGGACCGACGGGGTCCCTTCGGAATCGGCGACAGGGTCCCTGCGGGATCGACGAACGGGGTCCCTGCGGGATCGACGAACGGGGTCCCTGCGGGATCGACGAAGTCGATCTCGGAGGTCGTGATCTCGGAGGTCGTGATCTCGGAGGTCGGCGATTCCGTAGGTCGTGAGCACGGGGCCGTAGCTCGCAGCCGACGGAGCTCAGCAGAGACGGGCCACCTGACCCGGCCGGGTCTCCCGGACACCGGGGCGACCCGGCCCGCCAGCACGGCGGCGACGCCACCCGTCACCCTCCGGCAGGGTGACGGGTGGCGTTCTGCGTCGCGCCGCCCGGCCGCCCGACGGCCGCTGGCGCGCCCGCTCGGGTTCACTAGAAGGGGACGACGGGTGGCTCGTAACCGGGGGACGCGTCCGCGTCGACCGACAGCGTGCCACGATCGAACCTCCGCCGGCCCTCCCCGGGCCGGACGGCGAGCGGCCGACTCGGACGGCGCGGCGTACCGTGCAGCACGACACGCACCAGCCGACCCGGCCGCCCGGACGAGAGCCCTGACGCACCGAGCACACGCAGTACCGAGGAGACCAGTGCCACCGCGCGCGAAGACGACGGCCCGGACCCCGTCCCGGTCGTCCACACCGCTGGCCGAGCCGCTCGGCCCAGAGGCCGAGGACGTGCTCCTGGCCGACGAGGCCGACGAGGCCGGGACGTCGCCCGCCACCACCCGCGGGGGCGGCCGCAGGCGGGCGCCAGGCGGCTCCGGCACCCGGCTGGTGATCGTGGAGTCGCCCGCGAAGGCGAAGACGATCGCCGGCTACCTCGGGCCCGGCTGGCAGGTCGAGTCGAGCATCGGCCACATCCGGGACCTGCCGCGCAGCGCCGCGGACGTGCCGGCCGCGCACAAGGGCAAGCCGTGGGCCCGGCTCGGGGTCGACGTCGACAACGGCTTCGCGCCGCTCTACATCGTCACCCCGGACAAGAGGCCCCAGGTGTCCAAGCTCAAGGAGCTGGTCAAGGACGCCAGCGAGCTCTACCTGGCGACAGATGAGGACCGCGAGGGCGAGGCGATCGCCTGGCACCTGCTGCAGACGCTGAAGCCGACCGTCCCGGTCAAGCGGATGGTCTTCCACGAGATCACCCCGCAGGCGATCCGCCGGGCCGTGGACAGTCCGCGGGAGATCGACGAGAACCTGGTCAACGCCCAGGAGACCCGGCGCATCCTGGACCGGCTCTACGGCTACGAGGTCTCCCCCGTGCTGTGGAAGAAGGTCATGCCGAGGCTCTCGGCCGGCCGGGTGCAGAGCGTCGCCACCCGCGTCCTGGTCGAGCGGGAGCGGGACCGGATGAAGTTCCGCTCGGCGGAGTACTGGAACATCGAGGGCCGGTTCGCGGCGACCGTCGGCCACGACGGCAAGTCGCCCGACGCCACGCCACTGCCCGCCATCCTGGTCGCCCTCGACGGCCGCCGCCTGGCCACCGGCCGCGACTTCGGCCCGACCGGCCAGCTCACCGCGGCGGCCGCCGGCAGCGGCGCCGCGCCCGGGGTCGTCCGGCTGGACGAGTCGGCCGCCCGCGGCCTCGCTGAACGGCTCGCGACGACCGCGTTCGCGGTCCGCTCGGTCGAGACGAAGCCCTACCGGCGCTCGCCGTACCCGCCGTTCATGACGTCCACGCTCCAGCAGGAGGCGGGCCGCAAGCTACGGTTCTCCAGCCAGCGCACCATGCAGATCGCGCAGAAGCTGTACGAGAACGGCTACATCACCTACATGCGGACCGACTCGACGAACCTGTCCGAGACGGCGCTCGCCGCGGCCCGCGAGCAGGCCCGCCAGCTCTACGGCGCCGAGTACGTGCCGGACAAGCCGCGCGTCTACACCAAGAAGGTCAAGAACGCCCAGGAGGCGCACGAGGCGATCCGCCCCTCCGGCGACACGTTCCGCACCCCTGGCGAGGTGCGCCGCGAGCTCGACGCCGACGGCTTCCGCCTCTACGAGCTGATCTGGCAGCGCACCGTAGCGAGCCAGATGGCCGATGCCCGGGGCACGTCCGCGACCGTCCGGATCAGCGGGAAGTCCAGCGCGAACGAGGACGCCGAGTTCGCGGCGTCCGGCAAGGTCATCACCTTCCCCGGCTTCCTGCGCGCCTACGTCGAGGGCGCCGACGACCCGGACGCGGAGCTGGAGGACCGGGAGACCCGGCTGCCGGACGTCCGGCAGGGCGACCCGCTGACCACCCGCGGTCTCAACCCGCGCGGTCACACCACCAGCCCGCCGCCCCGGTTCACCGAGGCGAGCCTGGTCAAGACACTCGAAGAGCTCGGCATCGGCCGCCCGTCGACCTACGCGTCGATCATCGGCACCATCCAGGACCGCGGCTACGTCTGGAAGAAGGGCTCCGCCCTGGTCCCCAGCTTCGTCGCGTTCGCCGTCGTCGGCCTGCTGGAGGACCACTTCGCCCGCCTGGTCGACTACCGGTTCACCGCGACGATGGAGGACGACCTCGACGCCATCGCCGCCGGCTCCGCCGCTTCGACCGACTGGCTGACGGGCTTCTACTTCGGCCGGGACAACGCGGCCGACGAGAAGGTGGCCGCGAACGGCGACCCGGGCCTCAAGCACCTCGTCAGCGAGCGCCTGGGCGAGATCGACGCCCGCGAGGTCAACTCGATCCCGCTCGGCGAGGCCGACGACGGCGTGCCGGTGGTCGTCCGGGTCGGCCGGTACGGCCCCTACGTCCAGCATGGCGACAGCCGCGCCAGCGTGCCCGAGGACCTGCCGCCCGACGAGCTGACCATCCCGAAGGCGCTGGAGCTGCTCGCGGCGCCGTCCGGTGACCGGGTGCTCGGCACCGACCCCGAGTCGGGCGCGACGATCACCGCAAAGGCCGGCCGCTACGGCCCCTACGTCACTACCGACACCGACCCGCCGCGCACCGCGAGCCTGCTGTCGACGATGTCGCTGGAAACACTGACCCTCGACGACGCCCGCAAGCTGCTCACGCTGCCCCGGGTGCTCGGCGCGGGCGAGGACGGCGAGGAGGTCACCGCCCAGAACGGCCGCTACGGGCCCTACGTCAAGAAGGGCACGCAGAGCCGCTCGCTGGCCGGCGAGGAGCAGCTGTTCACGGTGACGTTGCAGGAGGCCCTGGAGCTGCTCGCCCAGCCGAAGACCCGGGGCCGGCGCAGCGCCGCCGAGATCCCGCCGCTGCGCGAGCTCGGCGCCGACCCGGCGAGCGGCAAGCCGGTGGTGCTCAAGGAGGGCCGCTTCGGCCCGTATGTGACCGACGGCGAGACGAACGCCAGCCTGCGCAAGGGCGACGAGATCGCCACGCTGACGATCGAGCGGGCCGCCGAGCTGCTGGCCGACCGCCGTGCCCGCGGCCCGGCCACCCCGCGCCGCACGTCGCGTGCCGGCGCGAAGACCGCCGCGAAGCCGGCCGGTGCGGCCAAGGCCAAGCCGGCGAGCAAGTCGACCGCCGAGAAGAGCGCGACCAAGAAGAGCACGGCGAGGTCGGCCTCGAAGGCCGGCAGCACGGCCAAGCGGTCCGCGCCGGGCGCTGACGGCGCCGGCGAGAGCTGATGTCCACGGCGGACGAAGCCCAGGACGCCGTACACCGGGCTTCGCCCGGCTTGCGGCCTGCCGGCGCCGAGGGCGACCAGGCCGCGGTGCGGTCCGGGTCCGCCGCGGGCAGCGGCGCGGGCATCGCGCCCGAGCGACGGCGCGTTCGGCGGGCCGGCTGGGCGCACCGGTCGGTCGGGCAGCACCCCGTCACGAGCGTGCCGGAGCCGCCGGAGCGGCGCGCTCCGCCGAGCTCGGACGAGGGCGACGTCCGCGCCGTGCTGCGCATTCCCGAGTTTCGGCGGCTGTGGATCCAGCTCGGGCTGTCCAGCCTCGGGGATTGGATGGGCCTGCTGGCCACCACGGCGATGGTCGCCCAGCTGGCGCACAGCTTCTCCGGGCAGGCCTATGGCATCGGCTCCCTGCTGATTATCAGGCTGATGCCCGCGCTGATCTTCGGCCCGCTCGCCGGCGCGATCGCGGACAAGCTCGACCGGCGCCGCACCATGGTCATCACCGACCTGATGCGGTTCGCGCTGTTCGTCTCGATCCCGATCGTCGGCACGCTGGAATGGCTGCTCATCGCGTCGTTCCTGGTCGAATGCGTGACCCTGCTGTGGGCGCCGGCCAAGGAGGCCAGCGTCCCCCACCTGGTGCCCAGGGAGCGGCTGGCCGCGGCGAACACGCTGAGCCTGATCACCACCTACGGCAGTGCGCCGGTCGCCGCCGCCATCTTCGCGCTGCTGGCGACGCTGGCCCGCAGCCTCGCGCCCAGCTACCCCTGGTTCCGGGACTCACCCGTCGACCTCGCGCTTTACTTCAACGGGTTCACGTTCCTGCTCTCGGCGATCGTGATCTGGGGACTGCGCTCGATCGGCAAGGCGCAGCGGCCCGACCAGGGCCCGGAGCCGGGCTTCTTCGCCTCGATCACCGAAGGCTGGAAGTTCGTCGGCCAGGACCGGCTGGTACGTGGCCTGGTCATCGGCATCCTCGGCGGTTTCGCCGGCGCGGGCTGCGTCATCGCGCTCGGCCGGCTCTATGTGACCATCCTCGGCGGCGGCGACTCGGCCTACGGCGTGCTGTTCGGGGCGGTCTTCGTCGGCCTGGCGGCCGGCATGGCCGCCGGGCCGAAGCTGCTCGGCGATTACAGCCGTACCCGGCTGTTCGGCGTCTGCGTCACCGGCGCCGGCATCACGCTGGTGTTCGTCGCGATCATCCCGAACCTGGTGCTCGCGTGCATCCTGGTCGTGCTGGTCGGGATGTTCGCCGGAGTCGCCTGGGTCACCGGGAACACGCTGCTGCAGGCCGAGGTCGCCGACGAGCTGCGGGGGCGCACGTTCGCGCTGGTGCAGTCGCTCGTCCGCGTCGACCTGCTGCTGGTGCTGGCCGCGGCGCCCGCCCTGGTCGGCCTGATCGGCAGCCATCAGATCCACCTGTGGGGCGACGTCAACGTCCGCGCCGACGGGGTGACCTGTGTGCTGCTTGCCGGCGGCGTGCTGGCCATCCTGGTCGGCCTGTTCGCCTACCGGCAGATGGACGACCACTCGGGCGTGCCCGTCCTGCCGGAGCTGTGGAACGCGCTGCGCGGCCGGCGCCAGGACCGCCGGCCGCGCTACTCCGGGCTGTTCGTCGCGATCGAGGGGGCGGACGCCGCGACCCGCGCTGGCCAGCTCGGCGAGCTGCGGCGGTGGCTGACCGACTCGGGCCGGGAGGTGCTCGTCACAGCTGACGGCCCGGCCGAGGCGTTAGGCCTGGAAGCAGCCCTGCGCACGCTGCAACCGGACCCGGCAACCGAGCTGCACCCCCGGACGACCGCGCTGCTGACGGCGGCGGCCCGCGCCGAGCACGTGGCCCGGGTGATCGAGCCGGCGCTCGCCCGGGGCGCCGTGGTGCTCGCTGACTCCTACGTCGACGCGGAGATCGCCCAGCAGTGCGCCGAGTCCCGCGCGGACCTCGAGGAGCTGAGCCTGCTGTCCCAGTGGGCGACCAGGTCGCTGCTGCCGGACGTGACGATCCTGCTCGACGTCGAGCCCGACGAGGTCGTCCCGATCCCCGGCAACGGACCGGCGTCGAGCAACGGCGCCACGTCTCCGAACGGCGCCGCCTCCTCGAACGGCACGGGATCCGGCAACCGCCCCAGATCGGGCGAGGCGGCTTTCGACGAGCGGGTGCGGGCTGCCTTCCTCCAGCTGGCCGACGAGGAGCCGCATCGCTACCTGGTGCTCGACGGCACGGCGCCGGCCACCGAGCTGGGCGGCCGCATACGCCAGGCCGTCCTGCGCCGTCTCGACGAGCCCGTCGCCGACCCGGTCGCGCCAGTCAGTCCCGCCATCGGCCTCGCGGTCCCCGGCCGCGCCGGCAGCCCCGACGGTGTCGCCATCCCCGATGGTGGCGGCCCGTCGACCGGGGGGACCGGATGACCGTCTGGGACGCGCTCACCGGGCAGGAGGAGGTCGCGCGGACCCTCGTCACCGCGGCGGCCGCGGCCGCGCTGGTCGGCGGCCCGGAGGGCGCGCTCGCGGCCGCCCGGGCCGGGATGACCCACTCCTGGCTGTTCACCGGCCCGGCCGGCGCGGGACGCGCCGACGCGGCCCGGGCGTTCGCCGCCGCGCTGAGCTGCGTGCGCGCCGGCGAGTCCCCCGACGCGGTCGCGCCGGGCTGCGGCGAGTGCGTCGGCTGTCACACGGTGCTCACCGACACGGCGGCGGATCTGCGGACGGTCCGCGCCGAGGGGCTCTCCCTAGGGGTCCAGGACGTGCGGGCGTTGGTCCGCGACGCGGCAAGCGCGCCGACGAGCGGCCGCTACCGCATCCTGCTGATCGAGGAGGCCGACCGGCTCACCGACTCGGCCGCGAACGCCCTGCTGAAGGCGCTGGAGGAACCGGCGGACCGGTCGGTGTTCCTGCTGTGCGCGCCGTCGGTCGACGATGTGATGCCGACGATCCGGTCGCGCTGCCGCGTGGTCGCGCTGCGACTGCCGACCGTGGCCGACCTCGTCGAGACGCTGCGCCGCGACGGCGTCGACGAGCCGACGGCTCAGGTGGCCGCTCGGGCCGCGCAGGGACACGTCGGCCGGGCGCGCCTGCTGGCCACCGACGAGCGGACCAGGGCGCACCGGGCCCAGGTGCTGGCCCTGCCGGGCCGGCTCGGCAGAGTCGCCGACTGCCTGGCCGCGGCCGGCGATCTCGTCGCCGCGGCCAACGCCGACGCCGCCGCGGCCAACGCCGAGCGCGACGAGGCCGAGGCGGAGGCGCTGCGCACCGCGCTCGGCGTGGGCGCCACGTCGTCCGGCGGCACCGGCCGGGCCAGGCGGGCCGCCAAGGCGGCACCCAAGGCCAGGACGATGATGGTGCGCGGCGCCGCCGGCGCCCTCAAGGACCTGGAGAAGTCGCAGAAGAGCCGGGGCCGGCGCACCGTTCTGGACTCCCTGGACCGGGCCCTGCTCGACCTCGCCGGCCTCTACCGGGACGTCCTGGCCCAGCAGGTGGGGGCGACGGTGGATCCGGTCAATCCCGACGCGGCTCGCGAGATCGCCCAGCTGGCCGGCCGGGCCACCCCCGAGCGCACCCTGCGCCGACTCGAGGCCGTCCTGGCCACCCGGGACGCCCTCGCAGCCAACCCGGGCCTGGTCGCCCAGCTGACCGTCGAGTCGCTAGCCCTGGAGCTCCGCTGATTTTTCTGGTTCGCTCCGTCCGGGCGCGAAGGTGCGGGGGACGGTTCGCTCCGTCCATCCAGTGACCTTGGCCAGTTCGCGGGAGCGGCGGCGGTCGAGTAGCCAGCGGGTGCCGGAGCCGGCCTCGCGGCACAGCGCCCGAATCGCCGGGACCTGGCTGGTGCGCAGGAGTTGGCGGCGCAGGGCCGTCCCGTCACCCTGCCGGCTGGCCATCGAGTAGGCGACCGCCACCGGGTCGGGCTCCGCCAGCTTGCGGTCGGCTCCTCGACGGTCCGCCGCCAGCCCGTCGAGGATCTCGTCGACCCGCTCGAACCAGGCCATGCTGACCCGCGCCGTCTCCTGCGGCCGGGCCAGCGCCTGCCGGCCCGACAGGTCGAACTCGGCGATCGCCGTGGGCACGTCGCCACGGTGACGCTGCAGGAACCGGACCAGCATCGCCGCGTCCATGATCGCGAAAGCCGTGCCCGAGCCGAGGGTGAAGTGCGTCGTGTGCGCGGCGTCGCCGATGAGCACGATGTTGCCGTGTCGCCACGACCGGTTGACGACGTGGGCGAACCGCTGCCAGTGCGCCGGTCGGCCCTGGCCGTCAGGGCCCGGGGCGCCGGCGATCAGGCGGTGGCCGCTCAGCTGGCGCGCGAAGATCTTCTCCAGCAGGGCGCAGCCATCCTGGACGTCGAGCTGGTCCAGGCCCAGCCCGTGCCAGGTCTCGGGCGCGCACTCGACGATGCAGGTACCGATGTCCGCCGCCGACGGGTAGGCGTGGAACCAGACCCAGCCGTGCTCCGTCCGCTCGAACGCGAACCGGAAGTCGGTGAACCGCTGGTCGGTACCCAGCCAGATGAAGGGGTTGCGGCCCTCGTCGAGCCGGGTCCCGAAGGCGTCGGGCCCGGCGAGCCGGCGGACCCGGCTGTGCACGCCGTCAGCGGCCACCACCAGGTCGTTCTCGGCGCAGAGCTCGCGCAGCCCCGCCTCGTCGGTCAGTTCGTGCCGGTGGGAGACCCGGACGCCGAGCTCGGCGGCGCGCTCGGTGAGCAGACCGAGCAGCACGGAACGCTGGATGCTGTAGCCAAAGCCGGGCATGTAGGCGGTGCTGGCGCCGATCATGAGGCGTTGCTCCTGCCACAGCGTCGACGCGGCGCGCACGGACCGCGCGCCGACCGCGTCGGTGCGGTACAGGATGTCGATCAGTGGCTCCCAGTAGACGACGCCCCAGCCGTGCGTCGACCCGGCCGGGTCGCGCTCGACAACGGTGACGTCGTGGCTGGGGTCACGCAGCTTGGCGCAGATCGCGAAGTACAGGCCAGCCGGCCCGCCGCCAACACAGACAATCCTCATCCTGGGACGTCGCCTTTCGCTCGGGGGGCGACAACACGTTCGGGAGACAAACGCGTTCTCGACAGCAGACGTTCTGGGGCGACAGCGCAGACGCCGGTGGCGGTGGCCGCGTGCGACCACCGCCACCTGGGTTCTCGGCGGCTATCCGCTTGTCGATGGGATATGGACCATGAGT
>Ga0068859_100009073_pt1 | contig 10044 bp, 8 predicted proteins | sample KBSSwiS22_FD_66585 | JGI IMG/M metagenome (GOLD analysis project Ga0068859, IMG submission 66585) | Switchgrass rhizosphere microbial communities from Kellogg Biological Station, Michigan, USA - KBS Switchgrass S2-2 | ecosystem: Host-associated > Plants > Roots > Rhizosphere > Soil ...
GAAGCCGATAGCCGGATTCGGGCTGAACACTTTTTCCATTGCTGCGGTGGTGCAGACGATAGCCAGCCAGGTGAGCGGCAGTCCGGTCACCCATGCATAGCGCGCCTTGCCCATCTTGATCAGGACACCGGTTGCAACGGACAAGGCGATGCCCGCCAGCAACTGGTTGGATATGCCGAACAGCGGCCAGAGGATGTTGACGCCCCCGAGCGGGTCCTTGACGCCCTGCCACAGGAAGTATCCCCAGGCTGCCACAAAGATCAGGCTGGAGAGCACCGTCATCGGATACGAAGACACGTTGCCGATCGGCTTCCACAGGTGCTTCAGAATGTCCTGCAGCATGAAGCGACCGACCCGTGTGCCTGCGTCCAGCGTGGTCAGGATGAACAGCACCTCGAACATGATGGCAAAGTGATACCACATCGACAGCAGCGTGTTGCCGAAGGTGTTGCTGAAAATCGTCGCCATGCCCACCGCCAGAGATGGCGCACCGCCGGTGCGCGCGAAGAGGGTCTTCTCGCCCATTTCTTTCGCGAGCATTTGCATCTGTTCCACGGTTACCGGGAATCCCCATGATGAAATTGTCGCGACGGCTGCCGCGGCTTCCTTGCCGACCACGCCGGCCGGACTGTTGATCGCGAAAAACACGCCCGGATCCAGCACGCAGGCCGCGATCACGGCCATGATGCCGACGAAGGATTCCAGAGCCATCGAACCATAGCCGATCATGCGGATATCGCGTTCGTTGGGCAGCAGCTTCGGCGTGGTGCCGGAAGACACGAGCGAGTGGAAACCGGAAATCGCGCCGCAGGCAATGGTGATGAAGACGAACGGAAACAAGGTTCCTTTGAATATTGGGCCGGTGCCGTCGATGAACTGAGTCAGTGCCGGCATCTTCATTTCCGGCGACAGGACGAGGATGGAAATGGCAAGCAGAAACACGACGCCGAGCTTCAGGAAAGTGGAGAGGTAATCGCGTGGTGCGAGCAGAAGCCACACCGGCAAGGTCGCGGCGGCAAAGCCGTAAATCATGACGAACCAGGCGACCGATTCGCCGCTCCAGTCGAACATGCCACGCAGCGACTCGTTGTGATCGACCCAGCCTCCGCCGACCACGCAGACGAGCAGCAGGGCGATCCCGATCAGCGAGCCTTCCAGCACGCGCCCAGGACGGATGCCCCGCATGTAGATGCCGATCAGCATCGCCACGGGAATCGTGCCAAGCACCGTGGCAGTGGCCCACGGGCTGTGCTTCATGGCATTGACGATGACCAGACCCAGAACCGCGATCAGGATCAGCATGATCAGCATGGTGCCGATCATTGCAGCCCAGCCGCCCACGGGACCCAGCTCGTCGCGCGCCATCTGACCCAGGCTGCGGCCGTCGCGTCGTGTCGAGCAGAACATGATGATCATGTCCTGCACGCAACCACCGAGCACCGCGCCCGCCAATATCCAGAGCGTTCCGGGGAGGTAGCCGAACTGCATGGCCAGCGTTGGGCCGATCAATGGCCCCGGACCGGCGATTGCGGCGAAATGATGCCCAAACGTCACCCACCTATTGGTAGGCATGAAGTCGCGACCGTTGTTGAATCTTTCCGCCGGCGTGGCACGGGTCTCGTCCAGTACCAGCACTTTCGCGCAGATCCACGCGCTGTAGAAGCGGTATGCAACCAGATAGGTGCAGATTGCGGCCGCCACGAACCAGATGGCATTGATGGACTCGCCTCGATGGATGGCGATGCCGCCGATGGCGGATGCGCCGCCAATGGCTATGGCGAGCCACAGAATCTTCCCAGAATGGTCTTTGGCATGTCTCCTCCCGAAAGTCTTGTGCCTTGGATGCGTGCGGTAGTCTTAAGCAGCCTCGCGTCTGCGCTCCGTGCTCCCCTCTGGCTTTTTATTGGGGCCGGGCAATAATAGCAGCAAGCCTTCGGCCGGACACGGCGCGCCGCCGCACGATTGCGGACTCGCCGCAGACGGCGGAGGCGAGGGGGTGCGATGGTACAATTCGCGCCTTTGCGCCTTCGATTCTCACCCGTTCAACTGCCATGTTTGCTTCGAACCAGGACATCAAGGAATTCGACCCCGATCTGTGGCAGGCCATGCAGTCGGAGTACCAGCGCCAGGAAGATCACATCGAACTGATTGCGTCTGAAAACTACACGAGCCCGCGCGTGCTGCAGGCGCAGGGTTCCGTGCTCACCAACAAGTACGCCGAAGGTTACCCTGGCAAGCGCTACTACGGCGGCTGCGAGTTCGTCGACGTCGCCGAACAACTCGCGATCGATCGCGCCAAGGCGTTGTTCAAGGCGGACTTCGCGAATGTACAGGCCCATTCCGGTTCGCAGGCTAACCAGGCCGTTTATGCCGCTGCGCTTAAGGCCGGTGACACCATCCTCGGGCTGTCGCTTGCATCCGGCGGCCACCTGACGCACGGTTCACCGGTGAACCTGTCCGGCAAGCTCTACCATGCCGTGGCTTATGGGCTCAACGACAAGGAAGAAATCGACTATGACCAGGTCGAGACTCTGGCGAAGCAACATAAACCGAAAATGATCGTGGCCGGCGCGTCGGCCTATTCGCTGACCTTCGACTGGAAACGCTTCCGGACAATCGCTGATTCGGTGGGAGCATACCTGTTCGTCGACATGGCTCACTACGCGGGTCTGATAGCAGCCGGCGTATATCCCACACCAGTCGGCATCGCCGACTTCGTGACCACGACGACGCACAAAACATTGCGCGGGCCGCGAGGCGGCATCATCTTCGCCAAAGCCGAGCACGAGAAGATCGTCAATTCGGCGATCTTCCCCGGAATCCAGGGCGGTCCCTTGATGCATGTGATTGCCGCGAAAGCAGTTGCGTTGAAGGAAGCCATGGAGCCATCCTTCCGCGACTACCAGACGCAGGTGATATCCGGTGCGCGCAAGCTGGCCGCAACCTTGCAGAAGCGCGGTCTGCGCATCGTCTCTGGTCGCACCGATTGCCACATGTTCCTGCTCGACCTGCGTGCCAAGAAGATCACCGGCAAGGACGCGGAAGCTGCGCTTGGCCGCGCGCACATCACGGTCAACAAGAACGCGATCCCGAACGATCCGGAAAAGCCCTTCGTGACCAGCGGTGTGCGCATTGGCTCGCCCGCAATGACCACCCGCGGCTTCAAGGATCCGGAAGCCGAGAAGCTCGCGAACCTGATTGCCGATGTGCTCGATGCACCGAACGACGAAGCGAATGTTGGCAGAGTTCGTGGCGAGGTCGTTGCCATGTGCAAGAAATTCCCGGTGTACGGAAAGTGAGGCGAGAGGCGTCAGGCGTGAGGCGGGAAATCAAACGCAGAGCGATGGACTCGACACCTCACTCCTCACGCCTCTCGCCTCACCGATCTTCATGAAATGCCCCTTTTGCAAGCATCCCGACACGCAGGTCGTCGATTCCCGGGTCAACGAGGAAGGCGATAGTATCCGGCGGCGGCGCCGTTGCCTGTCGTGCGACAAGCGCTTCACGACCTACGAGCACGCCGAACTTCGCCTGCCGCAGATCGTGAAATCGAACGGTTTCCGGGAATTGTTCGACGAAGCCAAGCTGCGCGTCGGGTTCAACCGCGCGCTGCATAAGCGGCCCGTGTCCGCGGATCTGCTGGACGATGCGATCGAACGCGTCAAGCAGAAATTGCTGTCTCTCGGCGAACGCGAGGTCGATTCGCGGCGTCTTGGCGAGATGGTCATGCGCGAACTGTACAAGCTCGACAAGGTGGCCTATATCCGTTTCGCATCGGTGTATCGCGACTTCCAGGATGCCGAGGATTTTCGCGACGCGGTAAAGGAGGTGCAGAAGCCCGCCTCGCGTCGCAAGACCAGGTAGAGACATGCCCTTCGGTGCCGATGATTTCGAATTCATGGCGCGAGCGTTGCGCCTGGCCGAGCGCGGACTGTACACGACGACTCCCAACCCGCGGGTTGGATGCGTCCTGGTCAAGGATAACCGCGTCGTCGGCGAAGGATGGCATGAGCGCGCGGGCGGCGATCACGCGGAAGTCGTGGCCTTGAAAGCTGCGGGCGCATCGGCTGCCGGTTCGACTGCCTATGTATCGCTCGAACCCTGCAACCATCACGGCCGCACGCCGCCGTGCACGCACGCGCTGATCGATGCGAACGTCGGAAGCGTTATCGCGGCAATGCAGGACCCGAATCCTCAGGTAGCGGGCGGCGGATTGCAGAAGCTTCGAGATGCGGGTATCCGTGCCGAAGTTGGCTTGCTGCAGGAGCAGGCCCGTGAACTGAACCTCGGCTTCGTTTCGCGCATGACGCGAGGACGCCCCTGGGTGCGGGTGAAAATTGCTTCCAGCCTTGACGGCAAGACGGCATTGAAGAACGGCGTCAGCCAGTGGGTGACAGGCGCCGACGCGCGGCGCGACGGACATCGCTGGCGGGCGCGCTCGTGCGCCGTAATGACCGGCATCGGCACCTTGAAGGACGACGATCCGCAACTTACGGTGCGGGATGTGCAAACGGACCGTCAGCCGCTTCGCGTCGTGGTCGACAGCCGGCTGCGCATTACGCCGCAGGCGAAATTGCTCGACGGTGGTGCGGTGCTGATAGCCACGGCTGCCCAGGATGCGTCAAAGGCGCAGGCTCTCGAGGCAAAGGGCGCTTCGATTGTCGTGTTGCCGAACGGGGAAGGAAAAGTGGATTTGCTGCAATTGACGCGACATCTTGCCAAACTCGGCCTCAACGAGGTTCTGGTCGAGGCGGGTTTGAATCTCAATTCTGCACTGCTGCGAGCTGGCGTCGTAGATGAGTTGCTACTGTATCTGGCGCCGGTGATGCTTGGCGATGCAGCGCGCGGCATGCTCGATCTCGGAGAAATTACGCAAATGCAGCAGCGCCTGGAATTGCAGATTCGTGACTCACGCATGTTCGGACCCGACATGCGTATTCTGGCCAGGTTTGCGGGGACATAAGTGTTCACCGGAATCGTCCAGGCCATCGGCAGGGTCGCCGACGTAAAGGCCGCTGGACAATCGGCCGCTTTGTTTCTGGATGCGGGAGGGCTGGATCTTTCGGACGTGGCAAAGGGCGATAGTATCGCCTGCAACGGCGTTTGCCTGACCGTGACAGGGTTTCGTTCCGGCGGCTTCACGGTCGATGTTTCGCAAGAGACCCTTGGCGTCACCGCCGGATTCCCGAAAGGCGCCGCTGTAAATCTGGAAAAAGCACTAAGACTCGCCGACCGCCTGGGTGGACACCTTGTCAGCGGCCACGTGGATGGAATAGGCGAGGTCGTCAAAGTGAACCCGGTGGATGGCAATCTCGAAGTGATCGTCCGCTGTTCGGGAGAGTTGACGCGTTATGTCGCGCGCAAAGGCTCGGTCACCGTCAATGGCGTCAGCCTGACTGTCAATGAAGTCTCGACCGATAATTTCTTGGTGAATCTGATCCCGCACACGCTGGCAGCAACAAACCTGGGAGAGTTGAAGCGTGGCGATCGGGTTAATCTCGAAATAGACTTGCTGGCCCGATACGTTGAACGGCTTTTGAAGGGTTCCGGGTAGAAGTTTTGCAGTGAACAGAAAATGTTCGACGCATCGATCATAGTTGAAATTGATAATTGCGATTGATGCAAGTCTCTTAAAGATTGTGCGGATTGTAGCGTCGTCATTAAGCACATGCAGCAATGCATGTGGCTGGTCTATGTATGGTGGGACTGACGGATTGGAGTCGCTGAAAGACAGTCAAATCGAAGAGACTATTCTCAAGTTGAAGTCGTACAACATCAAACATATCGTCCTTGTTGGACAGATACCAACTGTGACGGGGGCGTCGTTCAAAGCGAAGACGGCCAGCAGAACATTCAAGGGGTTTCAATCCTTCAATAGTTGAATCTGATGGTCGCATCGACTCGATTGCCAGACATTACGGCATTGCATTTGTTTCTCCATTCAGTTTGCTTTGCAATGATCGCGGACAGCTTTGAAATGGTGGTTGCGGTGCTGGGTATTCTTGAGGAGGAGTATCTGAAACACTAGCGGACGTTCATGTTGATCCTGGCTGGATCTGCATTGCGAACCGGTGCCACAGAGGCTGGCAGCGCCCAAAGCAGGTGATTGTTCGTGGGAGGACGTGGATTTGCGACGGACATAAGTTACTCAGGCTTAAGACGCGCACTGGACACGCGATTTTAACGCCTATATCCCGTCTCGAAGCGTTAGGTCGCTCCGCCCGAAGGCCGATGGGAAGAGTGGGGCCGCGAAAAGCGGTAGGATTGCCACATCCCCACTTGAGACGTGGCGCATATTGTGGGAACCAGCCGATTTACGACCGGCCCGCCAAAATCCTCGATGGTGCGAAGGCACGTCATCTGGGGAACGAGGGAACAATTACTTGTTGATGTCGAAGGACTCGTGGCGGCGGGTTATTCCCAGTGTATGCACAGGCGCGCACTCGGTCCGAACAAGTATTACTTCGACGCTGTTGATGCACGGACTCCGCTGATAAATCGCGGACGACTCCACCGCTATGTCTTGATTTGGGAAACCGCCGACTAGCGCCTCATGCCTCTGTCGTGACTCGCTCCACGGATTGGCTCCTACGAACCAAGAACAATCTAGTTTCGCCGAATTGGCATGGTCGTTGCGAGACCGCAAAAGCGCTGCGGAGAATATAAGGTCGTTATTTCGGGGAGTGACTCCACCGATATATCCCGAGCGTATCTTTTGTATGCTCTTTCGGCGGGAGACGCCCAATAATGGATTCGAACGACGCGCAGCAGAGGTTGCATAGAGCCACCAGTCGGCTAGAGAAGGTGACGTTTTGGGGCATTTTTGTCGCCTGCCTGATAGTTGTTTATGGGTTGGTGAAAGACGTCGTCGGTTAGGAATTCGACGTCACGACGCGGGAAAAGCGTATTGGATTATCGGACCAGCGCGCAAAAGCGAGCGAACTAAATCGCCCTTCATCCTAGATCTAGTCGGCCAACGGCCTCGTTTCTCTCACGGGATAGATCTTTGTCCCGGAATACAGGCCCATCGATTTGACGGTATTGCTGACGGTATCGCATCGGCCACGCGAACAAATTCGTAAGTAGCCCGATACGTTGAACGGCTTCTAGCATTGTCCAAGTAAGGTCCGGCAATTCTAGCCTACCCATTTTGGGAGGGGAAACACGCTAGGCAGTCCGACAGAGTCTATTGCAATCCCGTCTGAGATGACGCTATTGTTCTTGGTGTTCGCGGCCGATACCTTCTCAATGCCGCCAGGACCCACGATTGCTCATAGATCCGAAAATCAGGAATGCCAAACGAGGTCAGTATTCGTGCGGAAATCAACATAAGTTATGAGCGCTAGGACTTCGCACCGTTGACTGAGAGGCAAAACATAAAGGCCGCCGACATCGGCGAGCTTGCAAGGTTGCTCACTTCGTGGAGGGTTTTTCACCGAAAACTGACCCACGCCTATGTGCCCGGATTTACAGCAAGCGGTCGCACTATCGAGATGGCGCGAGCATACGTGGATCCCCACGTAATCCGGACACTTCCGACAAGTGCGATATGGCACAGAAGGTGGTCTATGGCGAAGCGTGTTTTTACACCTGAGTTCAAACGTGATTCGGTGCGCATAGCGAGCAAGCTGGGTCTTTCGAATGCACAGGCGGCGCGGGATTTGGGGCTGCATCCAAACGTTCTGAACGGATGGCGTAAGAAGTTCAAGTCGGGCAAATGGAAAGAGGCGGATGGCGTGGATCTTAAGAGTGTCCAGACCAGGGAGATCGAGCGGCTCCAGTGCGAGAATACCGAACTCAGATTCGCCGGCGCGTGTGTGCGCTGCTTAGGCGTGGCTAACCGATGATCGCAGGAAGGCACAGCGGTCGTGGAATCGGAGCATCGAAATTCTAGAGATTCTTGGGGTCAACTATGCCATCGCTGAAACGAATCTTGAGATTGGACGACCCTTGAACAGCTGGGCGCATCAGGCTTGGGCAGAAAAACTTTTCCTAGTAGCCCTTGCTTGCAAGGGCTTGGCCATTTCCCAACAACCCCTCAGGGAGTGTGCGTAAAACGATGCACCTACGGTCTAGCGCGCGGTTGCGTTCCGAGTACGCTGTCGGGAATTATATATTCAAATGAAATCCATTGTGGTGTCGGCTGTATTGTTCCTTATCGGCGTCGGATGCGGCGGCTACCTGTTCTCGAAGAGCCTACCAAGATCGTTCTTGCCCACAAGTTCGTGCGGCAATCACTGCTACACCGTTGAGGAAATAGCAGGGCTGGTTACCTCGGCAATTGTTCTACGCGCTCCATACCTAATTCCAGGTGTCGTATTAGAGTCGAAAACTTGTCTGTCAGTCCGGCATCCGAGGTCGGAAGGCAGAATTCACTACGTGCTCTTCCCAAAGCACGATGTGAAGAATATCGCCACGCTTACTACCGAAGATATGCAGTATGTTGCCGGTTGCTTTGCCATGGTCCGTGAACTTGTCGAAAGAGACAAATTACAGTCTTATGTTGTGTCCACGAACGGACCTGGCAAACAAGACATTGCGTACTTACACTTCCATCTCAAAGAGGACGTGACCTCGCGGCCCTGACGTTTGCTGACGGTATCCCTGAAGGCGGCCTCCGGAATACTTGATGCTAATAAAGAGCCGATATGTTAGTTAAATGTACTGGCGCGATACGTTGAACGTCTTCTGTTAGGCTCGAATCAGATAGACGGTTGTTTCCGCGTTCGAAGTTAAAAAGATTCTCAACAGCCCAGCCAGCACGACTATTCGCATAGCGTTTATCTGCCATACCCGATCAGATCCGGCTTCGGGGCAATAAGATAGCTCGCCCCCGGCTACCTTGCCGAATCGCTCACGGAAAGATACCCGTGCTGCATGCTCGACTCGGCGAGTCCAAGCGCTAGGTATCTTGTCTTGCAGATTGCCTTGCGGGAAGAAGTCCGAGGACGAAAGCCCGTAGAGACGCACACATGCGCCGTTTCTTTAGACGCAGGAAGCGAAGGCCGCCAGATAGTACATATAAGCCAATGTACTGAGCCAGGAGCCATAAGCCTAGCCAAACAATGGAAATGGCTGTCACCGCCAGAATGATTGAGGGAAGCATGTTCACTTGGTCAATGAACGCATCCCAGGAAAAGTCATACAGCAAGCTCTCCATGGCACCCCCATGTCATATTGAGCAGGAAATAATTTTACCAAGAAAGCGAGAGTAGACCACGCCGTGAAGTTATTTTTAGCTATGTGTCAGGGCTTGACGAAACGGGAAAAACAGTATGATCGTGCCCTCATCGTGATTCCCCCGGACTATAGGGTACCGGAGAAGTTCGGTCTAAAAGTCCAGCGCCTGACTGGACGCCGTCGTGTCGTAGATTTCGGGTTCGGGAATGAGGATCACAGCATCTGTCCAACCGCTGCCCGCGCCCGTGGAGTTAAAGGACTGTCGAGTTTTTCACGAGTTCGACACCAATGGCAGTTATTCCTACTTTTCTCTCCGACCGCCGCCGAAACATTCGAGGCGCTCATTAACTTCTGGAGTGGCTTCGCCGTTTCGCCGCCAGCGAGTGGCGAGGGGCTGATGATTGCAAGGGGTGCACACCGTTGGTTGGTAAAAGCCTCAAGTCCTCGACAGGACCTACATTTAGCAGAACCGACTCGGAAAAACGTCTTGTTTCATGAGGCTATGCCGCTTTGTCGCCCTGACACATATTGTCAGGTAATGTCACAAACAGGGTCCGAAGTGCTTGGTCAGAGGTTAAAACGAAGTCGCATTGTCTCCTTGTCTTCGTAAATTAATCTCAACAAGGCATGGACTTGAGGGTGTACCTAGGTCGAAGGCGTCACTCTGGCATAGCGATTGCGCCAGGGAGCATACGGCCGGATGTTTCGCCCGCAATCCACTAGGAGATTTCTGTGAAGCAAATACAAAAGGGTTTCACTCTTATCGAACTGATGATCGTAGTCGCGATCATCGGTATTCTGGCAGCGGTTGCGTTGCCGGCGTACCAGGACTACACCGCACGTGCCAAGATGTCAGAAGCCATT
>Ga0068859_100009083_pt1 | contig 10040 bp, 9 predicted proteins | sample KBSSwiS22_FD_66585 | JGI IMG/M metagenome (GOLD analysis project Ga0068859, IMG submission 66585) | Switchgrass rhizosphere microbial communities from Kellogg Biological Station, Michigan, USA - KBS Switchgrass S2-2 | ecosystem: Host-associated > Plants > Roots > Rhizosphere > Soil ...
CACGCGGGCCTGTACGAGCTCGACTGCCAGTACTGCCACGCCGGCGCCGAGCGCAGCCGTCACGCGGGCGTCCCCGCCGCCAGCGTCTGCCTCAACTGCCACAGCCAGGTGAAGACCGACTCGCCGGAAATCAAGAAGCTGGCCGGCTTCGTGACGACCGACCGGCCCGTCCCCTGGGTCAAGGTTCACCGGCTCCCCGACTTCGCGTTCTTCAGCCACGCCAGCCACGTCTCGGCGGGAGGGCTCACCTGCCAGACCTGCCACGGCGCCGTCGAGCAGATGGTCCGCGTCCAGCAGCAAGAGACGATGACCATGGGCTGGTGCCTCGGGTGCCACCGCACGCTGCGCGACGAGCGGCGGGACGCGCCCCGTCCGCTGGCCACGCTGCCCGACGCGCGCCTGGCCGACAACACGCCGCTGCTCCCGCGCCACCTGACACCTCCCACCGACTGCTCCGCCTGTCACCGCTAGGACCGAGACACCGCCCATGCATGACGAGCCCGAAGACCACCACGACAGCGACCGCCACGACAGCGACCGCCACGGCAGCGACCATGCCCCCCACGAGCCGACCGGCGGCGATTCGATCGCGAGCGCGCCTCCGTCGGCGCCCCGCTGGTGGCAATCGCTCGATCAGCTGGCTGCGCCCGGCAGCCGCTCGTGCGATGAGTTCGCGGAGGAGCTCCCCATCCAGATCGGCCTGCCTGGTGGCCCGCGCGTGACGGCCGACGCCGGCTCGCGCCGGGACTTCTTCAAGGTGATGGGGCTGTCGGCCACCGCCGCGATGGCGGCCTGCCAGCGGGCGCCCGCGCAGAACATCTTCCCGTTCACGCGCAAGCCCGACGAGATTGTCCCCGGCGTGGCGTCCTGGTACGCCACGGCGTGCGGTGGCTGCCCGGCGCGCTGCGGCCTGTTGGTGAAGACGCGCGACGGGCGGCCCATCAAGATCGAGGGCAACCCGTCGCACCCGGTGTCGCGCGGCGCCGTGTGCGCCGTCGGCCAGGCCGGGATCCTCACGCTGTATGACGACGATCGGGCGCGCGTCCCGCGCCTCGGCGGCGCCGCCGCGACGTGGGTCGACGTCGACGCGGCGGTGGGGCGCGCGCTGGCCTCGGCCGACGCCAGCGGGCGGGCGGTCCGCGTGGTCGTGCCGTGGGGGCTCGGTCCGTCGACGGAGGAGGCGCTCGACGCCTTCCTGGCGCGCCACCGGACGGCGGCCGTGGTGCGCTTCGATCCGCTCGGACACCGCGACGCCCTCGCGGCGGCGCACGACGAGCTCTATGGCGCCCGCCTCGTGCCCGACTATCGGCTGACCGACGCCGATGTCGTCGTGTCCTTCGACGCCGACTTCCTCGGCACCTGGATCGCGCCGGCGGCGTTCTCGCGACAGTGGAGCGAGGCGCGTGACGCGGCCCGTGCCACGCGGCTCGTGCACGTCCAGGTGGAGGCCAACCTGTCACTGACGGGAGGCGCGGCCGACGAGCGCATCCCGCTGCCGCCGTCGCGCATCGGTCCCACCCTGGCGCAGGTGGTGGCGTCGCTGGCCGCCAGCGCGCCGGCGGGAGCGGCTTCGCTCGCCGCCACGGCCCGCGCGGCGGCCGCTGCGCTGGTCGGCCCCCATGGCGCCGCGGATGAGAAGACGGCCGCGCCGCTGGCGGCTTCCTTGCGGCGGGCGGGATCGCGCGGGCTCATTCTATCGGGCAGCGAGGAGCCGGCGCTCCAGCTTCTGGCGGCGCTGGGCAACGCCCTGCTCGACAACGGCGCCACGACGGCGGTCCTGGACACCGGCCGGGCGACGCGCGCGGGCGAGCTGACCGTCGGCCAGCTCGCCGGCGAGCTGGCAGCGGGCGCGGTCGAGGCCGTGCTGTTCCTGGGTGTGAACCCGGCCCTGACCGACGCGCGCGTGGCCGCGTCGCTGGCGAAGGCACGCTTCGCTCTGTCGACGAGCGATCGCCTGGACGAAACGGCGGCCCTGTGCGCCGCGCACGCGCCCGAGGGGCACTGGTTCGAGGCGTGGAGCGACGATCGCCCGCGCGGCGGCGTCGACGTCATGGCGCAACCGACGGTCGGGCGCCTGTTCGATACGCGCCCGCGGCTCGCGTCGTTGCTGGCGTGGTCCGGCGCGCCGGCCGACGATCACGCGTTCGTTCAGGGGTCGTGGCGAAAGCGCGGCCTGTTCGATCGAGATCAGTCGTGGGACGCCGCCGTGCGCGACGGCGTGCTCATCGGTGGCAGCGGGGCCGAGCCGGCGGCCCTCGCCCCGCGGGCGGTGGACGTGGCGTCCGTCCTGCGAAAGTGGCCCGCGCCTCGACCGGCCGGGGGGACGGCTGGGGCCGGCGAAGGGGACGAGCTGGTCCTGTTCGCGTCCGTCGGCCTGGGCGACGGAACGGGCGCCACCCCCAACAACGGGTGGCTGCAAGAGCTGCCCGATCCGATCTCGAAGCTGACGTGGGGCAACGCCGCCGCGCTGGCGCCGGCCCGGGCCGCCGCGCTCGGAGTCGACGATGGTGATCTGGTGGACGTGGCGGTCGGCGACCACAGCGTGCGCTTGCCGGTCCTGCGCCAGCCGGGGCTGCCGGCAACGGTGGTTGCAGTGGCGCTCGGGCACGGACGGGCCCGCGCCGGAAAGATCGCCGCCGGACATGGCGTGGATGCCTGGACGCTGGGCGAGCTCACCACCTTCGGCGTTCGGCGCACCGGTCTTCCCGTGACGTTGCGGCGGGCGGGTGGCAGCCGCCCCCTTGCCATCACGCAGACGCACGCTTCGCAGGAGGGTCGCGAGCTGGTCCGGCGGGTGCGCCCCGGCGAGTCGCTGCCGGCCGAGGAGCACGGGCCGAAGGATCACGCCGCGGCCGCCGCCGCCGGCGCGAACGGAAGGGGAGGTCCGAGGTCGAAGCCGACACGTGGTCTGTGGCCGGCCCACCCCTACGACGGTCACCGCTGGGGCCTCGCCGTCGATCTCGACAAGTGCACCGGGTGCGGCGCGTGCGTCGTGTCGTGCTCGGCGGAGAACAACATCCCCATCGTCGGCGAAACCGAGGTCCGGCGCCGCCGCGAGATGCACTGGCTGCGCATCGATCGCTACTACGGCGGGAGCCCGGAGACGCCCGAGGTCCTGCACCAGCCCATGATGTGCCAGCACTGCGAGAACGCGCCGTGCGAGACGGTGTGTCCAGTGCTGGCGACGGTGCACTCGGCCGAGGGCCTGAACCAGCAGGTCTACAACCGCTGCGTCGGCACCCGCTACTGCGCCAACAACTGCCCCACCAAGGTCCGCCGCTTCAACTGGTTCGACTACGACCGCGGCGGCGACCTGCGGCGCATGGCGCTGAACCCCGACGTGGTCGTGCGCAGCCGCGGCGTCATGGAGAAATGCTCGATGTGCGTTCAGCGCATCGAGGAGGCGCGCGCGCTGGGGCGGCGCGAGGGGCGCGCCCTCGGCGACGGCGACATTCACACCGCCTGCCAGCAGAGCTGCCCGTCGCAGGCCCTGGTGTTCGGCGACAGCAACGATCGGAACAGCCAGCTGAGCAAGCTGATCGGCGGCGGGCGCGCCTACACCATCCTCGAGGAGATCAACGTGCGCCCGCAGGTGACCTACCTCGCGCAGATCCGTGCAAACGGCGAAGGCGAAACGGGCGGGAGCGCGGGCGGACACGGCGAGAGACACGGAGAGAAACACGGTGAGTCCCATGGCTGAGCATCCACAAGTTCCGGCGGCGCCGCGCCCGCCCCTCGTGACCGCGCCCCGCACCCTGGCCGGGATCACCGACGACATCGTCCGACAGCTCGGAGGGCGATCGACCTGGCGCTGGCGCGCAGCCTTCGGGGTGGCGCTGGCGCTCCTCGCCCTCGGCGTCGGCACGGTGACCTACGAGATCCTGACCGGCATCGGGACCTGGGGTCTGAACCGCACCGTCGGCTGGGCCTTCGACATCACGAACTTCGTGTTCTGGGTGGGCATCGGCCACGCCGGCACGTTGATCTCGGCCATTCTCTTTCTCTTCAGGCAGAAGTGGCGCACCAGCATCAACCGCTCGGCGGAGGCCATGACGCTGTTCGCGGTCATGTGCGCCGGCGTGTTCCCGCTGATCCACATGGGGCGTCCGTGGGTCGGCTTCTTCGTGTTCCCCTATCCGAACGACCGGGGCCCGCTGTGGGTGAACTTCCGCTCGCCGCTCTTGTGGGACGTGTTCGCCATCAGCACGTACTTCACGGTCTCAGCCGTGTTCTGGTACGTGGGCCTGATCCCGGATCTCGCGACCGTGCGCGATCGCCTGAGCGCCGGCCTGAAGAAGCGCATCTTCTCGATCCTGTCCTTCGGATGGACCGGCTCGGCGCGCATCTGGTCGCGCTACGAGACGCTGTACATGCTGCTGGCGGGGCTGGCCACGCCGCTGGTCCTCTCCGTGCACACCATCGTGTCGATGGACTTCGCCACGTCGGTGATTCCGGGCTGGCACACCACCATCTTTCCACCCTACTTCGTGGCGGGCGCCGTCTTCAGCGGCTTCGCGATGGTGCTGACGCTGCTGATCATCGCGCGTTCGGTGATGGGGCTCGGCCACCTCATCACGATCCGGCACCTCGAGAACATGGCGAAGATCATCATCGTCACGGGGAGCATCGTGGGCCTGGCCTACGGCACGGAGTTCTTCATCGCGTGGTTCTCGGGCAATGCGTTCGAGCGGTTCACGTTCATCAACCGCGCCACCGGGCCCTTCGCGTGGTCCTACTGGATCATGGTGAGCTGCAACGTGATCTCGCCCCAGCTGCTGTGGTCGAAGCGGCTGCGCACGTCGCCCGTCGTGCTGTTCGTGCTGTCGCTGGTCATCAACGTCGGCATGTGGTTCGAGCGCTTCGTCATCATCGTGACGTCGTTGCACCGCGACTTCCTGCCGTCGAGCTGGGGCACCTACGCGCCCACCAAGATCGAGGTGTTCACGCTGATGGGCAGCTTCGGGCTGTTCTTCACGCTGTTCCTGATCTTCGTGCGGGTGCTGCCGGCGGTGTCGATCGGCGAGGTGAAGAGCGTGCTGGGGGTCGGGCGGTCCGGCGGGCACGCGCCTGCGCCCGAGAGCGAGGCCGTGCCCGCCCCTTCCGGGCCGAGCCGGACCGGCGAGATGGAGGTGGCGTGATGTCGACTTTGGTGGCGTACTTCGACGACGAGCACCGGCTGGTGGCGGGTGCCCGCGCGGCCCGCGCCGCCGGTCTCGAGATTCGCGACGCGTTCACGCCCTACGCGGTGCACGGCCTGGACGAGGCCATGGGACAGCGACGGTCGCGGCTGACGTTCGTCTGCTTCGCCGCCGGGCTGACGGGAGGGGCGCTGGCGCTGTCGTTCGAGCTGTGGACCTCGGTGGCGAGCTGGCCGCTCAACGTCGGCGGCAAACCGTTCGCCTCGGTCCCCGCGTTCATCCCGGTCACGTTCGAGCTCACGGTGCTGTCGGCGGCCCTGACCAGCGCCGCGGTCTTCTTCTTGCGGTCGCGGCTGTTCCCCGGCAGGAAGTCGGCGCCGCTGCCGCGGGTGACCGACGATCGTTTCGCGCTGGTGCTGGAGCGCGACGATCCGGCGGCGCGCGAGCTGCTCCGGGGCGCGGGCGCGGTCGAGTTGGAGGCGCCCGAGGGCGAGACCGCCACGACGGCCGATGGTCGAGGAGGTGCCTCGTGATCCGCTCGATGAGAAGGCACGCCGTCGGATGGGCGCTGGGGCTCGGCCTGGCATTCGGGCCCGCGCTGGCCGGCTGCGATGACGATCCGGGGCAGACCAACCTCGAATACATGCCCGACATGGTCGGCTCGGTCGCCTACGACTCATTCGATCCGAACCCGAACACCCCCGACGGCCGCACCCTGATGAAGCCGCCGGCTGGATCGATCCCGCGGGGCTATCAACCGTTTCACTACGGCCCGGGTGACGCCGAGGCGGCGCGCGCCGGACGCGAGCTGACGAATCCGTTGCCCGACGTGGAGCCGGTGCGCGCGCGCGGCGCCGTCGCCTTCGCGCGGTGGTGCTCGCCCTGCCACGGCAGCGAGGGCCTGGGCGACGGCCTGGTGGCGCGTAAATTCCCGCGCCCCCCGTCGCTGGTCGCCGAGCACGCGCGCGGCCTGCCCGACGGCCGCATCTTCCACATCATCACGTACGGCCAGGGCGTGATGCCCGCCTACGGCCAGCAGGTCAGCGCCTCCGACCGCTGGAAGATCGTGCGCCACGTGCGCCAGCTCGGCCTCGGCGGACCGTCCGCCGGCGCCGCCGCTCCGAAGGCGGTCGCGCCCGGGACGGCGGCTCCGCCCACAGCGACGACCGCGCCTTTGATGCCCGCGCCGAGCGTTCCCGCAGCTCCGACGCCCGCGCCTTCCGCCGTTCCGGCGGCTCCTTCCGGAGGATCTCGATGACGAAGCTGGCTTCTCTACAAAAGGTCGCGCTCGCGGTCGCCGTCGCCGGCCTCGGCGCCCTGGCGGCGGGCGCGGTGCTCGATCCGACCCGCGCGTTCACGAACCTGCTGATCGGCGGCGTGCTGGTGATGGGCCTCGCGTGCGGCGCCATGGCGTGGCTGTGCCTGCTGGCCGTCGCGAACGCCGGCTGGGCCGCCGTCCTGAAGCGCGTCCTCGAAGGCTTCGGCTCGTTCGTGCCCGTCGGCGCCATCTTGATCGTGGCGACGACGCCCGGCCTGCGCGCCGTCTACGCCTGGGCGCGCCCCGGTGCCGGCGACGATCCCCTGATCGCCGCCAAGGCCGCCTTCCTGAACCCGACGTTCTTCGTCGTCCGCATGGTCGTGATCCTGGCCGTGTGGACCCTGTTCACCGCCCGCCTGCGCCGCTGGTCCCTGGCGCAAGACGCGGGTACCTCCGGCGGCGTCGCCGACACCACGGCCGCGACCAAGCGCTGGGCCGCCGGCTTCCTGGTGACCTTCGCGATCACCGCCTGCCTGGCCGCCTTCGATTGGATCATGACCATCGAGGCGACCTGGTACAGCACCATCTTCGGCCTCTACAACCTCGCCGGCATCCTCGCCTCCTCGGCCGCCGCCGTCGCCATCGCCGCCGTGCTGTTGCACCGCGCGGGCCTACTCCCCGAGCTGAAGCCCGATCACCTGCACGACCTCGGCAAGCTCATGCTCGGCTTCGCCACCTTCTGGGGCTACCTCTGGTTCAGCCAGTTCCTTTTGATCTGGTACTCGAACCTCCCCGACGAGACCTCGTACTTCGAGCTCCGCTGGCAAGGCGGCTGGCAGCCCCTCTTCTACGCCAACCTGCTGGCCGGCTGGACCCTCCCGTTCCTGCTGCTGCTCCCCCGCGAAGCCAAGCGCAGCCCCAGCCACATCCTCCGCGTCGGCGCCCTCATGCTGGCCGCCCGCTGGCTCGACCTCTGGCTGATGACCATGCCCGGCAACTACCCGACGCGCCCCTGGCCCGGCGTTTACGAGCTGGCCGGTCTCCTCGGTCCCGGCGCGTTGTTCGTCTTCTGGACCGCCCGAACATTCCAGCGCGTTCCGCTGCTGGCCAAGCGTGATCCGTACCTGGCCGAGAGTCTGCACCACCATATCTGAGGGCCGCGGTCGAAAGCCGGTCTGGCCCAGATCGGCGAGATTCCTTGCGGCCAGGTGGCAGGAGCGCCGGAAAATGGTAATTGGGCGGTCAGGGAATGGACTTTCTCGAGCCGTGGATCGAGGTGACGTCCGACGCACCCGGGCTGCAGCGACAACTCGCCGCTGAGTTGGGAAACCATCATTCGCTAAAGGGGCGCGAGATGCGCGCAGTCGCACGAAGACAGGACTGCGATGACGTGCTCTTCATTAGTATCGACGAGCCGCGGGTTGTCGCCGTCGTTCACCTGACGTGGGTCAGTCGCCCCGGAACGGACCCGAAGTGGCCTTGGACTATCTTCTTCGATTCTCTGGACGATTGGATCGTGCGCGGTATGAAGGCCGATCACGAGGGACTCGTGGAATAGTCGGGCGACCGGGACACCCGCTCCGCCCGCTGCCAGTCGCCACGAACGACCACGTTGTTGGCGACGACTGGTGTTGAGTAGGCCCTCTACTTGGGGCAAATCAGGTCTACGGTCGGAAAGTACGTTCGATACCGTCGCGGGTCTCTGGTGAGGATCTGGAATTTTGCTACGGCGGCGTGGGCCCCGAGGTAAAAGTCCGGCAGCGGCGAAGAGCGGGTACCACCTCGACGTCGATAGTGCAGGAACGCCTTTCCAGCGAGGAAGGCGGCCTCGAACGGCAGCGGCTCCCGCCGGAAAATCCCGACCGGAATCGCCTGTTCCAGCTCCTCGATGCGCGTGTAGCCTATCGAGACCTCCGCATAGATGAGTGCACTGATCGCCAGCGCAGAATCGTTCGCAGCCTCCTCGAGCGCCCGCGAAGACCAGTCGAACCAGGTCGCATCCACGGTGGCGATATCGAGGAGTACGTTGCTGTCGACGAGCGTCGTTTTCATCCCGACTTGCGAGTCAGAGACAGAATCTCGTCGGTGCTCATCTTCACATCCGAAGTCCCTCGAATCCTCGCCACCACACCCGCGCCTCTGCCGCCAGCCCTCTTGGCCGGCACTTTCACGAGACGAGCGGTGTTGCCGTGCACTTCGAATTGCACCTCGGTGTTCGGCACGATGCCAAGCCTCTCACGAACTTCGATCGGGATCGTGACCTGACCCTTCGACGTGACCCGCATGTATTACTCCTACCGGTAAGAGTAGGACTCCGCTCATCGGGACGCAACCGGGCTCAGGGGCGGCAGCGGTACGGGCCGAAGTTGTCGGGGGTGTCCGACACACACCGCGTCCCCGGCTCTCTGCAGGTTCGGCCGTCGCAGCAGGGGCCGTCTTTCTGGCCGCAGGGCTGACACAGCGCCGCGGTGGCGCCGGCTCCGTTCTCGCAGGTGAGCTCGAAGGTGGAGCAGAGGCCACCGGCGGGGAAGTTGTTCCCGCAGCACAGCTCGCCGGCGTTGCCGCACGGGCAGCGCCCATCTTTGCATTGGCCGTAGATGGTGGTCGAGCTGCTGGTCACGCACATCGCGCCGTCGGCGATGCACGTGTCGAGCAAGCAGCACCCGGCACCGCCGCAGGTGTGGCCCGCGCAGCAGGGCGCGCCCGGCATGCCGCAGGTGGTGCAGATCCCCGGGGTGGACGACGGCGACCTGCCCTCGCGGGAGCAGACAGTCCCCGTCGCGCAGGAATCAGCGGCGTTCAGCGTGGAACAGCAGCTCTCCCCGGCATGACCACACGGCGTGCACGTGCCGGTGCGACAGGCCAGCCCAGCCGCGCAGGTCGTTCCACAGCAAGGCTGCCCGGAGGCCCCGCAGCTCGGGCAGCGCCCGCCGGCGCACATGCCCGCGCTGATCCCGCCCGCGCCGGTGCACGCCTGCCCTTCGGCGATGCACTGCTCGTTCTGGCAGCACCCTCCTGCGCCGCACTGGCTGCCCGGACAGCACGGTCCGCCTGGCTGCCCGCAGGCGGCGCAGGTCGCATCGCCGGTCGTGCCGGTGCAGACCAGGCCGCTCGCCAGGCAGACCGGCGGGCCGGGGTCCGGAGACGCTCCCGAGATGGCGCTCGAGGCCGCGCAACACGGATCGCCGGGCTTGGCGCCGCAGATCGCGCAGAGCTTCTGGGGCGTGCAGGTCGTTCCGGGGGCCGTGCATAGGCCGCGGCTGTCGACGGCGCTTTCGCAGCACGGCTGCGTCGGTCCGCCGCAGGCGCCGGCGCTGCAGCTGCCGGCCTTGCACGTCCCGGGGAGCGGAACACAGGCCCCGCCCTCGGCCACGCAGAGACCCGCCACACAGCACGCCGCGCCTCGACAGCTGTTCCCCGGGCAGCAGCTCTGGCCCGGCGCGCCGCAGGTCACGACCGGCGCGGTGCCGCCGGCCCCGCCGCCGCCCACACCGCCGCGCCCCGCGGCTCCCGAACCGCCATTGGTGCTGCCGCCCTTCCCGCTCGCGCCACCGCCACCGCCACCGCCACCGCCGGCAGCGGCCGGGCCCATTCCGCCCTCGCCACCGACCGCCCCCGCGCTGCCACCCGGCGCTCCGGCCCTC
>Ga0068859_100009084_pt1 | contig 10038 bp, 9 predicted proteins | sample KBSSwiS22_FD_66585 | JGI IMG/M metagenome (GOLD analysis project Ga0068859, IMG submission 66585) | Switchgrass rhizosphere microbial communities from Kellogg Biological Station, Michigan, USA - KBS Switchgrass S2-2 | ecosystem: Host-associated > Plants > Roots > Rhizosphere > Soil ...
AAAGGAAGAGTCAGGACATTCTGGCAAACGAAGGTCCACAGCATCAAGCCTTTACTACGTCACCTGCGGAAATGCAGTTTCAAAAAGTTGCTTGAAACGCTCGCTTGACACGCCGAAACGCGCCGCATAATCTTGCCTTTCATTTTCACAAGCTGTTTGTGAGGCGTGAGCGGGCAGATCTGTCCCACAATTGCGACAAATCGTGTCCCACAATCGAAACAAATTCATTCTAATTTTGGAGGTTTTCAGCAATGGCGGTGAAGGTTGGTATCAACGGATTTGGTCGTATCGGACGAAATATTTTTCGCACCTCAATCGGTGATCCAGACATCGACTTTGTAGCCGTCAACGATCTGACTGACACCAAAACGCTCGCGCACCTACTGAAGTACGACTCTGTGCTCGGCAACCTCGATCATGAGATCAGTTCAACTGAAAACGGGATCACCGTCGAGGGCGAGGAGTTTCGCGTGTTCTCGCAACGCGATCCCGCGGCGATTGACTGGGAATCCGTTGGCGCCGAGATCGTGATCGAATCAACCGGCATTTTCACTAAAGCTGAAGACGCGAAGAAGCACCTGCGCGGCAGCGTGAAGAAAGTGATCATTTCGGCGCCGGCGAAGAACGAAGACATCACGATCGTTCTCGGTGTTAACGAAGAGCAGTACGACCCGGCTGCCCATCACATCATTTCTAATGCTTCGTGTACGACGAACTGTCTCGCGCCGGTGGCGAAGGTGGTCCATGAGAAGTTTGGCATTCGTTCCGCGCAGATGACCACGATCCACTCGTACACAAACGATCAGCAGCTTCTCGATCTGCCGCACAAAGACATGCGACGCGCGCGTGCCGCGGCGTTGTCGATGATTCCGACTTCGACGGGCGCTGCGAAAGCGGTGGCTCTGGTTATGCCGGAGTTGAAAGGAAAGTTTGACGGCATTTCGGTGCGCGTGCCGACGCCGAATGTGTCGCTGGTTGATGTGGTGATGGATCTGGAGAAAGAGACGACTGCGGAAGAAGTGAATCGTGCGTTTAAGGACGCGGCGAATGAAGAGCTGCGCGGCATTCTTGCCTTCAGCGAAGAGCCGCTCGTGTCGATTGACTTCCGAGGCAATCCAAACTCATCGATTGTCGATGCGGAGTACACGAAAGTGATCGGCGGGCGCATGTTGAAAGTGCTTTCGTGGTACGACAATGAGTGGGGCTATTCGTGTCGCGTGCGCGATCTGATCAAGTACATCGCTTCCAAAGGTCTTTAAATCCATCCACAGATTACGCAGATGTTTCAAAGAAGATCTGTGTAATCTGTGGATTATATTTCTGTGGCTAAACTTTCCATTCGAGATCTGAATCTTTTCGGCAAACGGCTCTTCGTGCGGGTCGACTTCAACGTTCCCATCAAAGACGGGAAGGTTGACGACGATTCGCGCATAACAGCGTCGTTACCGACGATTCAGTACGCGATCGAGCAGGGCGCGCGCGTGATCCTCGCATCGCATCTTGGTAGACCAAAAGGCGAGCGCGTTGAGAAATATAGTCTGCGTGCCGTCGCGGAACATCTCTCCGAGTTGCTGAAAAAGCCGGTTGCGTTTGCCGAAGACTGCGTTGGGCCGCAGGCGGAGTCGAAAGTGAATGCGCTTGCGGAGGGCGATGTCTTGTTACTCGAGAATCTTCGTTTCCACGCCGAAGAAGAGAAGAATGACGACAACTTCGCGAAACAGTTAGCGGGTTTGTGCGACGTCTACGTCAACGATGCATTCGGCACTGCCCATCGGGCGCATGCGTCAACTGCCGGCATAACGCGTCACGTCACGAAAGCCGCGGCTGGTTTGTTGATGGAGAAAGAGCTCGAGTATCTCGGCAAGGCTATTAACCAGCCTGAGCATCCGTTTGTCGCGATACTCGGTGGCGCAAAAGTTTCGGACAAGATTCCGGTCATTAATGCTCTGATCGATCGCGGCGTTGACAAGATCCTGATCGGCGGCGCTATGGCCTACACGTTTTTGAAAGCGGAAGGCTTTACGGTTGGTAAGTCATTAGTTGAAGACGGCATGATGCAGACCGCGCTCGACATCAAGAAACGCGCGGAAGACAAAGGCATCACGTTGCTGCTGCCGACGGACCATCAGGTGGTTGACAGTTACGAGCCGGTCAAAGGCGAGAAGATCGTCTCTAAAACCATACCCATCGAGTTTACTAACATCGGTCTCGCCGGCATGGACATCGGCGTTGAAACGGTGAACCATTTCTCGTCGGCGTTGCAGGACGCGCGCTTGATCATCTGGAATGGTCCAATGGGCGTGTTTGAAGAACCGCCGTTTGACCAGGGAACGATCGGCGTCGCACACGCAGTCGCAGAAGCGGCGGATCGCGGCGCGACGGTGATTGTCGGTGGCGGCGATTCTGTTTCCGCAATCACGCGCGCCGGCGTCGCGGATCGCATCACGCATATCTCAACCGGCGGCGGCGCCACGCTCGAATTTCTCGCCGGCGACGAACTACCGGGCGTCGCGGCGTTGAGTGACAAATAAGGTTCAAGTGCCGGTGTTACGCGGGAGAAATGTATGGACAGTGAAAAGAAGCAGTGTCCTGATTGTCGCGCTGAAATGGTGGAAGGATTTATCCTCGACATGGCTCACAGCGGACGATTCCAGCAACGTTGGCTCGCGGGGCCTGCGGAAAAATCGGTGTGGACGGGTGTGAAAGTAAAAGGCAAGGAATGCCGGTTGGTGGACACATACCGTTGTGTGAAGTGCGGACTGCTCAGGTCATATGCAACGACCGAGGTTGATTCACCTTTTTGCATTTGGTGAGTTTGAATCTAAGGAATGCCCCCCGTATGCGCAAACCTGTAATAGCTGGAAACTGGAAGATGTACAAGACTGTTGGTGAGGCGGTTGATACCGCGCTCGCTTTGAAGCCTTTTGTCGCGAATGCGAACCATTGTGAGGTCGTAATCGCGCCTGTTTTCACAGCGATTAAGACCGTCGCCGATCGTCTTGAAGGTTCGAACGTGCGTGTCTCCGGCCAGGATTGTTCGACGGAAACGAAAGAAGGCGCGCACACGGGTGAAGTAATGGCATCGATGCTGCGCGACGTGGGTGCGCGCTATGTAATTGTGGGTCACTCGGAGCGCCGGCAGTTTTATTGTGAGACAGATGAACAGGTTAATAAGAAGACGCACGCGGGCATCGCGAGTGGTTTGACGGTGATTATGTGCGTCGGCGAGACGCTCGATCAGCGAGAGCAGGGAAGTGCGGAAAGCGTGGTGTCACAACAGTTGAACGGCGGTCTCAGCGGGTTGACAGCCTTGGATCTCGACCGTATCATCGTCGCCTACGAGCCGGTCTGGGCCATCGGCACTGGACGTACAGCGACGCCGGAGCAAGCGCAGGAAATGCATGCGTTTATCCGGCGCGTTTTCGCGGAAAGGCACAGCACGGCGGCTGGCGAGGCGTTGAGAATTCTTTACGGCGGTTCGGTAAAGCCCGACAACATCGCGGGACTGATGAAACAACCGGACATCGATGGCGCGCTCGTTGGTGGCGCGAGTTTGAAAGCAGAGAGTTTTGCTGAGATTGTGAATTACAATCGCTGAGTTTTATTAGGAGTACGGTTTGTTAACTTATATTCTTTATACATTGTTCATTCTGTCGTGCCTCGTGCTGGTGGTAGTGATACTTTTGCAGCCGGGCAAGGCTGATGCGGGCGCGCTCTTTTCCAACACACTCTCGAGCACTGCTTTCGGACCGCGCGGCACAGCGAGCCTTTTGGCGAAGATCACAATCGGAGCAGCGGTAGCGTTTATGTTGATTGCGCTCGCGCTGGGTTTACCGATCTTGAGTAGCTCACGATCAGTGTTGCAGTCAGTACCTGAAAGCGCACCGGTGGCAACACCCACACCGACCCCGGCGCAGCAGTCTTCACCGGCCGCGCCGGCAGCATCACCCGCTGCGAGCAAGTAGCGGTTTTTGAAAACGGAACGGCTATAATAGTCGAGCCCTCTAAACTCACTTCATGCCGAAGTGGCGGAACTGGCAGACGCGCACGTTTGAGGGGCGTGTGAGGCAACTCGTGGGGGTTCGAGTCCCCCCTTCGGCACCAAGTCCTTTATTTTCAATGAGTTACAATCGTTACGTGCATTACGTGCATTACGTGTATTCCTCGCCAACTCCTTTATTTCCAATGCTTATGGTTTTTGTTAATGCCGCATGTCGGAGTCGAAGGCTATAAGAAGGCTGCCGTGTAGCTATAACGAGTTCGCCTTCGAGGCGCATCCCTATGTGAGCAATAAAGCCGACTGGTAGCAATGCGAGGTAATAGAATCAAATTCTCGCCCACCTATGCTCCGATAAACGCCCTCTATAAACTGAACATTGCAGGTCTTAAGTGATTTTGTACGGGTGCTGTGTTTGTTCAAATACTTGACCTTACAATAACTGAAAGATGTCCGTGAATCGAGCAACTAAAGCACGTCAAGACAAAAGAGCAAAGGATCGAGCTCAATACAATGTGGGCCACGCCAGCAGGCGCGCACTGCCGCTTGAGATCGGCCGTTCACCTTTCGAAGGTCTCAAAGAAGCAGACGCGCACGAGTTGTTTGTTCAAATAGGGAAGGACCACGGCAAAACCTTCAAAAAAACTTTCGATGAGCTTCGGCAAATGCTGCATTCAGTGAATCCTGTAATGCTGCTTTCGATTCTCTCTTTTCTGAGTTGTTTCGCACACTCTTTTCGTAATCCGTTACGCACCCTGAAATATGCTGTACTGCAACACCACGTCGAATTGTTTCAGGGCCTAGTCCTCATGAGTCAGTTGGAGCAGTTCGAGCCTCAGCAACCAATTCCACCGCAAATGCAAAGATTTATAGAACTGGTAGGAGAAGCCGAGCAGTCGTTCGCCATTCGACGTTACGCCGATCTGGATCCAGCTGTCCCGATTGAAGAGCGACATACGGCCCGACTTATTGAAATGGTCCGAAGTCATACTCAATCAGTGCGGAACTGGGGGTATCCTCAGCAGATTCACGCGATGGTTACGGAGCTTTTCGCGCCCTTGGAGGAAGAAATTGAAGCGCGTTTCGGAGTACGTGTGGAACACCTCGTACAAATGTTTACCTCCATAACAAACAGCGCAGAAGCTCGCGTTAATGTGCATCTACGGCTGTTGCGTCCTGCTATGCAGGCACGCACCATCACCAGTCTGGTCAAAAGGTTCCAGAAGTCATTTCCTGCTGCCGTGCCTTCATGTGAGGAGCTGGTCGCTTATTTCAAGACCAATAAAATCGGTCTGCAGGAAGCCAGGATCATCATTTTTAGTTTTAGCGATCAATTGCTGCCGAACCGATTCACGTTCTCGCTCGATGATTTTGTAGCGGCTTATCCCAAACCGCTTGATCCACAAGTTCTCAAAAGCGTGTTGGATAGATGGTCGTTGTTCTTTGGCGATTTGTCGACTACCGAGCCAGAGCATTTGTTCATGAAGAACCCGGTGTGGACCAGACCGTTTATCAAGCTCGATGATAAGTATTTCATACCGGTTGTAGGCCTGACGCTGAGCTTTTGTCTTGAGATGATCGAAGGCGTAGTTTGTGAAGACGCGAATGTCAAAAGTCGTTATGAGCGTCGGCGTGGAAAATTTCTTGAAGAAAAGACGAACCAATTATTTCAACGCGCCTTTCCCTCAGCTGAAATCTTCCAGGGAAGTCTCTGGACCGACTCCAATTCAGGCAAGATTTACGAAAATGATCTCCTGGTATTAATCGACTCGTTTTTGATCATAGTTGAAGCTAAGTCGGGCCGGGTTCCATCACCGGCGCGACGCGGGGCAAAGGAAAGTCTTCGTACCACCATTCAAACACTGCTGATCGATCCTTCTGTGCAATGCAAAAGATTTGCTGATCATCTGGAACGCAACCCCGGAATACATTGCTTTTCTGCAAGAGATGGATCAGAGAACAGCATTGACACTTCCGGTGTCAAGAAGATTGTTCGCCTCAGTGTGACTTTTGATCTTCTCGGACCGCTACAGGCCAGCTTAAGAGATCTTGTGCATGCCGGCATGGTGTCTCCAGAGGTTGATCTCAACCCGGCAATACACCTGGCAGACCTTGAAACCGTTCTAGTGACACTGGAGCGTAACTCTGAAAAGCTTCACTACTTAGCGAGAAGAGCCGAATTCGAATCTCATGCCAAATATATCGCTGATGAGGCAGACCTGTTGGCCCTCTATCTGGATAGGGGACTAAATCTTGGAGAACATGAGTTTGATGGGACACTGCTGGTCCTTTATGGGTTATCCAGAATCTTAGACCCGTACTTTATGCGACAGTGGACCGGCCGCAGAGTTGGAAGGCCAAAACGCCGTTACTCGAAGTGGTGGACAAAGATGCTGGATCGTCTCGAAATGCAGCCGATGCAAGGCTGGTCTGAAATTGCTTTCATGCTGCTGAATGTTTCCTATGAACAACAGGTGTGGTTTGAGCGAGAGTTCCAGAAATGTCAACGCCTAGTTTCATCAAAGACCTGGAAGATGGGAGACGATGATGCGTTTTTCTGTTTGGCTGGCGCGCCGCAGCAACCGACGCTAATCTTAGGATTTGCTTACAAGGGACTCTCACGCGCCGAGCGGAACAACCGGATTGAGAATGGAGCAGTAACAGTGATGAATAATCAATCAATATCAAAGGCTGTTGTTATCGGAATCGACGTTGAAAAGAATTCAGCTCCTTATCCTTACGACATGTTGAGTATGGTTGGGAGATGATGTGTCTCAACCAGGGTGCTGATGCAACGGATTTCAGCAATGCCAAAAAATCGTTTAGGGAAGCCAGCGGTTTGGAGGTTTGCTGGAAAAATCGAATCTACCAAACCCCACCTCCTCGACTTGATGAGACAGTTGGCGAAGGTTGGGCGGTTGTCGGCACGCCCGCGGCGTTATCACACGTTCAGCAGCAACTTGGCGCTCCTCTGTCTCAATACAGGAGAATTAAACAGACCGACGATAAAGCACACCGGTCCGAGCTAGACGCACATCAAGATGAGCGGCCGCTGTCAGAAGTGGTTGAACTCACGATGCTGACTCCGGTCAGTGAGGGGAAGTGCGTAGGAGCGAGCAGATCCTGGACGCCCGATCCATTTGTGGCGCTGAATGGGATAGAAAGAGAGGTAGGACTTCTCAAGGTCGCACTCATTAGTAGGACTTGAGGCAATTTATGCGCGATTATGATCTTTTCGACGACTTCGAATACAGTGGTGATTGGTGGCTTCCCAGTTCACCCCAGCATCGAGTTTCAGGCACGTTGCGGTACAAGCCAGGTGACCGGATGACCTTGGAACTGTCAGGTTCTCTGCAACCCGCCGACAATGAGCGATCAGATGATCTGCCAGACAGTGACATTATTCTTGGCATTGTAGAAGGCAGGAGACCCTGCACTCTCCAATACTGTATTCAGACGAGATCTAAATCTATAGCAAGTGGCCCTGTGTACCGCTCGTGGTACATAGTCGACCGCCTATTCGAGGGTAAGCACTTTGCTGCTCCCGAAGAAATTAGCTTTGCGTCGCTATGCGTAAGTTATACGTCGTTTGAGAATTGGGTTGCGCGTGTCCCATTCCAAAGCGGTCACGAGCGAGACCAAGCATCTGGTAAGGTTAAATTCATAGTCTCTCATATTGTTCCCCACAACCTGTTTGAAGCAAGAGTTGCTTCGCTGAATTCGACAATTCGCGCGCACTTAGGATTCGAGGGCAGCCGCGGAATCAGAACTTTAATGTGGAAGAGTACTGGGTATGTTGAAATTCTTCCTGATCAGCCCGCAAGTTTTGAATGGTTCTGGAAAATTCAAAATGACATCAGGAATCTGTTCAGTCTCTTTATGAATAACCCAACTTATCCTAAGAGACTTGAGGCGTACGGTAACGATGTGGAGACCAGTCCAGGCCGGATAGCCAAAGAACGAATTTACATTACTCTCGTGCAGTCATCGCAGGGCGCTAGAGAGGAGATTCACCCTACAGACATGCTTTTTGTTTTCCCAACTATTCAAGAAAACCTTCATACGATTCTTGATACCTGGTTGTCTAAATCCGAACCTCTGAGCGCTGTATCTACACTATTCTTCGGGTCAATGTATTTTAGTTCAATGTATCCTCGCTTCCACTTCTTAAATTTGATCCAAGCGGTCGAAACGTTCCATCGAGTTATGAGGCCGGGCACATACATAAACAAACATGCGTTCAAGAAGATCTCCAAAACGCTTAAAAACGCAATTCCCGTCGATGTAACAGGAGAGTTCAAACAAGGCCTTGAGAGTCGAATATCATTTGGAAATGAATACTCGTTAAGAACTCGAATCAAGCAATTGTTCCTGGAATTAGAGCAACAGACGGTCGAATTGATAACCTCAGATGTAGATGATTTCATCCGGAAAACAGTGAATACCCGAAACTACTTCACTCACTATACTTCCAGCTTGAAAAGCAAAGCGTTTGATGATGATGTTCTTCAGTGGGTCAATGACAAATTACGCGCATTGTTGATAATGGTTCTGCTGAAAGAAGTTGGCCTAGTGGAGTCACTCATTCGAGGCACAATTTGCAACAACAAGGAACTGGCGTACGGCTTGTCGGAAGGAGGAATCAGATCCGTTTGTGACCATTAGGGTAAACTCACTCACAGGTAAGAATGAAAGAGCCTTGCTAGTGATCACCAAGGTGGCAAAATAACGCAGATCAAACTTATCAGAACATGCTGCATAATCGAAGATAAGGGCTAGCGCAGTTGACTCACGCAGCAACTCATTGCGCTGTCAAACAAACCCATCGTTAAGAAGACTCTTTTAATAATATGGACGAACTCTACCGAATTCTTGACCTAAAGCCTGGCGCCTCTCTGAATCAGATCAAGGCGGCCCGAAAGGAATTACTTCAAGTTTGGCATCCGGATAGATTCGAACACAACCCAAAACTGGCTGCAAAAGCTTTAGAAAAGTCGAAAGAAATAAACGAATCCTATGAAAAACTGATCGACTTCATCGATTCTGGACGCGCTTATCAACAACCGCATCGAGATTCGAATAATAATCCCGGGGAATCCAGCCAGAGCGAACAATGGACCAGGACGAAGTACAGCGAGCGCGCCGAGCCACAATCCAATACAGCTAGCGACGAAAATTCGTACAAAGAAGCCGGAAGCGGCACAACGCCCGCGCACAAATCATTTCGATTAAAATTGAACAGGAACGTTGTTCTCCGATATTCGCTGCTCTTTGTTTCGATCGTCAGCGTAGTGTTTTGTGCGACCCTATTGACTCCAAAAGTTCGCAGTTACCTCGACGAGAGGCGCAGTTACTTGGACGATAGAGATCGCTGGAACACAGCCGTGAAACTCAATACGGCTTCAGGTTACCGTGATTACCTGATAGGGCCCAACGTTAGGTGGAAAACCGAAGCAGTGAAAGCAATTGAGAGTCTATATGACCGCGCAATCCAACAGTACGAAGCAACTCGGAGCCCGGGCTGGAATGTTGAGGCGTCCCAAGCCGTTATAAAACTTTTAGACTACGCAAGACTGACACAACACCCGGATGTATATGTTTATTTCGTTCGTCATCAAAAAAGCTCTTTACCGTACACCGACATCAAGGCGGATAAAGACGAGGCTCAAACTTTTGCAGAGTTGAAGGCTAGACTCTATGGAATGTTTCCCGAGGATATTCTCCGGTTTGTGGAAGGAAATCCGGAAGCATCGGCGCCCTCGCTGCGAATAACCTATACAGTTACAAGTGGAAATTCCGAGTATGTTGCTGAGGACCCAAGTACCGACCCTTTTCTTAGTCTCATTGGACCCACAGGCCACCGCAGCATCAGGCTTAATTGGACCTGCGATGTTCGAATACCTGAACGTGGCACTATCTATGGATCCGCAAGGGATTTTGTGTAAACGATCGTTGTTGTTTTTTGAGTCACTGCTTTAAATCATAGTTTTTAGCAGCAGTAGGGGCTGTGGGAACGGTGGGAAAACGTAGTTTGTTTTTCC
>Ga0068859_100009086_pt1 | contig 10037 bp, 5 predicted proteins | sample KBSSwiS22_FD_66585 | JGI IMG/M metagenome (GOLD analysis project Ga0068859, IMG submission 66585) | Switchgrass rhizosphere microbial communities from Kellogg Biological Station, Michigan, USA - KBS Switchgrass S2-2 | ecosystem: Host-associated > Plants > Roots > Rhizosphere > Soil ...
GCCGAGATCGTCAAGCGCCTGCCGCCGATGCGCATCGCGACCGACCAGGCCGCGCGGCTGCTCGACGCACAGTTCCATGGCGCGGTGATCCAATGGGCGCTCGCGCCGGAAGGCAGCCTCGACGCGTTCGTCGCCGACAGCCTCGCCAGCTGGTTCGCACTCGCCGCCGACTAGCCTCACCGGCTATTTTCCATCGACGGTAAAGGCGAGCAGCAGGTTCGCCGCGCGCGGACCCGACGGCTGATAGCCCGAAACCTGGAACAGGGTGCCGCCCGCGACGGTCGCGCCGCCGGCGTTGATCGTGTCGCCCTTGCGCGGCTTCTCGGCGTTGAGCGGCTGGAAGCTCGCGCGGCCGAGATCGACCTGCCACACCACGCCGCCGTCGCGCGCAGCATAGCCGCGCAGCATGCCGTCCATCGACCCGGCGATCACCACGCCGTCGATCGCAGTCGCCGCCGCCGAGAGCCCAGCGGTGCACACGTTGACCAGCGATCCCTTGGGCGCGACCTTGCAGTCGGGATCGGGCGCCAGGCTCGACCATAGCGCGCGGCCGTCGGCGATCGCCAGCGCGTGCATCCCGCGCCGCGCCTCGGCCTTGGGCGCGAACGGATCGGCAATCGGGACGAACAGCCGGCTGGCATCGGCGGCCATGCCCCATTCGATGCCGCCGAGCGGACCGCCCTGCCCGACCTTCGCGCGCCAGCGTACCGCGCCCTGGCGATCGGGATCGAGCGCAGTGACTTCGCCCGATTTCTGCCCCGCGAGCAGTATCGCGCGGCCGCCGGGCAGCGACCGCAGCACCGGCGAGGCGCCGAAATCATGATCGGGCCCGACCGCAAGCGGGCAGGCGATGGGCTGGCCCGGCTTGCCGGTGCAGCCGACCAGATAATTGTCATCGGCAGTGATTTGGCGGGCCCAGCGCAGCGCGCCGGTAACAAGGTCCATCGCCAATACGGCATCCGAATTGGTGGTGGGCGCGTCGGTATAGGAATCGCCGGTGGCCACATAGAGCACGCCGCGCCTGGGATCGATTGTCGGCGCCGACCAGATCGCCGCGCCGGCGGGGCCGAACATCTGGCCGCCGTTCGGATCGGTGCGAAAGGGCTTGGCCGGATCGGCGATCGTATAGGTGCGCCACAATTGCTTGCCGGTTGCAGCATCGAGTGCAGCAACGCTGCCGCGAAAGGTGCAGCAATGATAGTCCTTGACGAAGGTGCTGATCTCCTCCGACGACGACACCGGCACATAGAGCCGCCCGCGATAGAGCGCCGGGGCGCCGGTGATCGTGGCGAAGGGATGCGTCTCGACCCTGGTCGCCCAGACTTCGTTGCCGGTCGCGGCATCGAGCGCGTGCACGCCGCCGCTGCGGTCGCCGACGAACACCGCGAGTCGCGCGGGTCCGCGGCCGCCGCCCGGGCCGGCGAGCGGTCCGACGCTGACCGCGGCGCGCACGCCGCCCTTCACCTCGGCGCGCCAGTGCATGCAGCCGGTCGCGGCATCGAGCGCATAGACGCGGCCGCCACCGGCGCCGAAATAGACGCGCCCGCCGGCGACCACCGGCTGGCTGCCGACGCCGCCGGGGAATTCGAATGCCCATTTGACCTTGAGCCGCGGCACGTCGCCGGCCTTGAGCGCGGGACCCGGCTGGTAGCGGGCATTGTCGAGCGTCGGGCTCCAACCGTTCCAACGCGGACCCGCGAGCGTCGGCGGCGGCGAGGCCTTGCACCGCGCGGCGGCATCCGCATCCGCCGGCACCGGCGCGGTCCGGACGGGCGCCTTGCCGGTCAGATAGGTCGCGATGGCGTCGACTTCCTCGCGACTGAGCCCGCTCGCCATCGCGGCCATCAACCCCTTGTCGAGCGTGTCGACGATCGCCTCGGGCGTTCGCGTCGCGAGCACTGCCCTGGCCGGCGCGCGGCTCGCCGCATCCGGCCGGTCGTGGCAGGCGGCGCAGCGCTGGTTGTACAGCGCCGCGCCGTCGGGCGGGGGCGCCGGTGTGGTGGCGGCAAGCGCGGGAAGCGCTGCCAGGGGCAGCCACCAGATGCGCATGTTCGGTCGGACCATGATTTCCCCTCTCGCTGTGACTTGACTGGCTTGGTCGTCGCTGCGTCCGCGATCGGATGCAGCGGGTGTCGATCTTCCCGGACTTACTCCCCTCCCTGAAAGGGAGGGGTTGGGGGTGGGTTGGCGTCAGCCAATCTCGAAGCCCGAAAAGCGCGCTTCCGCGCACCCACCCCCGACCCCTCCCTTGCAGGGAGGGGAGTTCACCCTCCAATATCCGGCGCCAGCGGCGGTAGCGGGGCGTCGATCGTGCAGATCAGCCCCGAGGACGAGAATTGCATGTTCACGGTCGCGCGGAGCTCGGACGCGAGCGCGCGTTCGATCATGCGCATGCCGAAGCCGGTCCGCGGCGGCGGGGCGACCGGCGGGCCGCCGCGTTCGCGCCACTCGATCTGCAGTCGCGGCTCGCCGTCTCCCTGGATCACGCGCCAAGCGACGTCGATGAAACCTCCGGGCAGCGACAGCGCGCCATATTTGGTCGCATTGGTGCACAGCTCATGCAGCGCGAGCGCGAGCGTGACCGCCGGTTTGGGCTGGAGCCGCATCCTGGGCCCGGCGATGCCGCAGCGCTCGGTGAGCCCGCCGTGGGTGATCAGCGCGCCTTCGACGATGTCGCGCATGTCCGCCGAGTCCCAATTCTCGCGCGTCAGCAGATTGTGCGCGCGCGACAGCGCCTCGAGCCGGCCCTCGAACGTCCGCCTTACCGCATCGGTGATGCCCAGGCCGCGAAACGTCTGGTGCGCGAGGCCCTGGACGATCGCGAGCGTGTTCTTCACGCGGTGGTTGAGCTCGGACATCAGCAGCTGGCGATGGCGCTCCATCCGCACGCGCTCGGTCACGTCCATCACCACGCCGCGCGAGCGAAGGGCACGCCCGTTTTCATCGCGGATATATTCGCCGACCGCTTCGAGCCAGCGATCCTCGCCCCCCGGGAGCAACAATCGCATCTCGCGGCGGTACATCATACACTCCGGAATGGCTGCGTCGCGCCGCGCTGCTTCCCGAACGGCAGCGGCATTCGCGGGATGATAGCGCGCGCGCATATCCTCGATCGTCAACGGCATGTCGGGGGGATAGCCATAGAACAGGTTGAGCTCCGGCGAGGGTTTGAAGCGGCCGGTGGCATGCTCGAAATCGGCAATCGCGAGCTTGCCGGCCTGCACCGCCGCCCGCAATTCCATCTCGCGCGCAGCGAGTGCTTCCTCGGCAACCTTGCGCGTGGTGATGTCGAACACCACGCCGATCGTCCGCGCGACCGTGCCATCAGCGGCAAGATCCATTTCGCCGCGCAGCAGGAACCAGCGCTGTTCGCCGTCAGGGATGCGATAGCGGAACTCGGATTCGAAGAAGCGTTCGCCCCGCTCCCGCGCTGCAAATGCTGCGCCCACCAGCCGCGACCAATCCTCGGCCTCCATATGGGCCTTGGCTTCGGCGACGCTGATCTCGAATTCGGCAGGATGGCCGAGCAGCCGATTGAGTTCGGACGAGCCGATGATCCGATCGTTGCCGGTCACATGCTCCCACACCGCCATATGGCCGGCATCCATCGCCAGCTTTAGGCGCGCCGAACCGGCGTGGAGCGCCGCTTCCATCGCGCGCTGCTCGGTGACGTCGAGCGTGATGCCGATCGACATCAGATCGCCGTCGCGTTCGACGAAATGACCATAGGCGGTCATCCAGCGCACTTCGCCTTCCGGCGTGACGATCCGATGATGGGCCTGCCATGGACCGAGGCGATCGGCAGCCTCCGCATGCGCGCGCTGCGCTTCTGGGAGATCGTCGGGATGGACCACCGAACGCCACATCCGAACGCTGCCGATCAGGTCGTCGGGCGGATCGAGGCCCAGCAACCGAAACGTGCTCAGGGCCCATGGGCCGACGCCGGTGCGCATATTGAGCTCATACAGGCCGATCCCGGTGCCTTCGACCACGAGCCGCAGCTTGTCGGCGGTGCTGCGCGCCTCGTCCTCCTCCGCCTTGCGCGCAGTGATATCGGTCGCGATCCCGGCGAGTTCGCCCGATTCGAGCAGGAACTTGTGCGCGATCCAGGTGACCTTGCGGCCTTGGTCCTCGAAGGTCGCCTCGAACATCTGCGGCCGGCCGGTGGCACGCACCAGCGCGTCCTGGCGCCCGAACACCTCGGCCAGATCGGGCGGATAGAGATCCTTCTCGCGCGCGCCGATCACTTGCTCGCGCGTCCAGCCGCGCCGGTCGAGCACGCTCTGGCTGACTTCGGTGAACCGGCCTTCGGCATCCTTGATGAAGATCTGGTCGGGGCAATGCTGCAGCAGCGCGCGCAGCCGCGCGTCCGCGGTGCGCGCCGTTCGCTCGGCTTCCTCGAGCGTGCGCACGCGGATTCGGAGCGCCGCCAGCTCGGATTCGAGCTCGGCGAGGTGTGCATCGGGTGCAATCGAGGGTGGTGATTGCTGCACGGTTCGCACAATAGGCCGAATCCCCCCGGGGTGCAAAAAATCGTTGCGGATTAAACGACCTACGCCGTCCTGTGTTGGGGCTGCGAGCCAGAGCAACGGAGAGAATCGCTGGTAGCCCTGGGTCCCCGCTTTCGCGGGGATGACGGGTGTGCGTGGGGGGTGACAGCCCAATCCTCCCCGGTACGGGGAGGGAGACCATGCGAAGCATGGTGGAGGGGGCTCTCCCCTCGCGATTCCCTTGTGGAGGGCCCCCTCCACCGCCTGCGGCGGTCCCCCTCCCCGTTCCGGGGAGGATCTTAGTGTCCTACCCCTCCACCGGCGGTTCCCATAGTTCGATCGGGTTGCCTTCCGGGTCGTGGATGCGGGCGAAGCGGCCCATTTCCGGCGAGTCCCATTCGGGATTGGTGATCACTTCGGTGCCGTCGGCGTGGAGCTGTTCGCACAGGCTGTCGAGGTCGCTGACGCGCAGGTTGAGCATGAACGGCTTGTCGGCCGCGAAATAGTCGCTGTCGGCTTTGAACGGCTCGAAGATCAGGCCGCCCGGTTCGCCGAACCAGAACCAGTCGCTGGTCCGGCCCTCGTGATCGGTGCCGCAGCCGGCGCCGACGCCGAGCTTCTCGCGATACCAGGCCTTGAGACCTTCGGGATCCTTTGCCCGGAAGAACAAGCCGCCCAATCCCAATACCGGCATATTGGCCCTCCGTTAGATGACGGGAAGTAACGCTTCGGCGGCGCTATTCGGCCGCCATCGCCAGATAGCTGTCGCCTGCGGCGGCGTCGAGCAGGCGGCGTTCGAGCGACTTGAGGCGCAGCGGCGCGGCGAGCTTGTCGCGGGTGAGGTCGGTCACGTAGAAAGTATCGACCGCGCGCTCGCCATAGGTGGCGACATGCGCCGAGTGGATCGTCACCTTCGACTGGAACAGCGCATCGGCGAGCGCATAGAGCAGTGCCGGGCGGTCGCGCGCGTTGACTTCGATCACGGTGAAGCGGTTCGACGCGGCATTGTCGATCAGGACATTGGCTTCGATCGAGAAGGCATCGGCGCGCGGGCGCGGCAGCGGCTTGGTCTTGAGCCGTTCGGTGAGGCGCGCGCGATTGACCAGCGCGTCGGCGATCGTCGCCTTGATCCGCTCGAGCTGGTCGGGATTGTCGAACGGCCGCCCGAGCGGGTCCTGCACCAGGAAGTTGTCGAGCGCCATGCCGTCGCGCGTGGTGTGGATGCGCGCATCGATGATGTTGCCGCCGGCGAGATGGATCGCGCCGCACGCGCGCGCGAACACGCCGGGATGGTCGGCGGCATAGATGGTGATCAACGTCGCGCCGCGTTCGGGATAGACCTGGGCCTCGATCGACAGCTTGGTCTCGCCGGCGGCGTCCATCTGCCGCGCGTTGCGCGCCAGCACGTCGACCGGTTCGGCGACCCAATAGGCCTCCGGCAGGCGCCGGATCAGCGCCGCCATGCGCGGCTCGTCCCATCTGAGCAGCCGCGCCAGATCTTCCTGCTTGGCGGCGACGCGCTCGCCGCGGCCCTTTTGCTTATGGCCGAGCCGCAGCACTTCCTCGGCGGATTCATAGAGATCGCCGAGCAGCTGGCGCTTCCAGCCGTTCCACACGCCCGGGCCCACCGCGCGGATATCGACCACCGTCAGCACCAGCAGCATCGCGAGGCGCTGCGGGCTCTGCACCACTTCGGCGAAATCGAGGATCGTCTTGAAGTCCGACAAGTCGCGCTTGAACGCGGTTGCCGACATCAGCAGGTGGAAGCGCACCAGCCACGCCACCATCTCGGTCTCGGCCGCGCTCATGCCCAGGCGGGGGCACAGTTTTTCCGCGACTTCGGCGCCGAGGATCGAATGGTCGCCGCGCCGGCCCTTGGCGATATCGTGGAGCAGCACCGCGACATAGAGCGCGCGCCGCGACACGATCTGCGGGAAGATGCCGCTCGCCAGCGGATGGTCTTCCTTGAGGTCGCCCTTTTCGATCGTCGCGAGCAGCCCGATCGCGCGGATCGAATGTTCGTCCACCGTATAATGGTGGTACATGTCGAACTGCATCTGCGCGACGACGCGGCCGAAATCGGGCACGAAGCGGCCGAACACCCCGGCCTCGTTCATCCAGCGCAGCACCGTTTCCGGATCGCGCCGCGACGTCAGCACGTCGAGGAACAGCGCATTGGCGCGCTTGTCGTCGCGCACGTCGTCGGCCAGCTTGGCATCGCGCGTCGCGACGCGCATCGCGAGCGGATGGATCTCGAGCGCGTGCAGGTCGGCGAGATGGAACATCTCGATCAGCCGCACCGGATCCTGGCGGAAGAAGTCGTCGCTGGGCAGCGCGAGCCGGCCGCGATCGAGGATGAAGCCGTTGAGCTTGGCCGGCGCGCGCCGGATCCGCGGCAGCCCGAACCGGCTGGCGCGGGCCGACTTCTCCTCGAGATGCGCGAGGAACAGCGCCGTCAGGTCGCCGACCACTTTCGCCTGGAGGAAATAAAAGTGCATGAAGCGCTCGACCTTCGACTTGCCCACGCGATCGGCGAAGCGCATCCGCTCGGCGATCTCGGTCTGCACGTCGAAGGTCAGCCGGTCCTCGGCGCGGCCGGTGATGACGTGCAAATGGCAGCGCACCGCCCACAGGAAATTCTCGGCGCGGCGGAACTGGGCATATTCGCTTTCGGTGAGCAGCCCCGCCCCGACCAGCTCGGCCGGCTCCTGCACGCCGTACATATATTTGGCGATCCAGAAGAGCGTGTGGAGGTCGCGCAAGCCCCCCTTGCCTTCCTTGATGTTGGGCTCGACGACATAGCGGCTGTCGCCCATGCGGCGATGGCGCAAGTCGCGCTCGGCCAGTTTCTGCGCAGTGAAGGCGCGCGCGGTATCGGCCTGGATCTCGCTCTTGAAGCGCACCGCCGCCTGATCGTAGAGCGCCGTATCGCCCCACACATAGCGCGCCTCCAGCAGCGCGGTGCGCACGGTGACGTCGCCCTTGGCCTGGCGGATCATCTCGTCGAGCGAGCGCGACGAATGGCCGACCTTCAGCCCCATGTCCCACAAGGAATAGAGCATCGATTCGATGATCTGTTCGGCCCAGGGCGTCTGCTTCGACGGAGTCAGGAAGCCGATGTCGACGTCCGAATGCGGCGCCATCTCACCGCGCCCGTATCCACCGACCGCGATCAGCACCATGCGCTCCGCCGCCGTGGGATTGGCGTTGGGATAGAGCCGATCGATCGTGAAATCCCACAGCAGCCGCAGCAGCTGGTCCATCAGGAACGCGCCCGCCGCCGCGCTTTCGATCCCGCGCGAAGGATGTTCGGACAGCCGCCGCTCGATTTCCTGGCGCCCCGCGTCCATCGCGCGCTTGAGCTCGCCCGTCGCCGCCTTGCGCATCGCCGCGCTATCGCCCGCCGCTATCGCGCGGAGCGTATCGGCGACGATCCGGCGATCGATGATCGCCCGGCGCTGCGGCACTGAATCGAAGCGGTTGGACATGGTGGGCAGATAGGCGCTGGAGGGGAAGGAAGCCAGCGCGGGATAATGCGGCGGGGTTAGAATTTGGTGACCTGTGGCGCGGGGGACGCGGAGGGCACGCGCCGGGCGTCGGGCGGGGGCGGGCGAAGTCGCGTGAGGCGGCCGCGAGGTTCGCGTTGCGGGGCGCGAAGGACCGGGAATGGGGTGCAGCATTGCCATCATCCCGGCCCGCCATAGGGCGAGGCGAGCCGGCGCGGCCCGGCGGTGCTTGCCGCTTCCGCAGGGCGCGCGACGCAGCTTCGGGCGCGGGCGGCGGGCTGGACGCGGTTAGCACGGTGTGACTGCACTGGGGTGGTTCGTGTGGCGGGCGAGTACGGAGCGGCGGGCGGGTCGGCGGAGACGGGATCGCAATAGCCGGGATCGGCGTGTTCAGACGGACGTTCCGAATCCAACGAAGTTGACGAACTTGATGGTTGCCATTCGTCGCCGGCCCGTTCCGGATCTTGGAGCAATTCCGCCATATTATCAAATGGTTGGCGGTATTCGGTAGCAGGGCGCAAAGGTGCGTCGTTTGCGCCGATCTCCGCGCCGCTGGCGTCCGCGTCGGCGGTGGTGTCGAGGTCGATCGGCTGCGGATCGACTGGGTTCTGTTCTAGGGTGTGGATGCTGGCGCCGGGCGCGACCGCGTCCGGCGACGGCGCGTCGGGAGCGAACTGCCATTCGACCTCCCCGCCCTGCTCGCGCGCGAGCAGATAGGCCGCGTTGCGTTCGAGGATCTGGGCTTCGGCGAACGCCTGGAACGGAAGCTCCGCACGCGCACGCACAAACTCGGCCGGCTCGTCGCCGCCCGCGCAGACGCTGTCGACGAACGCCTCGAACTCGTGCGCGACGCGCCGCGGCCCATCGTCGAGCTGGCGTGAGGAATCGGCAAGCGCGTCGAGCCGCGTCAGCACCGCCATGGTAAGGCGATTGTCGAAGCGATGGCGTTCGCCCCACACTTCGCCGTCGCGCATGATCACTTCGACACAGCCGTTGAGCGCGCGCGACATGACCTCGTCCGCCAGCCGCCGGCGCGCAAGCAGTAGCGCAGCGCGCCACGCGGTGTCGAATGCGCGCCCGCGCGCGCTGTTGCGGAAGGCATAGGCGCCCTGCGTGCTCATGCCGGCCGCGCGCGCGGCATCGGCGACGACGCCGCATTCGGCGAGGGTGTCGAGGAAGGTGCGGATGCGGGATGGAGTCCAGCCGTCGGCGCGGGGGGCCGTGCGAGCGGTGGCTTTAGAGGACGGCGAGAGGCGGTCGGAAGAGCGCGCTGAACCGTGCCTGGTATTCGAAAACGCTGGTTGAGCGTCAGATGCGGGATTCATATTATTGTTCCCTATATGTTCTTTATTGGGTCGGGTAAGAGGTGTCTTCCAACATTGCAACCGCGCTGTGCCCATCCGCCCGCTTGACGCGTTGACGGAACGGCAGGCTTTGGGCGATCATCGGTCTGGCGGCTTCTAGCGGACCGAAGCCTGTAGCTAACCTTCAGGCCGGCTCTGCAGTCAGGACACGTTCGCCGATGGCTTCCACTGAAGTGAATGCCTCAAGCCGCAGTTCCTCTTGATCTGCCTGCTGTTCGAGCGCCTGCCGCGCGACCTCAAGGTTCTCGAATTGCTTGTCGCTCACTTGAGGGTCCCCCCGCGCTGGCATCTGGATCAGCATTTCGTGGTCGCGGTGAAACACCGCAGACGTTTCGGTGTCTCTGTCGACCTTCAAGTCCCAGAGCCGCCTTTTGATGAGATCGACCGACTTGCCGAGTTGCCCGACTTTCAGTGTGCCGAAATTTGCCACAAGCTTAGATCCCGAGAAGTCAATCGACACCTCGTGATTTCGCCGACGGCGCTGTCTGCCGCCTAGGTCGGGCCTAAAAAAGCTGGCTAAACCGCCCCGTTCCGCGACGACATAATCCAGCACGAGCTTCGGAAGCCGATCGCCACCGGCGAGGGCCTCGAACATACCTTCGAAGGACTCGTCGCCGTCCTCTTGCACCGATGGCACGTCAGCCCCGCTCGAATCATAAAGGGAAGAGAGCGAGGCC
>Ga0068859_100009090_pt1 | contig 10035 bp, 9 predicted proteins | sample KBSSwiS22_FD_66585 | JGI IMG/M metagenome (GOLD analysis project Ga0068859, IMG submission 66585) | Switchgrass rhizosphere microbial communities from Kellogg Biological Station, Michigan, USA - KBS Switchgrass S2-2 | ecosystem: Host-associated > Plants > Roots > Rhizosphere > Soil ...
CTGCAGCACGTCGCCGCCCAGCTTGATGACGATGTCGGGCGCAGCGGTCACCGCGCGCGCCTCGTCCTCGCGACCCGTGTCGCGACGCCCGCGCTGCCCGCCGACCGGCTCACGGCCAAGGGCCCGAGTCTTCGAGGGACAGGGTCTCCGGCAGGCCCAGCATCAGGTTCATGTTCTGGATGGCCTGCCCCGCGCCGCCCTTGATCAGGTTGTCGGTCGCGCTGACCACCACCAGCGTCCGCCGGCCGCCCGCGCCGCTCTCGGCGTCGCCCAGCGTGAAACCCACCTCGGCGTGGTTCGATCCCGAGACTGCGACCACCTCCGGCAAGCGATCGCGCACGAACCGCACGAACGGCTCGCCCGCGTAGGCGCTGGCGTACAGGGCCGCCAGGGAATCTGGCGTCTCGGACGCGTCGACGTCCACGAAGGTCGTCGCCAGGATCCCGCGCGAAAGCGGCGCCGACACCGGAACGAAGCGCAGCTCGACGTCGGGCGCGCCGGCCGCGGCCAGCGTCTCCAGGATCTCCGGCGTGTGCTGGTGGTCGAGCACCTTGTAGGTCTTGAGGTTGACCGCGCGGATCGGGTGGTGCGTCCCCAGGGCCGGCGCCACGCCGCTGCCCGACGACCCCGTGATACCGACGACGCGCGCCACGCCGCGCAGCTTCCCGGCGCGCGCCAGCGGCAGCAGCCCCAGCTCGACTGTGGTGGCGAAGCACCCCGGCGACGCGACCGCGCGCGCGCCGCGGATCGCGTCGCGGTTCAGCTCCGGCAGACCGTACACGAACGTGCCGAGGAGATCCGGCCGCGGGTGCTTCGCGCCGTAGAAGTGGGCGTAGGCGGCGGCGTCGCGCAGACGGAAATCGCCCGACATGTCCACCACCCGGGCCCCCGTCGCCAGCACGGCCGCGGCCTTCTCGGCGCTGATCTTGTGAGGCAGGCCCATGAGGACCACGTCGCAACCAGCTGCGGCCTCGGCCGGCGACACGTTCTCGAACTTCAGGTCGGTCCGCCCTGTCAGCGACAGATGGACCGCCCCGAGTGGCTCGCCCACGTGATCGATGCTGGCGACCCGCACCAGCTCCACCTCGGGGTGGATCAGCAACCGCCGGATGAGCTCGGCGCCGCCGTAGCCGCTGCCCCCCACGATGGCCGCCCGGAAACGCCTCATCGAATGCCCCTGCGGACGACCGCCCCCACGATGGCTCTCGCGCGTCCCCGAGCGCTCGGCCGGTCAGCCCCCGCAGGCGACCGGGTTACCCTTGTCGTCGAAGCAGTGCCCCATCGATTCCACGTCGTCGCCGGCATCCACCTGCGCATCGAGGTTCTCGCGGATGCGCCCTTCTTCTCTGCAGGTCCGACCTTCCTTGTAACAGTAGGTCTCGGTCGGTCCACAGGCGATGCCGGCGCCCACGAGGGCAAGGAAGAGTCCGCTGGCGGCGAGGGCGAGCTTCATGGGGATCCTCGGGGTGCGGGGGAGCGCAAGGAGGCGAGAAGAAGGGCGAGATCGAAATATCCGCTGCACGCTCTCCGATGTCAATCGCGGCTGAAGCCGCCGCGCGGCGCTCGTGTTACCCTAGAGGCTCCTTTGTCCGGGTTTTCTAGCGGCTCGCGTCTCGGCCCTCGTTTCATCCACCGGCTCCCCACCTGCGTCGGGACGACCCTGGTGGCGGTCGCGGTCTTGGCCGTGCAGTCAGGTGGTGTCCGGGCAGCCGCCCCGGCGCCGCCGAAGGGGCCCCCGCCCGCCCTGCCGAACCTGCCGCCGCCGTCGGGACCAGGCGCGCCGCCCAAGACTGCCTCAGCGGCCGCCCGCGCCACCGTGCCGCGCGGGCCGGCCCCGCGCATCCTGCCGCTCGCCGAAGTGAGGCCTGGCATGGTCGGCGAGGCGCTGACCGTGTTTCAAGGACGAAAGCCCGAACCGTTCAAGGTGCGGGTCGTCTCCATCCTCCGCAACTTCCTGCCCAAGCAAGACGTCATCCTCATCCGGGCCGAGGACCCCCGCCTCGAGCACTCCGGGATCGTCGCGGGCATGAGCGGCAGCCCCGTGTACGTGGACGGCAAGCTGATGGGCGCCATCGCCTACGGCTGGAGCTTCTCGAAGGAGCCGCTCGGGGGCGTCACCCCCATCGAAGCGATGCTCGCGGTCCGCGAGCGGCCCCGTCGCGCGAAGGACGGGAACGCCCGGGACGCGAGCGGGCTGCGCACGCTGACGCTGGCCGAGGGGGGGCGTTCGCCGAGCGACGACGCCCCCACCGCAGGCCCCGCCTCGGCCTGGGAGCGCGAGCCCCTCGCCCAGACCGTCGGACGTCTTTCTTCCGCCACTTCGCCCTCTTCTGCGTCGCGGGCACCGGCGGTGGCCCCCGAGCCGCAAGCGCAGCTACGACCGGTGGCGATCCCACTCGCCGTGGCCGGCTTCGACGCGCGCACCGTCTCGGAGATGGAGCCGCTGCTCGGGCCCTTCGGCCTCGTTCCGATGCGAGCCGGCGGCGGCCGCCGCCCGGGCGGCGCGGCCCAGCCGGGCCACGTCGAGCCGGGATCGGCCATCGGCGTCGAGATGGTCCGCGGCGACATGAGCATCGTCGGCACGGGCACGGTCACGTACGTGGACGGCGACACCGTCCTCGCGTTCGGGCATCCCTTGATGGGGACCGGCGAGATGTACCTGCCCCTCGTCGACGCCGAGGTTCACGCCATCCTCCCCAGCCTGGCCCAGTCGCTGAAGCTGTCGTCGCCCCTGTCCGAGGTGGGCGCGCTGGTGCAGGACCGCAAGGCCTGCATCCTCGGCGATCTGGGCGCGCGGGTGCCGATGGTACCAGTCACCGTGCGCGTGACGGCGCCGGGCGCGCGACCCCGCGAGTTCCACGCCGAGATCGCCCACAACCGCCGCCTGACACCGACGCTGGCGGCGCTGGTGGCGAGCAGCGCGATCGCCGACGCGGAGCCCGATCCCACCGAGATGATGGTGCAGGTCACCTCCAGCGTGAAGCTGCACGGACATCCGGCCATCGCGCTCCACGATCAATTCTTTTCGCCGGAGGGCGTCTCGTCGGCGGTGCTGTCGGCCATCCGCGGCCTGCGCGCCGTGGGCGACCTGCTCGGCAACCCGTTCGAGCCGGTGACGCTCGAGCGGATCGACCTCGACGTCCGGCTCGAGTTCCAGCGCCGGGTCGTCGAGATCGTGGGCGCCGCGCTGCCGGGGGGCGTGGTGCGGGCCGGCCAGGCCGTGCCGCTGGCGGTGTCCCTGCGTCCCTATGCCGGCGCCGAGTACACCCAGACCATCCCCTTCTCGATCCCGTCCAGCGCCGCCGGGCAGACCCTGAAGATCGAGATCGTGGCGGGCGCGGCCGCCAAGCCGGACGCCGCGCCGCCCGAGACCCTGGACGCCTATCTGACGTACCTGACGAAGTACTATCCGTCGTCCTCGATCGTCATCAGCGTCCAGACGCTGGAGGACGGCGCGGCCACGCGCGGGCGCCTGCTGCCCGACCTGCCGAGCGCGGCGCTCGACACCTTGCGGACGTCGGCGCGCACGCGGCGGACGGAGGTCTACCGGGTGGCCGATCGGGTGGTGATCCCCACCGACCGCATCCTGCTCGGCAAGCAGGAGCTGACGGTCACCGTCGACGCCAACGCGGCCGGCGCCGCTCTCTGAGGAGGACGGCGCGGCTCACGCGGGCGGCTTCGTGGCGCGCGCGACCAGGCCAAGACCGGCGGGGATGAACCGGAAAGCGGCGTCCAGCGCCCGGGCCAGAGGGACACAGCGCTCGAACAGGTCGATGAGAGGCGCCGGGATCGCACGCCGGCGCCCGACGCGCCCCACCCCCCACCACCCCACGAGGCCCAGCCGGTTCACGTAAGCGGGCCGCTGCGCCACCGCCAGTCCGCCAGCCCCCAGGATCTCGATCAGGGTACGGCGGCTGTAGCGGCGCCGGTGTTCGAGGCCCTGGTCGAGTGGGCCGAAGGCGAACGGACAGGCCGGAACGTAGACCAGCAGCCGCCCGCCGGGCCGCAACAGCGCCGCCAGAGTGCGGACCACCGCCCCGTCGTCGGCGACGTGCTCGAGCACGTTGACGGCCACGATCGCGTCGAAGCGACGCTCGGCGAGCTCCAGGGGCGGCGGTTGCTCCAGGTCCCATCGAACCAGGGTCAGGCGCTCGGGCGCGCCGCCGGGACCGTGCCCCGTCTCGAGCGAGGCGGCCACCGCCTCGAGGTACCGGCTGTCCACGTCCGCGAGGACCAACCTTCCCGCGTCGCCCATGTCCTCGGCGATGAGCCGGGAGATGGTCCCGAGGCCGCTGCCCACCTCGAGCACGTCTCCACCGATTCCGGCCCGGAGCAAGCCGTAGATCCACCGGTTCAGGCGCCGCGCTTCCGCGAGCCGGACGAGGGTTCGCGCGCCCACGTCGTCCGGGGCGGCGGACCGCTCAGCCGGCGCCGCCGGGAACGCGGGCGCCGAGGGATCGACCGGAGCGCCGCTCACCCTCGGCATGCTACCCGTTTGCACGGCCCCGCGCTGCTGGCGGCCACCGTTCGAATTATCAGAACTGTCACGTCGTTGACGCGCAAGTCCTCCTCCCGCGGCGTTATCCTGAAGGGAATGCGCATCGCGGCCCTCGACGTCGGCTCGAACTCGTTCCACCTGATCGTGGTGCAGGTGACGGCCAGCGGACACTTCGAGGTCCTCGACCGCGCCAAGGAGATGATCCGCCTCGGCGAGAGCTCGCTGCGCACCGGCATCATCCCCCCGGAGGTCTTCCGCCGCGGCATCGAGGCGCTGGGCTCGCTGCGCCGGCTGGCCGATCGGCACCAGCCCGACGCCCTGGTGGCCATCGCGACCAGCGCGGTCCGCGAGGCCCAGAATGGCGGGGAGTTCGTGCGCGCGGCCCGCGACGAGGTCGGCGTCGACATCCAGGTGGTGCGCGGGCAGGAAGAGGCACGCCTCATCTATCTCGGCGCGCGCGGCGCCCTCGACCTCGACGGGCGGCGAACCATGCTGCTCGATCTGGGGGGCGGGTCTCTCGAGATCATCCTCGCCGACGCGCGCGAGTGCTACTTCACCGACTCGTTGAAGCTGGGCGTGATCCGGATGGCCGAGGAGTGGAGCCCCTCGGACCCGCCCACCGTGCGCGAGCTCGGCAGCCTGCGCGACCGCGTGCGACGCGCCCTCGCGCCCGTGGTCGAGCGCGTGGTGGCCATGGGCTTCGACTTCGTCTCGATGAGCTCGGGGACGGCATCGGCGCTGGCGTCGTTGATCGAGCAGGCCGACGAGGGCGGCGGCGCCGACCCCGGCCGGCTGAGCCTGGCGGCGCTGGCCGAGATCGAACGCAAGCTGGCCACCATGACGCACGAGGAGCGCAGCCGCCTGCCGGGCCTCGACCCGCGTCGCCTCGACACCATCCTGGCCGGCGCCATCGTGCTGCGGACGGCGCTGGAGCTGAGCGGCGCCGAGGACGCCGTGGTCAGCGAGGGCGCCCTGCGCGAGGGCATCGTCGCCGACTACATCGCCAAGCACCGCCCGGGCATCCTGCTGGTCGAGGAGTTCCCCGATCTGCGCCTGCGCAGCGTGATGGAGCTGGCGCGCCGCTGCAACTTCGACGAGGCGCACGCCCAGCACGTCGCCCGCCTGGCCCTGTCGCTGTTCGATCAGACCCGCAGCGTCCACGAGCTCGAGGAGCGCGACGAGGAGCTGCTCGAGTTCACGGCGCTGCTTCACGACATCGGCTTTCACATCTCGCCGTCGGGCCACCACCGCCACGCCCAATATCTGATCGAGACGAGCGACATGGTGGGCTTCTCGAGGGAGGAGCTGGAGCTGATGGCGCTCACCGCGCGCTACCACCGGAAGGCCGAGCCGCCTCCCAAGAGCGCGAAGCGCTCGGTGCGCCGCCGGCACAAGCGGTTCATGAAGCTGCCGCGCCGGAGCCGCAAGCGCGTGCGGACGCTGGCCGCCCTGCTGCGGGTGGCGGATGCGCTCGATCGCACGCACGGCCGCCTGGTGCGCGCGGTTCGCTGCCAGGTGCGCCGCAAGACCATCGAGCTGCGCATCGAGGTCGAGGGGGATCCCGAGCTCGAGCTGTGGGCGACCCGCCGCAAGGGCGACCTGCTCGAGTCGCTGTTCGGGTTGCAGCTGCGGCTGGCGGTGGATCCGGTCGCGCGCGTGCGCGCCTCGACCGTCGCCGAGCGCACCGCCGTGGGGGGAAGCGCCAGGAAGCGCGTGGTCGCTCCCCCGCCACGCAAGGTCCCCCCGCTGCGCGCGACGGCCAGCGCGGCCCGCGCCGCGAAGAAGACCTCGTCGGGAAGGTCGCTGAGCCTCGTCGGTTAGCCGCACCGCTCGTCGGGAATTCGGGCGGCCGGACCGGAGGGCACAACGCGCTGGCCGCCAGCATGAGCACGGACTCGAACACGAGCACGGACACGGGCTCGCTCGCCGCTCTGGTCTCCTAAGGCCGTCGCCGCGGTGGAAAGAGCGCTGCAGCGATCTCCTCCTCGGAGCGGCCAGATCCCGCGGCGATCGTGCGCAGCACAGCCAAGGAGGCGCGGCCGTCCGGCGAGCGCGGCCCGCCGCCGCCAGCGCGCTTCTCGGCCAGGACCCGCCCCAGCTCCCGGTGGTAAGCGACGATCCACGCGATCCACTCCTCGTCCTCGTCCCCCTCGGACGCCCGCGACAGCACCTCGACCCGCCGCTCCAGCTCGGCGGCGCCCAGGCGATCGAGCTCGCGCAGGGCGCCCGGAAACTCGGTGGCGAGCGCGCGCATCGGCTCGCGCTCGGCGGCGTCCTCCTCGGGCGGAGCATCCGCGCGCCGGTCCGGCGCGTGGGCGCGGTCCTTGGCCCGGCGCCAGCGCGCGAGCACCCGATACTTGCGCAGCAGCGCCGCCCGTTCGCCGGCGCTGACGGAACGCCCGCCGGCCGCCTTCACGGCTTCACTTGTCGCAGAGCCTGCGCGACGTCCTCGGCCAGCCGCTTGCGCCGCGCCGACAGCCGGCGCACCGTCTCGGCGCTGGCGCGCCACCCGAGGTGACGGATGGCCTCCGCCGTCGCGCGCAGGTTCTCGCTGAACCGCAACGCCGCGTATCCGGCCACGGGCGCGGCCACCAGCGAGACCAGGGCCCAGCCGGCGCCCGCCAGCACTCCTATCACCACCGCCTCGATCAACCAGGCGGCGGCCAGGAACGCCGCGCCCGCGATCATCTTCATGGTGCCGAGGACGTCCTCGTCCTTGGTGGCCCTGCGGGCCGCCCAGCCGGCCAGGCGGTAGGGAAGCCAGCTCGTCACCACGCCCCAGGGCATGGCCGGCGCCAGCACCAGCGTGCGTCCCAGCGTGATCGCGATGCGCCCGAAGGAGAGCAGCGGCGCCTCGAGCGCCCACGGATCGCGGATCCCCATCTTGCCGAGCAACCGGGCGTAGTCACGGGCTTGCTGGGCGATGCGCTCGACCCGGTCCGGATCGGAGGCCCGCAGCTTCGCGTAGGCCACCAGCAGCTCGCGCGTGCGGCCGTGCAGGCGGTCGGGCGCCTCGTCGGCCGGCCCGGCCCCGGTCCAGCTCGCCACGCGCGCGATCCCTTCCAGCAGCTCGCGCGTCTCGGCCTGCAACACGAGCACGTCGAGGCGCGCCCGGATCGCCTCGGTCAGCGCCGCGATGCCCTGGTTCACGTCGCTCAGGTACTGGGGCACGTAGGGCCGCAGGTCGATGGGCTCGCCCACGACCAGATGAACCCCCGAGCGAAACAGCGCCGGGTTCTCGTAGTGGCTGCCCACGGGGACCAGCCGGGGCATCCGCCCGCCCAGCGTCGCCGCGCTGACCTCGGCGGCCGCGCTGAGCGCGATCCGCGCGGCGCCGGTCTTGAGCGGCTTGAGCTGCGGCTCGGCGTGCGACGTGCCCTCCGGATAAAGCGCGACGTCGACCCCCGCCGCCAGCTCGGCCCGGCAGCGGGCGAACGTCTCCTCGTTGCGCGACACCGTCTCGCTCCGCTGCTCGCCCGCCCCGACGTCTCGCTGGCGGTAGACGGGCAGGCACTGGAAGGCGTCCATGGCCAGCCGTCCGAACGGGTTTCCCCACAGCGTGCTCTTCGCCAGAAAACGGACGCGCCGGCCGATCACCACGCGCAGCACCAGGGGGTCGAGCAGCCCGTTCGGATGGTTCGCCACGTAGACCGCCCCTCCATCGGCCGGGACGTTCGCCAGCCCCTGCACCGAGCGGCGCGGGTAGTAAAAGCGCACGGCTACCTCCGCCAACCATCGGAGCAGTCGCGCTGCCAGGCTGCGCATCGGACCTGATGATAGCCGACGGCTTTGGCGTCCGGACCGGTGCCGTCATTGAATCGTTGCTTGACTTTGTATATGAACGCCGCCCATGCGCCTCCTCCCTCACGACAAGACGTTCTTCCAATTCTTCGAGCAGCAAGGCTCGAAGACCGTGGAGGGCTGCCAGGCGCTGCTGGCCCTCATCGACAACCCCTCCGACCTGGAGGCGCAGGCCGAGCGGGTGACCCAGATCGAGCACGAGTGCGACGAGATCACCCACGCCGTCGTCGAGTCCCTGCACAAGACCTTCATCACGCCGCTCGACCGGAACGACATCTACCGGCTGATCACGCGAATGGACGACATCATGGACCTGGTCGAGGCCGCGGCCGACCGGTTCTCCCTGTACGAGATTCGCCACACCACCGCCGACGTGGGCGAGCTGGCCCGCACCCTGGTCTCCAGCGCCGAGCACGTGCGCGACGCCGTCGCCAGCCTGCGCGACATGAAAAAGCCCGACGCCATCCTGCAACACTGCATCGAGATCAACCGCCTCGAGAACGTGGCCGACAAGATCCTGCGCAGCGCGCTGGCGCGCTTGTTCCGCGAGGAGAAAGATCCCATCACGGTCATCAAGTGGAAGGAGATCTACGAGATCCTCGAGTCCGCCACCGATCGCTGCGAGGACGTCGCCAACGTGATCGAAGGTGTCGTCCTGGAGAACAGCTAGGTGACGATCGTCGTCGTCATCGTCCTGATCGCGCTGGCGTTCGACTTCATCAACGGGTTCCATGACGCGGCCAACTCGGTCGCCACGGTGGTGTCCACCCGGGTGCTCACGCCGCGCGCCGCCGTCCTGTGGGCGGCCTTCTTCAACTTCATCGCGTTCGTGGTGTTCGACCTCCACGTCGCCAAGACCATCGGCAAGGGCATCATCTCGCCGGCGGTGGTGGACGACGCCGTGATCCTGGCGGCCCTCGGAGGCGCCATCATCTGGAACCTCATCACGTGGTGGTACGGCTTGCCCTCCAGCTCGTCGCACGCGCTGATGGGCGGCCTGATCGGCGCCGGCGTGGCCAAAGGCGGCTTCCACGTGGTCGGGACGCCGGCGGTGACCAAGACCGCCATCTTCATCGTCGTGTCGCCGGTCGTCGGCATGCTGGTGGCGTCGACCCTGATGGTCGGCATCTCGTGGCTGTTCCGGCGACGAACGCCGGGGAAGATCGACCGCTGGTTCCGGCGGCTGCAGCTGGTGTCGGCCGCGCTTTTCAGCCTGGGCCACGGTGGCAACGACGCGCAGAAGACCATGGGCATCATCTACGTCCTGCTCATCACCAAGGGCTACCTGGCGAGCGACGCCCACGTCCCGATGTGGGTGGTGCTGGTGTGCCAGCTGGCCATGGGCCTGGGCACCCTGTCGGGGGGCTGGCGCATCGTGAAGACGATGGGCATGAAGCTGACCAAGCTGAAGCCGGTCGGCGGCTTCTGCGCCGAGACCGGCGCCGCCATGATGCTGTTTCTGGCGGGCCACCTGGGCATCCCGGTGTCGACCACCCACACCATCACCGGCGGCATCGTCGGCGTGGGCTGGGTAAACAAGCCGGCCGGCGTACGCTGGGGCGTGGCCCTGCGCATCATCTGGGCGTGGGTCTTCACGATCCAGTCCGCGGCCATCATCGCGGCGATCTGCTACGGCCTGCTTCGCCTGTCCGGCTTCTGAAAAAGATTGCCGACGGGCGGGGACTCACCGCCCGACGACGGCGTGCTCCTCGAGCACTTCGCGCACCAGCCGGAGC
>Ga0068859_100009091_pt1 | contig 10033 bp, 9 predicted proteins | sample KBSSwiS22_FD_66585 | JGI IMG/M metagenome (GOLD analysis project Ga0068859, IMG submission 66585) | Switchgrass rhizosphere microbial communities from Kellogg Biological Station, Michigan, USA - KBS Switchgrass S2-2 | ecosystem: Host-associated > Plants > Roots > Rhizosphere > Soil ...
AAGAAGAACAGTAACAGGGGGAAGACCATGCGCGTAATGATGACCGGCGTCGCCTTGTCGGTGCTCTCGATTGCGGCCAGCGCCCAACAGCCTGCGTCTCCACAGGCCTCCGCCGCGGCGTCGCGGACCATGGTGAGCGCGGCCGAGGTCAACGCGATGATCGCGAAAGCCAAAGCCGACCGAAAAGACAACCAACCGATCGTCGCGCAATCGCTGATCCAGCTCGCGCCGTACAACGTGAGTCTCGAGTACCGTGCGTCCGTGGGTAACGCGGCGGTGCACGAGACCGAGGCCGAGCTGTTCTACGTCGTCGACGGATCAGCGACGCTCGTGACTGGCGGCAAGCTGACGGGCGAGAGCCGGACCAATGCCGAGAACCTCACGGGCAACGGCATCGAAGGCGGCACGTCGCGGCACGTCGCGAAGGGCGACTTCGTGATGGTTCCGGAGCGCACGCCGCACTGGTTCAGCGCAATCGACGGCACCGTCGTGTTGATGTCGCTGCATCTGCCTCACAAGACGCAGTAGCTGCGACCTGCCGAGCAGCTTGCTGTAGTAGGCGGCAGTTCCGCTCAGCGCGCCTCGTAAGCCTTGCGCACCCAAGACGGCGCCTCCGGCTCGCCTTTCGAAGCCATGCCCTTCGTCTTCGACCAGCGGTGAATCCACGAGAAGCCGCCGGTTCCCGCGTACGCATCCGCGAGTCGGTAGGCGTCGTCCTCGAGCGCGACGTCGAGCGAGACAAAGTCGTAGCCGCGGCGGCGAAACATCGCGAGCAGCTCGGGCATCACGTCCGCGTTGAGCTCGCTCACGTGAATCAACAAGATCTGCGGAAACTCGTGGCCGACGACCTCGACGCCGCGCGCTTCGAAGAACGCGACGACCGATTCCATGTAGGGCACGTACGCCTCGCGCACGCGCTCGCGAAACTCGGGGCGCGTATAGAGCGCCGCGAACTCGTAATCGTCGTCGTCGATCGTGACGGGCGCGACCGTGTATCCACGTCCGTCGAGGAACCGCTGCAGCTCTGCTTTGATCTCGGGCGTCGGTCCCGTGAACAGGAACGGATGGCGGAAGTATTTGAGCGGGCGCCCGCGCGCGGCCAGCGCCGCCCTCACGAGCGGCTCGCCGCGCGTGATGTCGGCGGTGAAATCGGCGAGCGGAACATGGTTGATGTTCAAATGCGAGTACGAGTGATTGCCGAGATCCGCGCCCGCGTCGAGCCAGACATCGAGCACCTCGCGAAGGCCGTCGGGGCCGAAGTCCACCGGCCGCCCTTCGTTCACGAAACCGATCACGGGGATGCGCTGCTCTCGGAACGGCGTGAGGAGGCGCTGCGTGAGCTCGCGCACCGTCGCGAGGTCGCGCGGCCCGCCGTCGCCGCCCCGCGGCAGATCGTCGATCGTGATCGCGACGGCATGCTGCGCGGCCGCCGCGCCCGCGTGCAGCGCGACGCAGCAGAGAACGCAGCGAACGAGCCGCCGCATGATCTGCGGCCCGCTCATCGTTCGATCGATTCGCCGGCGCACGCCCAGTCGGCGCTCACGACCACGAAGAACTCGCCCTCGAGGCCCCGCGCGTCGAAGATGCTCTTGACCTTCGCACCGATCATCGTGCGGACGTCGTCGACATTGCGTCCCTCGAACATGCCCATCACCGCCGTCGCCGGCAGCTTGAAGTCCGGTCCGTTCTCGGACTTGACGATGCGGCGCAGGCCGAGCGTCGCGAGGTCCATGTAGGCCGACAGGCGATCCTCGCGGTGCGCGGCCCTGAGATCGAGAACACAGAAAACGAGGTAGCTCATTGACCCATCCCGACGGTGTCGATGCGCTCGAGCCTCCCCCATGGGGCCGGCGGCTCGAGCGACTTTGCGCGATTCTAGCCGCCCTTTGGGCGTCCGGTTGCGCCTGGTGCGCGTGCTCTCGCGGACCTGGTCTGAGCGGAGCATCGGACGCCGCCACCGGAGCGCAGGCTCGGACGGTATACTTCCGAGCCGGTCGTGACACGCACGGTCGGCACGGGGAGAGAAGACATGGCTAGGTTTGCACTGCTCGCCGTCGGCGCGGTCGCGCTGGCCGGCACCGCATGGGCGCATCACGGCTTCGGCCGGATCGACGGGTCGCAGAACGTTACGCTCGAGGGCACGCTCACGGGCGTCGACTTCGTGAACCCGCACGCGTATCTCTACTTCGACGCGGTCGGCGCCGACGGCAAGCCGCTCAAGATGCGCTGCGAGATGCGCGCCGCGACCGTGCTGCGCCGCTCGGGCTGGAGCGAGGAAATGTTCGTGCCCGGCAAGCACGTCACGATCAACGGCCATCCGCACCGCGACGACCCGAGCACGTGCTACATCGAGGACTTGAAGATCGGCGACGCGCCGGCGATCGTGCGCTATCAGCAGCTCACGACGTCGACCTCGCCCGCGGCCAATCGGCCGGCGCGGCTGCCGAGCGGCGAGCCGAACCTCGCGGGCGACTGGGCGCAGGAGCAGTACGTGATCGCGCAGGGCGGCGAAGTCGGCCGCCGCGGCCTCGTCCCGAAAAGCCAAGTCGCGGCCGTCGAGGCCGGCACGGTGAACGTCGCGGACCTGCCGAACAACGGCTGGGGCCAGCGGCCCGTGACGCTCACGGCGGCAGGTCAGGCGGCATCGGACGTGCTGAAGGGTGTCGCGCCGCAGGATAACTTGCGCGCGCGCTGCGAGATCACGAGCATCCTGTTCGACTGGGTGTTCGATGGGCCGATCAATCGCATCACGCAGACCAAGGACGCGATCACGATCGAATACAGCAGAGGGCTCACGCGCACGGTGCACATGAACGCGAAGCATCCGGCTGCCATCACGCCGAGCCGCGCGGGGCACTCGATCGGCAGTTGGGACGGCGACACGCTGGTCGTCGACACCGTCGGCTTCGCGCCGGGCAGCCTTGCTGGCACGGTGCCGAACAGCGACAAGCTGCATGTAGTCGAGCGTTTCACGCTCGATCCCAAGACGTCCGCGCTCAAGCGCGACTACGTCGCGGACGACTCGGTGTATTTCGCGGATCAGTACAAGGGCTCCGACGTCGTGATGCCGGCCGACGCGCCGTATGCCGCGGATCGCTGCCAGGACCTGACCTACAAGGACTACTCGAAGGATCCCCAGAAGAAATGAGGCGGTCCCGAGGCCTGTATACTTTTGCATCGAGACGGATGATGGAGGGGCGCACGTGAGCTCAAGAAAACATCTTTGGCGAATCGCGGCGCCGGCGGCTGCTGTCGCGCTCGTCGGTCCCGCGCTCGCTCATCACGGCTTCGGGCTATACCAGATGGAGACGCCGAAGGAGTACTCGGGCACGCTCACGAGCATGGAGCTCGTGAATCCCCACTCGTACATGCACTTCGACGTCGCCGGTCCCGACGGCAAGCCGTTCGCGATGCGCTGCGAGATGCGCGCCGCGACGCTGATCAAGCGCTCGGGTTGGACGACGGACATGTTCGTGCCGGGCACGCACGTCGTGATCGAGGGGCATCCGCACCGCGACGACCCGCATTCGTGCTACCTCGAGTCGTTCACGCTCGGCGGCAAGACCGTCGACCGCAACGACCAGTTCACGAGCTCGAACGCGCCGAAGCCGCCGCCGCGTGCGGCGACGTTGCCGTCCGGCGAGCCGAACATCACGGGCGATTGGGCCATCGAGCAAGGCGTGCTCACCGTGCCGCCGAGCGGCGGCCGCGGCGACATCGTGCCGAAGAGCGTGCGCGACGCATACGCGAAGGGCGAGATCACGATCGAGCAGATCCGCGCGCGCAATCCGCCGGCGGCGAGGCCGCAATACACCGCGGAAGGCGAGGCGGCTTCGAAGGCGTTCCGGATGTGGTCTCCGGAGGACAATCCGCGCCTCCAGTGCAAGCCGACGAGCATCATCCTCGACTGGACGTTCGACTGGCCGATCAACCGGATCACGCAGGCGACGCGCGACGGCGAGAAGGTGATCGACATCGACTACGGCCTCTACAGCTTCATGCGCCGGATCCACATGACGGACAAGCACCCGGCGTCGATCACGCCGAGCAACACCGGTCACTCGATCGGCCATTGGGAAGGGACCACGCTCGTCGTCGACACCGTCGGCTTCACGCCGGGCGTGTTGCAGCCGCCGACGCGCAGCAGCGACAAGATGCACATCGTCGAGCGCTTCACGCTCGCGAGCGACAACAACTCGATCAAGCGCGAGTACACCGTCGAAGATCCGGTCTATCTCGCGGCGCCGCTGAAGGGCTCCGACACGGTGTTCGTCTCCGACGTGCCCTTCGAGAAGCAGCAGTGCAAGGAGCTCACGCCCGAGTTCTCGCCGCGCTGAACGGGCACCACGAGCTCGGCGCGTGTGCCGACGTTACGCGCGACCGACGTCATCGCGACTGGCGTCACGCGCGACGCTCGCGCCCGGACACCCGATGGGTGTCCGCCGGCGGACGCTAAGAAACCATCCCTGGGGCTCGGCGGCGCACATCCCTGTGCGCCGACGCCGCCGTCGAACACCCATCGGGCATCCGGACGCGAGCGTCGGGGACGGTCGGCGCGTGAGTCGGCGCACGGTGCGATCGTCGATCGCTAGCGGAAGCCGCGGAGCCGGCTGTTGTCGGCGCGTCAGTGGGCGGCGGTGGACCAGCCCGTGCCGGCGCCGTTCGGGAGGTTCAGGATCACAGCGCGGATTTCGCGGAGCTTGCCGCCAGTGAGTTTGAAGATTTCGGCGAGCAGCAGGGTCGAGGTGTCGGCGCCGTCGCGGCGGAACGTCGCGATCGCGAGCACGCTGCCGTGCTCGACGTCGACGACCGGATAACGCCGATCCATCACGTTCGTGCCCTTGTACTGCGCGCGCTCGAGCTGCAGGTCGGGGCTCCACGTGTGGCGCTCCAGAAGCGGGTTCGAGGTCACGTTCGTCGTCTGCAAGCCGTTCTCGAACCGCTTCATGCCGGGTGCGAACGGCGCCTGCACGAACTGCGGCGTGCCCTCGGTCTGGATCGCGTTGAAGTACGCGGTGGCGGCCGCGACGAGCTGCTCGCGCGTCGGACGCTCGGCGCTCGCTACGGGCTGCGCGAACACGTCCGACATGTGCTCGAGGTTGTCGGGCGCGAACCAGCGCTGATCGCCGACGCGCGCGACGAGCGTCTCGATCTCGGTGATCTTTCGATTCACGATCTTGAGCCGCACGGCCATTTGCGCGATGCCCTCGTATTCCTTGAGCGCGGTGAGTGCAGCTGCCTCACCGGTCTCCGGGTCGAGCAGGTAGTCGCGATAGCGCAGCGGCGCGCCCGCCGTGTGCCAGAAGCCGTCGCCGACGTCGAGCACCCGGCCGTTCTCGGTGTACTTCACGCCCTCGGCGACTGGCAGGTCCTTCGAGTCGCGTCGCGCCAGCGCCTGAATATAGCCGTCGACGAAGCCCTTGAGGCACCCGCTGTCGCAGGCCGGCGCCTGCGCGTTCGCGGAGAGCGACAGCCCGCTCACGACGATGCAAAGAAGAAGCGTTCCGGTCGTGGTGCGAGCCTGCATGGGGGCGCTCCTGCGGCGTGGCGGGATCTGGTGCGGCCGAATGGTGTGGCAACCGGACGCGGTCGCGCAAGCGCGTCACAGCGTTCGCTTGAACAGCACCGTCGCGGCCGCCATCGTGATCACCGTGAACCCGGCGAGAAACAAGATGTCGATGTCGATCGCGGCGAATCCCGTGTTCTTCAAGACGAGGGTCTTGAAGCCGTGCACCGCATACGTGAACGGATCGAACTGAGACAACACGCGCATCCAGCCGGGGAACGAGCTGGTCGGGTAGACGGCGCCACTCGGGAAGTACAGCAAGGTGTTCAGCAGGCCGAAGATCATCCGCGGCACGACCGGATCGTCGATGCGCACCATGATCAAGAACATCATGCTGATCAGCGCGAGCGCCGTGAGCACGACGACCGCGAACATGTGCGCGAGGCGCAGGAGGTTGAACGGGTCGGGAATGCCCGCGATCAGCGAGCCCAAGATCACGAGAACGCTGCCGGACAGGAACGCTTTGATCGTGCCGGCGAGGTTGAAGCCCATAATGAGCTCGAACTTCGTGACGGGCGTGACGAGGTAGCCTTCGTGTATGCCGCGCGCCTTGTCGTCGATGTACTGGATCCCGCCGCCCATCATCGCGGCCATGAAGATCGCGAGCACGATCGTGCCGGGCAATAGGTATTGGATGTAGGGCACGTACGGGTAGACCTCGACGACCGACAAGCTCGCGCTCGCGGTCGTTCGCGGCGGCAGTCCGTTGCCGTTGTACGCGCCGAGCAGCGACGCCATGCTGCCCGCGAGCGCGGAAGAGCTGAATTGATCCGTGTTGTCCTCTATCAGCGCGACCGTCGGGCTCTTGCCCGCGAGCAAGTCGCGCGAAAAGTTCGGCGGGATCGTCACCACGCCGTTGATGCGGCCGTCGCGCAGATCGGCCAACGCGCGGCCCTCGTCGGCGTATGGCACCGTCTCGTAGGTGCGGGCATTGGCCGCGACGGCATTTAGCATCGCGCTGAGCTTGGTAGCCGGCACGTGCCCGTCCTGATCGACAACGCCGATCTCGAGGTGCTTGATCTGTCCCCCGAACGCGTAGCCGAGTATGACGAGCTGCATCAACGGCATCATCAGCGACATGACGACCAGCGTCGGGTTCGCTTTGAACCGTCGCAGATCGCGCTCGATGATGGCGAGTAGACGATGCACGTGCGACCCCTCAGCGCCTGATGATGAACCGGCTCTCGGCCGGGTTCGGTTTGTGGGCCGCGTCGCGGAGGTCGTGCCCCGTGTAGTGGACGAACACGTGGTCGAGCGTCGTGCTCTGCACGGATAGCGACGCGACACTGATCCCCGCCGCATGGACCGCGTCCATCAGCGCAAGGACGGTTCTTGGGCCGTTGTTCGACGACAGCCGGTAGACGCCGTCGTCGGACTTGACGGTCGCGACGTCGGGCAGCGACTCGAGTGTGCGTTGCCAGTCGGCCGGGACCGACGAGAAGCTCACCTCGATCGTGTTCGTGCCCGGGATCGACGTCTTGAGCTTGAGAGGGGAGTCGAGCGCCACGAGCTTGCCGTGGTCGACGATCGCGATCCGGTCGCAGAGCTTGTCGGCCTCGTCCATGTAGTGGGTCGAGAGCATCACCGTGAGGTCGCGCTCGCGCCTGAGGCGATCGAGCATCTCCCAGGCCGCGACGCGCGACACGGGGTCGAGCCCGGTCGTCGGCTCGTCGAGGATGAAGATCCGCGGCTCGTGCACGAGCCCGCGCGCGATCTCCAGCCGCCGGCGCATGCCGCCCGAGAACGTCTTCACGGGCTTGTCGGCCCAGTCGAGCAGGTTCACGGCGCCGAGGAGGTCGTGGATCGCGGTCTTGCGCTTCTGCGGCGATAGGCCGTAGAGCTTCGCGAAGATCGTCATGTTTTCCCAAGCCGTGAGGTCCAGGTCCGAGGTCATCGCCTGCGGGATCACGCCGATCGATTGGCGCACGCCGTTCGGGTTTTGCACGACGTCGAAGCCGTTCACGCGCGCATGGCCGGAGCTCGGGGTCACGAGCGTCGTGAGCATCCGGATCAACGTCGACTTGCCGGCGCCGTTCGGCCCGAGCAGGCCGAACACCTCGCCGTGCTTCACGTTGAAGTTCATCTTGTCGACGGCGCAGAACGAGCCGAAGTACTTGCTCAGGTCCTCGATCTCGACGTCGAGCGCGCGGTCCATCTCAGCTCAGCCGGACCGTGACGTACGCTGTCATGCCGACCGCCAGGCTGCGGTCGCTGTTGTCGCAGCGCACGCGAACCTCGAACGTCTTGATGTCGCGCTTCGTGCGGCTCACGTCACGCTGCGTCGCGTAGTCCGCGTCGACGCCGCGGAAGAAGACTTCGCAGTCGCGGACGCGGCCCGACGGCGTGCGGACTTGCACCTTGTCTCCGAGGCGGATCTTCTCGATGTATGTTTCCTCGACGTCCGCGCGAACCCAGAGGTCGTCGGGGTCGATCAGCGTGACGATGGTCGCGCCGGGGTTCACCACCTCGCCCGCGAGCGCAGCACGCACGTCGACAACGCCGTCGATCGGGGCGGTGACCTCCGTGTAGCCGAGCCGTACCTTGGCGCGCGCGGTCTGCGCGCCGGCAGCAGCGAGCTGGCGCCGCGAGGTCTCGAGCGACGCGCGGCGCACGGCGATCTGCTCCGCGTTGGCTTTTGCCAGCGCGAGCGCGGCCTGCGCGGCGTCGACTTGCTTGTGGCCGGACTCGGCCGCCGCTCGTGCGGCTTCGTACGCCGTGCGCGACTGGTCGAGCGCTTGCTGCGAGTTGAGCTGCCGCTCGCGCATGCCTTTCTGACGATCGAGCTCGAGCCGCGCCTGCTCGAGATTCGCGTCGCCCGCGGCCGCCTGCGCCTTGCTCACCGCGAGGTTCGCGTCGGCCTGGCGGATCTGCTCGTGCGTCTGCATCTCGAGCAGCTCGAGGTTCGCGACGGACTCATCGACTGCGGCCGCCGACGCGTTCTCCGTGTTCTTGTAGTACGAGAAGTCGGCCTGGGCATCCTCGGGCTCGATACGCGCGAGCATGTCGCCTTTCTTCACCGTGTCGCCGGGGCCGACCATGAGGTCGCGGAGATGGCCCTGGGTCATTGCGCCGACCCGGACTTCGTCGGTCGTGACCACGCCCGTCAACTCGAGCGAGGAGGGCTCGCGAGTCAGGAAATGGAAGATCGTGCCGGCGACGAGCAGAACGACCACCGCGACCACGAGGAACACGCGACGGCGCTTCGGCTTCTTCGGCGGCTCGGACTGGGTGACCGGGCCCGCGTGGGCCGCATCGGAAGGGCTCGTCGCCACGCGTGCTCCTAAGCCTGGCCGACCGGGTTGCGATCGGTGAGCGATTGGGCCGTGCCGTGGTTCATAGCGTGCATAGTTTGCTTAAGCGTGCTCGCGGGGGTCCGGGCACGCACGCTATCATCGCGGACGGTCGTTCAATAGGGGGTCCCCAAGATGAGCAACGTCGCGAGAGTCGCGCTCGGCACGCTTGCCGCGCTGGCAGTGGCGTTCGGCGCCGAGGCGGCCGTCACGCTGAACTCGGCGCGCGTCGGCGGTCCGGACGTCGAGGCGCTCGGTAAGTTCTACGCCGCCGCGTTCGGGCTCAAAGAGGTCAACCGGATCCCGGTCCAGGGCGGTCCCGAGCTCTTCTTCAACTTCGGCGACAGCGTCGACGCCGCGAAGGCGAACACTGCCGCACAGGTCGTGATCATGCATGCTGACGCGGTCGCGAACGATTCCGTTCCGCACCTCATCTTCAACGTCACAGACGCCGCCGCGACGGCCGAGGCCGTGAAGAAGGCCGGGGGCAAGATGGCGAGCGAACCGAGGGCGTTCGGCAACACCGGCATCGTGATCGCCATCGCCGTGGACCCCGCGGGCAACCGGATCGAGCTGATCCAACGACCGCGCTGAGACGCGCGAGCCTCAGGCACCACGCGGTCACGATGAAGCGCACAGTCGTTCTGTCGGTCGGCTTGGTTCTACTCGCGCCGTTCGCCGCTGCGCGAGCAGCCGAACGTCCGAGCGCCGCGGGCGCCGCCGACAACTGGAGCGACGCCCCGGTCGCGAACTGGCCGACGAACGGCGGCAACTACTCGAACCAACGCTACTCGCCCCTCGCGCGGATCGACCGCGGCAACGTCGCGAAGCTCAAAGGCGTCTGGCAGACGCAGCTCCGCGGCTCGGGCACGGGTCCGCAGTACTCCGGCGAGGCGCAGCCGATCGTGTATGACGGCGTTGCCTACGTGATCACCGGCGCCGACGACGTGTTCGCGGTGTCGATCGACAGCGGCAAAATCCTCTGGCAGTACACGGCGAACCTCGACCCGGAGCTCACGTCGGTCTGCTGCGGCTGGACGAGCCGCGGTGTCGCGGTGAGCCGCGACAAGGTCTTCGTCGGCCGGCTCGACGCGCGGCTCGTCGCGCTCGATCGCGCGACCGGCAAGCCGGTCTGGGACATCGCGGCCGAGCGCTGGCAGGAGAACTTCTCGATCAC
>Ga0068859_100009094_pt1 | contig 10030 bp, 8 predicted proteins | sample KBSSwiS22_FD_66585 | JGI IMG/M metagenome (GOLD analysis project Ga0068859, IMG submission 66585) | Switchgrass rhizosphere microbial communities from Kellogg Biological Station, Michigan, USA - KBS Switchgrass S2-2 | ecosystem: Host-associated > Plants > Roots > Rhizosphere > Soil ...
CCCTGCGGGTCGGGGGTGTCGCGCGTGATGCCGGAGAGCCGCAGCCCCTCGCTGTTGAGCGTGGCGGCGTGGCCGGACACGTGCTCCAGGTACACGGGGCGGCCCGCGGAGACCGGGTCGAGGTCGGCCTTGCGGATGTAGCGGCGCTCGGGCCACTTCGATTCGCCCCAGCCGTCTCCCACGATCCAGGCCCCGGGCGGCGTGTCGGCGGCGCGCCGCCGCACGGCCTCCACCGCCTCGGCCAGCGACCGGACGGCGGGGATCCCCACGTCCAGGTCGCCGGCCACGCGGCTGGCCATGGCCGCGAACAGGTGGGTATGCGTGTCGATGAGGCCGGGGATGACGGCCCGCCCGCCCAGGTCCAGGACCCGCGCGTCAGGTGCGGCCTGCGCACGCAGCGCGCTCGCGCTTCCCACGGCCACGATGCGCTCGCCGCGCACGAGCAGGGCCTCCGCCTCGGGGTGCGCGGGGTCGAAGGTGTGCACGCGGCCGTTCACCAGCAAGAGGTCCGCCGCGGCCAGCAGCGTGAGGATCACGGCGACGCCCTACCTCACCCGGCTAGACCCGCAGCTGCGCCGCGCGGGGCCGGTAGCGGCCCAGGTTCCCGAGGACGCTGATGGTCAGGTCGCCGGTGAACAGGTCGTCCGCGATCCGCTGGACGTCGTCGGCCTGCACCTTCTCGATGCCGGCGATGATCTCGTCCAGCGTGAAGCGGCGGCCGAAGTAGATCTCCTGGCGGGCCAGGTGGCTCATGCGGCTGCCCGTGTTCTCGAGCGACAGCATGAGGCTGCCCTTGAGGTGGTCCTTGGCCCGGCGCAGCTCGTCCTCCGGCAGCCGGTCCCCCTTCATCTTGCGCAGCTCCTCGACCGTCAGCCGCACGACCTCGTCCACGGAGTCGAGGCTGGTGCCCGCGTAGACGGTCAGCGCCCCCGCGTCGGAGTACGCGCTCACGCCCGACGAGATCGAGTAGACCAGGGCCCGCTTCTCGCGGATGTTCTGGAAGAGCCGGGAGGACATGCTGCCTCCCAGGACCGTGTTGAGGATGTAGGTCCCATAGCGGTCCTCGTGGGTCTGCGGGTACGCGCGCGATCCCAGGACCATGTGCACCTGCTCCAGCTCCTTCTTGGAGCGGGTCACGATGCGGGCCGCGGGACGGGGCGGCGTGCCGGTGCGCGTCCGCCCGCCCGGGCCCAGGCCCTCGAAATGGCGGTGCATGAGCGCCGACACGCTCTCGTGGTCGAGGTGGCCCGCCGCCGAGATGAGGATGTTGGCGGGCCGGTACACGGACCGGAAGAAGGAGGCCAGCGCCTGCCGGTCGAAGCTGGTCAGGCTGCGCTTGGTGCCGAGGATCGGGCGGCCCAGCGGGTGGTCCGGCCAGAAGGCCTCGGTGAAGAGCTCGGTGACCAGGTCGTCGGGCGTGTCCTCCACCATGTTGATCTCCTCGAAGATGACCTTCTTCTCCTTGGCCATCTCGGTGGGATCGAACAGCGGGTTGAGGACGATGTCGCCCAGGATCTCCGCGGCCAGGGGCACGTGCTCGTCCAGGACCTTCAGGTGGAAGGCCGCGTACTCCTTGGCGGTGAAGGCGTCCATGTGGCCGCCGATGGAGTCGACCTCGGCCGCGATCATCTCCGCCGAGCGGGTCTTGGTGCCCTTGAAGACCATGTGCTCGATGAAGTGGCTGATCCCGGTCTCCTCCTCGCGCTCGTGGCGGCTGCCGCGCTTCAGCCACACGCCCATGGCCACGCTGCGCACGTGGGGCATGGCTTCGGTGATGAGGGTCAGGCCGTTCGGGAGGACTTCCTTGACGATCATGTATCGCTGAAAGTGACGGACGGCGACCGAGACGCCCACGTTAGCACGCGCTCCCGCCCCCGCCAAACGGGGATGGTAGACTCCCGGCAAACGGCAGGAGCGGGGCGCGAAGGCGAATTCACTTCGCCGGAGCGCCCGGGGGTTCAAGGGGGCGCGGCGCAGCGCCCCCTTGCTCAAAGACGCGATGACCGACGACGAAAAGTACCGCCGCTACGTCAACATCAACCTGCCTCACGCCCGCACCATCGTGGCCCGCATCGGCCGCAGCCTCGAGGCCCTGGGCGCCTTCGGCGAGTCGAGCAACGGCGGCGCGCAGGGCGTGCACGAGGCCTTCGAGCGGCTGGAGCAGGCGGTCGAGCCCTTCGAGGAAGATCCGGCCCAGGACGCGGCCCTACAGTCTGCGGACGCGGTGGCGGACCTGGCGCGGGCGCTGGTCGGCGCCATCGTCAAGACCCCGACCCGCGGCGACCGCCTGGGCCAGCACGTGCGGAACCTGTTCGAGGTCCTCGGCCTGGCCGAGGAGGGCGCCTCGCTCTCGCTGCGCTGCGGGGAACGGCCCGATTCCCCGATGCGGTGACCGGGGCCCGGATCGCGGCCGCCCGCATCGCCCTCGCCGCCACCGGCGCGGCCTGGGGCGCCGGCGCGGCGGGCCTCCTGGTCGGCCACCTCCGTTCCCCTCATCCGTTCACGCTTCTGGCCATCGGGGCCGGCGCCGGCGCCATCCTGGCCGTGGCGCGGCCACGCTGGCCCGCCCTGGAGCACCCCGCGCTCGCGGTGGTGGCCGCGGTCGCGGGCGCGCTGATGGGCGCCCTGCCCGAGCCGACGTTCTTCCTGCTCGTCGCGCTCGTGGCCGCCGCCGTGGCCTGGCCCATCGGCCCCGCGGATCCCGAGGAGCGGCCGGTTCCGTCGTGGGCCGTGCCCGCGACGTTCGCCCTGGCCGCCGCCGTCTTCTTCGTGCAGTCGGCCAACCGCCATTGGGCCTTCGCCAGCGGCTCGAAGGACCTGGGCCTTTTCTATCAGACGTACTGGCTCATCGCCCACGGCCAGCCCCTGATGAACACCGTGATGGGCATGCACGTCCTGGCCGACCACATGACCTTCGTGGATTGGCTCTTCGCCCCGCTGCTGCGGCTGCACGACGACGCCGTCACGCTGCTGCTGGTGCAGGCCGTCGGCGTGGCCTCGGCGGTCTTCCCGCTCTACTGGCTGGGCCTGCGGCTGCTGGGCCGCGCGCGGTGGGCCTACACGCTGTCGTGGCTGTGGCTTCTGGCCCCGGACGTCCACATGGGCGTGATGTTCGACTACAACCAGTCGCCCCTCGGCTCCGCCGGGCTGCTGTGGACCGCCTGGGCGCTGGTCTGCCGCGGACCGGCGGCCGTCGTGGTGGCCGCGCTGTTCACCTGCTTCTGCAAGGGCAACTTCTGCATCTACGTGGCGATCCTGGCGCTGGGCCTGGCCGTCCGCGTCGTGCCCTGGCGGCGCGCGGCGGCCGTGGCCGCGCTGGCGGCGGCGATCTTCCTGACCGAGATGCTCGTCCTCTCCCCGTGGTTCCGCGAGGGCGGCTTCCGCCACTGGGAGTTCGAGGAGCTGGGGGATCGGCCGGCCGAGATCTTCCCCCGCATGGTCACGCGCCCGGACCGCACGGCGGCGCTCCTGGTGGACCAGCCGCAGAAGCGCCGCGCGCTGCTGCAGCCCCTGCTGGCCACCGGCTACGTCGGGCTGGCCGATCCGGTCTCGCTCTTCTTCCAGCTCCCCAACTGGGGCGAGCGCTTCCTCTCCACGCACCGCACGCGGTGGTGGGGCTACTACTACGGGATGCCGGCGGTGGCGACCGCGCTCCTGGGACTGGCGCTGGGCTGGCGGCGGCTGCACGCCGCCGGCCGCGCCGGCCATCGCCTACCGTGGTACCTCGTGTCCTGCGCGCTCCTCACCGGCCTGGTCCCGCCCTACAAGACGCAAGACGGGGACCGCCGCAGCATGCTGTACACCCTGCGCCGTCCCTACGCTGCGGCGCCCGAGGACGCGGCCACGCAGCGCGCCGCGGTGCGCTTCATCGGCCGCGACCCGCGGCTCAAGGTGGCCGCGCAGTACCACCTGCTGCCGCACCTCGCGGGCCGGCCACAGGTCTTCATGCTGGACCGCGCGGGGGAAGCCGACGTCGTGGCCCTCCAGCTCAACGGCGGCACCTGGCCCGAGGGACGTCCAGCCTGGCGGCGCCGTGTCCAGGACCTGTGGGCCACGGGCGGCTTCCACGTGGCCTTCTGCCAGGGCCGCACGGTGGTCCTGTTCCGCGGCGCGGGCGACTCCGTTCCGTGCCCGGCGTGGGACGCGCTCATCGCCGACCGCAGAGAGCCGCCGCCGGAGATCCCCGAGCCCGAGCCCCCGCTTCGCTGAGCGTGGCAAGGGCCGGGGAAGCTGGTACTATCCCCCCTTCCAAACCCAAGCGCTCGAGAGGAGATCTTCCGATGAGGCTGTCGCCGGTAGCCGCCGCCGCCGTGCTGTCCCTGGCCGCGACGTCCCCGGTCCTGGCGGAGAAGGTGCCCCAGGACTTCCGCAAGGCGTTCGAGCAGACCGTCCGTCCCAAGCACAGCCACGCGGTGGTCGTGGTGGAAGGCCTGCCCACCACGTCCATCTTCGGGAAGGACGGCGAAACCACCGGCGGGACCGCGCACTACTCGATCGACATCACGGACGGCGGTTGGAAGACCTCCGACGGCATCATGGACTTCGACCAGACGGCCGCCGACGTGCTGCACAAGGGGGAGGTCATGGAGGTGGCGTCCATCGCCTACAAGGACGACCGCCTCGACATGCGCATGGTGTCGCTCGAGGCGCACCGGGTGACCCGCGGGAGCTGGATCCTCAAATCGCGGAAGCCGGAGCCCGTGGCCACGAACTTCAAGTTCTTCTTCCCGTTCAAGGTCATGGGCGCGGCCGACGTGCCCAAGGCCCTCGAATACATCGATCACTACCTGAAGGTGTTCCCGAGCGAGGCCGAGGCCCGCGCGTACGGGGCCCGGATCATGGCGGGCATGGCCGCGCCGGCCCCCGCGCGTCCCGCCTCCTCGGCGTCCACGGCATCAACCACCACCAAGAAGGACATCCGGGTGGGCATGACCCCGCTCGAGGTGATCGACACGCTCGGCAAGCCCGAGAAGGAGGTCAACTTCGAGAACAAGACCCGGTGGACCTACCCCGACCTCACCGTGATCTTCGAGAACGGCCGCGTGAAGGAGGTGCGCTTCTGATGTCGATCGGGTCGGCGATCAACAAGATCGAGGCGAAGTAGCTCAGCCGGCGATCTCGTACTCGCTCTGCACCAGCCCGCTCGGATACGCGCGGGTCGCGACGTGGCGGAGCCGGACGTCGTGCGGCAGCGAGCCGAACAGGGGAATGCCTTCGCCGATCAGGACCGGCACGCGCGTGATCACCAAGCGCGTGACGAAGCCGGCGCGCAGAAAGCGCTGGACCGTGATCCCGCCGTCCACGTAGAGATGCTGGGTGCCGGTGGCCGCGAGCTTCGCGACGATGTCGGCGGGGGTCCCGCCCATCTGCTCGACCACGCCGTCCCGCACGACGGACAGGTCCAGGGGCCGGCTGCTCAGGACCACGACCCGCTTCCTGCCGTAGGGCCAGGCCTCGAACCCCAGCACCGTCTCGTACGTCTTGCGCCCGATGACGAGTGCGTCCACGGTGGCGATGAACTCTTCGTACCCATGCGGCTCGCCGCCGCCCGGCGGCAGGAAGTCCAAGGCCCCGTCCGGCCGCGCGATGAAGCCATCGACGCTGGCACCGACGAACACGGAGATCTTCATGTTGCTACTTCGTTGGATCGGCGGGCGGGTGCGCTGCGCTCACGCGACACCTCAAGCGGTACTCTAGGCAACTTGTTCCGGAACAAGTACGAAAAGTAACAGATTCCGATGCAATAGTTGCAATCAAGAGGGCGCTAACATTCTGGGCGCGGCGGTGACGACCGTGAACGCTCCTTCAGATCTGGCCCCGCCGGCAAACAATAGCACTCCGTTCGTGATCAGCGGTCGGCCAGCTCCAGCTTGCGCACGACGGGGGCCAGGCTCTCCGCCGCCAGCCGGTGGGCCAGCTCGTTGGGGTGCATGTCCACGGGGTGGACCCATAGAGAAGACGTGGGCCGGCCCTTCAGCGCCGGCCGCAGGTCGTGCCAGGGGATGCCCGCGGCCAGGCAGAACCGCGACACCGTCGCCGTGGCCGCCGCGAACGGGTCCTCGCCCTCCATGTCGACCATGAGCGGCCAGGACGCGACGAGCAGGTGGCCGCCGCGCTCGCGCATCCGGCGGTTCATCTCCCGCAAATAGCCCTGCGTGCGCGCCCAGCCGTCCCGGTTGGGCTCGCCGTACATGTCCAGGTACCACCGCGTGGTCTCGCGCGTGGTGTGCCGCGTCTCCAGCCGATCGCGCACGAAGCCCAGGAGCCGCGAGTCCAGCCGGCCCATGTCCGGCGCGAGGTGGCGGTCGGACGTCGCGCGGCCGCGGTCGAGGATGAGGTCGTTGACGTAGGTCTGCCGGGCATGGAACTCGGCTGACTGGTCCGCGTCGTTCAGGACCATCCCGTAGACGACGACGTCCGGCTCGAAGCGGAGTATCTCGTCGAAGATCTGGAAGAGCAGCGGGAAATCGGCGCCGCGGCGGCCGCAGTTGCGGACCTCGAAGCGCACCTGACCGCCGGCGTTCAGCCGCTGCTCGAGGACGCGCGCGTAGGTGTCGGGCTCCTTCACCCCCTGCCCCTCGGTGAACGAGTCGCCCAGCACCATCACGCGGCGCACCCCGGGCGTCTTCGCCCCGAACTCGGCGTCGCGAAAGCGCAGAGAGTTGTAGCGCGACTCCACGGCGAAGGGCGTGCGGTGCCGCAGCGACTCGTAGCGGAGGGGCGCGAGGTGCTCGTAGCGCGCGCGGCTTCCTGGCGCGCGCAGGTCGATGTCGAAATACCCGCGCGGGTTCGTAGGATAGCAGTCGAGGAGCAGCTTCCAGTGCGGGTCGATGATGCGGGCCGTGGCGTGGAACTTCCGTGGCGTGTAGCCGGCGGCGCGCAGCGCCGCCTCGATCGTGACCAGGCCGACGATCACGGACACCGCGGCCAGGGCGGCGTTCTTCCTCAGCGCGGCGGCCACGCGAATCCCGCGCGGTAAACGAGGATCGAATCGCCGATGGCGGCCACGGGGGCCTGCGCGCGCAGGCGCTCCATGAGCGCCCGGTCCGCGGGATCCAGGTACACGCCCTGCAGGTTCGTCGCGCTCACGGCGACGACGTCGCCCGGGGCGACCTCGCGCACCACCTCGCGCGGCGGCGGCAGCATCTGGCCGGGCAGGAGGTCGCAGTCGATCCGGTAATACTCGGGGTCGGCGGTGCCGAAGTACGAGAGCTTGATGCGGGTGACGCCGTTGCTGTCCATCCAGGCCTTCAACCCCGGGAGGTCCTGGCCCCAGTCCAGGTTGGAGTCCACCAGGTACCGATAGCCTCCGGCGGGGCCGCCGGCCAGCTCGTTGAAGTACGCCAGGTAGTGCGGATGGACCCGCGCCACGGACACGCCGTACCAGGCGGCCAGGATCGCCACCGCGGCGCCGGACAGGATGGCGGGGACGCGCACGACGGCGTGGGCCGCGCAGCGTCCCGCGATCACGAAGAGGAAGGGGTAGATGGGCAGGAGGTGCCGGTGACCGATGTTGAGGCCGAGGGTGCAGGCCAGGAGGAAATACAGGGCGACCGGCAGCCAGAGGAAAAGCTCGGTGCGCAGCGACGCGGGGTGCTGGCGGCGGGTGGCCGCGGAGAGGACGAGCAGCGCCACGAGGGCCAGCGGCGTCTTGAGCGCGAAGGTGACCGGGAAGTAGTACCAGAAGCCGCGGTCGGAGAGATGGCCGAGCAGGAACGTCGGCCGGGCCTCGGAATGGCGGAAGAAGCGCAGGAAGCCGAAAGAATACGCCTCGGGCAGCGCGTGGATGCGGCGGACCGCGCCCATCGCCGCGTCCACCAGGCCGGCGCGGCCGCTGACGCGGCCCCAGTCGAAGGCGGATTCGACCGCGGGGTCCGCCGACAGAGGCGACGCGAAGCCGTACGCCGCCCAGAGGACGATCAGCGCGACGCCGGCCATCCCCGCCAGGAGCAGGGCGGCATGGAGGGCGCGCGCGCCGCGGCCCGGGACCTCACCGGCGGCGTCGCGGCGCCACGCGCGTGTCATCGGCTCGCCGGATAGGACGGCCACCACCGCCAGCACCACCAGGATCGGCCCCAGCACCAGCATCGAGAACTTCGTGGCGACGGCGGCGCCGAGGGCCAGCCCGGCCGCCAGCAGCCGGCCGGCGGTCGCGCGCTCCACCAGGCGCTCGAAGGCCACCACGGTGAGGAACATGAAGAGCGCCGCGCCCACGTCGGTGGTAACGATCTGTCCGTGGGCGAGGACGTCGGGGCTGAGCGCACAGAGGAAGAGGGCCAGCGCGCCAGCGGCCAGCCCCCACCCGCGGCGCGCCCGCAAGAAGACCGCCGCGCACAGCAGGGCGCCCAGGGCCACGATGGGCAGCCGTCCCCAGAACAGCAGCCGGTCCGCGTCGTTCCAGCGGTAGAGGAAGCGGCGGCCGAACTCCCACTGACGGCGCAGGCGCCAGGCCTCGTCGTCGGGCTTGAGCTGGACGTCCATGAAGAGCAGTGGCGCCGCGGCCAGGACCTTGACGAGCGGCGGGTGCTCCGGGTTCAGCCGGTGGTCGCGCAGGCGCAGGTACGTGTACCCGGCGGGCAGGTGCGCGGTCTCGTCGAAGGTGGCGGACTTGTTGCGCATGCTGGTGACGGCCAGGGTCACGTACAGCGCGAGGCCGGCGGCCAGCACGACGGCCGCCGCCCATCGGCTCCTCACGCGCCGTCGCGGCCGCGCCGCAGGAGCGCCACGAGCCACGCCGCGCCCGCGGCCAGGACCGCCGTCGCACCGCAGGCCCAGAGCACGCCAGCGGCGTGCGGGCCGAGCGGACCGGGCCCGGCCGGGACCAGCACGCCCGGGGCGAGGAAGAGGTAGAAGCCGACGAGCGCGACGGTGGCGGCGGCGCTGTACGCCGCGAAGGCCGCGCCGGGCAGCAGCGCGCCGAAGGGCACGGGCCACACCAGGTACTGCGCGCTGATCGCGCCGTAGAACACCAGGAAGCCGAGGAACACGCCGAGCGCGGCCTGGATCCCCGGCCAGCGCAGGCGCCGCGCCGCGGCCGCCCACAGCATCGCGACGTAGGCGGCCAGGAACAGGACCTTGGCCGCCATGACCGGTACGGGCCAGTGCGAGGCCTCGCTGCGGGACAGGGCTCCCGTGGCCAGCCAGCGCAGGCCCCGCCAGGCGCCGATCCAACCGAAATCGGCCACGCCGCCGTAGCCCAGGAGCTCGCGCCGCAGCGCGTCGAAGTCGGCGACGGCATACGGCAGCAGGATCAGCGCGACGGGAACGGTGGCGAGGAGGACGAAACGCGCGGCGCGCGCGGCGCCGAGCGACAGGATCATGAACGGAAGGAGCAGTACGGGAAAGGACTTCGTGGCTATGGCCGCGGAGAGGGACAGAGCACTGGCATCGAGGCGTCCGGACTGGTGGAAATGCAAGGACAAGAGAACGAACAGAAGCATGACCGAATCGAACTGGCCATGAAATCCGGTAACGAGAATGCTGACCGGGTGGAGGGCAAACAGCCAACCCGCACGCTGGGCGCTGCGCGAGTCATTCGCCCAGCGTGCGTGAGCGAGCAATGCCACTATCCCCAGGTCGGCCAGCAGGACGGGCAGCTTCACCAGCACGGCGAAGCTCGCGCCCGTGGCCCGGGACAGCCACTCGCTGCCCGCCTCGATCCAGATCCAGAGGGGCGGGTACGGATACAGGCGCGGGGCCAGGTAGGGGTTCCACGAGACGTCGAGGACGTGGCGCGCGGCCTTCTGGTACCGCAGGACGTCGGCCACCACCTGGTCCGCGGCGATGATGGGCACGAGTCGCACCACCAGCGCCACGGCCAGCACCAGGGCGAGCCGGCGGTTCACGGCGGCGTCGTCCAGGGCACGACGTCGTCCAGGGCGTGGAGGATGACGCCGGCCGCGATGCGGTGGGCGATCTCGTTGGGGTGCTCGTCGTCCGCGCCGTCGACGACCAGCAGCTCGGAGCGCAGGCCGCGATACGCCGGCAGCAGGTCTACCACCCTTGCCCCCGCTTCGCCGGCAACCTCGGC
>Ga0068859_100009106_pt1 | contig 10025 bp, 5 predicted proteins | sample KBSSwiS22_FD_66585 | JGI IMG/M metagenome (GOLD analysis project Ga0068859, IMG submission 66585) | Switchgrass rhizosphere microbial communities from Kellogg Biological Station, Michigan, USA - KBS Switchgrass S2-2 | ecosystem: Host-associated > Plants > Roots > Rhizosphere > Soil ...
ATTCTGGCGCCGCATCTGGCGGGCACGATGAAGAAAGCCGCGCTGGGATTGCCTCACAAGAGCGTTGCCAGCGAACGCCAGATTCGCGACGGCATGTGCTGGGAAAGCGAAGACGAACTGTATAACGACGGGAATGCCTTCAAGATCTGCGCGCGCGACCATCGCGGCGTGATGGTCACGGTGATCGCCGACAATTATTACGGCTACTGCAAGAAGGAAGTAAAGACGCAGATCAGCTATGCGGCCAATCTGTACGGCTTGTGCGAGGAGGAGCACGCGGGCGGCGCAATGGCCTTCGCGACCTATGTGCTCGGCCAGGATTTCGACGCGGGACGGACGGTCAGCCTGAAAAAAGCATCCTTCGAGCAAGGCATGGAGCTGCTCGGCGATATGGCCGAGCGTCGACCAGAGGGCTACGCGATCGACCGGCGTTATCCGGAGATCATCTACATTCCGGAAAACGCCGTGTTCAGCGTCCCCAAGAGCCGCGTCACGTGGGAGCACGATGGCAGGTCCCATCAACTAACGCTGCGCACCGGTGGCGCATACGTTTTGCCGAACGGCTTCCGTTTGCGGCTCGAAAAGCAAACGTTCGGATCCAACTGGAGGCTGATAGGATCGCGCCCCCGCGGAACGCTGTGCCACAAGCCTTGCACGGTCTCCGGCGGCGGCAAGTCGGAAATCTCGAAATCCATCGCCAATGCGCTGCTGAACGGCCCGGTTATCGTGCGCGATTACCATCGCGACATGGATGAAGCGGCGGGGATTCTGAATAGAGACTACTCCAACATCTATAAGAATCGCGCTCCGGACGCCCGTCTCCGGCGGCCTATTCTGAGCGTGGAGCGCACGCTCGGCTCCGTGATCTTGTTGTTAACACCGGCGGCGGAACATAAGGACGAATACAACGAGTGGTTGGGGCAAATGCACCCGACCGTGCGCCAGCTGGTATACACGGTCAAGCGGTACTATCGTCCGGAATGGGGCGAGAATTGGCGCGAGCACTTCACGGTGGACCGGATCAACGGGTTTCTGGGGCATGAGCTGAAGTTGGACAGTGAGCTGCTGATTAGCAACTATCTGCGCGTCGGCTATGACCCGGACGGATCCTGGCGGATTTACAAGCTGCGGCCGGACTTTTATCCTGCCGCCAAGATCCAGATGGAAGACGACATTACCGCGTCGGTGGTTCTGCCCAGAACCGCTCTCAACGATCTCGATCCGGAATATGACAATCCCAGTGTCAAGCTCGTCAGCAATTGCGAGACCCTGTTGTTCCAGCGGCCGGACGATGCTATCCATCGAGGTATGGACCGCCAGGCGGAGGCGGATATTGCCGGCCCTGATACATTTCTTTCCAATTACGAACCCCTGACATACGACCAGGTGCGAGCCATGGTCGATCAGGTTGTGGAGTTCGATCGCTATACGGAGCCGATGAAGCGCCTGCTCGAGGAATTCGATGGCACGAACACGTACGTGGTTTCCTCCGCGCATCCGCGCATAGTAAACGGCAAGCCGTCCTTGAATCCTCGCTATCTGCAGAAGCGCCCGGACCTGATGGCGCCACGCGAAAGCTATCTGGCTGAGGTCGCCGCGCGGCTGGAGCGCGAGATTCCATCGGCCCGGCCGGTTCATTTTCCTGTGAATGCTGTCCTGGCCGGACGCAGAAACAGCCCTCCGGATCCGGCGATCGGCATGCCGCCCTTGGCGGCGTTCGGTCCGATCCACTACCAGGAATTGCCGGAACTGTTCATGGAATTCATTTCCAGCTTGACGGGAAAATCCCCCGCCACCACGGGATTCGGCAGCGAGGGAGCCCTCACCAAGGGTCCCTTCAATGCTCTCTGGCCGGTGGTGGATCTCAACAACGCGCTGGTCTCCGCGATTCTCACCGGGTACGCCGGCTTCACGACTTCCGCGGTGTGCATCGGTCCCAATATCCGCGTGGACCACGACGTGAGTCTGCTGGTACCGGAGATCTGGTGCCGGATGCGGGCGGCGGAGCGCGATCCGCAATATTTGATCCAGAATGGCTTTTTGGAGAAGGTCGAAGATCTGGAGATCGACGGCCGCAGGGTTCTCGCAAGCCGCCTGGGCTACCGCATCACTTCGACCTTTGTGGATCGCTTCCTGGGCCGCATTTTCGAAATACCCAGCGCCGTATTCACCCAGGAGATGTTGCGGCCCGAACTGCAGGACCTGCATTTGTTCGGCGCCGGCGTGGACGCGATCGTCGAATCGCAACGACGGGTCGCCACCAACTATTTTGAGGACGGGAGCGTGGAAGCGGCATGTCCGCCGCTCAAAGCGCTGCTGCACATCATGGCGTGCGGCACTTCCTATGAGGGGATGGGAATCGACGATCCGCAGTTCCGCGCCATGTTCACCCGCGAGAGCCTGCTGGCCACCGACTGGTACCGCGAACGCCTGCAGGTCAAACAATCGCGTGACATCGCCCTGTGGCGTCGCCACGTGACGTCGCTCGAGACGTTCCGGTCAGCGAATGAAGAGGGGGCTTTCCCGGCGAGCCTGAATCTCGAGGATCGGATGGCGACCGCCCGGAAGCAATTGGAGCGGGTCAGCGCCGCAGCTTATCTGGAGGAACTGGTGGGGACGATCGGAGCCGATCCATTTAACATGCAGATGCCCGCGCAGATGCCTTAGACTGTAGGAACCGGCCCGGATCGCCGCGAGCGCCCCGTCGCAAGCCGCCCCGTCGCACACAAACAAAAAGCAGGACTGTAGAGACGACGAGGAATGCAGGAAATGGCCCAGCCGGCAATTGTGCGTGAAGCAAGTGATGTATTGACCCTGGAGGAAATCAGCAACCTCACTCAGGAAGGCGGCAAGCCCGCGGAAACCCTGATGAACGTAGTGGCGTTGATCGCACGGCGGTTTCAGACCGATGTGTGCTCGGCGTATCTGCTCGAACCGGACCGGGCTAATCTGGTGCTCGCGGCGAGTCTGGGACTGCGGCCTGAGTGCATTGGCACTCTGCGCATGGCGATCCAGGAAGGCTTGGCGGGACTGGTCGCTGAGCAGGTTCGCCCGCTCGCGGTGGAGCAAGTGGAGCGTCATCCGCGCTTTAAATATTTTCGTGAAGCCGGCGAAGATGCTTACAAGTCCTTCCTGGGCGTCCCTCTGATCGATCAAGGCGTTCTCCAGGGCGTTCTGGTGGTCCAAACGATCGAATCGAGGGTGTTCCGCGAGGACGAGATTCGAATGCTGGTGGATGCCGCGGCGCAGGTCGCACCGGTGGTCAGCGAGGCGCGCACACTCGATCGCTTCATTGCCCCGGCGCAGGAGCGGCTCTGGTCGCTCGCTCGGAATCTATGGTGGAGTTGGGACAACGAGTCGACTAGCTTGTTCCGCGACCTGGACCCGGTACGCTGGCGACAGCTGAATCACAATCCGGTCGCACTGTTGAACGAAGTGCCGCTCGCGACCCTCGAACGCCGTGCGGGAGAACTGGTGCTGCATGGCCGGATTAACTACGCGTATCGGCGTCAGCAGGAGTACTTGCAGGCGGATCGGACCTGGGGCGCGACACATGCGGGAGTCCTGCGGCCGCGACCGGTGGCCTATTTTTCCGCGGAGTTTGGAATCCATGAGTCGCTTCCGGTGTACTCGGGCGGATTGGGCGTGCTCGCCGGCGACCACATCAAGAGCGCTTCAAACCTGGATATTCCGCTGGTTGGGATTGGTCTGTTCTACGGCCAAGGCTATTTCCGCCAGCACCTGGACAAGACCGGCTGGCAACAGGAAGAATATCTTCGAACCGATCTCAACCAGTTGCCCATGGAGCTGGCGATCGGAACCAACGGCCAGCCTGTGAATGTGCAAATCGAGACGCGGGGCGGGTCTATCCGCGCCAAGGTCTGGCGGCTCAAGATCGGCCGCTGCGATTTGCTGCTCCTGGATTCGAACGTCGAGGGGAATGCGCCGGAAGATCGCGAGCTTACTTCGCGCCTGTACGGCGGCGATGGGCGAGTCCGCATTCGGCAGGAGTTGTTGCTGGGTGTAGGGGGCTTTCGCGCGCTGAAGGCCATGGGGATCACTCCGGGCGTCCTACACCTCAATGAAGGGCATAGCGGGTTCGCGGTGCTGGAGGCTATCCGCAGCCGGATGGAAGAAGAGGGCGCCAGTTTTCATCAGGCGGTGCCCCGAGTATCGCGGGAGGTGGTCTTCACGACCCACACTCCGGTGCCCGCCGGACACGACCGATTTAGCGGCGAATTGCTGGAAGAACATCTCGGCCCGCTGCGTGATGCCCTGGGGTTATCGCACGACAGCCTGATGGGACTGGGGCGGGAGAATCCCAACGACTCCGGGGAAGCGTTCTGCATGACCGTACTCGGTTTGAGAATTGCACGGCGCGCGAATGCCGTTTCGGCTCTCCACGGAGAGGTTTCGCGAGCCATGTGGACCGGCCTGTTCCCCGGCAAGACCGAGGACAGCGTCCCGATCGGCCACATCACGAATGGCGTCCACGTGCCCACTTGGCTTGCTCCGCAAATGTTCCGCCTCTACGACCGGCATCTCGGTACGGACTGGCACGAGCATAGCGGCGAGTCGCGCATTTGGGAAGGGATTGAAAATGTCGACGACGGCGAGCTCTGGGAAACGCACCTCAGCCTGAAAGCACGATTGCTGGAATTCGTTCGGCGCCGCGCCGTTGAACAGGCGGAGCATCGGGATGAAAGCCCGGAAGAACTCCGCAGGCTCAGCCGGATCTTGAGCCCGGATGTGCTGACCATTGGTTTCGCCCGCCGCTTCGCTACCTATAAGAGGGCCAACCTGATTCTGGGGGACATGGAACGGCTGGCGTCCATGGTGAATGACGCCAACCGTCCGGTGCAGTTCGTTTTTGCCGGCAAGGCGCATCCCATGGATGAGCCGGGGAAGAGAGTGCTGCAACAAATCGCGGAATTGACGCGGGGTACGAAGGTCGGCGAACGCTTCGTTTTTGTGGAGGATTATGACATCAACGTCGGGCGGTTCTTCGTGCAGGGCGTCGATGTGTGGCTAAACAATCCGCGCCGGCCTCTGGAGGCCTCAGGCACAAGCGGCCAGAAAGTGGTCCTCAACGGCGGGCTGAATCTCTCGGTCCTGGACGGGTGGTGGGCCGAAGCTTATGACAGCCTCAACGGATTCGCCATCGGAACTGGCCGGACTCACTCCAACGTGAACGTCCACGATGCGCGCGACGGGGAGGATCTTTATCGGGTTCTTCGCGAGCAGGTGATTCCGCTGTACTATCAGCGCGACCGCGACGGCTTGCCGCGAAACTGGATCAAGCGCATGAAACGCACCATCCGAACCCTGGGTTGGCGCTTCAATGCCAACCGCATGGTGATGGACTACACCCAGAAATGCTACATCCCGGCGGCCGGTGGCACCTCCGGCGACATGCGCCGGAGTCTGTAGAAGCTTAGGATGGGGCTTGACTCTTTCGATGAATCTTGCTTGACTTGCGATTGGACTTCAGCAACTGTTAGGAGCGAAACGAGCATGAACATGAGGCGGATCGGACTTGGATTGGGACTTTTGCTGGCTCTGCCCTTAGCAGCGAGCTCCGTGCGCATTATCCAGACGAACAGCGCGGGCGACAACGTTTCCATCATCGACCCTGTAACCAATAAAGTCGTCGGCGAGATCCATGGAATCGAAGTGAACCACGGTGCAGCAGCCGCTCCCGACGGTAGCCGGTACTACTTCAGTAATGAAGGCAACAGCACGCTGGATATCGCGGACGCCAAGACCTTGAAGGTCACCAAGAGCATCCCGCTCACCGGACACCCCAACAACATTGCGATCAGTAAAGATGGACGGCGGGTCTATGTCGCTATTAACGTAGCGCCAGGCGCGGTGGATGTGATCGATACCACCTCCCGGGAGAGAGTCAAAACCATCCCGGTGAAGGGCGCGGTTCACAATACTTACGTCACGCCGGACGGGAAGTTCGTGGTCAGCGGCTCCATTCAATCCAAAACCCTCACCGTGATCGATCAGAAGACCGAGGAGCCGGTATGGTCTCTTACGATGGACCTGGGAATTCGTCCCATGGCCTTCGCGGCCAATCCGGATGGCAGCACCAAATGGATTTTCGTGCAGCTTTCGGGAATAAACGGATTTGCAGTCGTGGACTTCGCGACTCGTAAAGAGGTCAATCGGATCATGCTCCCGGCGCTCCCCGCGGGAAAGGCTACCTTCCCGGTGGGCGGCAACGAGTCTCACGGAATGGCGGTCACCTCTGATGGGAAGACACTGGTGGTCAACAGCAGATTGAACAGCTCGATCTACTTTTACTCGATCCCGGATCTGAAGCTGGTGGGCGGCACCGAAGTGGGACGCTCTCCAGACTGGGTAACGCTCACACCGGACGGCAAAACGGCCTACGTCGCCAACGCAGCCTCGAACTCCGTTTCAGTGGTCGACATCAAATCAATGAAGGAACTCACGCGTATTCCGGTGGGTGAGGTTCCCAAGCGGAACATCACCGCAGTGCTTCCGTAAGGCTGACTTTCTTGCCGCCCATCACCACCGCGTAGGGCACCAGCGCCTTGTGGCCTGTGCGCTGGCCCTTATAGTTATCCGCGAACTCGAAGTCGCCGTCCCGGAGATCGAGCACGGTTACGTCCGCGATCGCGCCGGTCCTGAGCGTGCCGTACCCTTTGTACTGCGGTATGGCGTGCGCCGCATTGACGGTGGCGCGGGCGATCACCTGGTCGATCGGCATTCCGAGCAGCAGGAATTTCGACATCACATTCGGGAGGTTGATCACTTGATCCGTCAGGCCCGCCGCGGTTATGTCGGAGGAGATCGTATCGGGCAGAAAGCCCTGTTGCATGGCTCGCTCTGCGACCACCCAGGTCCAGTGGGCGGTTCGTCCGTTACCAAAATCGAACAGGATTCCGCGGCGTCTTGCCTCGAGGACTTTGGGCAGCACGTGGCCGCTGTCGTCCATGATTCCGTGAGGGGCGGGAGCATACATGTGGGTGACGATGTCGCCGGGCCTGAGCAGCGCCAGAATCTCGGGAAGCGGCGACACCGTGTCTCCGATGTGAACCATGATGGGGATCTTCAACGGATCGGCCACCTGCCGCGCGCGGCGAACAGCTTCCAGATCGTGTTCCGCGGCCACCGAGCGCGAAAGCCGCGCCTTGATGCCGACGATCCACTCGCGCGAGCGTTCCACGGCGCGCCGCGCCGCCGCGGCATCGGCTTTCTCGATATCCAGCAGTTCGGTCGCACCATCCGCCAGGCCGCGCCCCGAGATGTTCAAGAGAACGCGCACGCGATTGGGTGCGCTTTGCGCGATCTTCAACAGCTCATCCACGTTTTGCGCGCCGCGTGAGCCTCCATCGACCAGCGACGTGACCCCGGCCGAGAGACATTGCGTTGGAGTCAGCGCCTTGTCGGCAACGTGGGCATGGATGTCGATGAGTCCGGGCGTGACCAGCTTCCCGGTAGCCTCGATGACATCCGCAGCCGCAGCAGCACCGATGTTGGGCCGGATCGCGGCGATCTTTCCGGCGCGAATCGCCACGTCGGCCACGCGGTCCAGGCGCTGCGCGGGATCGAGCACGCGTCCACCCTTGATGACAAGATCGTATTCAGCAGCAACTAACGACCGGTCCAAAATCGGAGCCAGCGCACCGGCTTGAAGAAGTTCGCGTCGGGTCACTGCGGCAGTATACACCAAACCGTATTTGGTGTATTCTTCCCAGCATGAAACGATTCCTGCTAATCGGGTGTGTTCTCACGGCACCTGCGTGGGCACAGGGAACGCCCCGGGCTAGCAATATGGACCTGGTGGGCTACAACGATTTGCAGGCCCGCAGCGCCTACCAACCTGTCATCCAAAAGCAGGGAGCACGCTGGATCGCCTACGTCGGCCACCACGGCGGAGAGCAGATGAACCCTCTGACCGGTAAGATGGAGCCGAACGGAACTTCGATCATCGATGTTACCGATCCTCACCGTCCGGTTTATCTGGCACACCTTCCAGGCGAACCGAAGACCCGCACAGGAGAGGCCGGCGGAGCGTCCATGGTTCGGGTGTGCGGCGGCAACGATCTCTCGCACGGCGGCAAAAACAAGTTCTATATGTTGCGTAGTTACGGCAACAGCGCACACGAAATGTGGGACGTGACCAATCCGGCGAAACCCGAGCGCCTGAACGTCATCGTCAAAGGACTGGAAGACACGCACAAGAGCTGGTGGGAATGCGACACCGGCATCGCCTACCTGGTCTCCGGCGTGTACGGGTGGCGCACCGCCCGCATGGCGCAGGTCTACGATCTGAGTGATCCCGCCAAGCCCGTCTTCATCCGCAATTTCGGTTTGCCGGGACAACAGCCCGGCGCCAAGGGCCCAGCGCCCGGCGGCCTGCATGGGGCAGTTTCGACCGGACCGAAGGGAAACCGCGTGTACTTCGCCTATGACAACTCGCGGGACGGTGTGATCGAGATTGTCGATCGGCAAAAGCTGTTGACCGGTCCGGCCGAGCCCACCGACGAGAACTTGCGGGCTCCAGTGATCGCCAGGGTGGACCTGCCGTCCGACATGGGCGCGCACAATCTGCTCCCGATGCTGCGCATGCCGATGTCTGAGTTCACCCAGCAAAGGGACGGCAAGGTGAAAGACTTCCTGGTGCTCATCGGCGAGACCGTGGCCAATGAATGTCAGGAGAACCGCCAGATGCTGCGGATCTTTGACATTACGTCCGAATCAAAACCGGTGGGGGTCGCGACCTGGACCGTGCCCGAGGATAGCGGAAACTTCTGCACGGCGGGCGGCCGATTCGGCATGCATTCGTCGAACGAGAATTTGACGCCGGTGTACTACAACCGCGTGGTGTTTGTCGCGCATTTCAACGCAGGCGTGCGCGCTCTCGATATCCGCGATCCCTACCGCCCCAGGGAGATCGGGTATTACATTCCGGCAGTCACCGATAAGACCGATCAGCGCTGCGCAGGTCCGGCTGCCCAGGAACGCTGCAAAATTGCCATTCAGACCAACAACGTCGAAGTGGATGACCGGGGCTACATCTACGCGGTCGATCGCGCCAATACCGGCATGCACATCCTGGAGCTCGCCGGCGCCGCCCGTCAGGCAGCCGATTTCACGAAAGCGGAGCGTTGATCCTCACGGCTACGGCTATTTCGCGTCGCCTAGCCCCTCCGGGCATGCGAACTCGCGAAGCTCGTCATTGCCGGATGCGGCTTTGCGGTACGTCTTGACGGTGTCCCAGGGCTTGGTAAGCGCTTTGGGATCGGTGACAGTGATTCGATCTTCGAGGAGGCCGGGGCTGAGGAACCGAATACGCTCCTTGACTGTCATTGCGTCGCTATGAGGCGAGAAGCCTTCAATGAAGGAGTTCTCGTGCAGCGCGACGGTATCGACCACCAGTGTGTCGCCTTCCCAGTGGCCCGTCGAGTAACCGGCATAGGTGGGGTCATCCAGAATCTTTTGCGTGGGTTTGCGCCCGTCGAGGTACACGCGCCGCAGCGCGTCGTTCAGCTCGCTGAAGAAGGTGATCTTGTCCTTGTTCTGCATCACCTCCATTCCGTACGCCATGGTCATCATGGCTGGCATTCCGGGCGGGAGGCACTTGGCTGTATTGTCATAATCCGAGGAACCGGCCATGCGCGATTTCCGGATCATTTCCCATTTCGCCATGTATTCGGGCGTGAGCGACGGCGCATTCGGCGCGCGCCCCTGGGAGCCATCCGCAAGTGGTGCGGATTGGGTGGGCCGCGGTGGCGGGCCCTTCTCTTTTCCTTTAGGCGCAGGCGCTTTCCCGTCTGGAGGCGACTGCTTTCCCGGAGCAGGCCCGCGGCCTAGCGCATTCGCACCAAATGGATTGATCGGATAGTAGACGCCCGAAAAATCCGGAGTAGTCTGCGCGTAGAGCGCAGTCGGGATCAGGGATAACAGTAGGACGTATCGCATAGTCAGTCCTATTGCTGCGCGGGTCCGGCGTTGGGCAGAATGGTGCCATCCGCCTTGATCACGCG
>Ga0068859_100009107_pt1 | contig 10024 bp, 10 predicted proteins | sample KBSSwiS22_FD_66585 | JGI IMG/M metagenome (GOLD analysis project Ga0068859, IMG submission 66585) | Switchgrass rhizosphere microbial communities from Kellogg Biological Station, Michigan, USA - KBS Switchgrass S2-2 | ecosystem: Host-associated > Plants > Roots > Rhizosphere > Soil ...
CGTGATGTGCGGGATGACCTGCACGGTCGCGCCCAGGTACTCCCCGCGCCGCTCCTTCTCGATCACCGACGAGTAGATCTTCCCGGTCGTGAAGTTCGTGTTCTTGTCGGCGGTCATCGAGGTGAACCGCTCGTAGTGCCCGAGGTCGAGGTCGGTCTCGGTCCCGTCCTCGGTGACGAACACCTCGCCGTGCTGGAAGGGGCTCATCGTCCCCGGGTCCACGTTCAGGTAGGGGTCGAGCTTCTGGAGGGCGACCTTGAAGCCGCGCCCCTCCAGGATGCGTCCTATCGAGGCCGCCGCGAGCCCCTTCCCGAGCGAGGACACCACCCCGCCCGTGACGAAGATGTACTTGGTGGCCCGGTGGGACTTCATCATCGACGGGTCTCCTGGAGCTTCGATTGGGCCCGCTCGAGGTCGGCGGGCGTGTCCACGGCGATCGAACGGAAATCGGACGGCAGCACGAGGATTCCGATGCCGGCCTGGAGCGCGCGAAGCTGCTCCAGGCCCTCGTCGAGCTCGAGCGGCGACGGGGCGAGCTGCGTCAGCCGCATCAGCGTCTCCGGCCGGTAGGCGTAGAGGCCCTGGTGCTTGAGGTACCCCGAAAGACCCTGGGGCCTCCCCTTCAAGGCGCCCCGGAAATCCGCGGCGAGGGGCGGCGTGCCGCGGTGGTAGGGGATCGGCGCGCGGGAGAAGTAGAGGGCGTCGCCCGCGTCGGACGTGACGACTTTCACGCAGCCGGGATCGAAGAGGTCCTCGACGTCGTCGAGCGGCTCCGCGGTCGTCGCCATGCGCAGATCCGGCCGTCCATCGAACGCGGCGACCAGCCGGTCGAGCGTCGTCCCGGTGACGAACGGCTCGTCCCCCTGAATGTTCACGACCACGTCGAACGCTTCGCCGGCGCGCCGCACGACCTCCGCCACGCGATCGCTTCCCGACACATGGGTGTCCGCGGTCAGCATCGCCTCGGCGCCGATCGTCCGGCACGCTTGGACGATCCGGGCATCCTCCGTCGCGACGATCACCCGGTCGAGCCGCTTCGAGGTGGTCACCGCCGCCCACACGGACGACAGCAGCGTTCCGTGTCCGAGGGGAGCGAGGGGCTTGCCGGGGAACCGGGTCGAGGCGTAGCGGGCTGGGATGACGCCCAGGGCACGCAGCATCGAGACTCCGTGTTGCACGGCGCATCGTAGCGCATCGGTCGAAGGTGCGACAAGTGAGTGGTAGAGTCCAAGTTTCCATCGAGGTGGGCATGGCCGACAACGCGCTCCGAGACGCCGTCCTCCGTCGTTTCCTCCACTACGTCACGTTCGACACGCAGTCCGACGAGAACTCGACCTCGTACCCCTCCACGGCCAAGCAGCTCGAGCTGCTCAAGTTCCTGAAGTCGGAGCTCACCGAGATCGGCCTGAAGGATGCGACGATGGACGAGCACGGCTACGTGTTCGCCACGATCCCCGCGACGACGAAGAAGACGGGCGTGCCGGTCGTCGGCTTCATCGCGCACGTGGACACGAGCCCGGAGATGCCGGGGCTGAACGTCAAGCCGATCGTCCACAAGAATTACCAGGGAAAAGACCTCGTTCTCCCGGACGATCCCCACGCGGTCCTCAAGTTCAAGGACAACCCTCACCTCGCCGAGCAGATCGGAAACGACATCGTCACCGCCTCCGGCACCACGCTCCTCGGCGCCGACAACAAGGCGGGCGTCGCGGAGATCGTCACCGCCGCCGAGTACCTCTTGAAGCACCCGGAGATCCCGCACGGCGCCATCCGGATCGGCTTCACGCCCGACGAAGAGGTCGGCAACGGCACCAAGTACTTCGACGTCGCGAAGTTCGGCGCGTCTTGCGCTTACACCATGGACGGCGAGACGCGCGGCGAGATCGAGATGGAGACGTTCTCTGCCGACGCGATGACGATCACCTTCCAGGGGTTCAACACGCACCCGGGTTACGCCAAGGGGAAGATGATCAACGCGATCAAGGTCGCGGCGGATTTCATCGGCCGCCTCCCGAAGGACAAGCTGTCGCCCGAGACGACGGAGGGTTACGAGGGGTACGTCCACCCCTACGTCGTCAACGCCTCGGTCGAGTCCACCGCGGTCAAGCTCCTGATCCGTGACTTCAAGGACGAAGGCCTCCGGGAGAAGGAAGCCTGGCTCGACAAGCTCGCCCAGGAGGTCGAGCGGGACTGGCCGGGGGTCACCGTCACCACCAAGGTGGACGAGTCATACCGCAACATGAAGACCGTGCTCGACGGCCACCCCCAGGTCGTGGAGAACGCCCGCGAGGCGATCCGCCGCACCGGCCTCACGCTGCGCGAGCACCCGATCCGCGGGGGCACCGACGGGTCGAAGCTGTGCTTCATGGGCCTTCCGACCCCGAACATCTTCGCCGGGGAGCACAACTTCCACTCCCGTCTCGAGTGGGTCTCGGCCCAGGACATGGAGCTGGCCGTCCAGGTCATCGTTCAGCTCGCCCAGGTCTGGGAGGAGCGCTCCTAGCGAAAAGGCCCGCCACGGCGCGCCCGGTTGACCGCCGTCCCCGCGGAACCCACCTTCCCGATCGAACCACGGGAGGTTGGAACATGAACAAGAGGATCCTTGCAGTCGGAGCTTGTCTGCTCGCCGCGGCCGCCGTGTCCACGCGCCCGGCGAAGGCGATCGGTCCGGTGGACGTCGAGGTCGGCGCCGGGTACTGGGACGCCGACACGGAAGTGGTGAACGTCAGCGAGAGCGCCAGCGCCCCCGGTCTCTTCGGCAACGTCTGGCTGAAGAACGCTCTGGGCTTCGGCGTCTCCCGCTACGAGGCCAGCCCCTCGGGCTCGCTCGAGGGTGCGGACACGGACTTCACGGCCGTGGACGCGAAGTGGCGGTTCATGAACGCCACGCGGAACAACTTCGTCGCCGTGGGCCTGGGCGCCGAGCAGGTCGGGATCGTGGACGACTCCACGCTCGCGCCCCGCATCGTCATCGAGGGCCGCGTGTCGGTGAAGATGGTCTACTTCTTCGGGAAGGGCGCGTACCTTCCGTCGCTCGGCGAGATGCACCTCGAGGGCGTCCCGGTGGACGGCAAGACCGGCACCGAGATGGAGGCCGGCATCGGCGTCCACCCGATCCCGCTCATGAGCATCAACCTGTCGTACAAGGCGAACTCGATCGATCTCGAGACCCCGGGCGGCGACATGTCGATCGACAACTCCGGCGCGTTGCTGGGCCTGGTGTTCAGCTTCTAGTCTTCGCCCCGCTTGACCCGGGCGATCGCGCTCTCGAGGCGTGATTCCACGCGCGCGCGGTCCGTCCGGTAGTTCTCCTCCAGCTTCTGCACCTCGTCGGGATCCCCTCGGGTCCCGGCGAGGTTCTTCTGGTGGAGGATCTCCAGCTCGGCCAGCTTCGCCTGAGCCTCCTGCCTCAGCTCGGCGATCCGCTTCTTCTGCTCCTGCGTCAGCGGCCCCGATTCCTCGACGCCCTCCGAGCGGTCTTTCGCCTTGAGGCGCTCCATCGCCAGCTCGTACGCGGACTTGAGTGGTTGGTCGGCCATACGGGCATTCTAGTGCTAGCCTCGCCGGCATGGCGTACGACTACGACCTGATCTGCATCGGAAGCGGCCCCGCGGGGCAGCGCGCCGCGGTCCAGGCCGCGAAGATCGGGAAGAAAGTCGCGGTCATCGAGAAGAAGAAGACCGTCGGCGGTGTCTGCGTGGACACGGGGACGATCCCGAGCAAGACGTTCCGCGAGGCGGTCCTCTTCTACACGTCGATGTCGGGCCGCTTCGACGCGCAGCAGGCCGTACGCGGCGGCTCGCGGCCCGCGGCCGCGGATCTGCTCGCACGGGTGGGCGAGACGGTCGCCACCGAGCAGGCCGTCGTCGAGCGCCAGCTCCGCCGCAACGACATCACGGTCATCCGCGGCGAGGGGTACTTCGTGGACGCGCACACGATCGGCGTGCACGTCCAAAACGCCGAGGGGAAGATCACGACCGAGTTCGTCTTCCTCGGGGTGGGGACCCACCCGGCGAAGCCCCCCGGCATCGAGGCCGACGGCCAGACGGTGCTGACGAGCGACGACGTCATCGTGATGAAGACGATCCCGCGCACGCTCACGGTCGTGGGCGCGGGCGTCATCGGCACCGAGTACGGCTCGATGTTCGCCCAGCTCGGCACCGAGGTGACGATGGTCGAGAAGCGCGAGCGCCCGCTCGAGTTCCTCGACCGCGAGATCGTGGACGAGCTCATGCACCAGATGCGCGACCGCAACGTGACGTTCCGCCTCGAGGAATCGGTCGCGTCGATCCGCGTGGAGCAGAAGGGCGCGGTGAACCGCGCCGTGATCGAGCTGGAGTCGGGGAAGCGCCTCATCTCCGACGCCGCGCTGTTCTCGGCGGGGCGCGTCGCCTCGACCGACGCGCTGAACCTGGCCGCCGCGGGCGTGCCGGTGGGAGATCGCGGCCGCCTCACGGTGGACGAGAACTTCCGCACGGCGGTGGCGAACATCTACGCCGGCGGCGACGTCATCGGCGCGCCGGCCTTGGCGGCGACCTCGGCGGAGCAGGGGAGACGCGCGGCGTGCCACATGTTCGGGCTCACCTCCGAGCCGATGCCGAAGTGGTACCCGTTCGGCATCTACGCGATCCCCGAGATCTCGATGGTGGGCGACACCGAGGAGCAGCTCACCGAGAAGAAGGTGCCGTACGAGATCGGCGTCGCGCGTTACCGCGAGATCGCGCGGGGGCAGATCCTCGGCGACAACTCGGGCCTCTTCAAGATGATCTTCCACCGCGACACGCGGAAGCTCCTCGGCATCCACATCATCGGCACGCACGCGACCGAGCTCGTCCACATCGGCCAAGCGGTGCTCGCGCTGGGCGGCGGCCTCGACTACTTCCTCGATGCCGTCTTCAACTACCCGACGCTCGCGGAGTGCTACAAGGTCGCCGCTCTCGACGCCGCCAACAAGCTGAGCGTCTAGCCCGACAGGGGACTATTCCCCAACCCCCGCGCCACCAGCAGGAAGGCGAGCGCGAGCTCGAACAGCGCGAGCGGCACGTCGAACCACCACAGGTTCACAATGTTCTTGAAGTCGGGTGACACGAAAAAGGCGAGGCAGCACAGCGCGGCCCACGCGCTCCCCGCGATCCCGAACCAAGCGAGCCATCGCGGAACGTACCCCGATCGAAGCCACGCGAACGCCCCCGCCACCGAGCCCAGCGACCAGAACAGCAGGCCCGCGTAGTACTGATCCCCTCCCGACAGGTAGAGCCGCGCAAGCGCGGGCAGCATCTCGGGCGGCACCGCCTGCCCGTACTCGGGGCGCGTGAGCAGCCGCAGCGCGGTGAAGAGATTCAACGAGACGAGCAGCCACGTGATGCCGTGAACGATGCGGCCCAGCATGGCGAGCATCGCCAGCAGGGGATCGACAGGCCGCAGCACGACGTAGAACCCCGCGCTGACGACGAGCACCCCGAGGCAATACGCGATCTGTCCCACAAGACCGACACGGAACAGCGTCTGATGCTCCAGCACGTTGTGGGCGATCTCTGCGGAGTCGCCGGTCATCAGGCGGCCCAACACGCCGAAGTTCACGGCGACGACGGTGACGAAGGATAGGATGAGCGCGAAACCTGCGACCCGTGCGGCCCGGTCGGTCATGAAGGTGGCGCCGCGTCGCGCTTCCGGAAGAAGCGCTCCATCGCCTGCTCGATCGGCCCGCCGATCACGAGAATGACGAGCGTCAAGAGAGTGGCCATCGAAACCAGGCGCCAGTCCCCCATGGCGCACGTCGCTCCCAACGCAGCGCACAACCAGACCGTCGCCGCCGTCGTGAGACCCGACACGCGACCGGTGGCGTCCCGCAGGATCACGCCCGCACCGAGGAAACCGATGCCCGTGATGATCCCCTGCACCACACGCCCGACGTTGTTGGGGTCACCGCTCTCGAGGGAGAGCATCGTCAGCAGCGCTGAGCCCAGCGTGACGAGCGCGTGAGTCCTCACGCCCGCGGGCTTCCCCCGCAGGTCGCGATTCACTCCGATGGCGCCGCCCGCGACGGTGGCGGCGACAAGGCGAAGAACGACCGCGTCGAGCTCCATGGGCGAGATCCTACATCCGGTCGGCTCCAGCGGACCTACGCTCTGCGCGCGGTCCACGCGATCGGCAGCGCGACGAACGGTACGTGCCCGACGAGCTGCACCCACCATCGCACCGCGAACGTCGGCGGCCGCGCCGTTGGGCCCGGCGACGTAGCCGTCGAGGCTCATCGCGACGGAGTAGACGATCTTGCGCATGCCTCGCTAGTTGGCGTGATGGTCAGGTGGGAGCCATCGGATGTCGAATCCACGGTACGAGCCAGCGTCGACGTCGTACTCAATGTGCCAGTACCCGTCTCCGCCATTGTCCACGCGCACCCAGTGCTGCCTCCAGTCCTCATGCCTCGCATCGTTGGTTGGAAAGAAATTCATGAGGATGCGCCTGTGCTCCGCCGCAAATTGCAGCCCCAGGTACTGGCGGCGGTAGTCGCCGAGCCTCTTGAGGATGCCGTCGAGCTCGCGAGAGACGTAGGCGGTGGAGTCGTGCGAGTAGCCGAGGGACTCCGGTACCTTCCGTCCTGCCTCCAGAGCGCCGCGAAGCCCGCTTTCGGCTTTCGCCACGTCGGCGGCGGTAGGCAGCCAGTACGTCGCCACGTGCAGGTTGGGTTGCCCGCGCATTGCGGAGAGCCCGAGAGGATCGCATTCAGGAGGAAAGACGACTCCCGAGAACGATGCGCCGCTGACATCCCTCCCTCGGCAAGTGACGTGGTCGTCGTAGGGTCTGGGCGGCGCGCGACGAACGTCGTCAAGGATGCCCGGCTCGTCTGCAACGGCATCGAATTCCAGGACGACGAGCTCTGGCGAGCCGCGCTTGCAGTAAAGAACGTACTCCCGTCCCTCCACCAATCGGAGGCGATCCCTTCCTCCCCATGGATCGGAGTGTCCCTTGTTCGTCGGGTCCAGCCTGACCAGTCTCGGTGCGGCCCCTGGGCCTCTCAGCACCACAGCGCCCTTCAACTTGATCTCGAGAGTCTGCGCTGTGCTCTCGAGCCCGAGTCGTTTGCCGGTCAGCATGAACGCCCAGTCGCCGATCGTGCTCCCGAAAGTCGTTTCGGCCTCGATCTTCTCCACGATGGCGTGAAGAACGACATCGCTTCGAGAGACAATGTCGGCGACCCGGTAACGACGAGCCTCCGCGGCCTCCTCCTCGGTCATGGGGACTATGGCCATCGCCACCGCAGCAGCCATCGCGAAGGCGCGCCCGATCATCCTGTGCGTTCGTCCCACGACTCTCTAGATATACCCCGCGCGTCACCGGTGGGAGATTGGCTGCCGACGTTCGCTGCGAGAACGCCGCTCGGCTCTAGGCTTCGTCCAGCGTCGTTCCCGCTTCGTACGAATACCCGCCGGACTTGATCACGGTCCCATCGGTCCGCAGCAGGCGCCAGCGGTCACCCTCGTTGTACAGGACGCGCCCGTCGTCGGGGTAATGGACCACGTCGCGAGGCGCGCGCGTTCCGACGATCAAGTAAGTGCAAAGCGCCGTCGAGCGATTCTCGACGCGGTGCGCGTTCGGCACACCCGCAGGCCAGCAAGCCGCATCGCCGGGCCGAAGGGAATGGGCGCCGTCGTCTTCGATCACGGTCGCCTCACCGGAGAGCACGTACAGGAATTCATCTTCCTGCTCATGCCAATGACGGTCGGCGGACCGGGATCCCGGCTCCAATGCTTCGACATAGGCACCGAACTGCGTCAGCCCGCCGAGCTGGGAGTACCGCAGCAGCTCGAAGGCGCCGAAGCGCTCGGCTCGATTCTCGGTCCCCGGCTCATGCCGCGGCCGACCTCTTCGAATGATCATGGCGTCCCTCGGTTCATCCGACGCCGTTGTACGCCGAAGGGAACCGGGGGACAACCAACCCTCAGGGCGACGGCCTGTCGAGATCGATCCGCTCGACGTCGGCCCAAGCGACGTAGGCGGGCTTGCCGCCCTCCTTCGCGAACACCAGGGCGCCGGCGTTCTGCTCTCCGACGTCGCCCTCCCCCTCGAGCGGGAGCTCGGTGCCGTCCCGCAGCGTGACCCGCGTCGGATGCCCGGAGGAGGGCGCGATCGTCGCGATCATGCGGAAGGGGATCGAGTAATCCACCCCCTCGAACGAGCCCTCGAGCGCCTCGTTCGTCCGGCTCTCGTCGAGGTCGTAGACGATCCGCCCGCGGAGCGTGCGGCCGTCGCGTGTCGTCAGAGTCCCGAAGATGTCGCTCCCCGCCGGGAAGTCGCCGTATCCGGGACCGCTGCCGGCGGGAGCGAAGTCCACCCGCTCGAACGTCTCCCACGACACGGTCACGCGCCCGTAGCGGGGGTCGTCCACGAGGATCCCGGCGTTGCCGGCGCCGACGTCGTTCGTGCTGCTCAGCACGATCTCGTGCCCATCGCCGAGCGTCACGCGCGAGCTGTTGTGCGCGTGCCGCTCGATGGACCGGATCGTGTCGAAACGGACGTTCTGCTCCGAGCCGTCGAGCTCGTCCGACCCGACGCGCTTCTCGCGGTTCCACGTGACGAATCCCGTGAAGTCGCCTCGCCGCGAGCGCACGGTCCCGTACAGGCGTGTGGGAGGATCGGCGATCGCCCTCGTGGGGAGGAGCTCGATGGAGCGGACGTACAAGGCGTCGAGGTGCGGCGTCCCGCGTGCGTCCCACACGCGCACGCCGCCGTCGAAGTCGCTGGCGTCGGACCGGTTGAGCGCGACGACGCTCCCGTCCTTCAGCGTCACCCGTACCGTTTTCCCATCCGCGTCGATGCGCGCGAGCTCGCCGAAACGCGCCCGGAGGGGCCGGGTGACGTCGATGCGCCGTGCGTGCTCGCCGAGCTTCCACCCGAACAGCTCGATCGCGTGCTTGCGCATGGGAATCTGCTCGGGCGCGAGCTGCGTGATCCAGGGGTTCTCGCGCTCGACGCCGATGAAGTCGTCGCTCCAGAACGCTTCCTCATCCCCGCCGAAGCGCAGGCGTCCTTCGTACGTGGTGCCGTTCACGGTGGTGACGCGCCCGTAGATGAACCCTTGGTCTGCCTCGCCGGCCGGGCGGGTCGCAGCCGGAGGCGATCCCGCCGGACTGACGTCGGGCGCCGGCTCGACAAAGTTCTTGAGGACTCGATACCCGGCGGCGCCCAACAGACCGAGCGCGAGTGCGACCACGCCACCGAGGATCATCAGCTTGTTCATGGCGCCTCTGCCGCCCGGGCGGCCCACTTCTCCCTACGCGCCCCGGGGATCGAGGATTACAGCGCCAACCTCAAGCACCCCACGACCCGCGGCGTCACCGGCGTTCCCGGCTCGAGCGACGCGCAATCGGCCGCGAGGCGGTCGAGGCAGGAGACCCCGAACGCGGCGAGAGCGGCCGCGGTGCGGCGGTCGAGGCTGCCTTCGCGCGCCAGCGCGTCGGTGAGCTTTCCCATCGCGCGGGCGGGGGCGTCGGCGGGCGCCGTGCGGCGGGAGGCCGTCGTGCGGAGGAAGTCGGCGACGACGTCCGCGGGGAGGCGGTCGATCTTGATCTCGCCGCGGGTGGCGTGCCAGGCGAGGGCCGTCAGCAGGAGCGTCGAGAAACGGGGGACGTCCTCGAACGGGTGGCGCTCCTCCGCGAGCAGCGCCTTGGGCGTCGTGTCGCGGTGGTCGATGAGGAGCGTCGTGAGCGCGGCGATGAGATCGAGGGTGAGGGAGGTCTCTTCGATCTCGGTCGTTCGGCGGAAGTCGCGGGCTCGCGTCTCGCCGTCGTCCTTCGTCTCGATGTAGAGCGGGCGGGGACCCGTGAGGGCGGCGATGCGCTGCTTCAGCGGCGAGTCGATGAAGTCGGTGACCTTGGACGAGAGGCGGCGGGCACGCTCGGCGAGGGCTTGGGCCTTCGCGTAACCTTCGCGGAAAAGCTCCAGGGTCGGAATGTCGACGAGGGTGTTGGCGGCGCTCGTCGCGTCGGTGGCTTTCCGGTTGTCCAGTGCGAGGCCGACGTAA
>Ga0068859_100009108_pt1 | contig 10023 bp, 10 predicted proteins | sample KBSSwiS22_FD_66585 | JGI IMG/M metagenome (GOLD analysis project Ga0068859, IMG submission 66585) | Switchgrass rhizosphere microbial communities from Kellogg Biological Station, Michigan, USA - KBS Switchgrass S2-2 | ecosystem: Host-associated > Plants > Roots > Rhizosphere > Soil ...
TGAAGAAGCGCGCCAAGGTCAACGAGATGATGGATTGGTTCAACACCAACTTCTATCGCGACTTCGGCTACGGCATGGCCTATCCCCAAATCTTCCCGAACCACAAGCGTCCGGACGACGAGTTCCAGACCGCGACGATCGCGTGGGGGCACGAGCGCGCCAAGAACTGGCTGGGCATCCTGGACGGCTACTGGATCGGACCGAAGAACGGCTACGTGTGCGGCGACAGCATCACCATCGCCGACTACTTCGGCGCCTGCCTGGTGACCCTGGGGGAGGTCATCCGCTGCGACTTCTCGGCCTACCCCAACGTGGCGCGCTGGCTCGGCAACATGAAGAAGCTGAAGTCGTGGGCCAGCATCAACGAGGCGCTCTACGGTCTGGCGTCGGCCGTGAAGGATCTGCAGTTCGTCGCGATCTGAGCGTTCGATGATCAAGGGCCTCCACCACAACGCCTATCGGTGCCGCGACTCCGAAGAGACGCGGAAGTTCTACGAGGGGTTCCTGGGCCTGCCCCTCGCGGCGGCTCTCGAGATCAAGGAGACGAAGAGCGGCCGGCAGACGAACACGCTGCACACCTTCTACCGCCTAGGAGACGGCTCGTACCTGGCCTTCTTCGAGGCGCCGGACATGCCGTTCGAGTTCAAGGTCCAGCACGACTACGACCTGCACATCGCGCTCGAGGTCCCGTACGACGTCCTCGAGCCCATGCTCGAGAAGGGGCGAAAGTCGGGCATCGAAGCCCGCGGGATCTCGGACCACGGGTTCATTCATTCGATCTACTTCCGCGATCCCAACGGGTACGTGATCGAGCTGACCGCTCGCCTGCCCAACCACGAACAAGCCACCGACCCCGCGCAGAACGAGGCGCGCGCCAAGCTGGCCCGCTGGCAAGCCGAGAAGACCACGAAGCGGAACTGATCTCGAAGCGGACCTGCGAACCGAAGCCGGCCTTCGCCGTCAGGGCAAACAGATCCAGACGCCCGCCAGGGCCAGAAAAGAGGGCGCGCCGATCCGCTCGGCCACGTCGTTGGCGATGGTGATCGTGCCGGACGGCGTCGCCCAGACGGTGTCCATCTCCAACCTCACGTCCACGAACCGCGTCGCGCGGAAGGCACCGCCCAGCCCGGCCGCGAACGCCACAGCCCACAGGGTGCTGGACCTGGTGATGGAGGCCCGGTCCGTGGCCGACGTTCCGGCGGCCTGCACGTGCAGGCCCCCCATCGCCGCCGTCCCATAAGCGCGCAACCGCGCCCGAGGCCACGCGACGCGCACGCCCGCCAGCGCCAGCTCCTGGCGCATGCTGGCGGTGCCGGCGGCCGCCCGCAGATCGCCGAAGAAGGGCCCCGATGCGAGCATGAACGTCGTGAGCCAGGGGCGAACGGCCAAGCTTCCCTCGAGCGCGGCGCCGATGCCCGGACCCACGTGGCGGCCGCGCAAGCCGGCCAGCGATACTCCGATCTGCCAGGGGCCTGGCTCTGGCGGGAAGAGGCGGCGGTCTTTCTCCGGCTCGAGGTCGCGATCGGCGCGGTCCTTGCCGCTTTCGCGCGCCGTCGGCGGCTCGGCCTCGGGGACCTCTCGCCAGAAAGAGGTCGGAGGCGGCTTGAACATCGGGGTCGCGTTGCCGCGCTCGATGTCCATGTGCAGATCGCGCAGCAGCTCGACGCCGCGGATTCCGAGGACGGCCGGATCTCTGCCCCCCTCCCGCGCCGGAACGTAGACGAGGCGAAAGAACCTCGAACCGTCGGGGAGGCGCTCGATGACCTCGATGGTGGTCGCGCCCTCGTCGCGCGCCAGCACCACCACCGCGGACGTCGTGCCGGGGACGCCCCGCTCCGACGGTGCGCCCATGGCCTGGCAGGCCCGGGGCCCCGTCGGTTCGAGGTCGACGCAGGAGACGAGGTGGCTGGTCAATCCGGCCGCCCCCAGCTCGGCGCGGACGCGGGTGACGGCCTCCACGAGCAAAGCATCTCCCTCCGGTGGGCTCAGGACGGCGACGTCGGTGAGGGCGGTGGCGCCGTTGCCGAGGGCCCATCCGGCGCGCTCGCCTTCCGCCGCGACGATCGCGACGAGGGCAGCGGTGAGCAGGGCCGCGCGCCCCCTCCTCTTGCGCAGAGGGATCGGCCGCGCTGCCGGCCGGGTCGCGCCCGTCCGCCGACGCAAGCCCCTCACCGGTCCAGAAGGAGCGCCCGCGCGCGCAGGAGGTAGGTCCCGTTCGGAAAGCGACGCAAGTATTCCGCGGCCAGGGGCGCGGCGGCCGGCGCCCCTCGAAGCTTCTCGACGGCGATCATCTGGCGGCCCAGGGCCTCCGATGCGAAGGGGCCGCGGGGGGCCTCGAGCAGATACCGGCGAAGCCAGGCCAGGCCCGAGGCGGCGTCACCCCGATCGTCCGCGGCGCGTCCGAGGAGAAACGCTGCCGCCTGAGCCCGCGCAGTCCCGGGGAAGCGACGTCGCGTCTCGAGCAGGGCCCGATCCGCCAGATCGGGCCGTCCCGAATATCGTGCGGCGTCGGCGAAGGCCGTCAGGTCGGCGCCGTCCGCTCCGGCCAGCGTGGCCTCGAAGCCGACATGCTCCGCGTCGGCGAGGACCGCCTGCGACTCGCCGCTCGCGACCCGCGCGGCCCAGCGGCGAGACACCCAGCCCGCCCGCTTGCTTGCCCCTTCGTGCGCCCCCTGGTCGCGGCCGTCCGACTCGAGCGCCGCCCCTTCGGAGCGCTCCGCCGGCGCAGGCGCTTCGAAAGGCGGGGGCTCCACCAGGGTCGTCGCCGTCGATGCGCCGCTGTCTTCGTCGGGCCCCGGCGACGGCCCGGCGGGCGAAGCAAGGTGCGCTCGCGGGCTCGCCAGGGCGAGCGCGGTACGGACCGGTCCGCGACCGGCCAAGGGCTCCCGATGCGTCGGCTCGTCGGCCGCAGCGCGAACCCCTTCGGTCCGAGCCGGCGGCGCGCTCGGACCCGGAGAAGAAGGCTCCGGGGTCCTTTCGGTTCGGGTCTGGCCGGGCCCGGCGTTCTGATCCGTCTGGTGCGTCTGGCCCATCTGATCCAGGTGGTCGAGCTCGACGTCGCCCGCTGCAGGCCGAACCACCAGGCGCTGGCCTGTGCGCAGCTCCATTCGGTCGGAGAGCAGCGGTCCGCTCACCCGGACGGAGCCCGACTCCATGGCGACCTCGATGGTCTGCTCCGCCTCCACCCACCGCACGGCGAAGACAGTGCCCGTCACCTCGATCAGATAGGGACCGGCGTCCACCTTCCAGGCCGCGTTCGGACGATGCACGACCTGGAACCGGGCCCGGCCCGATTGCAGGCGCAGTCGGGCGCCGCGGGCGTCCCGGGCCGTGACCGCGAGGCGGGTCCCCACGTCCAGGCCCACGTCCGTGCCGTCGGAAAACCGGAGAGCCGCGTCCGAGTTGCCGACCACGTCGATCTCTTCCCCGCGCGTCACCGTGGCGCCATGGACCGAGAAAGACAGCCCCGGCTCGATCGACGTGGCCGCGGCGGACGTCGTGACCGGGGTGGCCGCCCCCCCGGTCGCGACCGTCGCAGGCCCGTGCGAGGCCTGTCGCCCCCCAAGGGCGGCGATCCCGACGACGACCAGGCAACCGACGCCGGCCACCAGCGCCGCAAGGGCTCCCGCCGTCACGGGACGTGTCCATCTATCGGACCGTCCTTCTGACCGTCCTTCTGAGCCTCTTCGATGCTTCGTCTGGATCTGACCGGCTCGCTCGCGACGGGTGCGGGCCAGCCGGTACCAGGCCGCGGGCGCGGGCCCCCCCCGGTCGTCCTGGGCCGCGAGCCGCCGGGCCTCCTGGGCCAGCGCTTCGACCAGCGCCTCGTCATCACCGCCGCCCGACCCCGACTCGCCACGCACGGGACCTGGCCCGCTCAAGAGGACCCTCCCGCCGCCAGGCTCACCAGCAAAGGATCGCGCCGCACGAGGAGGGCTATCTTCTTCGTGGCGCGGTTCAGGCGTCGCTGCGTCGTGGAGATGGACAGCCCGTGCAGAGAGGCCACCTCGGCCAGCGTGAGCCCCTCGATCGTGCGGGACACGAAGATGGAACGGTCCTTGGCTCCCAGCACCTCGAGCTGGCGGTAGTAGCGAGTCAGCGCCTCGCGTGCGTCGGCGTTCGGTTCGTGCACCGAGGTGTCCGGCGCCAGGCCGGTGCTGGTCAGCCGCAGCCACCGCCGCCGCCGTCGGCGCGCGATCTCGCCGTGCACCACGTTCACGCAGATACCGGTCAAGAAGCCGGCGAGCGCGTTCACCTCGCGCAGAGTGTGAACCCGGTTGAAGAATCGGATGAAGACCTCTTGCAAAAGATCTTCCCGGTTCATGGGATCCTCGCCCGGGCCGAGCAGGCGTCGCAAGGTGCCATCGACCCGCCGCGCGTACCGGTTCCAGGCGGCCAGCTCCGCGCGGCGGTCACCGCGCCGCAGGGCCAGGACCAGCGACTCGTCGCTGTCGACGTCCGCCGCATCCCCGCGCAGGAGCCTCAAGGGCACGACCGAGGTCATCCTCGCCCATAGTGCGCGGGACCGTCCGGAAAATGGTCAGGAATCGGTCTGCGGCGTCACGATTCAACGACGGTCAGGCGGTCAGGTGAGTCAGGCGGTCAGGGACGTTCGCCGATGTCCACGATCGCGCACGCCTGGATGGTCGGCAGTTGTAACCGGTCGGCTTCGGCCAGGAGCGCGTCGCTTTCGGAGCCCGGGTTGAGAAAGAGCTCCTTGACCCCTTTCCGAGCGATCCCAGCCAGTAACGTGATGCCGACCTGCGGAGGAACGTAGAGCGCCGCCCGATCGACGGGACCGGGGATGGCTTCGATGGCCGGCAGGGCCGGCAAACCTTCGACCACCGTCTCGGTGGGGTTGACCGGATAGACCGTCCATCCTTGCCGGAGGTAGGCCCGAACGGCCTTGTTGCCGTATTTATTGTGGTGATTGGAGGCCCCTATCACGGCGACGGAAGGCATGCCTCAAGAGCCTGACACGCGACCGCACACCCCGCACCTACCGTCGGACTCGATCACGCCCACGCACGTCCCGTCGTCGCACAGCCTGCGAGCCGCGTCGAATCCTCCGTCCGCGCCCTCCGGGGCGGCGCCCGATGCTTCGACGGCCGGCCGGCTCTCGCGGGCGCCCGCGGGTGCCGCGCCCCGCTCGGGTGGTGGTCCCCCGGCGAGGCCGCACACCGAGCAGCGGCCATCGGGCCCCACCAGACCGGTGCAAGCGCCGTCCGGGCACAGGTGGCGCTGGGCGGGGTCGAACTCGAGCTCCTCGTTCATCGGCGCAGTGTAGCAGCAGACGGCCGGCGCAAAAGTCGGGACGCGACGGCCGTTTCGTCCAGGCGTCCGCCACGGGAGGTCGAACGCTTTCCTTGACGCGGGTGGCGGCGTCCCCCCAGCATTCAGGCACGATGATCTCAGATCCCCGCACTCGTCGATGCTGGCCGGCGCTTCCATTCCTCGGGGCCGCCCTCCTGGCCGCCGCTGGACCCGCCTGGGCGGCGCCGGCCCCCGCGGCGCCTCCCGGGCCTTCCGCCCCGGCGGTGGGTCAGACGGCACCTCCCCCCGCGCGTCCAGCGGCGACGCCGAACGGCACCGCCGCCGCTCCGGCCGGCACCGGCGGGGCGGGCGGCGCCAAGCTGCCCGCGCCGCGGTCCGTGGACGACATCGTGCGGGACATGGTGAAGGCCCTGGGAGGCCCCGAGGCCCTCGGCCGGCACAAGTCTGTGCACACGAAGATGAGCATCAGCTTCCAGGGGTTGGGCATCACCGGGACGGCCGAGCACTACGGGGCGCTCGGTGATCGGGCCCTGACGGTCACCAACATTCCCAACCTCGCGTCGACGCGAGAAGGGACCGACGGGAAGAAGGCCTGGTCCCAGGACCCGATCAATGGCCTGCGCCTGCTGGAGGACGTGGAGGCCGAGCAGGCGCGCATCGAGGCGGCCTGGAACGCGGAGCTCCGCATGAAAGACCTGTTCCCGACCATCGAAGCGAAGAACGAGCCCGGCGAAGGCGGCGTTTCCTACCTCGAGTGCCTGGTGCTCACGCCCAAGGCCGGCGCGTCCATGACCGAGTGCTTCGATCCCCGCACCCACCTGATGGTGCGCCAGCGGGGCTCTCGATCGAGCCCGCAGGGCAGCACGCCGTTCGTGGCCCGCATGCGCGACTGGCGCGCCGTGGGCGATATCAAGATGCCGTTCGTGACGGAGATGCAGGTGGGGCCGCTCTCCTTCGTGGGCACGATCACGTCGGCCGAGCTCGACGTGCCGGTCGATCCGAGCCTCTTCGCCATTCCCGAGCTCTCCGCGACGGGAAGCGCGGGCGCGGGAGGGAGCCCCGCGGGAACGAGCGGTGCGGGCGACGCCAAAGGTGATTCCAAAAAGGTCGCCAAGCCGCCCGCCAAGAAACCTCCGTCCCCCTCCCCTGTCCGCTCGACAGGCAAGCCGCCCGCCGCCCCTCAATGACGGATAGCCATGCCGCGCAAGCTGATCCTCTGCCGCTGCGAGGACGTCACCGCCCAGGACGTGAAGCACGCGGTCGGCGCCGGGTATCGCACGGTCGAGGAAGTGAAGCGCTACACCGGCTTCGGCACCGGTCCCTGCCAGGGTAAGGAATGTCTCGCCACCGTCGCCCGGGCCATCGCGGCGGCGGTTGGCGTGCCCGTGTCGACCCTGCAGCCCTTCACGGCTCGGTCTCCGCTGGCGCCGATCGAGCTGAAGCACCTGGCGGTCGCGCCCGCGCAGGCCCCAGGCGATGCCCCCAGCGATGACTGACAGGCGCGGGCTGCCCGGCACCGCAGCCCCGCCGCCGCCGACGGCGGACGTCGCCATCATCGGCGGCGGGATCATGGGGCTGGCCATCGCGTACAACCTGGCCGCCCGCAGCCGATTGCGCGTCGTCGTTCTGGAGGCGAGCTTTCTGTCGTCGGGGGCGTCGGGCCGAAACGGCGGCGGATTGCGCCAGCAATGGTCCACCGAGATGAACATCCGGCTCATGCAAGAGTCGATGGAGATCTGCGCCGGCTTCGCGCGTGACCTGCAGTTCAACGTCTGGATGCGCCAGGGCGGCTACCTGTTCCTGATGCGAACCGCCGCCACACGCGCGCAGATCGAGCGCCACATCGCGCTCCAGAACCGGTGCGACGTCCCCACGCGCCTGATCAGCACGGACGAGGCCCGCCAGATCGTCCCGCAGCTGGCGACGGAGCCGTTCGTGGGGGCGTCGTACAACCCCACCGACGCCGTCGTCTTTCCATGGCCCTTCCTATGGGGCTACGCCGCCGCCGCGATGAAGCGCGGGGTGGCGATCCACACCCAGACGCCCGTCACCGCGATCGATCGGACGGGCACGGGCAGCTTCGTCCTCCACACGGCGCGCGGGACCGTCACGGCCGGGCGGGTCGTCAACGCAGCCGGGGCCTGGTCACCGCGCGTGGCTGCCCTGGTCGATCTGGCGCTGCCCGACTGGCCGGCTCGTCACGAGATCCTGTCCACCGAGCCACTGAAGCCATTCCTCGGCCCGATGGTCTCGGTGCTGGAGAGCGGCCTTTACGTCTCGCAGTCCATGCGCGGCGAGCTGGTCGGCGGCATCACCCTTCATGAGCCGAAGACGCACGAGATCCAGCTGGGATCCCGCCTCGCCTTTCTGCACGCCATGGCGCGCGGGCTCACCGAGCTGATGCCCATCCTCGGGGAGGTCAAGGTCGTGCGGCAGTGGGCCGGCCCCTACGACCTGACCGCCGACGGAAACCCGATCGTCGGCGAAGCGGCCGAGCTGCCCGGGTTCTTCCTGTGCTGCGGCTTCATGGGCCACGGCTTCATGATGGCGCCCGTCGTGGCCAAGTACTACGCGCTCCACCTCCTCGGCAAGGAGACGCACCCCTTCTTCGGCACCTGGCGCCTCGATCGGTTCGCGAGCGGCGGCGCCGAGCCCGAGAGCATGATCATCGGCTGAGGGCGCGCGAGGGTGCGCCCCTTCGCGGCCTCCCCGCAGCGACGTCAGGTCGCGCTGCTGCGGACGAGGCGGGCGTAGATGAGCTGGCCCAGACTGTCGACCATCATCTTCTCGACCTGCCGATCGAGGCCGGCCCGCTCGTCGGGGCTCTGGTAGATGAATCGGATCCCCATCCCGGGATCGCGCTGATCGGGGGCGTGGGCGGGCGGCGGTTCGCCCGGACGGACGACCCAGCGCACCTCGCCGTGCAGCTGGATGGGCGCCTCGCGCACGGGAACGAACAGCTTGAAGATGAACATCGTCCCGACGTCGAGGGGGCGCTCGGTCTTGATGAACGTGCCCCCCTTCGAGATGTTCCGGGTGTAGTCGTAGAAGAAGGTGTTGAGTCGCTTGTACTCCACCTTGAGCTCGATGGGCGCGCGCTGCTCGCGCCTGCGCTCGTCGCCTTGCTCCTGGACCAGACCTTCGGACATCAGATGGCCCGTCACCGCTCGGTCATGGTACCGGCGGCCGCAACGAGCGTCAATCGCACCGTCACCTACACCGTAGCCTCAGTCGACAGAGCGGAGCGGCGTGTCCGTTTCGTGGGCTCGGGCTTGCCGGCGCGCCGTGTAGACGAACAGCACGCCCGAGAGCGCGATCGCCGCCACCGCAATCAAGAGGCTATGTCCGATGGTGGCGTGCGCGGCGATGAGCCCGACCACCGATGCGGCCGGCGCGTCGCCGAGCACGTGCGAGCCGAAGAGGAAGACCGCTTGCAACGTCGCCGCATGACGGGCCGGTGCCAGCTGGTCGACGACCACCGCGATGGGTCCGTTGTAGATGGACAGCAGGAAGATGCAGGTGGCCGTCATGAGCGCGAAGATCGGCTTGTTCTCGATGAGCAGGCAGGCGACGCCGATCGGCACCGCGCTGAGCAGCGAGGTCCCGACGACCAGGGCATGCCCGCCCTTCTTCCGGCGGCCGATTCGATCGCCCAGATAGCCTCCGGTCATCACGCCGCCAATCCCGCAGCCGAGCCCGGACGCCAGCATGAGCACGCTGCCCACCAGCACCGAGAAGCCGCGTTCATCGATGATCAGGGCCCGCGCCCAGAACAGCAGCGCGCTGGCTCCGAAGGTGACCAGAATGCCGCCGAAGAGGCATGAGATGAACGTCGGGTTGAGGAGGTACGCGCGGGCCGGCCCGGCGTGGGGCCGTTCGATGTGCGACGGCGCCGAGATGAACCCGGCCATGATCGCGAGCAGGAGGGACGGCGCGCCGGCGATCCAGAAGACGCCGCGCCACCCGATCTTGGGGCCCAGCATGGCGCCCAGGAACAGGCCCGCCGAGCCGCCGACGGCCATTCCCACGTTGTAGATCCCGAGCGCCCGGCCGCGCGCGTGCGGCGGCGCGTCCGCACACAGCAAGGCGTTCGCGCTCGGCCCGTAGGCCCCCTCACCGATGCCGACGATCCCGCGGAAAAAGAGCAGCATCGGGAATGACACCGCCGTCGCGGAGCCGATCGTGCCGATGGCCCACACGACCACGCCGGCGAAGATCACCTTGCGCGGCCCGATGCGATCGGCGATGGGACCCGAGAGCAGCGAAATCACGGCGAACACGGACAGGTTCACCAGCGAGAGCCACCCGAGCTGGAACTTCGAGACGTGGAAGCTCTGCTCGAAGAAGGGCGTCATGCTGTAGACGACCTGGCGGTCGAGGTAGTTGAAGAAGTTGACCGCCGTCAGCAGCGGCAGGGGACGGATTCCGCGCCACGGCGCGGGGGCCGGGGCCTCCGCGCTAGCCACGGCCATGGGTCCACCCCCGCGGCTCACCGCACCGACTCCCGAGATCTTTCAGGTTGCTATGGGTCATCTGAGACGGGCGGAGGGTAGCAGACCGGAAGGGCCCCCGCCGTGACGGACCGGAAAGACCCCGCCCTCATCCGCCGGCCGGCTTTCGGCCCGCCTCACCCGCCTCGTCCTGCTTCGGGCCGAGCATCTCCTCGGGGCGGACCCAGCGGTCGAAGTCTTCGGCCGAGACGAGCCCCAGCGCGAGCGCCGCCTGGCGCAGCGTGCTGCCGTCTGCGTG
>Ga0068859_100009111_pt1 | contig 10023 bp, 7 predicted proteins | sample KBSSwiS22_FD_66585 | JGI IMG/M metagenome (GOLD analysis project Ga0068859, IMG submission 66585) | Switchgrass rhizosphere microbial communities from Kellogg Biological Station, Michigan, USA - KBS Switchgrass S2-2 | ecosystem: Host-associated > Plants > Roots > Rhizosphere > Soil ...
AGCCAAAAAATTTAGCCAGCGGCCGGAGGGGTGTCAACGAATCCGGCCCGGCGCCGCTCGGCGAAGAACTCGCGCAGCAGTGCGCCGCTTTCGGTCTCGAGCACGCCACCCGCGACCTCGGGTCGATGGTTCAGTCGCGGATGACGCAGCAGGTCTCCGACGGAGCCGGCCATCCCCGCCTTGTCGTCCCACGCGCCGAGCACGACGCGCGCGACGCGTGCGAGCACGATGGCCCCGGCACACATCGCGCACGGCTCGAGCGTCACGTACAGCGTGCAGTCGTCGAGCCGCCAGCGTCCGAGTGCGGCACTCGCGGCGCGGATCGCCAGCACTTCCGCGTGCGCGGTCGGGTCCTGATCGCGCACCGTGCGGTTGGCCGCGCGCGCGAGCACATTCGCATCGCGCACGACGACCGCGCCCACCGGCACGTCGCCCGCCAGCGACGCCGCTCTGGCCTCGGCGAGCGCGGCCGCCATCCACCGCTGGTCCGCGGTGCGCGCGCCCTCGGCGCTCACGGTGCGCCGGGCGCCACTCGGCTCACACTCCGGCCGCGACGGGTGAATCCGCGGGCGATTCGCTCGGCGACTCGGCGCGCTCGAACACGAACGCGCCGTTGGTGCCCTCCCTGACCAGGATCCGATCGCCCTCCTGGAACTTGCCCTCGAGGATCTGCAGCGCGAGGGGGTTCTGGATCAGCCGCTGGATGGCGCGCTTGAGCGGTCGCGCGCCGAACGCGGGGTCGTAGCCTTCCTCGGCCAGCATCCGCCGCGCGCCGGGCGTCATCTCGAGCGTGAGCTTGCGATCGGCGAGCAGCTTCTCGAAGCGCTGCAGCTGCAGACCGACGATGTGCTCGATCTGCTCCGTGCCGAGCGGGCGGAAGATGATGATGTCGTCGACGCGGTTGAGGAACTCGGGCTTGAAGTGCGACCGCATCGCCTGCGTCACCTGCGTCTCGACGAGCGCCCAATCGGCGCTCGCATGCTCGAGGATGTACGTGCTGCCGATGTTCGACGTCATGATGATCACCGTGTTCCGGAAATCCACGGTGCGGCCCTGCGAATCGGTGAGCCGGCCATCGTCGAGGATCTGGAGCAGGATGTTGAACACGTCCGGATGCGCCTTCTCGATCTCGTCGAACAGGATGACCGAGTACGGACGGCGGCGCACCGCCTCGGTGAGCTGGCCGCCCTCCTCGTAGCCGACGTAGCCCGGAGGCGCGCCGATGAGACGCGCCACGGCGTGCTTCTCCATGTACTCGGACATGTCGATGCGCACCATCGACTGCTCGTCGTCGAACAGGAACTCGGCCAGCGCACGCGCGGTCTCCGTCTTCCCGACGCCGGTGGGGCCGAGGAAGATGAACGAGCCGATCGGACGGTTGGGATCCTGCAGACCGGCGCGCGAGCGGCGCACGGCGTTCGCGACGGCTTCCACCGCTTCGTCCTGCCCCACCACTCGGCGCGCGAGCTCGCGGTCGAGCTTCGTGAGCCGCTCGCGCTCGCCCTCCATCATCCGCGTGACGGGAATGCCCGTCCAGCGCGCGACGACTTCGGCGATGTCCTCGGCCGTGACCTCCTCCTTGAGGAACTGCGGGCGGCCGTCGTGGCTCGCGAGCTTCGCCTCGGCCTCCTTCATCTCGCGCTCGAGCTGCGGGATGCGCCCGTAGCTGATCTCGGCCGCCCTGGCGAGATCACCACCGCGCGAGGCCTGCTCCGCCTCGACGCGCGCCTGGTCGATCTGCTGCTTGATCTTCCCCACTGCGCCGAGCGTCTCCTTCTCCTGCTGCCACTGCGCCTTCATGGCGGCGGAGCGCTCCTTGAGCTCGGCGAGCTCGCGCTCGATGATCTCGCGCCGCTCCAGCGACGCGGGGTCCTTCTCCTTCTTCAGCGCCGTGCGCTCGATCTCGAGCTGCATGACGCGCCGCTCCACCTCGTCGATCTCCTGGGGCATCGAGTCGATCTCGATGCGCAGCCGCGACGCGGCCTCGTCGAGCAGGTCGATCGCCTTGTCTGGAAGAAACCGGTCGCCGATGTAGCGATGCGACAGCGTCGCCGCGGCGATCACGGCACCGTCGGTGACGCGCACGCCGTGGTGCGCCTCGTAGCGCTCCTTCAATCCGCGCAGGATGGCGATCGTGCTCTCCACCGACGGCTCGCCGACGTAGACCGGCTGGAAGCGCCGCTCGAGGGCGGCGTCCTTCTCGACGTGCTTGCGGTACTCGTCGAGCGTCGTGGCGCCGACGACGCGCAGCTCGCCGCGCGCGAGCATCGGCTTGAGCATCTGGCCGGCGTCCATCGAGCCCTCGGCCTTTCCCGCGCCGACGAGCGTGTGCAGCTCGTCGATGAACACGACGAACTGGTTGGGATCCTCGGTGAGCTCCTTGAGCACCGCCTTGAGCCGCTCCTCGAACTCGCCGCGGAACTTCGCGCCGGCGATCAGCGCGCCGAGATCGAGCGAGAGGAGTCGCTTGTTCTTGAGGCTCTCCGGCACGTCGCCGTTGACGATGCGCTGCGCGAGCCCCTCGACGATGGCCGTCTTCCCCACCCCGGGCTCACCGATGAGCACGGGGTTGTTCTTGGTGCGACGCGAGAGCACCTGCACGACACGCCGGATCTCCTCGTCGCGCCCGATCACCGGGTCGAGCTTGCCCTGCCGCGCCGCGTCGGTGAGGTCGCGCGTGTAGCGCTGCAGCGACTGATACTGGTTCTCCGGCGTCTGGTCGGTGACGCGATGCGTGCCGCGCACGGCCTCGAGCGCCGCGAGCAGTGCCTTGTGCGTGACCTTCGCGTTCGCGAGCAGTGTGCGGCTCTCCGCGCCCTTCGTCTCCGTCAGCGCGAGCAGCAGATGCTCGGTGGAGACGTACTCGTCGCCGAGCGAGCGCGCTTCCTTCTCCGCCTGGTCGAGGACGGCGTTCAGCTCGCGCGACATGTTCGGCTGCGCGTCGCTCTGCTTGGGATAGCGCGCGATCTCTCGCTGCACCTGCTCGCGCAGCGCGGCGACGCTCGCGCCGAGCTTCTGAATCACGGGCACGACGATGCTCTCCTCCTGTCCCAGCAGGACGTGCAGGAGATGCGTGTCGTAGATCATCGGGTTGCCGAGTCGGCGGGCCTCGGACTGCGCTTCGTTGAGCGCTTCGCCGGACTTCACCGTCAGCCGATCGGGATTGATCATCGGAAAATCTCGTTCGGGTCGCTTCGCGAAGGGTCGTGCTCCCCCCGGTACGAATCAAGGGCAACGCCGGTGCCGCACATGATGCGCCGCGCTGGCAGTCTGGAGTGCCGATGCGACGCGGGACGCGCGGGGAGCCTGCCGAAGCGGCGCGAGGTCCGCGATTCGCCCGAGCGGTCGCCCAGGATGACGAAGCGCCCCAGCCATTGGCCGGGGCGCTTCGCCATCGAGGCGGAACCAGATCGCCCTACTTCGCGACGAACATCTTCTTCGCCGTTCGCTCGCCGTCGACGACGAGCTCGTAGATGTAGATCCCCGGCGCAGCCTCGCGTCCGGTTGGGCGGACCTTGCCGTCCCAGTACCCGATGTAGTCCCCGCACGGCAACGAGAGGTTCTCCAGCGCCTCGCCCCCGTCCTGAAGGACGGGAATGGCGACGAGCTGCGCCAACACGTTGTAGATCCGGACGGAGACGACAAACTCACTCCCCGGACCCTCTCCGCACGCGAGGGAGAAGGGGATATGGGTCTCCGGATTGACGGGATTCGGGTAGTTCTGTCCGAGCGTGCCTGCCTTACGCCCTCGGGGCTGCTGCTGGTCGGCTGGCGCCGACTGCCCCGCCGCTGACTCTGGTGCCAGGCACCAAAGGGCGAGCACGAGCGCAAGTGCTGCCCAGCGGTGGTACATGTATGCTCCGGTTGACGAGACAGGATCCTGGTGCAGCTCCTGTGACGGGTGATGGGGACAGGTACCGTGCTCTGAACCTACGGCTCGCAACGCTGTATGTCAATAAAACGCCACGACTTACGTGCCGTCACGGAGCCAGTTTCGTGCCCCGCCGACGGCGACCGAGCTCGTTCCGCGTCGTGAACCCCTCGCGGTCGCAATACTCGAGGAACGGGATCAGAAACTTGCGCGTGAGCCCGAGAAACTCGCGCAGCTCGGCGGGGCCGTAGTCCGCGTCCAGGACCATGCCTGCGCTGAGCCGGCCGGTGAGCTCGGTAACGCTCTCTGGCCGATAATGACGGTTAGGCTCGACCGCTACGAGAGCGCCCTGGCGGGTCAGCATCCGACAGATCCCCAGCAGGTCGGCCGGCGGCCGCCCAGTCGCCGCAGCCAGCTCGTCGAGCGAAGGGGGCTCGACGCCTCCCGACGCGATCCGATCCATCAGGTCGTTCGCCAGGGCCTGCTGCCGCTCCGAGAGCCGCGGCGCGAAATCGGCCAGCCGAACATCTCCCTGGTCGGCGACGATGCGGCCGTCGCGGACCATCGAGTCGATCACCGATTCGACGGCCGCCTCCGGGGCGCGCACTCGCGTGCGCAGCCACTGGCGAGGTGCGCCGGAGGCGAGGGGATTGGCCACGTGATGCGCGCCGAGCGTGTCGAGGAGCTGCCGCGAGATCGACTCGCGCACGCTCGCCGCGTACACGCGGTCACCGGCACGCCATCGATCCGGCGTGGCGAGCATCGAGTCGAGCGCCGATCGGCCGACGCCGAGCCGTACGGGGAGCTCGCCAAGATCGACGCCGGCGACGCCGGCTTCGCTCAGGAAGTGGTCGAGTGAGGCGATCGGATCATCGGATGCGAGCGCGAGCGCGCGTGCCCGGCGCGGCGCAAGCGGATCCGTCACCACGCCACCGCCGAGGGTGCCGAGCGGCGACCCGCCCCGCAGCACGAAGCGGTCGCCGGTGCGAGTGACGATCGGCTCCTCGACGACGATGCGCGCCGGTCGTGATTCGCCCGGCGCGAGCGCACCGTCGAGCGCCACGACGCGGGCGCTCACCTCGCTCGTACCCAGGTGCAGCCGCAACCGGCTGCGCGGACCCACGGCGCGGGTCGCGTCGTCGAGCAGCGCGACGTCGGCGCGAATGACGGTCGACGGGCGCCAGGCATCGCCGCTCACGAGCACCGCTCCGCGGTCCACGCGCGACAGCTCGACGCCGGCCAGCGCCACCGCGGCGCGCTCGCCCGCCGACACGCGCTCCACGCCATGACCGTGCGCCTGGAGCGCACGGACGCGGACGACGTCGCCAGAGGGATATAGGCGAAGCACTTCGTCGCGCGCGAGCGAACCGGACCAGACGGTGCCGGTGGCCACGGTGCCGGTCCCGCGGATCGTGAACGCGCGGTCGACCGGCATGCGGAACAGGTCGTCCGCCCGGCGCGGCGGTACGCTGCGCGCCGCACGGAGCAGAGCGGCGCGCAGCTCGTCGATGCCCGCGCCATTCACCGCGGACACGGCGATCACCTCGGCGTCGGCGAGCGAGCTGCCGACCAGCGCCTCCCGCACGTCGTCGCGCACGAGCGCGATCCACTCGTCCTCGACGAGGTCCGACTTCGTCAGCGCGACCACGCCGGCGTGTACGCCGAGCAGACGCAGGATGGAGAGATGCTCCCTCGTCTGCGGCATGACGCCTTCGTCGGCGGCGATGACGAGAAGCGCGAGATCGACTCCCGTCGCGCCGGCGACCATGGTCCGGACGAACGCCTCGTGGCCGGGCACGTCGACGACGCCGATGGTGTCGATGCCGTCGAGCCGTAGCGGTGCGAACCCGAGATCGATCGTGATGCCGCGTCGCTTCTCTTCCGGCAGACGGTCAGTGTCGACGCCCGTCAGCGCACGGACGAGCGACGTCTTGCCATGATCGATGTGGCCCGCCGTCCCGAGGATCATGACGCGCCTCCGCTCACCACCGCGCCACCTCCCACAGCTCCATGGCGCGCATGGGGCGTCCGTCGCTGAGGTGCTCGGTGAGGAATTCGCGGAGGAGACGCTGGTGGGCTCGACCCGACGCGTCGTCCAGCGCGGCCCCGCGACGACCGCCGAGGAATTCACGCAGCGCGTCGCGCGCCTCGGGTGGGAGCACGCGCCCGGACGGGGCGAGTCGCCCGCAGCGGGCGCAGAGTGCGCCGCCCGAGGGATGGCTGAACATCACGGTGGCGCTCTCGGCGAGCACCGCGTGACACTCCGCGCACACGTCGACCGCGGGGCCGAAGCCCAGCTCGGCGACGATGTGCCAGGCACTCGCGAGCGTCGTACCGAGCGCGTCCTCGTGCGCCGCGGACGCGAGCGCGTCGAGCGCGGCGGCGACGGTATCGAACAGGCCGGGATCGGCGGCATCACGACCGAAGCGCAGCGTGAGCTCGGCGACGGCCGATGCGCCGGCGAACCGTCCGAGATCACCGGCGAGCTCGGCGCGCGCCAGCGTGACGTCGAAACCGCTCAGCGTGTCGAGGTCGCGCCCGGGCTTCGCGTAGAGCTGCGCGCTCCCCTGGGCGAACAGGTCGAGCGCGCTTCCGAAGCGGCGTGAGGAGCGCCGCGCCCCCTTGGCGAGCACGCTTCGGACCCCCGCGTCGCGGGTGACGATCCGGAGGATGCGCGACGACTCCAGGTAGTCGAACGAATGGAGAACGATCGCTTCGGTCGCGAGCAGCGCCATGCGTGAAAGATACCCTGCCGCACCACCGAACGGCCGGGATCGGCGCTTCGGGGTGGCGCGGCTAGTAGCTCACGCGAAGGCCGGTGAGCAGGCGACGGGCCGCACCCCGATAGCCGGTCTGCTGGATCGACGCCTCGTCGGTGCGGGCGAAGTCGTAGTTGTAGCCGGCAGCATCGGTGTAGCGGCGATCGAAGAGGTTCTCGATGCGCAGCGTCAGCGCGACGCCGCCGCGCCGGCTGAGCGGCACGAGGCGCGCCTCGCCGGAGAGATCGACACGCGTGTACGGGGCGAGGCTCACGCGCTGCGCGGGGGCGAAGTCGGGCGGATAGTAGACGTCCTCGCGCGCCCCGACGCGGAGCGCGCGCACCTGTACTGCGTTGCCTCGCGCGCGGTAACCCGCGCCGGCGTCGAGGGTGCGCGCGGGACGGCGCAGCAGCCGCGAGCCCGGCGCGAACGTCGCGGTGGCCGCGGTGCTGGTGCCCGGGTCGACGACGCGCGTGCTCAGGTGGGTGAACGCCGCGTCGGCGTGGAAGCCGTTCGGCAGGTCGAGCCGGCCCTCGAGCTCCAGGCCAGCGGCGCGAGTGCGTGCGACGTTGAAGTAGTTCGGCTCCGTCGCCGAGTATTTGTAGTCGATCATGTCGCGGAAGGAGTTGGCGAACCAGGTCGCGCCGATCGTGGCGTGGCCGACGGTCTGCTCCACGCCGGCGTCGACGCTCAGCGCGTGCTCGGGACCGAGGCTACGGTTGCCGATGACGAAGCCGCTCCCCTCCGTCTCCAGGAACGTCGGCTCGCGGAAGGCGGTGCCGATGCTGGCGCGCAGCCGCGTGCCCTGCGGAAGTCGCGTGCTCGCCGCGGCACGATACGTCCAGAAGTCGCCGAACTGCTCGTTGTGCTCGAAGCGGCCGCCGAGCGCGACGGTCGCGCCGCCGACGGGCGCGAGGAGGAGCTGCGCATAGCCGCCGGTGCTGCGGCGAGTCGCCGGCGCCGGAGCGTCGTCGCCGAAGTTGCTGCGCGTGATGCTCTCCTGCCACTTGCGCTCCACCTGCGCACCGAGCGTGAACCGGCTCTCGGCGGGCAGCGCGAGCTCCACGCGCACGTCGCCACTGCGCCGGCGAGAGCGCTCGGCGGTGGTGTACGCGTAGCCGGCGTCGCCGGGACTGTCGGGCTGATCGTCGGTGATGCCGTGCACGTCGTGCGACGCGAGCGCCGCGCGAACGGTGACGAGCGACGAGACGCGATAGCCGGCGTCGAGCCCGAGGGCGAGCCGATCGTCGCGGCGCACCGCGTTGCTGTCGACGACCTGGCCGGAGCCGTTGGTCGGAAAGTGGAGCTCGCGGTCGGTGAACCGCGCCGACAGGCTGGCGTCGAACGCGCCGAGCGACGCACCGAGGAGCGCGCTGCCGACGCCCTGACGGAAGCGGCTGTTGAACGGCTGGAACCCATCGGTCGCGTGGCGCGCCGCACCGAGCGAATAGCTCAGGCGCGCGTCGCCGCCGTGAACGCTCGCGTCGAGGTCACTGCTGCCGTAGCCGCCACCGCGCGCCGCGAGGTCGCCGTGCGCGACGCCGGCGCCACGGCGCGTGAAGAGCTGCACGACACCGGCCATCGCGTCGGAGCCGTACAGGACGCTCGCGGGCCCGCGGACGATCTCGATGCGGTCGAGGTTGTCGGTCGAGAGCGTCGACAGATCGTACGCACCGCCGGCCTCGTTGATCGGCACGCCGTCGACGAGGATCTTCGCGTACTTGCTCTCACCGCCGCGGATGAACAGCGACGTCGTTCCACCGTAGGAGCCCGTCTGGACGATCGAAAGACCGGGCACGGTGCGCAGTGCCTCGGCAACGGTCGTGATGCCTCGGCCGCGCAGCTGTTCACCCGTGACGACGGTGACGGAGGACGGAGTGCGATCGGCTCGAAGTGGCGACCGCGTCGCGGTGACCTCGACCGGCGCGATGCGCGCCGTATCGGACGCGACGTCCTGTGCGTGCGCGGCGCCGGCCAGAGCGAGCGTGGCGAGCGAGACGACGGAGGCGCGGTGGAAGAGTTGCATGGGACGGAGACGTTGTATGAGGAGATGGCGCGCCGATCAGGCGCGCGGACGGGAGCGTAGAGGGATCAACGCGGGCGCGCCGACCGCGGGATCGCGCGCGACGACGAGCGGCCAGTCGTAGAGCGATTCGAGCAGGCTCGCCTGCATGACATCGGCGGGGGCGCCCTCCCCCGCGACGCGCCCACGATGCAGGAGCACCATGTGGTGGGCGAAGCGCGCGACGAGGTTGAGCTGATGGCTCACGAGCAGCACGGCCAGGCCATCGGCGGCGAGGCGGCCGAGCAGCTCGAACACCGCCATCTCGTGGCCGACGTCGAGAAAGGTCGTCGGCTCGTCGAGCACCAGCGAGCGACCGCCCTGGGCGAGCGCGCGCGCCAGGCGCACGCGCTGCCACTCACCACCGGAGAGCTCGGTGATGGTGCGGTCGAGGTACGGCTCGATCTCCGTGCGCGCGACGGCACCGGCGATCGCGTCGGCGTCGACCTTGGTCGGGCCGCGCCACAATCCGAGGTGCGGATATCGCCCGAGCGCGACGTAGTCGCGCACACCGAGCGGGAACGCCGGTTCCTCGCGCTGGGTGACGACGGCGACGCGCCGCGCGAGGGCGCCGCGCGCGTCGTCGCGAACGGGCTGGTCGTCGACGGCGATGGTGCCCTGCTCCAACGGCACCTGGCCGACGAGCGCGCGCACGAGCGTGCTCTTCCCGCTCCCGTTGGGACCGACGACGGCGGTGAGCCGGCCGGCCGGCGCCGCGATCGAGACGTCGTCGAGCGCACGAAGCCGGCTGCCGCGATAGCGCACGCTCACGTGCGAGAACGCGATCACGCGAGCCTCCGCAGCCGCGCGAGGAAGAAGGGCACGCCGATGATCGCGGTCACCGCACCGAGCGGCAGCTCGGCCGGCGGGCGCGCCGTGCGGGCGATCAGATCGGCCGCGACGACGAGCGACGCCCCGGCGAGTGCCGCCGCACCGATGATCGCGCGATGCGTGCGCGCGCCCGCCATGCGGACGAGGTGCGGCACGAGCAGCCCGATGAATCCGACCAGACCGGCGGCGGCGACGGTGCCCGCGGCGAGCAGCGCCGCGGCGACGTAGACGGAGAAGGAGACGCGCGCGACACGCACGCCGAGCCCCGCGGCGGTGTCCTCGCCGAGGGCGAGGACGTCGATCGCCCGCGCGAGCGCGAGGAGGACGGCGATGCCGAGCGCGACGTAGCCAGCGGCGAGTCGCACCTGCGGCCAGCTCGCGTCGCTCACGGAACCCATCATCCACCAGAGCGCCCCGCGCACGACGTTGTCCTGCGCGTTCGCGAGCGCGACCATGATCGCGGCGTTGGCGAACGCGCCGACGACGACGCCGGCCATGAG
>Ga0068859_100009112_pt1 | contig 10022 bp, 7 predicted proteins | sample KBSSwiS22_FD_66585 | JGI IMG/M metagenome (GOLD analysis project Ga0068859, IMG submission 66585) | Switchgrass rhizosphere microbial communities from Kellogg Biological Station, Michigan, USA - KBS Switchgrass S2-2 | ecosystem: Host-associated > Plants > Roots > Rhizosphere > Soil ...
CCGTGGGACCTGCGCAAAACCGAGCCGTACCTGGGCTACGAGAACTTCGACTTCGAGGTCCCCACCGACGATCGCGGCGACTGCTGGGCCCGGTTCGTCGTGAAGGTTGCCGAGATGCACGAATCGCTTCGCATCGTCGAACAGGTGCTGGACCGCCTGGAGCCGGGCCCGGTCATGGTCGACGACCCGAAGGTCGCGTGGCCGGCCAAGCTGGCCATCGGCCCCGACGGCATGGGCAACTCGCTCGAGCACGTGCAGAAGATCATGGCCACCTCGATGGAGTCGCTGATCCATCACTTCAAGCTGGTGACCGAGGGCTTCCGCGTCCCGCCGGGGCAGGTCTACACCGCGGTCGAATCACCGCGCGGTGAACTCGGCGCCCACGTCGTCAGTGACGGTGGTACCCGCCCGTACCGCGTGCACCTGCGCGAACCCAGCTTCATCAACCTGCAGAGCACCGCGCTGCTGTCGATCGGGGGCATGGTCTCCGACGTCATCGCCTCGGTCGCCTCGATCGACCCTGTGATGGGAGGTTGCGACCGTTGAGCGAGGTACAGGACTTTGACGGGCCGGAGCCGTACTTCCGGACTTCCGTCATCCAGCTGGACCGTCCGGGTGATCCCTCGGTCTTCCCGCCCGAGACGCACGCCGACGCGCAGGCGATCATCGCCCGCTACCCCGAGGGGCAGGCCCGCAGCGCGCTGCTGCCGATGCTGCACCTCGTGCAGTCGATCCAGAGCTACATCACTCCGGACGGCATCGCGTTCTGCTCCGACCACACCGGCCTGACCAAGGCCCAGGTGGCGGCGGTCGCGACGTTCTACACGATGTACAAGCGCAAGCCGACGGGTGACTACCTGGTCAGCGTCTGCACCAACACGCTCTGCGGCATGCTCGGCGGCGACGAGATCTTCGCGGCGCTGAAGGAGCAGATCGGCGTCGGCAACAGTGGGGGTACCCCCGGCAGTGGGGGCATAGCCGCCGACGGCAAGATCACCCTCGAGCACGCCGAGTGCCTCGCCGCCTGCGACTACGCCCCGGTCGTCACGGTGAACTACGAGTTCTTCGACAACCAGACGGTCGGCAGCGCCCGGTCCCTCGTCTCCGAGCTGCAGTCCGGCGCCTCCCCGCAGCCGTCCCGCGGTGGCAGCCTCTGCAGCTTCAAGCAGATCGAGCGCCAGATCGCCGGCTTCTTCGACGCCGAGACGCTCGCTCCCGAAGCCGTCAGCGCCGGCCTGCCGACCGAGATCGGCGTCAATCTCGCCGTCGAGCGCGGCGAATCGGCCCCCGGCTATCCGATGGAAGGCGGCAAGTAATGCCCCTTGCGCCCGTACTGACGAAGCGGTTCGGCACCGACCAGCCGTGGAAGATCGAGAACTACGAGCGGCTGGACGGCTACGCCGGGCTGAAGAAGGCCCTCACCCTCAAGCCCGAGGACATCGTCGGGCTGGTCAAGGACTCCAACCTGCGCGGCCGTGGTGGCGCCGGCTTCCCGACGGGGATGAAGTGGTCGTTCGTGGCCGAGCCCAAGGGCGTCCCGCAGGGTGACCGCTACGTCGTGGTCAACGCCGACGAGGGCGAGCCCGGCACCTGCCGCGACCTGCCGCTGATGATGAACGACCCGCACAGCATGGTCGAGGGCATCATCATCGCCTGCTACGCGATCAAAAGCAGCCACGGCTTCGTCTACATCCGCGGCGAGGCGATCCACGCGATCCGCCGCGTCACGGCCGCCGTCGAGGAGGCGCGCGCGAAGGGCTACCTCGGCAAGAACATCCTCGGCTCGGGCTTCGACTGCGAGATCACCGTGCACGCCGGCGCCGGCGCGTACATCTGCGGCGAGGAGACGGCCCTGCTCGACTCGCTGGAGGGGCGCCGCGGCCAGCCCAGGCTGAAGCCGCCGTTCCCGGCGACCAACGGCCTGTACGACAAGCCGACCACCGTCAACAATGTGGGCACGCTCGCGTCCGTCCCGTACATCGTCCTGGGCGGCGCGGAGTGGTTCAAGGGCATCGGACCCGAGGGCTCGCCCGGCCCCTGCATCTACTCGCTCTCGGGTCGCGTGAAACAGCCCGGTCAGTACGAGGCGCCGATGGGCACCACGCTGCGCGAACTGCTGGACCTGGCGGGCGGCATGAGCCGTGGCAAGAACATCAAGTTCTGGACGCCCGGCGGCTCGTCCACCCCGATGTTCACCGCGGAGCACCTGGACGTCCCGCTGGACTTCGACGCGGCCGCCAAGGCCGGCTCGATGAACGGCACCTCCGCGGTGATGATCTTCGACGAGGACGACTGCGTCGTGCGCGCCACGAAGAAGTGGATCGAGTTCTACAAGCACGAGTCCTGCGGCAAGTGCACGCCCTGCCGCGAGGGCACGTACTGGCTGAACGGCATCTACCAGCGCCTCGAGGCCGGGACGGGCACCGCCGAGGACCTGGAGAAGCTGCTCGACATCTCCGACAACATCCTGGGCCGCTCGTTCTGCGCGCTCGGTGACGGCGCGACCAGTTCGATCACCAGTTCGATCAACTTCTTCCGCGAGGAGTACGAGGCGCACCTGGACGGACGCGGCTGTCCCTTCCCCGGTGCACGCGTGCTGGCAGGAGCGCACTGATATGACTTCCGAGCGACGCAAGTGGGGGTCCCCCCGGCAACGAGGGCGTAGCCGCCGGGGGAGGAGCGAGCAATGACAGCTGTCGAACAAGACCTGATCACCGTCACGATCGACGGCATCGAGGTTTCCGTCCCGCCGGGCACCCTGTTGATCCGGGCGGCCGAGCAGGTCGGCATCCAGATCCCGCGGTTCTGCGATCACCCGCTGCTCGAACCGGCCGGCGCCTGCCGCCAGTGCCTGGTCGAGGTCACCGACATGGGCAACGGACGCGGCATGCCCAAGCCCGCCGCATCCTGCACCACGACCGTCATGCCCGGCATGGTGATCAAGACCCAGCACACCAGCCCGGTCGCTGACAAGGCGCAGCAGGGCGTCATGGAACTGCTGCTGATCAACCACCCGCTCGACTGCCCGGTTTGCGACAAGGGCGGCGAGTGCCCCCTGCAGAACCAGGCGATGAGCAACGGCCGGGCCGACTCGCGCTTCGAGGAAGAGAAGCGGACGTTCCCAAAGCCGGTCGCGATCAGTTCGAACGTGCTGCTCGACCGCGAGCGCTGCGTGCTCTGCCAGCGCTGCACCCGCTTCTCCGAGGAGATCCCGGGCGACCCGTTCATCGACCTGCTCGAGCGCGGGGCCAGCCAGCAGATCGGCACGTCCGAGGAGGAGCCGTTCCACTCGTACTTCTCCGGCAACACCGTGCAGATCTGCCCTGTCGGTGCGCTGACCGGTGCGAGCTACCGCTTCCGCGCCCGTCCCTTCGACCTGCGTTCGACCGATTCGGTCTGCGAGCACTGCTCCTCGGGCTGCGCGCAGCGCACGGACTGGCGACGCGGCAAGATCACCCGCAAGCAGGCCGGCGACGACCCGCAGGTGAACGAGGAGTGGAACTGTGACAAGGGCCGCTGGGCCTTCAAGTCGACCGTCCAGCGTGACCGCCTGCTGACCCCCCTCGTCCGCAACGACAACGGCGAACTCGTCGAGGCGTCCTGGCCGGAGGCGCTCGAGGCGGCGGCTGCCGGCCTTCGCGCCGCCGGCGGTGTCGGGGTGCTGCCCGGCGGCCGGCTGACCGAGGAGGACGCGTACGCGTACGCGAAGTTCGCCCGCGTCGCGCTCGGCACCAACGACGTCGACTACCGGTCGCGTCCGGCGAGTGAGGAGGAGGCGATCTTCCTCGCTGCCCGCGTCGCCGGTGTGACCCCGGAGCACGTCTCGTTCACCTCGCTGGAGGCCGCCCCGACCGTGCTGCTCGTCGGCCTGGAGGCCGAGGAGGAGGCGGGCATCGTCTTCCTGCGCCTGCGCAAGAACTCCCGAACCGGCAAGCAGAAGGTCCTCGCGATCGCGCCGCTGGCGTCCAAGGGACTGGCCAAGCTCGGTGGGGGTACCCCCGGCAGTGGGGGCGTAGCCGCCGGGGGAGGGACGCTGCTTCGTTGTGTTCCAGGTGCCGAGGCCGAGGTGCTGAACGGTCTCGCCCAGTCGGAGAAGGACGAGCTGGCCAAGCCCGGCTCGGTCATCCTCGTCGGAGAGCGCCTCGCGACCTCGCCCGGTGCCTACGCCGCCGCGGCCGCACTGGCCGATGCGACCGGCGCCAAGCTCGCGTGGATCCCGCGGCGGGCCGGCGAGGTCGGCGCGGTCGATGCGGGCGCTCTGCCGACGCTGCTGCCGGGCGGCCGCCCGCTCGGCGCGCCCGAGGTCGCCGCCGTCTGGGGCGAGCTGCCGAGCGCCCCGGGACGGGACGTGGACGCCATCTGGCAGGCCGCCGCCGACGGTGAGCTCGGCGGACTGCTGGTCGGCGGTGTCGACCCCGCCGACGCATCCGACCCGGCGCTGGCCGCCGAGGCCCTGGCCAAGGCCGGCTTCGTCGTCAGCCTCGAGGTGCGCCGTTCGGCCGTCACCGAGCACGCCGACGTCGTCCTTCCGGTCGCTCCGGTCGAGGAGAAGGCCGGCCGGTTCGTAACCTGGGAGGGTCGCCGCCGCCCGTTCGTCCGCACCCTGGAGACCACTGCGATCACCGACGCCTCGGTGCTGGACGCGCTGGCCGATGAGCTGGACGTGGTGCTGGGCCTGCGCTCGGTGGAGCAGATCCGCGCCGAACTGGACGCGCTCCTGACGACCCGGACGAGCTTCGCCCCGGTCGTCCTGCCCGAGCCGCCCCCGGCGCCGGAACTCGAACTCGATGCCGAGGGCAACCCCGTCGAGGTGGAGGTCGAACCCGAGCCCGAGCCGGACGGCCCGTTCAAGCTGGCCACCTGGACCGAACTGCTCGACGCCGGACGGGGACAGGACGGCGACGAGAACCTCGCCGGCACCGCCAAGCCGGCGCGCGCTGTGATCAGCGCGGCCACCGCCGCCTCGCTCGGTGTGGCTGACGGTGAGCCGGTCACGGTGACCAGCAGCCGCGGGTCCATCACCGTCCCGGCCGAACTCGGCGAGATCGCCGACGACGTGGTGTGGGTCCCGACCAACGCGCGCGGCGCGGCCGTCCGGTCCGCCCTCGCGTCCGGAAGCGGTGCCTGGGTCGCCCTCACTGCAGGAGGCGTTGCGTGAGTGTCCTTGCTTCGGGCGCGCAGAACCTGCCCGGGTTCGGTGACCAGCCGATCTGGATCATCCTGATCAAGGTCCTGGCGGTCTTCGTCTTCCTCGTCGTGATGACGCTCTTCGCGATCGTATTCGAGCGCAAGGTCGTCGGCCGCATGCAGAACCGCATCGGCCCGAACCGCACCGGCCCGTGGGGCGTGCTGCAGTCGCTCGCCGACGGCATGAAGCTCGCCTTCAAGGAAGAGATCATCCCGGTCCTGGCCGACAAACCGGTCTACTGGCTGGCGCCCGTCCTGTCGGCCGTCCCGGCGTTCCTCGCGTTCTCGGTCATTCCGTTCGGCCCTGTCGTCTCGCTGTTCGGACATCACACAGCGCTGCAGTTGACCGACCTGCCCGTCGGCGTCCTGGTGGTGTTCGCCTGCTCGGCGCTGGGCGTCTACGGCATCATCCTGGCCGGCTGGGCCTCCGGCTCGACCTACCCGCTGCTCGGCGGCCTGCGCTCCGCGGCCCAGGTGATCTCGTACGAGATCGCGATGGGCCTGTCGATGGTCGCGGTGTTCCTGTTCAGCGGCACCATGTCGACCAGCCAGATCGTCTACAGCCAGTACCACACCTGGAACGTCTTCCCGCTGTTCGTCTCGTTCGTGATCTACGCGATCGCGGTCGTCGGTGAGACCAACCGCGCACCCTTCGACCTGCCCGAGGCCGAGTCAGAACTCGTCGGCGGTTTCCACACCGAGTACTCCTCGATGAAGTTCGCTCTGTTCTTCCTCGCCGAGTACATCAACATGGTGACCGTCTCGGCCCTGGCCACGACGCTGTTCCTCGGCGGCTGGCGCGCCCCGTGGTTGTTCGTCGACATCTTCGGCGACGGTGTCAACGAGGGCTGGTGGCCGATGCTGTGGTTCACCGGCAAGGTCATCTTCGCGCTCTTCATCTTCGTCTGGCTGCGCGGCACCCTGCCCCGCCTGCGTTACGACCAGTTCATGCACTTCGGCTGGAAGATCCTGATCCCGATCAACCTCGTCTGGATCCTCGCGGTCACGTCCATCCACGTCCTGCGCGACAACGGCTGGGAGGCCTGGCAGGCCACCGCGCTGCCACTGGCGATCGTCCTGCTGGTGGTCGTCGTCCCGGCCCTGATGGTCTGGGAGGGCAACAGCGCCCGCCGCCAGGCCGCGCTACTGGAGGAGGAGCAGGCCGCCGCCGCGATCCCGCCCACCTTCCCGCTGCCGCCGATGAACCTGGTCGTCCCGAAGACCAAGCCGCTGACGCCCGCCGCCGTCGTCACGCCCGTCGAGTTGGAGAAGTCCGAATGAGCGACGAGCTAGTACCCGTGGTGCCGGGGGAGAACCCTCCCCCAAGCACCTTCGGTGCAGGGGGTACCCCCACCCGTGCAACCTCCGGAGAGCCGGCCGGCACACTGCTCGGCTTCGCGAAGGGCTTCGGCCTGACCTTCGGCACGATGTTCAAGCACGTCTACACGCAGCAGTACCCGTTCGACGTGTACGCAACCCAGCCGCGATACCACGGCCGGCACGTGCTGAATCGCCATCCGGACGGGCTGGAGAAGTGCGTCGGCTGCGAGCTGTGCGCCTGGGCATGCCCGGCCGACGCGATCTACGTCGAGGGCGGCGACAACACCGACGAGGAGCGATACAGCCCCGGCGAGCGGTACGGCAAGGTCTACCAGATCAACTACCTGCGCTGCATCTTCTGCGGCCTGTGCATCGAGGCCTGCCCGACGCGGTCGCTCACGATGAGCAACCAGTACGAGCTCGCCCTCGACAACCGGCAGGAGCTGATCTACACCAAGGAGCAGCTCATGGCCCCCCTGCTGCCCGGCATGGAGGCCCCGCCGCACCCGATGCGCCTGGGCGATGACGACAAGGCCTACTACACCGTCGAGTCCCAAGCCCCGCTGCAGCAGGGCGAGGCTCAGTCGACCGCGAACGTGGCCGGCGTGCCGATAACCGGCAACGCCCACCAGGTCGGCGGACTGCACTCGCCCGACAAGAACTTCGGGAGGCAGGGTTGATCACCCCACCGAATCCTCCCCTGCAAGCGGGAGGTACCCCCACCGGTGCAGCTCGGGAATTCGGCGGGGACCCCGAATGAGCACTGTGCTTATTGCTGCCGGCGAACTCACGCACGGGCAGGTGCCGCTGGGTGAGGCGGTCGCCTTCTGGATCCTCGGCCCGGTCTCGCTGCTCGGCGCCATCGGCATGGTGCTGCTGCGTAACGCGGTGCACTCTGCGCTTTCGCTCGTCGCCACGATGATGAGCCTCGGCGCCTTCTACCTGATCGAGCAGGGCCCGTTCATCGGTCTGGTCCAGATCATCGTGTACACCGGCGCGATCATGGTGCTATTCCTGTTCGTGCTGATGCTCATCGGCCGCGACTCGTCCGACTCGCTCGTCGAGACGCTGCGCGGTCAGCGCACTGCCGCCGCCCTCGTCGGACTCGGCTTTGCACTGCTGGTCGCCGTCTCGCTCGGACGGGCCTTCACGGGCGAGACGGCGGTCAACCTGGACACGCCGAACGCCGCCGGCGGAAACGTGCACTCGATCGCGCAGCTGCTGTTCACCAAGTACCTGTTCGCCTTCGAGCTCACCTCGGCGCTGCTGATCATCGCCGCCGTCGGCGCCATGGTCCTGGCGCACATCGAGAAGGACGGGCCGAAGCCGACCCAGAAGAGCCTGGCCCGCGAACGCATCCGCGGCGGCCGTCCGCAGCCGCTGCCCGGCCCCGGCGTGCTCTCGTCCGGCAACGCGATCGGCACCCCTGCGCTGCTGCCCGACGGCTCCATCGCCCACGAGTCGGTCATGGTCTCGACCGGCGAGTTGCCGCCGGCCATGCCCGCCCTGCCACCCGGCATCACCACGTACGGGGATTCCGAATGACGCCGACCTATTACTTGGTGCTGGCCGCGGCACTCTTCTCGATCGGCGCGGTCGGCGTCCTGGTGCGCCGCAACGCGATCGTCGTGTTCATGTGCGTCGAGCTGATGCTCAACTCGGTGAACCTCACGCTGGTCACCTTCTCGCGCATCAACGGCAGCCTGGACGGCCAGATCATGGCCTTCTTCGTCATGGTCGTCGCCGCCGCCGAGGTCGTGGTCGGTCTGGCGATCATCATGTCCATCTTCCGAACCCGTAGGTCGGCGTCCGTGGACGACGCCAACCTGCTGAAGTACTAGGACGGGCGGCTTGAACACAGCTGAAGGAATCCAGAGCGCTGCCTGGATCCTCATCGCACTGCCGCTGATCTCAGCGGCAGTTCTTTTGACCACCGGGCGGTTCGCCGACAAGTGGGGGCACCTGCTCGGCGCGTTCACTCCCGTCGTGCTGTTCGTCTACGCGATCTTCCTGTTCTTCTCCGTCAAGGGTGAGAGCAACCGGGAGATCTCCCTGCACCTGTTCGACTGGATCCCGGTCGAGCAGTTCCAGGTCAAGGTCGGCCTGCTCATCGATCCGCTGTCGCTGACGTTCGTCCTGCTGATCACCGGTGTCGGCTCGCTGATCCACATCTATGCCGTCGGCTACATGGCGCACGATGACGGCCGGCGCCGCTTCTTCGGCTACTTCAACTTCTTCGTCGCGGCCATGCTGCTGCTCGTCCTGGCCGACAACTACCTCTCGCTCTACGTGGGCTGGGAGGGCGTGGGTGTCGCCTCGTATCTGCTGATCAGCTACTACCGGAACCGGGACGAGGCGGCGACCGCCGGCAACAAGGCGTTCTTCGCGAACCGTGTCGGTGACGTCGGGCTCTCGATCGCGATCATGCTGATGTTCGCGTACTTCGGCAGCACGTCCTACGCCGAGGTCTTCAGCCACTTCGGCGAGCACGGCTCGGACGTCGGCAAGGGCGTCGCCGCGGCGATCGCGCTGATGCTGCTGCTCGGCGCCTGCGGCAAGTCCGGCCAGTTCCCGCTGCAGACCTGGCTGCCGGATGCCATGGCCGGCCCGACCCCGGTCTCGGCCCTCATCCACGCCGCCACGATGGTCACCGCCGGCGTCTACCTGATCGCCCGCTCGTTCCCGATCTTCGACGCCTCGACGGCGACCCAGACGGTCGTGACGATCATCGGCGCGATCACGCTGCTCTACGGCTGTGTCTGCGGTTGCGGGCAGGACGACCTGAAGAAGGTCCTCGCCTACTCGACCGTGTCGCAGATCGGCTACATGTTCCTCGCCGTCGGCCTCGGCCCGGGCGTCTACGCGATCGCGATCATCCACCTCGTCGGACACGGCTTCTTCAAAGCCGCGCTGTTCCTGTCGGCCGGCTCGGTCATGCATGCCATGAACGACCGCATCGACATGCGCCGCTTCGGCGGCTTGGCCCGCGTCATGCCCTGGACGTTCGGGGTGTTCCTCTGCGGCTTCCTCGCGATCATCGGCTTCCCGCTGGCGACCGGCTTCTGGACCAAGGACAAGATCATCGAGGCAGCCTTCGACAAGGGCGGGACGTCCGGCTGGGTCCTCGGTCTCTCCGCTCTCATCGGCGCGGGCATCACCGCGTTCTACATGAGCCGGGCGCTGATCATGACCTTCCTCGGCGAGCGTCGCTGGGAGGACGACGTCCACCCACACGAAGCCCCGGCCGCGATGAAGTGGCCGATGGTCGTGCTCGCCGCGCTGTCGCTGGTCGGCGGTTACCTGCTCGTCGTCAACGGCGCGCTCAAGCACTGGCTCGAGCCATCCCTCGGCGGTGCCGAGCATCATGCTGAGCACGACCCGACGATCGACCCGACCCTGCTGTCGGTGATCGTGCTCGTCGTCGTCGCGGTCGGTGTCGGTGTCGCCTGGGTCGTGTTCGGTCGCAAGACCGTCCCGGACACCCAGCCGGTCGGCGTCTCGGTCGTGACCACCGC
>Ga0068859_100009113_pt1 | contig 10021 bp, 9 predicted proteins | sample KBSSwiS22_FD_66585 | JGI IMG/M metagenome (GOLD analysis project Ga0068859, IMG submission 66585) | Switchgrass rhizosphere microbial communities from Kellogg Biological Station, Michigan, USA - KBS Switchgrass S2-2 | ecosystem: Host-associated > Plants > Roots > Rhizosphere > Soil ...
GGCATAGAGCGGCTGCATGTCGCGCGTGAACAACAGCCAGCGCCGCAGCCCCTGGAGGTCGGGGTGGGCCTCGAGCGCTTCGAGCATGCGTCGCGCGAGCCCCTGGCCGCGATGCGCCGGGAGCACGAACACGTCCGCGAGATAGGCCATGGTCGCGCGGTCGGTGACGACGCGCGCGAAACCGACCTGGTCGCCGTCGGCATCGAACGCGCCGACGCACAGCGAGTTGGCGATCGCACGCTCGACGATGTGCCGCGGGATCCCCTGCGCCCAATAGGAGCCTTCGAGAAAGGCGTGGATGATTTCGGTCTGCTGCTCGGCGGGTTCGAACGAAAGGCGATAGCTCATTTCCGCTCCCCCGCCCGCAGAAAGCCGTCGACCACGCGATTGAGCTCGGGCGCGTCGAGCAGGAAAGCGTCGTGCCCGAATGGCGAATGCAGCTCGACGAAGCTCGCCGGCGCGCCGGCGGCGTTGAGCGCATGGACGATCGCGCGCGACTCGGCAGTGGGATAGAGCCAGTCGGTATCGAAGCTCACCAGGCAGAACCGCGTCGTGCCGCCTTTGAACGCGTCGGCGAGCCGGCCGCCATGTTCCTCCGCCAGGTCGAAATAGTCGAGTGCGCGGGTGATATAGAGATAGGAATTGGCGTCGAACCGCTCGACGAAGCTGATTCCCTGGTGGCGCAGATAGCTTTCGACCTGGAAATCGGCGTCGAACCCGAAGGTCTTGGCCCCGTTGGGCTTATTCACGCGCGCCTGGAGTTTGCGCCCGAATTTTGCCGTGAGCCCGGCCTCGGACAGATAGGTGATATGCGCCGCCATCCGCGCCACGGCGAGGCCCGCGGACGGGGGGTCGTTGGCGGCGTAATAATCGCCTTCGCGCCATTTGGGATCGGCCATGATCGCCTGGCGCCCGACTTCGTGGAACGCGATGTTCTGCGCCGAATGCCGCGCCGCCGACGCGATCACCACGGCGGCGCCGACGCGTTCGGGAAAGGTCGCGGCCCAGCTGAGTATCTGCATCCCGCCCATCGATCCGCCGATCGCCGCGAACAGCCGCGCGATGCCGAGATGGTCGAGCAGCATCGCCTGCGCGCGCACCATGTCGCGGATCGTGATCACCGGAAAGCTCATGCCCCAGGGCTTGCCAGTCGCCGCGTTGACGCTTGCCGGGCCCGAAGAGCCGAGGCAGCTGCCGAGCACATTGACGCAGATCACGCAGAAGCGATCGGTGTCGACCGGCTTTCCCGGCCCGACCATCCGCGTCCACCAGCCGGGCTTGCCGGTTCGCGGATGGTTCGATGCGACATGCTGGTCGCCGGTCAGCGCGTGGCACACCAGGATCGCGTTGCCGCCGTCCGGCGCAAGCGTGCCATAGGTCTCATAGGCGATCTCCACCGGCGACAGCAGCGCGCCGCCGTCGAGCCTCAGCGGCCCCGGCAGCGTAACCTGGCGGCCAAGGCCGAAACGGTCGTCAGCGGACATTGCGCGGGAGTTAGGCTTGTCCTCACTTGGGTTCAAGCGCGCCGGCCTTGCCATTTGCCCGCGGGTCCGCCAATCCGCGCCGCCATGGACGCCCCCGAACCCAAGCCCTGGATCATGGAAATCAGCCCCTATGTCGCGGGCGTTTCCAAGACCGACGACGGACGCAAGGTCAGCAAGCTCTCGTCGAACGAAAACCCGCTCGGCACGTCAGAGGCCGCGCGCGATGCCTTCCGCTCGGCGGTCGATACGCTCGAACGCTATCCGGATACCGCGGGGGTCGAACTGCGCGAGGCGCTCGCGAAACATTATGATCTCGATCCGGCCCGGGTGATGTTCGGCACCGGCTCGGACGAAATCCTCCATCTCGCCGCGGCTGCCTATGCCGGGCTCGGCGACGAGGCAATCTACGTCCGCTACGGTTTCTCGGTCTACGACATTGCGATCCGGCGTGTCGGCGCCACGGTGGTTGTCACGCCCGACAAGGACTATGCGACCGACGTCGACGCGCTGCTTGCGGCCGTGACCGACAAGACGCGCGTGGTGTACGTTGCCAATCCGAACAACCCCACCGGCACCTATATGTCACGCGCCGAAGTCGCGCGACTGCACGCCGGCCTGCCGAAACACGTGCTGCTGGTGCTCGATCAGGCCTATACCGAATATCTCGATCCCGAGGACGACGACGGCGCGCTCGATCTCGCGCGTACCGAGACCAATGTGCTCGTCACGCGGACCTTTTCGAAGATCTTCGGCCTCGCCTCCGAACGCGTCGGCTGGGGCTATGCGCACGCCGATGTGATCGAAGCGCTGCACCGCGTGCGCTCGCCCTTCCCGTCCAGCATCGCGGCGCATCGCGCGGCGATCGCCGCGCTCGGAGCGCAGGATTTCGTCGCGGCGAGCTATCAGCACAACAAGCAGTGGCGCGCCTGGTTCGAGGCGCAGATCGCCAACCTCGGCAACGCCGGCGTGCGCGCGGTGCCGTCGAAGGCGAATTTCAGCCTCGTCCTGTTCGATGGCGCGGTCTCGGCCGAGCAGGCGTACAGGGCGCTGATGACCTATGGCTATATCGTACGCTGGCTGCCCGGCCAGGGGCTGCCCAATGGCTTGCGCATCACGATCGGTTCCGAAGCCGACATGACGGGGCTCGTCGCCGCGCTGCGCGAGATCGTGAACGCCTGATGCTGCCGTTCGCGCGCGTCGCGATCATCGGACTCGGACTGATCGGGTCGTCGATCTGTCGCGCCGTGCGCGCGGAGATGCCGACCGTACGCCTGACCGGCTATGACGCCGATCCCGAGGTTCGCGCGACCGCCGATCGCATCGCGCTGTGCGACGATGTCGCCGACAGCGCCGGCGCGGCAGTGATCGATGCCGACCTGGTCGTGCTGTGTGTGCCGGTCGGCGCGATGGGCGATGTCGCGACCGAGTTCGCCGCGGACCTCCCCGCCGAGGCAGTGGTGAGCGATGTCGGTTCGTGTAAGGCGAGCGTGGTCGAGGCACTCGCAACCGCGTTGCCGGGTGCGACGATCATTCCGGCGCACCCGGTCGCCGGCACCGAGAACAGCGGCCCCGAGGCCGGGTTCGCCACGCTGTTTCACAATCGCTGGTGCATCGTCACCCCGCCCGAAGGCGCCGATGCGCTCGCGGTCGCGCGCGTGATCGATTTCTGGAAGCGGCTCGGCGCCAATGTCGAGACGATGGACCCTGTGCACCATGATCTGGTGCTCGCGATCACCAGCCATTTGCCGCATCTGATCGCCTATACCATCGTGGGCACGGCGTCCGATCTCGAGCAAGTCACGCGCTCCGAAGTGATCAAATATTCGGCCGGCGGCTTCCGCGACTTCACGCGCATCGCCGCATCGGATCCGACGATGTGGCGCGACGTGTTTATCGCCAACAAGGACGCAGTGCTCGACATGTTGCAGCGCTTCTCCGAGGATCTGACCGCGCTCCAGCGCGCGATTCGCTGGGGCAAGGGCGACGAGCTGTTCGATCTGTTCACGCGCACGCGCGCGGTGCGTCGGTCGATCATCGACGAAGGCCAGGACGATGCGCGGCCCGATTTCGGCCGCGCGCACGACTGAATCTCTTGATTCGCGCGACGACGCGAAGACGCAGAGTACGAGAACGACGCCTCAACGGCGGCCTGTCCAACGTTGGAGCGAATCGGCGGCAGGTGGGTGATGCCGCCGCTCGCGCGACGGAAGCCATCTCTGCGCTTCCGCGGCTCTGCGCGAACAATAAATATCGCCACGCCGCGAGTCCGCTAGCCCCCGTTCGAACTGTTCAACGCGTTGATCCCCGCGTGGACCAGCGCCTCGGCTTCCTTGCGCGGCAGTCCCGGCGCGACCGGCGCGCCGAAATGCAGCGTCACCACACCCGGCTTCTTTGCGCCCCTGCGCGGCCAGACATGTCCGCTCTTCACGGCGATCGGCACCACCGGCAAGTTGAGCGTGCGATAGAGCCCCGCGAACCCCGCGCGCAGCGGCGGCGCCTCGCCGGGTGCGACGCGCGTGCCCTCCGGGAAAATCAACACTGACCGGCCCTCGGCGAGCGCTTTCTCGCCTTCGCGCAGGATCTCGCGCAGCGCCTTGGCCGATGCCTGGCGGTCGACCGGTATCACGCCATAGATCGTCGAGGCCCAGCCCCAGATCGGGATCCGAGTCAGTTCGCGCTTCATCACCACGCGCGGCGCGTGGAGCAGATGCGCGAGCACCAGGGTCTCGAACATCGATTCATGCTTGGCAGCGAACAGCACCGGCCCCGGCGGCACCTTGCCTTCGACGATCACGCGAATGCCTAGGATTGCGCGCGCCGAAACTTCGAGCAGCCCGGCCCAGAGATGCGCATAGCCGATCAGTGCGCGGCTGCCGAACACCGCCACCAGCGGCGCGCCGAGCACGATCGGGACCGACAGGCCGTAGAAGAAGATCGAGAAGGCGATCGTCCGCGCCAGGTTCATGTCGCCACGCCGACCATCAGCACGAGCCGGCGCACGAGAAATTTGTGATATTCGCGAATCACGGTGCGCAGCCCTGGCTCGGTCGGCACGCCGTCGCCGAGCACGCGTACCTTGGCATCGAGCGCTTTGCGCAGCTCGAGCGTCGCGCGCGGGATATGCCAGTCGGACGTCACCAGCCGCACGCTGGTGAAGCCGTGCTCGCGCACCCAGTCGGCGGTTTCTTCCGCGTTCGAGCGCGTGTCTACGGCTTGATGGCCCAGGTCGATGCAGCAGGCGAACAATCGCGGATCGACGTGGTAGCGCACTGCCAGTTCGATCGGCCGCACATCGGGTGCGGCGCCGCTGATCAGCATGCGCTTGGCGGCATGGGCACGCATCAGCTGGATGCCGCGGTCGATGCGGCCGGTGCCGCCGGTGAGCACTACGATCGCATCGGTCTCGACCGCGCGCTCGAGTGGCTTGCCGATCGAGAACATGAACGCGGCGAACCCCGCCGCCCAGGCGAGCAGCGCGAGCGCGATCAGGCGCCAGAGCCACTTCATAGTGTCTTGCCCAGCGCGCGCAGCACGCCGGTGCGCGCAGCGAAGGTGGCGATCGCGACGAACAGTAACGGCAACACCGCGAGCGCGATCCAGTCGCTTCGTGCAAGCGCGATGCCGGCCAGCATGTCCGAACCGAGCGACGCGACTTCGGCCTGGAGCAACAGCGCGACCAGTGCTGCCGCCGCGGTGCCGAGCACGCCGCCGATCAGCGTTTCGAGCGCGACTCGCCGCTGAAACAGCCGCGCCACTTGCACATCGGTCGACCCCAGCATGTGCAGCACTTCGATCGTGTTGCGGTGCGTGTCCAGTCCCGCGCGCGCGGCGAGCAGTACCACGGTCGCAGTCGCACTCACCATCAACACCACCGCCGCGGCCGCGAGCCAGCTCAACGTAGTGATGAACTCGCGGACCGGCGCGAGCCAGCGCGCGTGGCGATCGACCCGCACCTGGTTCGGAGCAATGCGACGCGCAGTGCGTTCGACATCGGCGAGCGCCGCGTCGCTCGCGTCCTTCAAATCGACGTCGATCATCGCCGGCATCGGCAGGTCGGGATCGAGCCCGGCATCGCCGAGCCACGGCTTGAGCATCGCCGCCAGCGCTGCGCGATCGACTTCGCTGACGCGCGCGACGCCGGGCCGTATGCGCAGCGCCGCGACCAGTTGTGCGACATGCGCGTCGCGCGATCGTGCGTCAGGCTCGACGATCTGCACGGTAACACGGCCTGCGAGTTGGCGGTCGAGCGCGTTCGCCGCAGCGAACATGCCGAGTCCGAACGCCGTGGCGAGCGCGGTCAGGAACACCATGATCGCCATCACCCAGATCATTGCACGCGTGCGTCGGCTCTCGTCGAGCAGGGGCCGAGCGGCAACACGACGGAGCGCGCCGATCAACACTCGAACTTCATTGCTGGGGCTCGCGCGGCGGGTTGCGCAGCGCGCCGGTAGGATCGTTCACGCGTCCGCGCTCGAGCCGCATCATGTGCGCGGTCGGGATGCGGTTGAGCAGGTGGAAGTCGTGGGTTGCGACCACGACGGTGGTGCCGAGCCGGTTGAGGCTGTCGAACAGATGCAGCAGCCGCTCTGCCATGTCGGGATCGACGTTACCGGTCGGCTCGTCGGCAACCAGGAGTTCGGGGCGCGCGATCACCGCGCGCGCGATCGCGATGCGCTGCTGCTCGCCGCCGGAGAGCGTCGGCGGCCTGGCGTGGCCGCGATCGACCAGCCCGACCCAGGCGAGCATCTCGCGCACTGGCGCCTCGATTTCGCTTTCGGGCATGCCGGCGATGCGCAGCGGAAGCGCGATATTGTCATAGGCCGAGAGATGCGGGAGCAAACGGAAATCCTGGAACACCACCCCGATCCGCCGCCGGAATCCGGGCAGCCGCGCGCGTGGCAAGGCGCCGGCATCCTCGCCGAACAACCGCACGATCCCCCGCGTCGGTCGCTGCGCCAGATAAAGCAGCTTGAGCAGCGAGGTCTTGCCCGCGCCGGATGGACCCGTGAGGAAATAGAAGGTGCCGCTCGCGAGCGTGAAGCTCACGTCGGTCAACGTCTCCGATCCGGTCCCGTAGCGCAGGCCGACATTCTCGAACTGTACGATGTTCGCCATCAAAAGGCGCCCGCAACCCCATTTTTCCGATCCGCGCACTCCAGCCATCGCACAGCCGAAGGTTGTCCTCAAGTTTGTGGGACTGGCGGGTTGCGCGTGACGAATCGACATGCTTAGATTCGCAACCTGTCAACCATAAACGGTTCCGCAGAACCCCGATGATCCTCGAATGCACCCAGTGCCGGACTCGCTATCTCGTACCCGATAGCGCGATCGGAGCCGAGGGGAGGACAGTGCGTTGCGCGAACTGCAAGCACAGTTGGTTCCAGGCCCCCGCGGCCGCAGCCACGTCCGACGCATCGACTCCGACCCCCCCGCCCGAACCTGCGCGAGTCGCGCCGCCGCAGCGCACGATGGCGCCGCCCGAGCCGCAGCCAACGGCGGCACCGCAGCCGATCAAGCGGTTTGAGGATCCCGCGGTCGGCGAGCCGAACGACTATGATCCATTCGCGCATGAGCCGCCGTTCATGCCGCGCCGCAATCCTGCGCGCCGCTGGACGGTCGCGGCGGTCATTACCGGCCTGTCGATGCTGATCGGCGCGGCCGCGATCCTCTATACGGGCACGCCGGGGCTGGCGTCGCAGTTCGGACTGGTCAAGCCCGACACCCCACTGATCTTCACTGACACGCGGCCGGACCGCCGCCCCTTGTCGAGCGGCAACGAATTGCTGGCCGTGTCAGGCAAGATCGTGAACCCATCGAAGACGCGCCAGCACGTGCCGAACATCCGGATCGAGCTTCGCGATCTGAACGACACCACGGTCTATCATTGGACCATCCCGCCGCCGCGCCGAGAGCTCGGGCCCAATGAGGCGATCGAGTTCAACACCTCGAAGCTCGACGTGCCGCAGAATTCGAAACAGCTCGAAATCACCTTCACGAATGATGGCGGCGGCTGATCCACCACAATCTACCGCCGTGTAGCGCCGCGGCGACCACCATCCCTCCACCGGAGGCCAGTACCAGCCCTTCGGCACCCCAGCCGGCGTGCACAAGCCCGAATCCGAGCCCGCCGGTCACCACGAAATAGGCGAGGATCGAATTGACACCCGCGACCACCTGGTCGCCGAGTGAGCGCAAGGCATAGACGAACACTGCCTGGAGCCCGTCGAACAGGATGAACGGCGCCCATAGCAGCAACATCCAGCGTGCCTCCGCGTGCACGGGAGCAGTCGCCGGGAATGCCGCGACGACGACCGGGGCGAACGCCATCAACAGCAGCGCGCATGCGCCGGTGGTGGCGCCGGAGAGCAGCGCCGCGATCGCCGCGCGCTGCGCACCCCGCGCGGGCACGCCTTCGCCGACCGCATTGCCGACGCGGACGCCGGCTGCCGACGCCAGGCCAAGAGCGGCGGCAAAAGTCAGATTGTGGATCGAGAACACGATCTGGAACGCATGCGTGGTCGTACCGCCGAGTTGCGTCGACAGCGCGATCAGCACCGAGAATCCTGCCAGCTCGAGCCCCGAGGACAGCGCCGGCATCGCTCCGAAGCTGGTGAGCCGCCGGATGCCGCCCAGCGTCTCGCCGCTCCAGAACCCGCTCCAATCGCGCACACGCCGCGCTTTGGCGTCGGGGAGCGTCCACGCCGCGACCAGCAGCGCCGCGGCACCCAGCGCCGACGCCGCCGAACTCGCCGCGGCGGCGCCCTCCGCGCCCCAGGCAGGCAGGCCCCAATGTCCGCCCGACCAGGCCCAGGCGAGCACGGCGTTGACCGGCAGCGACAACAGATTGACCAGAGTCACACGCCGCGGTCGGCTTACGCCTTCGAGGAAGAAGCTGGTCGCGAGCCCGACCATCTGAAAGGGATAGGCAAAGCTCATCATCCGCACGACGCCGGCCGCCGCAGGCACGACATGCGCCTCGACGCCGACCAGGCGGAGCAGCGGATCCGCCCATAGGAACAGGATCAACCCGCTCGCCAGCCCGACGACGAGGCCGACCGCGAGCCCGCGGTGGAGCACCCGCCCGGTCTCGCCGAGGTCACCGGCGCCGTCGGCGCGCGACGCGAACACCAGCACCCCCGAGAGCCAGCCGAGCGCGACGACGATCGTGATATAGGTCAGCGTCCGGCTCGCGCCGAGCGCGGAGACCTGATCGGTGCCGGTGAGCCCCACTACGATCACGTCGGTGACGTGGAGGATCGTCCAGTTGAGCGTTGTGAGCACCACGGGCCAGGCCAGTGCCAGCAGCCGTCGCGTCTCGGCAGAAAGTTCGGCGGCGCGGCGCATCCGCCGCCGACTAGGCATTTACGGCACGGGCGTAAATTCATGACCGCCAACGGTCGAGAGTTTACGCCCTGGGGAGGAAACCCCGGTTGCAACCGCCGAACTGCTTTGCTAGGGGCCGCGCCTTACCAGCGCCGGCCATTCGGTTCGGCGAGATTCACGTGCGGTCGTGGCGGAACTGGTAGACGCGCAACGTTGAGGTCGTTGTGTCCGAAAGGACGTGGAAGTTCGAGTCTTCTCGACCGCACCATCTCTCTTCAGAGATCTGAATATTCGGGGAAAGCGGAATGGGGCACCCACCCCCGTCTGCGGCATCGCTATTCCAACATATTCCGCGGTTGGGATGGCGAGTCGCCCCTCATGCTCTCGACCAGCAACGCATGGATCGCACGAGCCAGGTCGTCGCGGCGGAACGGCTTGCTCAGCACGGTGAGCGTCGGCGCCAATCCCTCCGCACCCGCATAGCCGGTGATGACCAGCGCCGGCATGCGCGGCCGCCGTTCCGCGACCCAAGCCACGAGATCGCCGCCCGACGCCCCCGGCATCAGATAGTCGGTCATAAGCAGATCGAACTCCAGCCCTGCTTCGACCATCCGGCGGGCCTCTTCGGTCGAATGGGCTTCGACGACGCGATGGTCGAGCTCCGCGAGCATCGCCGCCGTACTCGCGCGAACCAGTTCGTCGTCGTCGACCAGCAGGATGGTTCGGGAAGCCGCGACGCCGGGCGCGGCGCGGGCCGGCGAGGGTGCGAGTGATTCCGCTTCCGAAACCGGAAGCCACAGATGGATCGCTGTGCCGCGACCGCGCTCCGTCTCGATGGTCAGCGCGCCGCCCAACTGGCCGGCGAGGCCGTGGATCATCGAAAGCCCGAGCCCGGTTCCCTGTCCGACGCCCTTGGTCGAGAAGAACGGCTCGACCGCGCGTCGGGCGGTCTCTTCGTCCATGCCGCACCCCGTGTCGCGCACCGAAAGGCGCACATAATCGCCGGGCGCCAATCCCGCGACGGCGGCGTTCGGCGCGTTCGCCAGCGATATGGTGAGGGTGCCGCCATCGGGCATCGCGTCTCGGGCATTCACGGCGAGATTGAGGATCGCCATTTCGATTTGATTGGCGTCGGCGTGCACGGGCGCGAGGCCGGGTTCGAGTTCGAGCATCAGTTGGACACGCGGACCCAGCGTGCTCGACAGCAGTTCCGC
>Ga0068859_100009114_pt1 | contig 10021 bp, 7 predicted proteins | sample KBSSwiS22_FD_66585 | JGI IMG/M metagenome (GOLD analysis project Ga0068859, IMG submission 66585) | Switchgrass rhizosphere microbial communities from Kellogg Biological Station, Michigan, USA - KBS Switchgrass S2-2 | ecosystem: Host-associated > Plants > Roots > Rhizosphere > Soil ...
TCCTCCGGCCTGAGTGAGCGCGCGGCGCGCACCCGTTTGCGGTCGCACGAAATCCCCGCGGCGGACCGGCCCCCCGAGAGCGGCAAGGCGGTCTACCATGACCCGACCGTGCGCTCGTCCCCCGGGGCCGTGCGCGACGGCGGGCGAATCCGGCGAGCACTGCTGAAGGAGCGCGCGATGCAATTCAGGCTGGGCGATTTCCAGGCCGCGGGGTCCTTCGAGGTGTCCCAAGCCGAGCGGGTGCAACTGGCCCGCTACCTCGCCGAGCTCCCGCGGCTCCTCAGCGCCACCGACCCGATCGAGCAGGCGCGGATCGCGGAGCGCCTGCGCGAGTTGAGGCGGCCCCTTCCCCGGGCACCCGCGCCGGACTGCCTGATCGAGAGCCTGCCCGAGCACTCGCCCGATCGCGAGTGGCTGGTCGAGGCGCTCGCGGCGATGGATGGGGCGAGTCGTGAGGGCGGCCTCGTGGTGCTGCAGGCCTGCGAGGCGGCCGAGGGCCCGCAGGCGCCCATCGTCGTGGTGGCCTATGCGCGAGGACTGCATGCGGAGGTGCGCCGCGGCGACCTCGTGTGCGCGGGTTTCGCCCTGCGGCACGCGCCGGACTCCGACCTGGAGGTCTTTCCGAGGCTGTTCCGCACGGTGTGCGCCAACGGCGCGATCATGCACGCCGGCATGCTGCCGGCGCGCGCGGCGGACGCGGCCGGCCTGCGCGCCGAGCTGAGGGAGATGCTGGGCCGGCGCGCCTTCGAGGCGGAAGTGGACGCGCTGCGCGCAGCCGCCAGCACGCCCGTCGGCGATTCGCTCGAGCAGCTCCTGTCGGGCCTCGCGCACGTGGACGAGTCCATGCGGCAGCGGCTGCGGGAAAGCCTGGAGCGCCAGCCCGCCTTCAGCCTCTGGGACATGGTGAACGTCCTGACGGCGCTCGCGCGCGCGCGCAGGAACTGGTCGGCACGCCTCGACCTCGAGCGCGACGCAGGCGGCCTGCTGGCCCCGCTGCGGCGCCCGTTGCCGGCGCACCCGCTCGGGCTGGCCCTGCAGGCGCCGCGCGCCGACGACCGGCTCGAAGTCCACGCCTGACGGCGCGTTGATTCCGCGGCGCCGCTGCCGTTCGATGACGGCATGAGCGTGAGGCGGGTCGCGCGGCTCGCGCGTCAGGGAGCCGACGCTGCGGCCGCGATGAAGTCCAGGATCGTCCCCAGCGGGGCCGGCTTCGTGAGGTGCTCGTCGAAGCCCGCCTGCAGCGCCCGCTGCTGGTCGGCGTGGCCGCTGTAGCCCGTCAGCGCGATGAGATGCAGGCTGCGACCGTCCAGCCGCTCGCGCAGCTGCCGGGCCAGCTCGTAGCCGTCGATGCCGGGCATGCCGATGTCGAGCAGCGCGACGTCCGGCCGGAACTCGAGCGCGAGGTCGACGGCGAGGCGGGGGTCCCGGACGACCTTCACGTCGTGCCCGGCCCGGCGCAGCAGCGTGCCCAGGCTGTCGGCGGCGTCGCCGTTGTCGTCGACGACGAGGACCCGCCGGCTGAGGGCGGGGCGGGCGGGTGCCTTCGAAGGCATTGGCTTCGTCGCCCTCGCGGCCGGATCCGCCAGCGGCAGGCTCATGATGAACTCGCTGCCGTGGCCGAGGCCTTCGCTGCGCATCTCGACGCGGCCGCCGTGCAGCTCGACGAGCCGGTGCACGAGGGCGAGCCCGATGCCGAGCCCCTCGGTGGGGCGGCTGGGGGACGCGTCGGCCCGCACGAACAGCTCGAAGATGCGCGTCAGCATGTCCGCCTCGATTCCGATGCCGTCGTCGCGCACCCGCACCCGCGCGTTCGGTCCGTCGACCTCGACGCCGAGCTCGATGTGCCCGCCCGGCGGCGTGAACTTGCAGGCGTTGTCCAGGATGTTGTCCAGGATCTGCTCGAGGCGGACGGCATCCGCGGTCACGAGCACGGGCTCGGATGGCGACGCCATGGTCACGTCCTGTTGTCGCGGCCCGAAGCGCCGGACGGCCGTCTCCACCGCGCGTCGCGCGAACAGCACGAGGTCGAGAGGCTCGCGGTTCAGGTCGATGTGGTCGCGCGTGACGCGCGCCACGTCGAGGAGCTCGTTGATCAGCCGCGCCATCTTGTGCACCTGCCGGCCGATGAGCTCGTGCGTGCGCTCGAGCAAGGCGGGATCGGAGTCCAGATGCTTGAGCAGCTCCGCCGAGTTGCTCAGCGCGGCGAGCGGGTTGCGCAGCTCGTGCGCGAGCAGCGCGAGGAACTCGCTCCGCTTCTCGTCCACGAGCTCGAGCTCGGTGGCCCGCTTGCGCAGGTCCGCCTCCACCTGCTTGCGGCCGGTGATGTCGCGGTTCGTCTCGATGACCACGGGCTGGCCGGTGGCATCCGCCACCCGGACCATGCGGCTCTCGATGCGCACCGGCCGCCCGTCGCGGCGCCGGTGCTGGAGCTCGCCCGTCCAGTAGCCCACCTCCTCGAGCTCGCGCAGGTACACCCGCGGGTTGGGTGAGGAGTGAAGCAGCTGGCTGGCCACCTGGCCAAGGGCCTCGTCGCGCGCGTAGCCGTAGGTCTCCTCGGCCCCGTGGTTCCAGTAGGAGATGACGCCGCTGCCCAACCCGAAGATGAGGATCGCCTCCTGGCTGCGGTCCAGCATGTCGTGCTGACGGCGCATGACCTCCTGCTCCCGCTGCAGCGCCTCGTGGCGCTTCACCGTGTCGATGTCCACGAGCAGGAGCACGGCGCCGTCGATGCGGTTGTCGAGCGTCCGGTAGGGCCTCAGGCGCAGCGAGTACCAGCGCCCGCTGCCATCGCGCACCTCGATCTCCTTCGGGCTCATCGAGTCGATGACGTCCGAGAGCATGGGCACGAGGTCGGGGACGACGATCGGCAGCTTCAGGTCCGCGATGGGACGTCCGATGTCGGCGGCACCGAGGCCGAGCAGCTTCTCGGCCACGGGCGTGAAGCGGCGGACGCGCAGATCCGAGCCCAGCATGACGATCGCGACCTGCACCGTGCCGAACAGGTTGATCAGGTCGCCGTTGCTCTGGCTGAGCTCGACGTTGCGGGTCTGCAGCTCGTCGTTGACCGTCGCCAGCTCCTCGTTGGCGGACTGGATCTCCTCCTGCGAGGTCTCGAGCTCCTCGTTGATGCTCTGCAGCTCCTCGTTGGCGGACTGAACCTCCTCGTTCCCGGACTGCAGCTCCTCGTTGGTCGCCTCGTGCTGCTCGATGATCGACTGCAGGTAGTCGCGCGTGCCCGAGAGCTCCAGGTTGAGGCGCGCGACCTCGTCGCTCCCGCCCGCGTCCGGGCGCGCCGCCGCGCCGCGCTCGGCTTCGGCCAGGGCGCGCACCCGGGCCCGTTGGAGCACTGCCTCCGAGGTCTCCTCGAACAGCACGAGGAAGGCTGCCTCGCGCCCGGCGCCGCGAGCGATCGGGATGACCTCGATGCTGACGTCGGTGATGCCGCCGGCGGCGCGGACCGCGATCTGCTCCCGGCGGACGGCCGTCTTCCCCTTGCGGGCCTCCTCCAGGGCCGACCGCACGGGGACCAGCAGGCCCGGGCGGAGCATCTTGAGCAGATCGAGGCTGGGCTTGCCGGCCGCGGGGGACAGCCAGGGGCCGGTGTCGCCGCGGAACTGCAGGACCTCCAGCCCGGCGTCGACCAGCACCCCCGGCGGCACGAAGCGCTCGAGCAGGAGGCGGTCTGTCGCTCGCTGTGAATCCGCCGGCTCGCTGGCCGCCTCGGCCGGGCTCGACGACCCTGCCTGCTGCGCGCGCATGCGTCCGGGCCGGGACGCCAGGTTCAGGACCGCGACGCCCGTGAGGCGCCCCGCCTTGCGCGCATAGATCCGATGCGCCGCGTCCTCGGGCTCGAACAGGTCGCGCAGCGCGCCCGGGGTTTCGGAGTTGCCGAGCCACAGGCGACCCGCGGGCCGCAGCGCGTAGTGCAGCAGCGCCATCAGCTTCTGCTGCATGGCGGGCTGCAGGTAGATGAGCAGATTGCGGCAGCTCACGAGGTCGATGTTGGAGAAGGGCGGCGCGGCCAGCGCGTCGTGCTGCGCGAAGATGCACCGGTCGCGGATGGTCTTGGAGATGCGGTAGCCGCCGTCCGCCTCGACGAAGAAGCGCCGCAGCCGCTCGGGCGAGACGTCGTCGGCGATGCTGCGCGAGTACTGCCCGGTGCGCGCCTTCTCGATGGCGGCCCCGTTCAGGTCGGTGGCGAAGATCTGCAGCGGCACGGCCCGGCGGAGCGATTCCGCGTGCTCCGTGAAGGCGATCGCCAGCGAGTAGGCCTCCTCGCCGGTGGAGCAGCCCACGACCCACACCCGCACCGGCTCGTCGCGCGGACGATCCTGCGTGATGTGCGGAAACACCTTGGCCTGCAGCGCCTCGAACGCCTCGCGGTTGCGGAAGAAGCTCGTGACGTTGATGAGGATGTCGCGGTGGAGGGCGTCGACCTCCTCGGGGTGCCGCTCGAGATACCGGACGTAGTCGGTCAGGCTCTTGAGCCGGTGCAGCAGCATCCGGCGCGTGACGCGCCGGGACAGGGTGCTGTGCTTGTAGCAGGTGAAATCGACGTCCTTGGCGTCGCCGACCAGCTGCAGCACGCGCAGCAGGCCCGCCTCCGTGGCCGCATCCGCGGCCTCCTCGCCGACGTGCGGCTGGAGCACGTACGGATCGCGGCCGACGCGGGTGATCTCCCGCGCGATCTCGTCGGGCGGTAGCACGAAGTCGACGCAGCCGGCCGCCACGGCGCTGCGCGGCATGCCCTCGTACCGGGCCGAGCTGTCCTGCGCGAACGTGATGCCGCCGGCGGCCTTGATCTCCTCGAGCCCCGCCGTGCCGTCGTCGGCCGTGCCGGAGAGGATGACGCCGATGGAGGAGTGGCCCTGATCGGCCGCGAGGGAGCGCAGGAACTCGTCGATGGACCGCGAGACGCCGCGCGGCGTGCGGCGCGGCGCGAGCTTCAGCACCCCGCCCGCGATGACCATGTCCGTGTTCGGCGGGATGACGTAGACGTGGTTGGCTTCCACCTCCGTCCCGTCCCGGACCTCTCGCACCTCCATGCGGGTCGCGCGCGCGAGGATCTCGGTGAGGTGGCTGTCGTGCGTGGGGTCGAGGTGCTGCACGAGCACGAAGGCCGCGCCACTGTCGGGCGGCAGCGCGGCGAGCAGCAGCGTCATCGCGTCGAGGCCGCCCGCGGACGCGCCGACGCCGACGACCGGGAAGGGCAGCCGCTCGCCCCTCTGCGCTGCACTCGCTTCCGCGGGACCAGGCGGGTCGCGCCCGGACTTCGCCCCTCGACGTGATCGGCGAACTGCCATCGGCGCAGGCCCTCTGAGACGTTCGCGCGGGCGCCCGAAGCCGCGAACCTGCGCAGTGTCGCACCGCCTGAGTGAAAGTCGCAAGCAAGGAAGCTGGAAGGGCGGAGATCGGGCCGAGCGCGGTGTGTCTGCCCGGGCTCGCCCACTGCATTGACTCCCTGCGGAGCGTGCCGTTCGATGACGTCGTGGCTGAGACGCGCAACGACGCCGACCGCGGGGCTGCAGCGGGCCGCGGCCGAAGGCTGCAGGAAGCCGGCCTGCTGCTGGTCGTCGTGCTGCTGGGCGTGGTCATCGCCGCGGCGGCCGACACGCTCACCATCCGCGGCGAGCAGGTCAACGCCTTCCTGCGCTGGGACAACCTGCTGGCCAACGTGGCCACGCCCATGAGCTGGATGGCGATCATGGCGCTCGGCGCCACGCTGGTCATCATCAGCGGCGGCATCGACATCTCGATCGGGTCGATCTTCGGGCTCTCGGCGCTGGCGGCGGCGGCGGCGCTGCAGGAGCTGCCGGCCGACGCGCCGCTCGCGCTCTCGCTGCCCGTGGCCGCGGGCGCCGCGCTCGGCACCGGGCTGGCGTGCGGCCTGATCAACGGCGCGCTGGTCGTCGGCCTGCGCCTGCACCCGTTCATCGTCACGCTGGGGACGCTCTCCATTTTCCGCGGCCTCGGGCTCGTGCTGGTGAAGAGCAAGACGCTGCCGTCGCTCGGGCACGTGCTGCCGGCCAGCTTCACCGAGCGCTGCATCGGCGCGCGCTGGACGCTGGGGGTCGAGGGGCACAGCTTCGTGGAGCCCGTCCCCATGCTCGTGATGCTGGCGTGCGCGGCGCTGGCGTGGGTGTTCCTGCAGCACACCGTGCCGGGCCGCGAGATCTACGCGGTGGGGGGCAACGAGGAGGCCGCGCGCTTCTCGGGCCTGTCGGTGGGGCGCATCAAGCTGCGCGTCTACGCGCTGGCCGGGCTGTGCGCGGGGCTCGCGGGGCTGCTCTCGTGCGGCTTCTACCAGTCGGCCAACACGGCCACCGGCGAGGGCTACGAGCTGACGGTCATCGCGGCGGCCGTCGTGGGCGGCGCCAGCCTGCAGGGCGGGCGCGGCACGGCGCTGGGCGCGCTGCTGGGCGCGCTGGTCATCAAGCTCATCGAGAACGGCATCGACATCCTCAAGGCGCTGCCGCTCGGCTTCGCGACCCTGCCGCTGGGCAAGGAGTACGGCAAGATCGTGATCGGCGTGGCGATCCTCCTGGCCGTGGCGGTGGACCGGCTGGCGGAGCGCTGGAGCGCGCGGCGCGGCGGCTGAGGCGCGCGCCTGTTCGTGGGGCGCGGGAGACTGCTAGCGTGGTGTCCTTGGCGGCAGCTTCGCCGCCCAGGAGATCACGATGCGCATCACGCTGCTGGCCTTGCTCATTCTCGCCCCGGCCGCCGCGGCGGGTGACAGCTTCGTCTACGTGCACGACCGCGACACCGTGTCCGCGGTGCACGCGTACCGCCTCGACAAGAAGAGCGGCAAGCTGGCGCAGGTCGCGGGCTCGCCCTTCCTGATCACGGACGCGGGTGGCAACTGCGGCGGGCTGTGCCAGACGATGGACAGCGCGCGCATCGGGAAGCAGCGCTTCCTGCTCACGGACGGCCTGCTCGGCGTCACGCCCTGGCTCGTGGCCAAGGACGGCACGCTCACCGAGCTGCCCGGCAACACCGCGGGCGGCGCGGGCGACTGGCTGGGCGTGACCAGCGTGAAGAAGGGCGGCCACGTGTTCGTGTATGCCAACCAGTTCGACAGCGACGCGCTGCACGGCTTCGAGCTGGACGCCGCGGGCGTGCTCACGGAGCTGCCCGGTTCCCCCTGGCCCACGGGCGACGAGCCCGACGGCATCGACTCGGGCAAGGACCTCGTGGTCTCGATGAACGAGAACGTCGGCAGCATGTCGGTCTTCAAGGTGCAGAAGGACGGCAGCCTCGAGGAGGCGCCTGGCTCTCCGCTCACCTTCCCCACGGACTTCTCGTTCAACGTGCACGTGGACAAGGCGGGCCGGCACGTGTACTCGGCCGACAGCGACATCGACATCTTCGGCTTCCTCGCCGACAAGAAGACCGGCGAGCTCACCGCGCTGGACAACTCGCCCTTCGACAGCGGCCTGCCGGGGCTCGGGACAGGCCTGGCCTTCGGCAAGAAGCCGATCATCGTCGGCGTGGACGCCGGCATCGACTCTGCCGCCGACCCGGCCCTGCAGCTTCTCAAGCGCAAGAAGAACGGCCAGCTGCTCGCCAAGGGCGTGCCGCAGCCGGCGGCCACCACCTCCATCGATGCCCAGGCGATCACGGACAACGGCAAGTTCCTGCTCGTCGCGAGTGATGACAGCGAGCAGCTCGAGTCGCTGCGCATCTTCGGCTCGTCGGGCGTGATCGCGTCGAAGGACACCGTGGGCATCACCCTCGGCAACGCCAACGCGATCGTGATCGTGGACTTCTGAGGTCGCGGTGGCGCAGCGCGCGGACGAGGCCGGCGGCGAGGAGGCCGCCTTCACCTTCGAGCCGCCGCCGCGCTTCTCGGCGGCGCGGCAGGGCGCGCGCTTCGTCCTCTCCAGCGACGAGGACGCGGCCGTGCTGCTGGTCGTGCCGCACAGCGCGCCGGACGAGGCGGCGCTCGCGCAGCAGCTGGCCGAGGGTTGGATCGAGGAGCAGGTGCAGCTGCGGCCGGCGGCGCCGCCCGTGCGCGACGACGACGGGCTGCTGGTCGAGCTGGCCGGCAGCTTCCGCGGCGAGCCGGCGCGGGCCTGCGTGCGCGCCGTCAGCAGGCCGGACGGCGGCGGCGTGCTGGTCGTCGTGCTCGCGGCCGAGATCCACTGGCAGCCGCGCCGCTACGAGGCCTACGCGCGCATGATCGTGCGCAGCGTGCGCTGGCCGGAGGAGTGAGGGCGCGGCGTGCCGGCGGCAGCCGGATCGCACGCTCACTCATTCCAGCACGAGCTCGATGTCCTCGTGCGCCCGGACGATCTCGACGAGCCAGTCGAACACCGTCGGGCCGCGCTGCTCAGCGCCCGGTCAATCCCGCCTCGTCGATGTTGCACTCGTCGATGTTCTGGATGTGGTCCGTGTTCAGCACCGCCGACGAGCACTCGATGCCCTGCTTGCGCAGGTTGGACTTGCGGCTCTCGCACCAGCGCTGGGCCTGGTCGAGCGTCTTCGCCGCGGCATAGTGCACCCCGAAGTCGCCGTCGTCGTAGACCACGGTCAGGGCGATGATCATGGGGGCCTCCTCAGACGAGCGCGCGCAGCACGCGGAAGACGACCAGCACCGCGAGCGCGCCGCCGACGGCGGTGCCCAGGGCCAGCCAGGTGAATTCGCCGGCGTCGGTCGCGAGGCCGAGGCGCGGCCCGAGCCAGACGCCGAGGTACGCGCCGCCCACACCGAGCGCCGCGGTCGTCAGCAGCCCGCCCTTGTCCTTGCCGGGCATGATCAGCTTGGCGATGACGCCGGCGGCAAGTCCGATCGCGGCCCAGATGATGGCGGGATGCATGGACTCCACTCTACTCCGCGGCGCCCACCGGCTGGCTTCGGCCTCGGCGCCCGTGTGCGATCATCGCTCGGCATGACCACCACACGCCTGGTCCTGCCGTTCCTCCTCGCTCTCGCCGCGTGCGGCGACAAGCCAGCCGCGACGTCCGCGCCCGCCGGCGGCGCGCCCCCGCCGCGCACGATCACCATCGGCCTCGTCGCCAAGAGCCAGGGCAACGCCGTCTTCCAAGCTGCCTACGCCGGCGCGAAGGCCGCGGCCGAGGCGCTGGGCGAGAAGCACGGCGTGGTCGTGAACATCGACTGGCAGACGCCGCCCGAGGAGAACCCGCAGAAGCAGGCCGAGGCCATCGAGCAGCTCGCGCGCGCGGGCGTGCCGGGCATCGCCGTCTCGTGCAGCGACGCCAACACGCTCACCGCGGCCATCGACAAGGCCGTCGAGCTCGGGTCCGTGGTCATGTGCTTCGACAGCGACGCGCCGCGCAGCAAGCGCTTCGCCTACTTCGGCACCGACGACGCGACCTGCGGCGCCCTCGTCATGCAGGAGCTGGCCGCGGCGATGGGCGAGCATGGCATCATCGCGATCCTCGCCGGCAACCAGACCGCGCCCAACCTGCAGGCGCGCGTGGAGGGCGTGAAGCAGGAGCTCGCGAAGCACCCGAACATGCGCCTCGTCGACGACGGCGTCATCTATCACCCCGAGACGCCGGAGCAGGCCGCCGAGGCCATGAACCGCGAGCAGTCCACGCACCCGGAGATCGAGGGCTGGGCCCTGGTGGGCGGCTGGCCGCTCTTCACCGGCGGAGCCCTCAAGTGGGAGCCCGGCCACCCCAAGGTGGTCTCCGTGGACGCCCTGCCGGCCGAGCTGGCCTACCTCGAATCGGGCCACGTGGAGGTGCTGCTGGCCCAGGACTGCTACGGCTGGGGCTGGCGCTCGGTGGAGGTGCTGCTGGACAAGATCCTGGACGGCAAGGATCCGTCTTCGCCGCGCCTCGTGGACCCGCTCACCCGCGTGCGGCGCGCCGACGCGGCCGAGTACGCGCGCAAGTGGGAGGGCTGGACCGGACGTTAGCGTCGAGGCGTGCGTTGCCGGCGCCCGCGCGAGACTCGAGCGACCGTTCGGGACGGCGCGCGACTCACCTCTCGTGGCGGCACCGGTCATGGCTCCCTGGCTCGCCTGCGTCGTGCTCCTGCTCGCGCCCGCGCTGC
>Ga0068859_100009117_pt1 | contig 10018 bp, 8 predicted proteins | sample KBSSwiS22_FD_66585 | JGI IMG/M metagenome (GOLD analysis project Ga0068859, IMG submission 66585) | Switchgrass rhizosphere microbial communities from Kellogg Biological Station, Michigan, USA - KBS Switchgrass S2-2 | ecosystem: Host-associated > Plants > Roots > Rhizosphere > Soil ...
CCGCATCCCCTTTGGCTCGATCGGCTGCGTGACGGTGGACGGCTCGTGTTACCGCTGACGTTTGCAACGAGCGAGACATTGGGGGCCGGATTCATGACAAAGATCGTACGTCACTCGGATCGTTTTTCCGCGCAGCTGCTGACGCCCGTCGGTATTTATTCATGTAAGAGTGTGCGTGACCCGGATCTGGAGCCGCTAGTGCGAACTGCCCTCACTAATCAAGCGCTCCTGAAGATTCACTCACTGCGTCGTGACGAACATGAGCCAGACGCCACCTGCGCGTTGCACGGAAAGGGCGTCTGTTTTAGTAGCGCAGAAGCAGCAACCGAGCATTGAGAAGAACGGCGGCGGCTGCTCATGCATTAATTTTCTTTTGCGCTTCGTCGTGAGCCAGCGACTCGGAGCCAAAGAAGATTCGATTAATCTCCGGATGTTCACGCCGTACAGTTCTGTGTAAACGGGCAACTGCCTCTCTTACACCGGTCGCCGACAGTTCGTCGCGAAACTTCACTTCCAACGTCAGCAATACCTCATTCGGACCGAAGTGCATGGTGAGCAAATGATGCACATGCTCAACGTCGGGATCGGCTTCCACTAGCTTACGAATTTGCTTCAGCGTCTTGTCATCCACACCCTCGCCGATTAGCAGACCTTTGCTTTCACGAGCGAGGAATACTGAAATCATCCCAAGTAGTAGACCAATCAGAACCGAAGCTAAACCATCAGCAAACGGATTGTTCAAGAGTCGACCGAAGAAAATCCCGAGTGCAGCAATCACTAATCCCGTTAACGCTGCCGAGTCTTCCAGGAACACTAAGAACGTCGATGGATCCTTGCTTTCGTGAATTGCCTGAAGAATTCCGCGGCGGCCCTTCGTCACCCGAAAAGCTCTCCAACCAAAGAACCAGGAGATACCTTCAAATACAAACGCAAAACCCAACACGACGTAGTTCCAAAACGGATTCGTTACCGGCTCAGGATGAATGAGATGTGTGAGACCTTCGTAAACCGACATGCCGCAACCGACGGCGAAGATTCCAAAGGACACAATGAGCGACCAAAAGTACAACTCTTTGCCGTACCCGAACGGATGCTCAGCGTCAGGTGGCTTTCGACTCTGACGCAGTCCGAGCAGTATGAGCGCGCCATTGCCGGTATCAACAAAGGAATGAATCCCCTCCGACGTCATCGCCGAACTACCGGTGATGAAAGCCGCGGTAAATTTGGTTACAGCGATCGCAATGTTGCCGAAAATTGCTGCGACGATCGCAGTTTTGGATTCGGATCGGGAGTCTTCAGTCATCACAAGTCAAGGGATCATTCGTCTAGCGACATATCGGACGTTTCTGCTTCCCGTCGATGGATAACTGTAAGGTTTAACAGGCGGGTCTATTGAGCGTGGTGCTCACACGCTTAGTCCATCGTTCCCACTAAGTATCAAAAAACCAGCGTCTGGATCGAGTGTGGCAGACTGTTCACCTCCGCGGCGTTACCGCTGACCCACAACCAGTAAGAAGCGGGTTTGTCGCTTGGATTCATGACCACCACGGCGACTTTTCCGTCTGGATTGAGAAACGCAGTCGAAAGAAGTTGGCTGCGGCTCGGCGAGCTCGCAATCCTCCTGGCGCCGGGTTGAATGAACTTCGAGAAGTGTCCAATGTAGTAGTACGAACTCAAATACGTTAACTCCCCTGTCTTCGTGTCCGCATGCACCGGAGCGAAACAAAAATTCTCGACGTGGTTTGGTCCACCTTTTTCATCGAGCAGGATGTTCCAATCGGTCCAGCCAACCGTGCCGCTGTTGAAGTCGTTAATCATCGAGCGGCCGTACTGTTCACCAAACTTCCATTCTCCGATCCTCTTCGCGTCGAAGGAGTCGACGCAGCCTTCCGTGAATATCAGGTGCTTTTCCGGAAACGTTTGATAAACCAGACGGACGTTGTCGAACATCGGATCGCCGCCACTCCACGGTTCATACCAGTGAAAACCGATGCCCCACACAAACGCCGCGGCTTTTGGATCGGCTAGGATGGTGCTGGCTCGCTGGTAAATGAGATCGCGATTGTGATCCCAGGCGATGATCTTCTTGTCGGCCAAACCCGCGCGCTTCATCGTTGGTCCAAGATAGTTCTTCAGAAAATCGCGCTCCTCTTCTGCGGTGTAAATACACGATTCCCATTTTTGTGTAGCCATCGGTTCGTTCTGGACGGAGATTCCCCAAATCGGTATTCCTTCCGCCTGATATGCCTTGATAAACCGCGTGTAGTAATTGGCCCACGATTGGTAGAACTCGGGCTGGAGCTTGCCGCCGTGCAAGATGTCTTTGTTGTCTTTCATGAATGCCGGCGGGCTCCACGGACTCGCAAAGATATTCAGCTTGCCGCGACTGGCGGCCAGTACTTCTTTGATAAACGGTATGCGGTGTTTCTTGTCGTGAGCGATGCTGAACGACTTCAACTCCTTGTCGCCGTCATCGACGTACGTGTAACTACCACTCGAAAAGTCGCAACTATGAATGTTGGTGCGCGCAAGCTTGTAGCCAATGCCGCGGGTCTCGTCGAAATGGGCATCGAGAAACTCACGTTGCTTCGCCTTTGGCAACATGGCGAACGTTTCGGCCGAGGCGTCGGTCAGAGCGCCGCCAATACCCAGAAAGGTTTGAAACTGTCGACCGGGGTCGACGAAAACGCAGATCTGCGTTTCCTTCGGCTGCCCGACTGCTTTGAACTTCACGCTGTCAGTAGCCGAAATCCTGTGGTCCGTTTTATCGGCGGTTGTGTAAACCGTGACCTCTTTTTGCGCCGTTGAGAACACGGATGACTCCGCTCTCGAGTTTGCGAGTAACGATGGCAATCGATTGTGGGCCAACAGCGCCGCGGACGAGGCACCCAGGAAGTTGCGACGATTGATTTTCATAGGGGGCAATTTATCACAACGAGCAAGTAGCTCGTCACACTACGGTTCTGGCTGAAGCAAACTCGGAAGTCAAACTATCCAGCGATGCACTGGCTTGCCGTCATTCAAGGCTATATGATGCTGCGCGCTTACAAAGGAATAGTCGATGGTGTATCGAACATTTTTCCTGCTCATCTTGTTGGCTTTTCCGATTTCAAATGTCAGCCAACGTTCTCCGCCGGCGACTAACTCACGACCTAACATTGTCTTCATCCTCGTCGACGACTTGCGTTGGGATGAATTGGGATGTGCGGGACATCCTTATGTCAAGACACCGAACATCGATCGCCTTGCCCGCGAAGGCGCGCTGTTTCGCAATGCCTTCATGACCACTCCGCTTTGTTCGCCTTCGCGGGCCAGCTTTTTGACCGGCCAGTACGCCCATACTCATGGAATAACCGACAACGTCGATCGATCGGCGGCGAGTCACCGGCTCGTGACGTTTCCTTTCCTGCTTCATCAGGCAGATTACGAAACTGCGTTCATCGGCAAGTGGCACATGGGCAATGACGACAAGCCGCGGCCTGGATTCGATCGCTGGGTTAGTTTCAAAGGTCAGGGCACTTACATCGATCCGGATATCAACGAGGATGGCAGGGATGTTAAGTCATCGGGCTATACGACCGACATTCTCAATGGATATGCGGTGGACTTCCTTAAGCGCACACACGAGAAGCCATTTCTCGTTTATCTGGCCCATAAAGCAATCCATCCGGAAGTGAAACAAAACGACGATGGAAGCGTCGACCTTAGTGCTTCCGAGCGCTTCATACCTGCTCAGCGTCACGAGCGTGCTTTCGCAGGTAATAAAATTCCCCGCCGACCAAACTATGGGCGAGCACCGACAGACAAACCCGCTTTACAACGGCAAATAGCGAACCTGCCGCCGTTAGGACCATCTACCGTTACCCCAGACAAAGCAATCCTCGAAAGACAGCGAACCTTGCTCGCGATTGACGAAGGCGTCGGGGAAATATTGAAGGTGTTGGAAGAGGCTGGCCAGCTCGATAACACCATTATCGTGTTCACCAGCGACAACGGTTACTTCTATGGTGAGCATGGTCTAAGCGTGGAGCGAAGGCTGGCATACGAAGAATCCATTCGGCTTCCACTGCTGGTGCGGTATCCGAAGCTCATCAAGAAGGGAACGGTGCGCGATGAATTTGCGCTTAACATCGACCTCGCGCCAACGCTTCTCGAAGTAGCTGGCGTTCCTACGCCCTCAAACATGCAGGGCCGGTCGCTGGTGCCGCTGTTGAAAGGTTTACGACCGGAATGGCGCAGTTCATTCCTGATCGAACTCTACTCCGACAAAGTCTTTCCTCGCATCGTCCAGATGGGCTACGAAGCCGTTCGCAACCAACGTTGGAAGTACATTCACTACCGCGAACTTGATGGAATGGACGAGCTGTACGATCTGAAGAGCGATCCTTACGAGATGAAAAACCTCATTAGTGAACCAAGCGCACGAAAAGCACTTGATGAGATGAAACGTGAATTGGAGCGCCTGCTGAGCGAATCCAGGGACCGGAACCATCCAACGCAGTGAACCTTCGCCATCACTGCCTTCATTTCATCCGATTGTATTTTTTCAAAGCCGTGACAACTCGATCGCCAGGTAAGCCGAACACCCGAATGCCGTCGGCGCCAGTCATCGTATCAGCAGCGAGCATCGCGTTTACGACGGCTTCTTCAGTCGCATCGATCGTGGCTCTGAACAGCGGATCCATGTGATCGTTAGGCAACATCTTGAGCGAGGGAGTTCCTTCCTCGCCGGCTGCTCCGGGGTTCGCCGTCGAGAAAGCCAGAAACAGATCGCCGGATGAATTGCCGGCCCAACTGCCCAACCGCCCTAGTCCCATTCCGACTCGTCGCGTGAGCCGCTCCAGTTGGTGCGGGAGCAGGGGAGCGTCTGTCGCAACGATAACGATGATCGAACCGCGGCCTTCAACTGCCTGTGCGGCAGGAGCGTCGTTGGCGGCTCGGTTCGATGTGCACGCCGGTATCCCGCGAGTCCATTCGCGAGTCAACGGTTCCGTCAACGTAGTGCAGATTCGCAGATCGCCGATCTCCTCTCTAATTGGAACGCCGAGAATTCTTAAGTCGCCGCCATAGTTGCACTGGACCAGTACGCCGATCGTGTAGCCGCCCGCTTCTGCTGACAGCACACGCGACGACGTGCCGATCCCGCCCTTGAATCCGTTACAGCCCATTCCCGTACCACCGCCGACCGCTCCTTCCTGAACGCGTCCGGGTTTAGCATTATCGAGCGCCTGCAAAGCGTGCGCGGCTTTGACGTGTTCGCCATTCGCGTCGTTCAGGAAATCAAATGTCTCAGCGACGATGGGATACGTGAATATGAACTTTCTCCCGTTTTTCAATTGCCATTGAATGGCGGCGTCGCGGACGGTGCCAACGCTGTGCGTGCCGGTCAACAGAATCGGACCTTCCATAAAGCCCGACTCTTTGATCCAATTGATGCCGGTCATATCGCCGTTACCATTCAGGTTGAATGTTGCCGCAAACACGGGATCCCAGTTTCCCCTGGGCCGGGGAAGAATGGCGGTAACTCCTGTGCGTATTGGTCCTTTTCCGGGAATAAGTTTGCCTTCGCCCTCGATCAGAGTTACGTGACCGACGGCTATTCCCGCCACGTCAGTGATGGCGTTGTTTGGACCAGTCTTACCAGGAAAAGGAATGCCAAGATCTCTGCCTCGCGGCCGGGTTTGCGCGCCGAGCGGCGCCGCAAGCATAAGCGCGATCAGGATTGCCACAGTTATCCGCATACGATCTTTCCTTTCGAGAGTTATCTGTCAGGCGTGGTTCATTCAGTCTACATTTGTAGTCTAACTTAAAAATAAGAACTAGAATCTATGCGCGCCGATTTTATTCTTAACCCAGCGAGGACCTGATGAAAACACTCGTTTTCTTCCTCTTGTTCGCATTCTCGTTAACCACGCACGCGCAGTCGGCGAACGATGTTGCGGCCCGCAAAGCTCTGTTCCGGTATAACGACGCCTCACCGCCAGGTGTCAAAGAAGTTTCGTCGGAGCAGCGCGGCGAAGTAACCGTGCGCGACATCACGCTTGCGCCTGCGCCAGGGCGAGAGGTAAAGGCTTACCTGGTTGTACCCAACGGAAGTGGACCATTCGCGGGTGTCTTGTGGGTGCATTGGTTGGGCGAAGAGAAATCAAACAGGACGCAATTCCTGGATGAAGCCATTGAACTCGCGCCGAAGGGTGCGGTGTCGCTCCTGGTTGACGCAATGTGGTCGACGCCGAAATGGTTCGGCAGTCGAATTCCCGACAAAGACTACGAGAACTCAATACGCCAGGTTATCGAACTCAGACGCGCTCTCGATCTGCTGCTTTCGCAAGCGAACGTTGACACGACACGCATCGGATTTGTTGGTCATGATTACGGCGCGATGTATGGGATGTTAATGGCCGGGGTGGACCAGCGCTTTAGTACGTTCGTCTTCATTGCGGCAACGCAGAGTCTCAACGATTGGGCCTTCCTTGGTCCTCAGCCAAAATCAAAGGCTGCCTACCTGAAACAGAATGCGAATCTCGAGCTGACGGACTCTTTGCGACAGATCACAAACGCGAGCAAGTTGTTTCAGTTCGGAAAAGGCGACTTCTATGTTTCGCAGGCAGACGGCGCGGTCCTCTTCGCCGCCGCCCCCGAACCTAAGCAACGCAAGCTGTACGATGCTCCCCATAAGATGGAATCCAACGAAATCGCCAAGGACCGGGGTGACTGGCTGGTTAAGCAACTAAAACTTGGAAGCCCTTCCAGATAACAACTCTAATGAATACCACCGGAGGACGGTAATGCGCGTCGCAAGCGCCGTAGCCTTTGCGATCGTCATGATTGGCTTCGGCATCCTGGGCCTGATCAAGGGCGACTTCACAGTCTTGTGGGAGCCAGTGGCGAAGGAGATACCTGCCCGTGAGGCATTGGCGTATCTCTGCGCTGTGGTATGTCTGGCTTCGGGTATCGGGTTGCTTTGGCGACGCACCGCCGCCCTCGCTGCCGGCCTGCTGCTCGCACTTCTCGTCCTTTCGTTATTGCTGTTGAGAATACCCGGCTTGTTCCGACTGACTCTCGTGGAGGGGACGTGGAGCTGTGGCAAGACCATGGTGATGGTGGCAGGTGCGTGGGTGCTGTTTGTTTGGTTCGCTACAGACTGGGACAGGCGGCGCCTCGGTTTCCTGACTGGCGACAAAGGTCTGCGCATCGCGAGAGTGCTCTATGCCCTCGGTCTGATCCCGTTCGGTCTGGCGCATTTCCTCTATCCCAAAGAGACCGCTGTTTTGGTTCCCGGCTGGCTTCCATGGCACATGGCCTGGGCCTACTTCACCGGCGGCACTTTCATCGCGGCGAGCCTGGCGATACTCGTTGGGGTATACGCACGGCTCGCCGCTGCGCTCTCAGCGTTGCAGATGGGCCTGTTCGGGCTACTGGTCTGGTTTCCCATTGTGGCAACCACTTTTCTCACTCCTTTCCAATGGGGCGAGGTCGTTATCACTATCGCGCTGACTGCTGCCGGCTGGGTCGTAGGGACTCTTATCGGGACACGCCGTGGCTCGCCCTGGGTAACCGAAGCGAAATCAAAGCATGACTCTCAGCTGTAAACCGGCGCCATCTCTTCAATTTGCTTGCGCGCGCTGGGGCTGAACTCGTCAACGGTTCCCAGAAACTTCGGATGGACCATCGCCGACCCAAGGTAGGTCCAACGCAGGGCCGGTAACTGAACCGCACGAAATTCTTCCTGTTCGGCTTCGTTTAGCGTCCGTCCCGTAGCGCGCTGGAATGCCTGCAGATCAAACTCGGCTTGCTGCTTGAGTCCGCCGTTGAACAAGGCCGCGATTGACGCATAATCGATGATGCCCTTTACGATCTCAGCCGAGCTGAGATTGTCAGTCATTGTCTGCAGCATCAGCGTGTCGTACTTTGTGTGCTGCGCTTCTTCAATCCAGTGATTGCGCAACAAGCTCTTGAATTGCGGATCGAGATCGTTGTCGTCGCGGACGCTCTCGAGATAGTGCTGCTGCGTCGCCCATTCGGTTCCGAGAATGATGAGCGCCACGCCGAGTGGACCGTGAGCCAAGACGGCCTTACCGATTTCCGCCGGTGGACCAATGGTTTCGCAATAAGTTACGAAGCCTGCCTTAAATTCTTCGGCGAATTTTCTGAACAACTGGATGTGTTTCGCCTCTTCGCCAGCGAATTGCAACAGCGATCGAGTGCGATAGTCGTCCTCGCTCAAATGCGGTCTTACGTGGTCCAGCACGAAGGGCAGAATGAACTCTTCGACCAGGCCGAAGGTGCTGAGATAGCCGTACCCGCGAATTTGATTGAGCAGGATCTTCTCGTCGGCGCTCAGGAACTCGAGGGCGTTCACTCGCGCCAGTGAGTCGGGCATGAACGGTTTGGTGAAATCAAGACGCTTGTCGCCGCCGATGATGTCTTCAACTCGCCAGTTCGTTTTTACCGAAGCTGCCAGGGTTTCCTGGTAGTTGTATGTGGTTGTAATCATAATTCCTCCAGTCAGTCGGTCTGTTCAAAGCATTGCGGGTCTGCCGCGCTACAACTAGAATCTTGCGGCGAGTAGATGACACTGACCATGCTCGTGCGACCGAAGAAATTGACCCGGAGTCCAGCGTAAGCGGATCGTTTTGCCGTGAGTGCGCCGGCTTTTGCCGATCGTCCAGAACCGAGATGGATCCCTTCTCCCAAATCCTGAGCGGCGTCGTTTTAAAAGGCGCGCTTTTCTTCAACGCGGAGTTTTCCGCGCCCTGGGGTTTTAATGCCCCAACGGCCCGGGAATTGGCGACTGTGCTGGCGCCTGATGCCCCGCACCTGCTCGTCTATCATTTTCTGGTCGAAGGTTCGGGGATCGTTAGTTTGGGGGATGCGGCAATCGAGTTGGAGCCCGGCGATGTAGTCGTGTTACCGCATGGCGACGCTCACGAAATGTGCAGCGCGCAGGGCGTCGCGCGTAAGTTGTCGGAGGCGATGATGGCCAAGCTGAAGACCCGCGATCTCAGCGCCATGCACACTGGCGGCGGCGGTGAAGTCGCGCGTTTCGTTTGCGGCTTCATGGTTTGCGATCCCCTTCTGTGTCGTCCGATTCTGCAAAGTCTCCCACCGGCATTCAAAGTTAATCTGCGGAGTGACCGATCGGGGCAATGGCTGGAGCACACGCTGCTTCATCTGGTTGAGGAAGCTGCCTCGGAAAATGCGGGCAGCGAAGCAGTGCTGGCGAAACTATCTGAAGCGTTGTTCGTTGACACGCTGCGTCGTTATCTCGCAGGTTTGCCGGAACAGGAAGTTGGCTGGCTCGCGGCTGCGCGTGATCCGATGATCGGAAAGAGTTTGATGCTGCTGCACTCGCGGAGTCAGCATCCATGGACCCTTGTTGAGCTGGCCAGGGAAGTCGGTCTGTCGCGTTCGGCTCTGGCGGAGCGGTTCACAAGATACCTGTCCGAACCACCGATGGCTTATCTCATTCGTTGGCGGCTGAAACTGGCAGCACGAGCGCTCGCCTCAACCTCACGCGGAGTCGCGGAGATCGCGGAAGACGTTGGATACGAATCTGAAGCGGCTTTCAACCGTGCGTTCAAGCGCGAATTCGGTTTACCGCCCGCGCGTTATCGAAACGAACACCGCACTGCGACCGGATTTGCAGCTTAGGGTTTAAGCCAGGTACCTAGATCAAGATCTTCTCTGCGTATCTCTGCGTTCCTCTGTGCCTCTGCGTTAGATCTATCGGTAAAATGCAGGCGACCTATTTCTTCGCAACTACATCCACTTCGCTGTAGAACGTATTACCCCAATTGTCATTCACCTCCGTGACATAACAATCGAGAATCAGATAGCGATACGTGCCCAATGAACCTCGCGAGTTGCTGATGCTCACGCCGTATTGACCGCCATCCTGACCTTCACTACTTCGCGTATCGACGAGTGCGAGCTGCTTCCAACCGCAAGTGACCGGATCGATCGTGCCTTTGGGTTCAGGGTTGAACTTCCGATCGGATTCATCGCTTCCCCAGAC
>Ga0068859_100009122_pt1 | contig 10015 bp, 5 predicted proteins | sample KBSSwiS22_FD_66585 | JGI IMG/M metagenome (GOLD analysis project Ga0068859, IMG submission 66585) | Switchgrass rhizosphere microbial communities from Kellogg Biological Station, Michigan, USA - KBS Switchgrass S2-2 | ecosystem: Host-associated > Plants > Roots > Rhizosphere > Soil ...
GGGGTTCGAGCTGGCCACGGTCACGGTGAAGGTCACGACGGCGGGCGGGTTCGTGGACGTCCGCTGCAGGATGAACGCGCCGAAGTCCGGGAAGCTCAGCGGGCACAATGGGACGGTGTCGCCATACGGGATCGCCCGGGAGTGGAACGCGGCGCGCATATCGAGGTTGAGCGTTTGGGTGGCGCTCACGATTTGGTTCACGGTGTCGCCGTAATAGTTCTGCAAGCCGCGGATGGTCACGGCGTCGCCAGTCGCCCAGCCGAGCGGGACAACGTTGATGACGACGTTGGTGCCCAGGGACCAGTTGTAGACGATGGCCTGGGCGCGGTTCACGTCGTAAAAGTTATTCTGGACCGTCACATAGTTGGTCGTGGGCAAGGTGTGGCTAACGGTCGAGTTGACGTCGTAACCGGTCTTGGCTGTCCATTGCGGCTTGGTCATGAAGGCCAGGCCCTCGAGCACCCAATCGTTCGTTGCGATGTTGGGGGCGACGCCGGGGTTGATGACGTAAATGTTGCGATCGAATGTCCACGGGAGGATCGCTTCGTTGGTGACCAGGCTCACGACGTGAAAGCCGCCCGTCGCCGAGTTGAGCATGTAGTTGTTGGTGTAGATCAAACTCTGCCACGAGCTCACTTGCAAAAATGATTTATAAAAATAGTTCCCGGTGGCGATCAGGTCCGCGTAAGCGATCGCGTCGGGCTGGTAGTAGAACGCCACGTCCGCGCTGTACCCGAAATTATTGATGAATTGCGCGTCGCTGACGCGGTCGGCCACGACGCCGTTGCGCGCGCCGATGAGTGTGCCCCCGTGCTGGCCGATGCCCCCGACCCAGACGTTCTCGGACACGCGCATGTGGGCGACGACGGCCGAGCCGCTGCCGTAAGCTTGCATGCCCAGATCATACGGCGAGGTTGAGAAGTTGCGTTTGACGGTCTTGACCAGGCCGGCCGGGCCCGCGGGCCCCTGCAAATAAAAGTTGTGGCCGTGATTAGACGGGAACCCGTTGCGGGTGCCGGTCCAGCCGTTGTTGAACAGAACGTTGCCGTAATATTCGTGCCCGTAGCTGACGCTTGAGAAACTCTCAATGCCGGTGGTGCAATCGTGCACGACGCAGTTGATGATCTTGATCCCGACGCCTTGGGCGAAGATGCCGGTCGAGCGCGAGATGTCATCGGGGAAACTCGAATCGCTGGTCGAGGTGCGGATTTGGGTCGAGCTCGAGTACACCTCGAGGTCTTTGACAATGATATATGCGCCGACGGTGGTGCTCGGGGCTTGCTGGCCGATGAAGAGGGTCGGGCGCGCGACGGCGTGGTAGAAGGGCGTGGCGCCGCCATCGAGCCGGGCGCGTTCGCCGGGGAATGACATGACGGTGATGGGCAGGGCCGCGGTTCCCTGCAAAGTGATCTGGAAGATCCAACCTTCGTTTGAGCCCACAACGGTGCCCTGGGGTGCGTGGGTGTAAATGCCGTCCCTTAGAAGGAGTGTGTCGCCGGGCTGGATGGTGGCGGTCTTGTTGAACGCGGTTTGCAGATCCCACGGGGAGCCGATCAGGCCGGTGCCGGCGGGTGAGCCAGTGGGCGAAGCGAACCAGAAGGCGCCGAACGAAGAGGACTTAACCGCAAAGAACGCAAAGAACACAAAGACGGAAAGAAGAAATCTTTTCCCTCTGGCTCTTTGCGCTCTTTGCGTTCTTTGCGGTTTAATTACGTTCTTCATCTGCTCACCCATATCTCACCGTGGGTCTCGACGAAGACGACGGCGCTGCGCACTTCGTTTGTCGGCAACACACCGATCACTTGCAGGCTCGCGGGCCAGGTGATCGGGAATTTCGCCAGGTTGCGGAGCTGGAGGACGAACGCCGCGCCGGGCGGGACTGCGCCCATGGTAAAAACGGTGGGAATGGTGATCTCGCGGTAGAGATCGCGACCGGGGCCCGGCCAGGCAATGACGTTGTTCGTCATGTCCACCACGAGGCGAGTGGACACGACGTTCGTGATGTTGGTCACGTAAACGTTCGTAACCGTCACAAAGTAATTGGTCGTCTCGCTGACGTTGGTCACGAATACGTTGGTCACGAATATGTTCGTCTGCAACGGCGCGGGGAACGTCACGGTGAGGGTCACGGGGAGGGTGACGGCGGTGTCCGGGGCGGCCGTTTGCGCAGGCAAACGGAAGCTCCAAGCTCCAAACACCAAGATCCAAACAACAAACAAGCTCCAAATCCCAAGCCTCCAAGCTCCAAACTGATCAGTTTGGGATTTGGATCTTGGATCTTGGAGCTTACCTGGAGCTTGGAGCTTGGAGCTTGGAGCTTTCATGATCATTTTCCTACCCATCCTGTATTGCCGCCGTTGTTGCTTTCTTTGACGTAAAAGCTCGTGTTGGCGCCGCCGTCGTAGCGGCGGAAGGTCGAGCCTATATTGGCGACTACTGCGCCGTTGGGATCGCCGGTGCCGGCCAGATCCCAGACCGTGTTCGTGGCGCCGTTCCAAATGATGTGGCCGTCGAGCGCGAAATTTTTCCAGCGCAAGCTGCTGGCGGAGCCCAGGTCGTAAGTGTTGTTTGCCGTGGGCACCACGGCGGTAGGGGTGGCGAGCACGCCTTCCCCGCCGGCAGTGGTGAAATACGCACCGAGGGTGCCGCCCTGGAAATGCGCCGATTGCCCGGTGGAATCATTGTCGATGAAAGTCGATCCGCCGGGGCTTTTTACTTGGAACTTGCTCGAAGCACCGTTGGTGTAAATGAGGTTCGACCCGCTTGCGTACAGGAGATTGGTAGTGCTGCCGCCGACTTGAATGGCGCCGACCGGGTCGAGTCCAAACCTGTTGGTGCCGTTGTTGCCGACGACGAATAACACCGTATTGGTCAACGCATTCTCGGTCTGAAAATTGAAGGGAGTGAAGGTTTCAGGCGCGCCCGGGTAAAGCTCGACGTAGGGCTGGGTCGAGTTTACCAGGCGCAACACCGATCCTTCGGCAGCACTGACGTGGAGAGTGATTTTGTCCGAGGCGCTGTCGTGCCACTCGGTGAAGCTCTCGGTTGCGGCCACCGAGTTGGTGATTCTGCCCTCAGCGGCCAGGCCCTGAACGACGAAGTTTGTTCCGTCCACGTGCAGGGGACTGTCGGCGAAGGTCGTCGCATTGCTCAGGTAAGGGATATAAGTCGGCGTGGGATTGACCGTGCCGCTGACGCCGTTGATTCCCACTAACGCGCGCCATCGTGAACTGGTGCCGTCATAGATGAGGGATGCGCCCTGGTTGGGTGACAGCACGGTGCTGCCCACCAGCGCGAAACGGTTGGTGGCATCGCTCGAGCCACTCTGCGAAAGCAACGTGATGTTGAAGCTGCCCGTATTGAACAAAAGCACCTCGTCATCCGCGCCGCCAGCCAGTAGCCCGGTGATGTTCCGCGCTGCGTCCGAGTTGACCCGCACGACGGCCGCGGTCGCGAAGCCTGTCGGGTTGTAATCGTTTTTGTCGGCGGTGATCTGCGTGGGACTGATCACGCCGGTGAGCCGCCGCCGATCGGTGAAGGTCGTCACCAGGGTATTGGTCGCGCTGATGAGAACGGGCGCGGTCTGGAAGACGCTCAGGCCGGTGCCGGTCTCGTCGGTGAGGGTATCGGCCAGGCGGGCGCTCGCAAAGCTGGTCACGACATTCTTGGACGCGTCGAGGCCCAGGACGCGCGAGGCGGTTTGGCCCGCGAGGTTGAGCGCGTTGGTGACCACCAGGCCGTTGACGGTGGCGATGCCGGAGAGATCGGAGTTGGTGGTGCCGTTGGCGCGCCAGTTGGCGCTCGGGGTCGCGGCGAGGTTCGTGCCGTCGAAGGTCAGGTTTTGACCGATGGTGACGGCCGCAAGTTGTTTGTTCGCGTCGGTTCGCACCAGGGTCAGGGCGGCGATGTCCAGAGCGGTGATTCCATTGGTGATCGCGATGGAGTTGGCTTGGGCGAGGCCCGTGAGCCTCGAGTTGGTGGTGCCGCTGGCCGTCCAGTTGGACGAGTTCAGTTTCACCCACGCGCCGCCGGTGTAGTAATAAAGTTGTTGGCCGCTGGTGTCGTAGTACTGCGGCACGGTGCCGGCGCGCTCGGCCACGGGCACGCCCGTGGGCGGTCCGGCGCCGGTGGGCACGTAAAGGAATATCCCGGTGCGCGTGCTGTTGGTGGTGCCGTCGCCGATGACGGTCGAGAGGTTGTCGGTGAGCTCGAGGCCAGTGACGTTGTTGATGCGTGTGCGCACGGAGAATCCCGCGCCGGCGCCCAGACTCAGGTTCGTGTTGGCGACGACAATTTTGTCCGCGTAATAGTTGATGGTCGGGTCGGTGCCGCTGCCGTCGTGCATGTTGAACAGCGGTTGGCCAGTGGCGTTGGTGCGGAAGGAGGAGAGCAGCCCGGAGCTTTGATAATAAACCAGCGCGTTGGTGTAGGCCAGATACGTGGAAATAAATTTGCCGCTCGAGAGTTCGAAGAACGGGATCGCGCCGTCCAGGCTGCCGCTCAGGTCGTTGCCGGTGCCGCCGTGGGGCGGGGTAACGGGATCGCCCAGGCCCGTGGCGTTGGTCGCGGATCCGCCAGTCCAATCGCCAAAGACGGTGTTGCCCTGATACATGAAAGTCACTTGCTGCACGCCATTGGTGACGCTGGCCATCGAGAACGGCCCGAGGGGCACGCGCCAATCGATGTTCGTGAAGGTGGCGCTGGCGGTGCCCGTCGAGTTGGTGAGCAGGAGTTGGAGGAAATGCACTTTGCTGTCCGAGGGGACGTTCGAGAAGGTGAACGCCACGGCGCCGCTCACGGATTTGCTGCGGTAGTCGGCCACGCTCCAATCGATGTCGGTGCCGGAAATGTTCGCCCAATTCTGGGCCAGGTTCCCCGTGATGTTGAAGTTGGTGACGCTCGCGCCGTTGGTGATGCCCAGGACGCCGATGAGGAACGTCAACTGGGTCGAGTCCAGCGGTGCACTCGTGATGGCGCCGCCGGCATCGGCGATCAGCACGGTGTAGGGAGTCATGGCGGCGATGCGATTGAGCGGGATGTTCGTGATGCTGATGTCGCCCAGGGCGCTCAGGGCGAGCGGGCCGCTGGCGGATATAGCCACGGTGCCGGAAGCGTTGGGGAGGGTCCAGGTGCGGTCGGCGCTGGGGTCGACGAGGGTCAGGAAGCCTTCAAAAGCGTTAGCGGTAACGCCTTCAAAGAGAATTCCGTTGTTGCCGAAGATGGTTTCGTTAGCGTTAAGGGCCGGGTTGCCCGCGAGCGTGTCGGTGAACTTGAAGCTAAACGTGCGATCAGCGCTCAGGTCGCCGCCGCCGGTCAACCCGGTGCCAGCGGTCAGGGTGCGGCTGGTGCCGACAAAACCGGTCGAGGGCGGAGAAAGGGTAAGGGTAACGTCGGTGCGCAGCGCGCCCGCGTTGTCCGCGGCGGTGACGGCGCCGCCGATGAAATTGATCGTGTCACGCGGAGTCAGGCTCACGCCTTCCTCCTGGATGGTGGCATAGGAGCCGCCCGGGGCGGTGGCGCTGACGGTGACGGTGGCCGCGTTCGAGCTCAGGGTGATGCCGGTGCCGGCCGCCAGCGAGCGAAAGGGGAAATTGAGGCCGCTTTTCACCGTGAAGAGCCCTTGGACGAGCGTTCCGTTGGTGCCGAGGTTGCTGGCGGTGTTGGTCTCGCCGCCCGCTTCGGCGGTCGAAGTGATGACGACGGTGGCGGCGTTCGACGAAAGCGTGATGCCCGTGCCGGCGGCCAAGGAGCGGAAGGGGAGATCGAGGCCGTTCTTGGTCGTGAACAAGCCTTGGACGATTGCGCCGTTGGTGCCGAGGTTGCTGGCGGTGTTGGTCTCGCCGTTGGCCGCGGTGCTGGCGATGACGACGGTGGCGGCGTTCGAGGAAAGCGTGATGCCGGTGCCGGCTGCCAGGGAGCGGAAGGGCAGATCAAAGCCGTTCTTCACGGTGAACAACCCCTGCACGAGGGTGCCGTTGGTGCCGAGGTTCGAGGCGGTGTTGGTCTCGCCGGCAGTCTGGCCGTTGCCGCTGCCCACGCCGGCGACCTGGTGCCAGGCGCTGGCCGCGTCCCGGCGCAGGACGATGATCTGGTTGGTGGTCAGGGTCAGGTCGGCCGCGCCGTTCAAGAGGAGGCCTGCGCTGTGGACGAGGGTCACGTTATCGTTCGCGGCGAAGAACGTCCGGTCCATGCCCGGAAGGCCATCGGTGAAATCAGTGATGGAAATGGGGGCCGCGTAGTTGAGTAAATAGCTCGGGGCGTCGCGGACGCTGGGGGTGGCGCCCGCGGTCAGGGTTTTAACGACTGCGCCTCCAGCGTCCGCAAGGGGCGCCGTGTTGTCGTGGATGAGGTTCAGGATCCCTACTCTGTTGCTCGCGCCGGTGTTGTCGATGCCGGTGGCGAATCCCCTGATGAAATTGCGGTCGACGGTGGTGTCCCCGCCCGAGAGGAGGATCCCGGTGCCAGCGGAGCTGGGGTTGACCAGGATGTTATCGAGAATCGAATTGCCCGCGCCAGTAGAGACCAGGCCGGCGACAGATGAGTTAGTCACCACGTTGCGAGCGATGTCCGACAAGGATGATGCCTCGAGGACAATGCCGCCAGCCTGAGCGGTAGCCGATGACTGTTGGATAGTGACGTTGGCGACGTGGTTGTCAAAAACTTTAGCGCCGATGTTGTTGCTCAAATAAATGCCCGAGCCCGCGGCGTTGGTGACGGTGTTGCCGGTGAAAATGTTGCGCAGCGCTGTCCCGCTCATGGTTCCCACGCTTTGGATGCCGTAACCGCCCAGGTTCAACACGCCGATGTTGTTTCCTTGCTCGATCCAGTTGTTCACCACGCGGCCGTCCTGCATGTCGAGCGTGGCAATGCCGTAATGGGTGAGCGTGCCGACCAGGTTGCAATTCTCGATGACGACCGCGCGGGTGACGTCCGCGGTGCCGCCGATGAGGATTTCCGCCGAGGTCTCGAAGCTGGTCAGGGCGTTGCCGTTCCCGTAGAAGCGGCAACTGTCGATGTGGATGCCGAAGGAAGACTGGGAACGCACGGGAGCGATCCAGCCGGTCTGCGGGATGCGCGTGGCATCGGTGAATTCACATTCACGGACCAAAACGTTCGTGCAAAAGAGGGCGGCAACGGCTTGCGAATATTTCCCCGAGAACTTGATGCCGATGATTTGGATGTTCGTTTTGCCATAAGCCGAGAGGCCCACGTCCACATTTGTGAGCACGAGCTCGCTGCTCATGCCGTCGCCGACCAGGCGCGTGTTATCCGGCAAATCGATCGTGGCGTTGATCAAGTAACGGCCCTTGGGAACGATGACGCCGGCGCCCTTGCTCGAATCGATGGCGAGCTGGAGTTCGGTGGTCGAGTAATCCAACGGCGAATTGGTCGCGCCGTAAAAGGTGATCGTGTTGGTGAGGCTGGTGACGGCCTGGAAGAGCGAGGTGAAGTTGGTCTCGGTTTTCTTGAAGGCGGTGGCGGCGGTGTCCACGGCGGTGTTGATGTGGAGCTGGATGGGCGCGGCGCCGAAGGCACAGAGGGGAAAGAAATTTAACAGAAGCAAACAAAGGAAACGAAGGCATAAACTCCTGTCTTCCTTCGTTCTCTTCGTTTGCTTCTGTGGAAATTGAATTGTTTCTTTCATGATCAAAAAAAGGGCCGGGCCGGTAAACATGCAGACCGGGCCGGCCTTGGGTAAAAATTTCAGTGTGTCAGCTTTTCAGTAGACCAGCGCGACGGTGTTCGTTGAGGCGATGTTGCTGCCGCCGCCGGATTCCACGGCGCGGTTGACCTGGATGTATCGCCGGGTGTGGGCCGGCAAACGCAGGTTGATGCTGCCCGCGGTGTGGCCGTTGCCAGTCGCTCCGGTGATGGTGTAGCTCACCCCGATGCTGACATAGGTGATGTCATCAGCGGAGTCCTGCACCTGGAAAATGATGGTCTTGCCATCGACCAGGTTGGGCAACGATGGCCAGGCGATGTTGAGTGCGTATTCCTCGCCCTTATAGCCGGTGACCTGGAGGTCGATCGTGGTGGTGTTGTCAGCCGCCGCGGCGGCGGGGAAGACTTTGCTGACGGTCGTTCTGGCGTCTTTGATGGATCGGTCGGACATATTTTTTGATTTTGGTAGCAGCGGATGTGAGTCCGCTCATTTGTTAATCAGAGCGAACTGACGTTCGCTGCTACGCAGTTTTTGGTTTCTATTCGGTGTTCGGCAGTGAGTCCGTCAGCACGATGGGGATGCCCGCGAGTGTATCGGGGATGGGCGCGAATTGCAGGATGCCCGAATCGGTCTTGGCCGTGTAAACGGTCGAGCGACTGGTCTGGAGACTGAGCAGCGCGGCGCTGTTCATGAACCATTTCAGGCCGGATGAACGGCGCATGAAGATGGGCATCTTGGCCAGGGCCTGGGCGCCCAGCGCGTCGGTCAACGGTTTGGCGACGGTGATGAGTTTGATGCGGACGATCGACTTGGTGTGGCCGAAGAACAGGCCGATCCAACCCGAGAGATTGTTAACGTAAGCGTGATACGATTTAGCGGCGGAGTCCTGCACTTGCATGCGAACCCATTCGCCCATTGTCAGGCCCATTTGCTGGCCCCAAACCCAGTGGACGCCCTGGAGATCGTTCCAGACGAGCCAGGCGCTCGAGGCGGTGCTGGTGGTGCCGGCGGCGCTGACTTCGCAATTGGTCGAGTCGTAAAGGCTTTGGAGACCGGCGAACCCTTTGGCGTCCGCGGTGGTGCCGCGGTAAAACTGGTCGCCGACGTGAATGAACTTCTGGCGCACGACGCCGATCGCTTCGTCGGAAAGGACTTCGCTCTGGCTGTTGCCTTCGGAACGGCCCGAGGAAATAACCATTTCATCGCAGCGCATCTGCGCGTCGAGAAAGAAGCACTGACCGATCCCTTGATCGTAGGTGCTGGAGACGATGTCGGTGCCCTCGTTGGCATTCCTGAATACGGGCGAGGCCGGCAGCGCGACGCGCTTCTTGGTTTTGTAAGTGACGCCGTCGATGGGGCGGCCCATTAAGCTCTCGAGTTCGGGAGCGACGGTATTGACCTCTTCGATCAGGCCCACGGCGCCGTCGGTATTGGAACCGGGGTTGCGCTTGGTCATGTCGAGAAGGGTGAGGAACTTGTCTGCCATAGGTTTTGGGGGTTGGGTCGGAGAGTCGGGGAGCTTAGCTCGCGTTCAGTTGGGCTGCGGTGTGAGCGATGAGGCGGTCGCGGCCTGTGAGTTTGGGATCGATCTGTTTGCCGGCGGCGGGTTGCTCAGCCACGGGCTTGATGGCCAGCGGGGGAACGCCCTGGCTGGCAGTGATGGTCGCCGCGCGAATGGCGACATTGGTGTCTGTGCTCGCGATGAGGGCCGTTGCAGCAGCGGCAGCGGTGGCGGCCGCGGCGATGGCCGCGTTTTCGAGCTCGACGATCTTTGCCTGCAAACTGCCGATGGTCTGGCTGGCGGTGGCCAGGTCAGCCTTGGCTTGGACCGCGGCCGCGCGCTCGGTCTCGAGGGCGGCGGTGAGGTCAGTGACTTGTTTGCGGGCGGCGACGAGGTCGGTGTCGATGGCGGTCTGGATCTTGGTCGAGATGCCCAGGAGCTGCTTGATGTCTTCGATCATAAATTGTTGCGTCTAACTGAGGCGGATCGAGTCAATGTGGGAATAAGCTCCAAGCTCCAAGCTCCAAGCTCCAAACAAGCTCCAAGATCCAAATCCCAAACTGATCAGTTTGGGATTTGGATGCTTGGGATTTGGAGCTTACGTCGTCGCGTCATCCACCTTCGCGTCGCTCAGTTCGAGCTCGGCGGAGAGTGCGTCGGCGGCGGTGGTCAATTCCTCCGTGGCGTTGGGCTGTGAGCCCGCAGCGTCAATGAGGTCCTTGATGAGTTTAGCCTGGCTGTCTTGTTCGGTTTCGATCTTTTTCAACTTGGCCAGTGCCTCGACAAGTTGAGCGGCTACTTCAGTTTGGGTTTTTGCCATACGGTTTTCTAATCTGTGAAGGTCGAGTTTA
>Ga0068859_100009124_pt1 | contig 10013 bp, 9 predicted proteins | sample KBSSwiS22_FD_66585 | JGI IMG/M metagenome (GOLD analysis project Ga0068859, IMG submission 66585) | Switchgrass rhizosphere microbial communities from Kellogg Biological Station, Michigan, USA - KBS Switchgrass S2-2 | ecosystem: Host-associated > Plants > Roots > Rhizosphere > Soil ...
TTCGGTCCCGAGGACGAGCACGTGCTCAGCGCTTTCGCGGACCAGGCGGCGGTGGCCATCGAGAACGCGCGGCTCTTCGAGGACGCGCAGTCGCACCTGGCCGGCGTGGTGGAGGCCAATCGCCGGCTGGAGGACCTGGACCGCCTGCGCCAGGCCTACCTCCGCAACGTCAGCCACGAGTTCCGCACCCCGCTCACGGTCATCAAGGGGTACGCGGAGTTCCTGATGGAGACGGGCTCCCCCGGCCCCGAGGGCCTGAAGGACGTGATGCGGATCCTGGTCGAGAGCTGCGACCGGGTCATCGACCTCGTGGACACGCTCCTCGAGGTCAGCCGCGTGGAGCAGGAGGAGGCCGAGCGCATCCTCGAGGTGCAGACCCTGGACCTGAAGGAGCTGGCGGCGGCCTCGCTCGAGCCCGTGCGGCCGGCGGCGGAGCGCAAGGGCGTGGCCCTCGACCTGGAGTTCACGGCGGACAGCCTGGAGATGGAGGGCGACCGCGGCCTGCTCCGGCAGGTGGTGCGCAAGCTCGTCGACAACGCCGTGAAATACAGCCCGCCGGGGGCGCGAGTGGCCGTCCGCGGGCGCGCGCGGGGGGACGAGCTCGCCCTGGAGGTGGAGGACTGGGGCATCGGCATCGCCGAGGAGCACCTCCCGCGCATCTTCGAGAAGTTCTACATGGTGGACGGCGGCGTGACGAGGCGGCTGGGAGGGACGGGGGTCGGCCTCTACCTCGTCCGCCAGATCGTGAGGCTGCATCACGGGGAGGTGGACGTGCAGAGCCTGCCCGGGCAAGGGAGCGTCTTCTCCGTCCGGCTGCCGCGGCGGATCCGCCCCGCGCCGTCCCGGGCGGCGCTGGGTTGAGCGGGTCGGCACGGGCCCGGGCCGCGGCGGCCCTGGTCCTCGGCGCCGCCGCGGCGGCGGGCGCACGCGATGCCGCCGCCGCCGTCGCGCACGCCACCGGCACCACGGCCGCCCAGGTCGAGCCGGCTCCTGTCGAGACGGCGGCCGCCTTCCTATCCCGCGTGGAGAAGGTTTGGTCCGTCCGCGATGCGGCCGCGTACCTGGACCTCTGGGAGTTCCCGTCCCCCGGGGCGCGGGTGGCCGAGGCCGCGTTCGCGGGCAGCCACATGGGCGCGGACGAGACCCAGCTCCGCCTGCAGAAGCCGTCCTCCCCGCCGAAGGCGGACTCGTTGCGCGTGAACGCCGAGGCCTTCACCATCATGGAGCCCCGGGCGCGGGTCGAGCAGTGGGTGTTCGTGGTGGAGAAGCGCGCCCGCGGCTGGGCCCTGGTGGGTCGGGAGCCCACGGGCGGCATCGACGGGCTCTTCCACCTGTCGATCGACCCCGCGGGATTCCAGGCCGAGGGGCTGTCCCTGCGTCTCCCCGATTTCGAGGTCCGCATGGACCGCGGGACGCTGTTCCTGTCGCCGCCCAGCATCGGCCCCACGGCCCTCGTCTTCATCGGCGAAGGGACGGTCAGGGTCTCGCCGACGCCGCCGGCGGAGCGCGACCAGCTCCGCCAGTTCTCCGGCAAGGAAGAGCTGGTGGAGAAGGTCCGGGCGGTGTTCGCCCGCATCCATCCCGCTGACCTGCACCGGGTGCTGGCGCCCGTTCGCCTGGAGCCCGACCCGGCGGCGCCGCGCCGCCTGGAGGCGGCCGAGCGGTTCTTCCGCGAGAACGTCCCGCAGTCCTTCGTGCTCGACGCCAGCCTCCCCGGCTCTCCCTGGTGGATGCTGCCCGGCCTGGGTGACGCCTCGGTCAACTTCCGCACAGAGAAGCACGGGCTGCTCACCTTCACGGTGAGCACCGCGGAGCCCGAAGGCATCAGCTTCTTCGACCGCACCAGCCGCCGCCAGATCTGTCTCTATCCGCTGCCCGGCCAGCAGGGCCGCTACGACGAGGACGACGGGCGCAACTTCGACGTCCTCCGCCACGACCTGCGCCTGCGCCTGGAGCCGTCGCGCTTCGGCGTGGAGGGCGAGGACGCGCTGCGCGTCCGCCAGGTGGCGCCGGCGAGCATGCTGCGCCTGCGCCTGGACGACAGCCTCAACGTCCTTTCCGTCACCTCCGCGGAAGGCGGCAATCACCTCTTCTTCCGGGTGCGCAACCAGGACGCCGTGATGGTGGCCCTCGGTCCCCTGGCCGCCCTCCAGGAGTTCACGCTGACCGTGCGCTACTCGGGCACGCACCGGCCGGAGCCGGTGGAGCGCGAGCTGTTGCAGTTCCCGCCGCCCCAGCCGGCGCCGGGGTCGGAGGAGATCCCGCTGGAGCCGGTCCTGGTCTACGCCAATCGCACCGCCTGGTACCCGTACGCCAACCCGGACGATTACGCGCTGGCCACGGTGAGGATCGACACCCCGCGCGAGTACACCGGGGTCACGGGAGGCATCCGCACGGCGGCGCGCGTGGAGGGCGTGCGCAAGATCATGGAGTTCCGCCAGGACCGGCCCGGGAAGTACATCACCCTCGCGGTGGGCCGCTTCATCGAGGTGGGCGTCCTCGACGCGCAGGGCGTGGTCTTCCGCGCCTACGGGCTGGGCCGGACGCAGGAGCAGGCCACGCGCCTGCTGGCGCGGGCCGGGGAGATCATCCGGTTCTTCGAGGGCGAGTTCGGGCCCTTCCCCTATCCGTCGCTCACGCTCCTGGCCATCGAGGGACAGACCCCGGGTGGGCACAGCCCTCCCGGCATGGTGATCATGGCCGGGCGGCCGCTGTTCGTCCGGCACGCGCTGCGGGACGATCCCGCCGGCTTCGAGGACGTCCCGGGCTTTTTCCTGGCCCACGAGCTGGCCCACCAGTGGTGGGGGCACGGCGTCGCGGGCGAGAACTACCGCGAGCGCTGGCTGTCGGAAGGGGTCGCCCAGTACGCGGCCGCGCTCTGGGTGCGGCACGACCTGGGCGAGGACGCCTTCCGCGACGTCCTGCGGCGGATGGCGCACTGGGCGCTGCGCGAGACACGCGAAGGCCCCCTGAGCCTGGGCTTCCGTCTCGGCCACGTGAAGGGCGATCCACAGATCTACCGCGCGGTCGTCTATGACAAAGGGGCTTACATCCTCCACATGTTGCGCCAGGTGATCGGGGACGAGCCCTTCCGGCAGGCCCTCATGGCGTTCCAGGCCGAGCACCGCTTCGCGAAGGCGGGCACGGCCCACCTGGAGCAGGCCTTCGAGCGCGCCTCGGGCCGCGACCTGTCGGCCTACTTCCGGGAGTGGGTATACGGGACGAGGCTGCCCCGCCTCCGCGTCGCCCACCGGACCGAGCCCGGCGCTTCGGGGTTCCGCACGCTGGTCGAGGTCGGGGCCACGGACCTGCCGGGCACCGTGCCCCTCGAGATCGCGGTCGTGCACCGCTCCGGCCGCGAGACCCGCACGGTGACGCTGGAGCCAGGCGGCGGCAGCTTCACCCTCGAGACGGCGGCCCGCCCGCGCAAGGTGGAGCTGAACGGCGACCGCGACCTGCTGCTCACGGTGACGGGATCTTGAGCTCGTCCCGCGGCGCGGGAAGTCTCTAGGGCTGGAAGCGGGAGCGGCGCCCCTCCTCCTGGAGGTCGGAGACGGCCTGCTGGGCGGTCGCCAGCTGCTTCTTCACCTCGTCCAGGCGGTTCATGATGTTCGCGCGGTTGGCGCCGTAGAGATTCTGGCTGAGGTCGTTCAGGCTCGTCTGCAGCGCGCTGGCCTCGGCGTTGAGGCGCGTGACGTCGGCCTGGGCCTTCTGCACGCGATCGCGCCAGTTCGCCTGGGCCTCGGCCCGGAGCTCGTCGTCGGTCTTCTCGGGCTTGGCCGGAGTCGTGGCCGGCGCGGCGCCGTCGGCCGGCGAGGCCGCGGCGGCGGGCTCGGCCTCGGAAGACGTCACCGGAGGCTCGGCCCGGCTCCCGCCCGCCTGCCGGAGATCCGTGTCGGTGATGACCTTCGACTTCGCGCCCTTCCTCTCCTTCTTCGCGCGCTCGGCGGCCTCGCCGAGGCTCTGGGCGGACACGACCTGGGGCAGCGCCAGGACCGCTGCCGCCAGGAGCGCGGCCGCAGCCGTCGAGGTACGCCCGATCACGATACGCATGGAGACCCTCCTCAGGGCAACGTCACCCGGACGCCCTGGCGGCGCGCCTGGTCATCGAGGTCCGCGATGGCCGTCCGGGCGTCCGCCACGACCTTCCGGGCTTCGTCGATCGACTGCATCACCGCCGCCCGCTTCGTGCCGAAGGTGTAGTTCGTCAGGTCGGCGAGCTCCCGCTCCCAGTCCGCGATCGCCGCCTCGGCGACCTTGATGGTCTGGGCCTGCTCGTCGATCTGCTTCTGCAGCGCCGCGCCGGCTTGCGCTCTCTTCTCGTCGTCCGTGGGCTCGGGCTTGCTGGCCGTGGCCGCCGTCCCTGCGTCGGGCGCGGCCTCCTCCCCCTCGGGGGCGGGCAGCACGACGACGTTGCCCTTGGCGTTGATCAGGTCGTCGTTGGTGAAGACCTTGCCGGGGGCCGAGGGGGACGCCGACGGTGCGGGCTTGCGCGCCCGCGCCGCCTTGTCCGCCAGGGACTCTTCCTTCTGGGCCGCTTGGACCGATACCGCCAGCCCGAGCGCGACCGCCCACGCGATCATTATCCGACCCCCCACCCTATCCCTCCCCGCAGAGGGGGAGAGCACTATTCCTTCCCTTTAGACGGGAAGGAACCGTTGCTGCGACACAAGCTCCGCGACGATTATACGCGGCCGGCGCGGGGCCCGCTAGCTAGCCGATGGCGCCGAGGATGCGGAGCATCTCCCGTGCCTTCTTGTTGCCGGGGTCGATGGCCAGGGCCTTGTCGATGGCCTTGCGGGCCTTGGCGTGGTTGTTCTGCAGGAAGTGGTTCAGGGCCGCGCTGGTGAGGGCCTCCACCTCGGAGCGCCGGCCCTCGGGCGTGCTGGTGCGGGCGGCGGTCCCGGGGTCGGACGGGGGGACCGCCACGGGCGGCGCGGCCGGGTCTGCGGAGGCCTTCGGGCCCGCCTGCGCCGGAGCGGGGACCGCGGGAGCATGGGCAGCCGAGGGCGCGGTCAAGGGCGGCGGCGTCGCCGTGGCCGCGGCCGCCCCCGCGCGGGGCGCCTGCGCTGGGGCGGCAGCCGGAGCGGCGGCGGCCGGAGCGGCGGGCGCCGGTGTGGGGCCCTTGCGGCGGGCGAGGATGTCGGCGGCCCGATCCCGGATCTCGCGCGCGATGGCGTTGGCGGGGTCGGCCTGGAGGGCCTCCTCCGCCGAGGCCCGGGCCGCTTCCAGGTTGCCGAAGGCCAGGTGGTCCTGCGCCGTGGCCGTCAGGGCCTTGGCCGCGCGCCGCGACGTCTCCTCGGCCAGGTAGGTCTTGAGCTTGCGGTGGCCCGGGCTCTCCGGCGCGAGCTTCTCCACCTTGCCCAGGATCTTGCCGGCCAGCTCCATGTCGCCGTCGGCGGCGTAGGCCAGCGCCGTCTCGGCGAGCTGCTCGACCTGCCGGTCCTGGATGGCGCCTTCGATCTGCTTGGCCGCCGCCGCCGCATCCTTGTCGCCCGGGGCCAGCTCCATGAGCCGGCGGCAGGTCACGAGCGCGCGTTGGAGCTGTCCCTCGGCGCGCGCCCGCTCCACCTCGGCCCGCATCCGCGCGATCTCCTGCTGCCTCTCCCGGTCCTGCTTGTCCCGGTCCTGCTTGTCGCGGTCCTGCTTCTCGCGGTCCGCCTGCGCCTTGGCCCGCTCCGCCTCGGTCACACGCGGCGGCGCCGCCGGCGGCCGGACCACGGCGGGATCGACGCGGAGGCCGACGTGCGTCGGCGTGGCCCGCACCATTCCCGCCAGGTCGTGGCGCATGTCGTCGAGGGACTGGTAGCGCTCGCGCACGTCGCGGGCCAGGGCCCGCATGATGATCTCCTGCAGGCGGGGCGAGTACTCCGTCTCCGGCAGGACCCGGGGGTCAGGACGGTCGTGCATGATCTTGTACATGACGGCGGTGATGGTGTCGCCGTCGAAGGGGCGCTTGTACCCGATCAGCTCGTACGCGATGGCCCCCACCGAGAAGATGTCGGCTCGGTGGTCGACCTTCTGCCCCTCGATCTGCTCGGGCGCCATGTAGTGCACCGTGCCCAGCACCAGGCCGCTCTTGGTCATGGTCGAGGACTGCAGGTGGGCGATCCCGAAGTCCATGATCTTGACCTCGCCGTCGGGCGTGACGCGCACGTTGGCGGGCTTGATGTCGCGGTGCACGATGCCGTTCCGGTGCGCGTAGGCCAGGCCCTCGCAGACCTGGCGCAGGACGTCGAGCTTCCACTCGACGGTGCGGGGCTCCTTGGTCTGGATCACCTTCTCGAGGTCGGTGCCCTCGATGAACTCCATGGCGATGAAGGGCTGTCCCTTGTCCTCGCCGAGGTCGTAGACGGTGACGATGTTGCGGTGGCGCAGGCCGCCCGCGGACTGGGCCTCGCGGAGGAAGCGGGCCTTGAGCTCGGGGTTGTCCGCCAGCCCCGCGATCATGGTCTTGAGCGCGACCTTGCGGTTGATGAAGGGGTCCGTGGCCTCGTAGACGGTCCCCATGCCTCCGCGGCCGAGGACCTTCTGGACCTGGTATTTCCCGATCGTCTCCACGCCGGTTCTCGCTCGGCCGCTTGGGGGGGATAGCGGCCCGGCGGGCATTCTATGCCGGCCGCAGCCCGGGCGCCACCCGGGGAAGTCGCGCGCGGCGCGTGTGCTATCGTCGCGGGCGGTGGTCATCGGCCTGGGCGTGGACCTCGTGGAGCTGGACCGCGTGGAGCGCGCCCTCCAGCGCTGGGGCGGCCGGCTGGTGGACAAGCTGATGGGGCCCGACGAGGGGGCCCGCCTCCCCGCGGGCATGGCCGACCGGGCGCGCGCGCTGGCCCTGGCCATCGCCGCGAAGGAAGCCGCCAGCAAGGCGCTCGGGACCGGGTGGAGCCGCGGCGTCAGATGGCGCGACGTCGTGGTGGACCCGGGGCCTCCGGCGTCGGTCCGCCTGGAGGGCGGCGCGGCGGCCCGCGCCGGCAGGCTGGGCTCGACGCGCGCCGTCGTCGCGATGCTGGAGGTCCGCGGAGGGCTCGTCCTGGGCGAGGTGTGGCTCACCTCGTGAGCCGGCTGCTTCCCGCCGAGCCGTGGCGCCGGAACCAGCACGTGACGGCGGCCATGGTGTTCGTGGTCTTCACGGCCTTCGCGTTCGTCCTCCCGTTCCTTCCTCTCTATGTGCGCGAGCTCGGCGTCCGCGGGGACGACGCGGTCGCGCTGTGGGCCGGGGTGCTGATCGGCGTAGCCCCGCTCCTGGCGGGCCTGCTGGCTCCACTGTGGGGCCGGCTGGCGGATCGCCACGGCCCGAAGCGGATGGCCGTGCTGGCCCTCGGCGGGTATGTCGTGCTCCTCGCGCTCTCCGCTGCGGTCACGAGCGTGGGACAACTCCTCGCGCTGCGTATCGGCGTGGGGCTGTTCGGTGGGATCGGCCCGCTGGGCCTGGCCATGGCCACATCGCTGGCGCCGCGCGAGCAGACCGGCCGCGCGGTGGGCACCATCCAGGCCGCCCAGATCCTCTCCGCCGCCGTGGGCCCGCTGCTGGGCGGCCTCCTGGCTGACCTCGTGGGGATCCGAAGGACGTTCCTCGCCACCGCGGCGCTCTGCGCGTGCGCCCTGGCCCTGGTGTCCCTCTGCTACAAGGAATCGCCGCCGTCACCCGCCGCCGCCACGCGGCGATCGCCGTTCGCCGAAGTACTGCGGCTCCCGGGCACGGCCTTGCTCCTGGCCGTGCTGTTCCTGGTCAACTTCATCGGGCGGTCCTTCACCCCGATCCTTCCCTCCTACATCCAGGGGATGGGCGTTCCCGCCTCGCGCCTCGCCTTCGCCACCGGCATCTTGATCTCGCTCTACTCGGCGGCTGCGGCGCTCTCGGCGGCCTGGCTCGGCCGCGCCAGCCGCCACCGCTCGCCCCGCGCCCTTCTCGTGGGAACGCTCGTGGCCGGGGCGGCGACCGTGCTGCCCATGGCGGCGGTGTCCTCGTTCGGAGCGATGCTGGCGCTGGCGGTGCTTCTGGGGCTGGCCTCGGGAGGCTCGCTCACCCTCTGCTACACGATGGGTGGCCTGATGGTCCCCGAGGGGATCCGTACGACGGCCTTCGGCTTCTTCTCCGGGGCGGCCCTCTTCGGAGGCGCGATCTCGCCGTCCGTTGCCGGCCTGCTGGCGCGCTGGGACCTGCGGGGCATCTTCTACCTGGACACATTCCTGTTCGTCGCGCTGACCGTCGCTCTCCTGGTGGGAGCGCGCACGCGCGCGGCGGCGCCGGAGCAGGGGGCCGTCGCGTCGGGCGAGCGGCTGGGTTAGCATTCCCGGGTGGCGTTGCTCCTTCTCTTCCTCTCCGCGGCGGTGTCGGCATCGCCGGCGGAAGGCGCCCACCGCGGCGATGGCGTAGTCCACGTGCGGGCCACCGCCGCCGTCGCGCCGTGCGTCCTGTCCGCCGCGCGCGCCTACGAGAAGAAGGGTCGGGTGGTGGTGGAGACGGGATCCCTGGCCCAGGCCGACGGGGCCGACGTCCTGGTCGGGGCTTCCGTCGAGGTCACCCGGGCCCTGGAGGGCGGGACCGCGGCGGCGGACTCCGATGCCGAGGTGGCGCGGGTGAAGTGGGTGCTGGTCGTCCCCGCGGGGAACCCGGACCAGATCCACGACCTGTCCGACGCGGAGCGCGCGGGGGTCGAGGTCTGGATCGCGGGCGGCCCGGCGGCCCACGAGGCGCGGCGGGCCGCGCAGAAGCTGGCGCCCGCGCGCGTGCGTGAGGCCGCCGACGGGGCCGTCCCCCGCGGGGCCGCGGCGGCTCTCGCTCCGGCCTGCCTGGCCGGGCCGGGCGACCGGCTGGCGGTGGACGTCCCCGACCTCGTGGTGGAAGCGGCCGTTTCCGCCGCGGCCTCCCGCCCCGAGGCGGCGCGCGACTTCGTGGCCTTCCTCGCTTCGCCCGCCGGCCGCCGCGCGTTCGCGCCGGCGCCGTGATCGTCTGCCATCACTGCGGCCGCGAGGTGCGGCTGCTCGCGGAGCTGCAGCGCACCGACGGCTGCACCTTCTGCCACTCCGACCTTAAGTGCTGCCAGAACTGCCGCTTCTTCGACCCTTCGGTCAGCAACCAGTGCCGGGAGCCGCAGGCGGACTACGTCCTGGACAAGGACAAGGCGAACTTCTGCGAGTTCTTCGAGCTGCGCCAGGTCTCGGCCATCGGCCGCCCCGGCCTGGGCGGCGCGCAGTCCGCCGAGGCCGGGGCCCGGTCCGCCTTCGACGCCCTCTTCAACAAGAAGAAGTAGCGGGTCAGGGAATAACCAGCACCTGACCGGGCTGGATCTTGTCCGGGTCCTTCAGCTTGTCCTTGTTGGCTTCGAAGATCTTCATGTACTTGTTCGGATCGCCGTAGTTCGCTTTCGAAATCTTCGACAGCGTGTCACCTGCGACTACCGTGTAGTACGTGGCTGCCGGCCCGCTCTGGTCGACGGTCATCATGTCCTTGACCTGCGCGACACCGGATACATTGCCGCAGCACAGGACAATCTTTTCCTTGGTCGCCTGATCGGGCGCGACGCCGTAAACGGCCGCAGTCCCAGTGGAACCATCGTACGTCACGGTCAATCCTGTCGCCGACAGGTTTTGAGTCTTGATGTAGGCGAGGATCGCATCGCCTGCCGCGTCGTTGGCGGCTTTCACTTTGGCGGCGTTGTTGGGGTCGGCTGCCGCGTCCTGCGTCGCCGCTTTGGCCTTGCCGACGCCGAACAGCTTCTCGCCGGCGTCCTTGACAAAATCGATAAGGCTCATCATGTGCTCCTGTTATTCGAGTTGATAAATGAGAACAAGGCCGCAATGCGCCCCATGAGGCAACATTCAAATGCGTGGCCCGCAAGCTGCGACCGGGATGGTCACTGGCAAGTGCCAGTTTTTCATTATGGTTCGTTGACGCATGCCTGTCTGTCGGGCGCCGCCTACATGCCCTGCGTTTCAGAAACGAAGCCGCTGCCAGTAGCCCGTCAATTCGAGGTAACCACGTCCGTCTTCACGATCGTTCCGCAGCACGC
>Ga0068859_100009126_pt1 | contig 10012 bp, 6 predicted proteins | sample KBSSwiS22_FD_66585 | JGI IMG/M metagenome (GOLD analysis project Ga0068859, IMG submission 66585) | Switchgrass rhizosphere microbial communities from Kellogg Biological Station, Michigan, USA - KBS Switchgrass S2-2 | ecosystem: Host-associated > Plants > Roots > Rhizosphere > Soil ...
CCTCGCGGTCCGATTTCATTGCGGAATCTGAGATGGCACTCGGTCCGGACCGAGTCCGCCGGGCTCGTCTCAGCACCCCGCGGCGGTTAGGTGCCCGCGCGACGGCCCGCGACGGCTTGACACTAGACCTACCGGTCGGTATAGTGATCCTGCGGTCAAAACAACAAGAACCCTGGAACATGCCTAACACCCTGGACGTCTCACAACCGACATCAGCCGAGCGGATCCTCAGCACAGCGCTCGATCTGTTTGCCGTCAAAGGTTACGACGCAACGGCTGTCCGAGAGATCTGCGAGGCCGCCGGCATCACCAAGCCGACCCTGTATCACTTTTATGGCAGCAAAGATGGTGTGCTGCACGCGCTGGTCACGAGCGGGTTCGAGCGCTTTGGACGGCTGGTCGAATCGGCACTGCAAACCCCCGGAACCTTCAGGCACAAGATGAAAATGGTCGCGCGTGGGCTCTTCAAGAGCGCGACCGATCAGCCCCTTTACTGGCGCTTCATGCACAGCATCGTCTGGGCGCCTCCCGGGACGGCGCCCAAGACGGAATATTGCCAGGAGTTTTATGAAGGCGTCGTCGGAGCGCTGGCCGCATCGGCTGGCCAAGCCGTCGAACGGGGCGAAATCTCCCCGGGACCGATAGATATACGGATGCTGATTCTGATGGGCGCGATTGGCGAGGCGGCAACGGGGTACGTGATTTCGGGCCGGCCCAAATTGACCCCGGAGCTCGCCGATGCCCTAATCGACGCGATTTTCGACGGGTGGAGCTGATCGTTACAACATGAGAGTTACAAGCTTCGTCAACCTCTTGGGCTTCTTTGGCGTGTTTCTGGCGGCCCACGTCGCGTCTGCGCAGCAACTGTCGCGCGCGGACGCGGTCGCCCAGGCGCTTGCGGCGAACCCGCAGGTGAAGATCAGTCTTGCGCAAGTGGCATATCTCGAAGGACGGATCACCGAGGCACGAGCTGATGCCCTCCCGGACTTGTCGTGGAACAGCGTGGCGATGCGCTCGCGCGATCCCGGTCTGTTGAACAGCCCGAACTTCGATCAGTTTCCGGCGGAATTCCGAACGGCGCTCAGTCCCATTCCGGCGAACGCGTTCTCAACCTCGGCTGATTTACGCCAGACGTTGTTCAGCTTCAAGCTCGGCAACGCACTCGCCGCCGCAAGGCTGGCGCGAGAAGCGGGCCAGCAAGACGTGCAGCGGGCGAGGCAGCAGACCGCCCTCGACGCCGTGCGGTCGTACAACCAGTTGCTGTTCGCGATCGAGGCGCTGCGCGTCATTCAAACAAATGTCGAATCCAAGCAAAGCCATTTGGAATTTGCGCGGAATCGGCGCGCGGCCGGCGCGGCGACGGAGCTCGAAGTGCTCCGCGCGGAAGTCGATCTCGAGAATGCGCGCGCTGACCAGCTGCGGGCCGAAAACGACGTCGCAGCGGCGCGCGCCACTTTGAACACGGTGATGCTGCGGCCGACCAACACGCCCATCCAACCGACCGATTCCCTCGCCGTTGTGGCGTTTTCCGGGGAGTTCGACGAAGCCGTAAAAGAAGCGCTTTCTGCGCGGCCCGAACTGCAGACACTGCGGCTGCAGGCGTTGTTTCAGGGCAAGCTCGTCGCTGTGGAGGCGGCCGAGGCGAAGCCGCGCATTGATTTCAACGGTTCGCTTGGGTATGCCGTGCGTCGCACGCAAAACCTGTTTGACTGGAACTACTCGCGCTGGTCCGGCGTCGTAACTGTGAAGGTGCCGCTTTTCGACGGACTCCGCAGCGGTGGCAGGGTCGCGCAGGCCCGCGCGCAGACGAATACGGTGATTCAGCAGATTGCCGCGCTCGAGAATCAGGTGCGGCTCGACGTGCAATCGGCGTGGGACGCGCTGGCGGTTGCCGAGCGCCTCGTTCAAGCCGCCGATTTGAACGTGACGCAGGCGCGCCGCGCGGCAGAAATGACGGAGGCGAACTATCGTCTCGGCGCCGCGACGCAGCTCGACGTCACCGATGCGCAGCAGGCGCTGCGGCAGGCGGAAAACACTCGCAATCAAGGGCTGTTGTTACATTCGAACGCACGATCGACGCTCCGTTACGTAATGGGACGCGACCCGCTCCAGTAAGGCCCGACGGCTGAGGATTAAAGATGAAGAAGAACGTTCGCGCTTATTTAATGATGCTCGGGATGGCGGCGGGTTTGACCGCGGCGGGCTGCGGCGGTGATGGGGCGCAGGCCGAATCCACCGAGGCGGTCCGGACGGTGCCGGTGCGCACCGCGAAAGTCGAAATCCGGGATCTCACTGAGATGCTCACCCTCACCGGCACGCTGGATCCACGCGCCGAAGTGACCGTCGTGCCCGAGCTCTCCGCCAGACTTCTCAGCACGATGAAGGACGAAGGGGATCGCGTCACCAAGGGGCAACTGCTTGCGGTACTGGATGACGCCGACTTCAGGCTCGCCCGCGATCGTGCGAAAGCATCACTCGACGTTGCCGAAGCCAACCGCGCCCATGCGCGCGCGGAAAAAGACCGGGCAGACAGCTTGCTGAAGACCGGCGGCATCACCGACAAGGATCATCTGTCGGCGCAAGTGGCCGTACAGGTCGCGGAAGCGTCGGCCGCACAGGCTCGCGCCGAGCTCGCAATCACCCAGCGTCAACTCGGCCGGTCGCAGCTCACCGCACCCCTGAGTGGCCGCATCGCAAAGCGGATGGCCGACGCCGGCACCATAGTGTCAGCCGGCACGCCTATCTACACCATCGTCGACGACGCCGTGTTCGAGTTCCGCTCGTCGGTGGCGTCTGGTGATTTCAGCAAGTTGCGGGTGGGCGAAAAGGTCACGGTGACAGTTGACGCGCTTCCGGGGTTCACAACCCAGGGCGTCGTGAGCCGGATCGCGCCGAAAATCGACGCGCGCAGCCGATCGTTCGAAGCGATTATTACTGTACCGGGACGTCCAGAGCTCGTGTCAGGGATGTTCGCGCGCGCCGACGTGAAAGTGCGCGAGGTTCCGGGCGGCCTTGTTGTTCCGCCGGCAGCCCTTGTGCGCGATGGCGCCGACCCCACACACGCACAGACGTTCGTCGTTGTGGGCGGCAAAGCCGAGCGGCGCGACGTGATTGTTGGATTTGAAGTGCCCGATGCCGTGCAGGTGACGGCCGGGTTGAAAGCCGGAGAAGTGGTCGTCGTCGATCCACCGAGCGCGTTGGGGCCTGGCACCCAGGTCCAGGTCGAGACGAAGACAGGGTCATAAGTGAAGACAGGGTCATAAGTCATGTTCCTCAGCGATCTTTCAATCAAACAGCCTGTCCTCGCCACGATGATGATCGCGGCGCTGGCCGTGCTCGGCCTCACCTCGTACCAGGCGCTGAAGGTCGACCTGTTTCCCGACGTCGAGTTTCCGGTTGTCACGTTAACGACCCGCTACGAAGGCGCCTCGCCCGAAACAGTCGAACGCGACGTAACAAAGAAGATCGAAGAGGCTGTGAACACCGTCGAAGGCGTTCGCCACATCGAGTCGAATTCGCAGGAGGGGCTGTCGAGCATCGTCGTCAATTTCAACATTGGTGTGCCGACGCTGAACGCGTCGCAGGACATCCGCGGAAAGGTTGCGGCGATTCGCGGCGAGCTGCCTCGAGAAATCGAGGAGCCGATCGTGCTGCGCATCGACCCGGCCGCGATGCCGATCGTGTCCGTCGCGATCGACGCGCCAACCCTCACTCCCCGCGCCGTCTCCGACATCGCCGACAAGATCGTGAAACGTCGTCTGGAAAACGTGCCGGGAGTCGGCGCGGTCAACCTCGTTGGCGAAGCGAAGCGTGAAATTCAGGTTGTGGTCGATCGCACCCGGCTCGAGTCCTACGGCTTGTCGCTCGCGGAGGTTGTGACTGCGCTGCGCTCACAGAACGTCGACGCGCCGGTCGGCACCGCCGATCGCGGCGCGACCGAGGCGATGGTCCGCGTGGCCGCTCGCGGAACGTCGGCCGCCCAGATTGCCGGAATTCCGGTGAAGCAGGTTGGCGAGCGCACACTGCTCGTCAGCGATGTTGCGCAGGTGATCGACGGCGTCGAGGAGCCGAAAAGCATCGCATTCGTGGACGACACGCCGGCGATTGCGCTCGACGTACAGAAACAGGCCGGCGCCAACACGGTCGGCGTGGCCGACGGTATCCGCGATGCGGTCGAGAAAATGGGACCAGAGCTGCCTCCGGGCGTCAAACTCCGGATGGTACGCGACGACTCCACGTTCATTCGCGAATCGATCGAGGACGTGCAGGTAACGCTCGTCCTCGGCGGTCTTCTGACGGTCTTCATCGTCTTTCTGTTCCTGAACTCGTGGCGCTCGACGGTCATCACCGGGCTGACGCTGCCGATTTCTGTCATCGCCGCGTTCATCGCCATGCGCGCGTTCGGCTTCACGCTGAACGTCCTCACGCTGATGGGTCTCTCTCTCGCGATCGGCATGCTGATTGACGACGCGATTGTGGTCCGCGAGAACATCGTGCGCCACATGCAGAAAGGGAAGGACCATCTCACGGCGGCCCGCGAGGGCACCGCGGAAATCGGGCTCGCCGTTATGGCGACCACTTTCACGATCATCGCGGTGTTCATCCCCGTCGCGTTCATGGGCGGGATGGTCGGCCAGTTCTTCTACCAGTTCGGCATCACCGTGGCCGCAGCCGTGCTGGTGTCGCTGTTCGTCAGCTTCACGCTCGATCCGATGTTGTCGTCGCGCTGGTACGACCCGGACGTCGAGGAGCACAGGGAACGTGGACCGGTCGGCCGGCTGCTGCAGCGTTTCAACAATTGGTTTGACGGCCTGCACGGATCGTACGAACGAACGCTCGACTGGTCGCTTCGTCATCGGTGGGTCGTGGTGGTCGCAGCCGTGGTCGCGTTCGTCAGTGCCTTTCCGATTCTCGCGGTGCTGGGCGGCGACTTCATGCCCGACTTCAACCGCGGCGAGTATCAGGTGGCGTTCAAGGCCACACCGGGCACGACGCTCCGCGAGACCGGCGATCGCGCGCAGCAAATGGTCGCGAGGCTGCGCCAACTGCCCGACGTTGAATATACCTACACGACCATCGGCGAAGCCGGGTCTCAGTATCGACCGGTCACCGAAGGCACGACGTACGTGAAGCTGAAGCCGCATGGGGGTGGGACGTTCAGCAAAGTGCTGCGCGACGCTCGAAGCAAGGTCGAGCAGGTACCCGGTCTCACGTTCGGATTGTCCGAAGCCGGTGCCTTCGGCCAGAAGCCGATTCAGATCAGCGTGCGCGGCGCCGACATCGACGAGCTCGACAGAATTTCTCAGAGCCTCGTCGGCGCGATGCGGAAGATCCCGGGGATTGCCGACATCGAGAACAGCCTCGAGAAATCGAAGCCGGAATTGAGGGTCGACGTCGATCGCCAGCGGGCGAGTGACCTTGGGATTCCGGTCTCGATGATCGCCACGACGATGCAGGCCGGGGTCGTGGGTGAAGTGGCGACCACCATTCAGGACTCGCTGGGCGACAACCACGACGTTCGCGTCAGGCTCCGGGCAGATCAGCGCCGGTATTCCGAGGACTTGCTGAAGCTGTCCGTGCCCACCGACAAAGACGATGCGAACGGCGACAAGATTCTGAAGCCGCTCAGCGAGGTCGCGACTGTTCTGCCAGGCACTGGTCCCTCGTCGATTCGCCGCCGCGATCTCGTGCGCGAGGTCCGCATTTCGGCGAGCACCGACGCACGGCCCTTGCAGGAAGTGTCCAACGACATCGACGCGGCTGGCAAAAAGCTGAACCTGCCCCCCGGGTACGACATCGTCGCGGGCGGCGACACCGAGGAGCTGAACAGAATGTTCAGCGACATGTTCCAGGCGCTGTTCCTGGCGGTGGTGTTCATCTACCTGATCCTTGCGTCGCAGTTCGGATCGTTCACGCATCCGCTTGCGATCATGCTGTCGCTGCCGCTATCGCTGTTCGGCGTGGCCGTCATTCTCTTCTTGACCCATGACACGCTGAACATCATGAGCATGATCGGGCTGATCATGTTGATGGGTCTGGTCACCAAGAACGCGATCCTGCTGGTCGACTTCACCAACCAGTCGCGACGAGAGGGCACACCGCGGCACAAGGCGCTGATTCAGGCGGGCACCACGCGACTTCGCCCGATCGTCATGACGACGCTGGCGATGATCTTCGGCATGCTTCCGCTCGCGTTTGCGATTGGCGCCGGCGCCGAGATGCGCGCCCCCATGGCTCGCGCCGTGATCGGCGGGTTGATCACATCGACGCTGCTGTCTCTCCTGGTCGTTCCGGTGGTGTACACGTTGCTCGATGATTTCAAGCCGTCGGCCCTGTGGGCGTGGGTAAGACGGCGGAAACCGGCTCGGCCACACGTGCATGTCTCGGTCCCTGCAAGTTCCCCGGCGACGAACCGGGCGTCGGTTCGATAGTCAGTCCCAGTGGACCGGTCCAAGAGGCCGGTCCATTGATGCCCCCCACCAATTTGGCGTAAGCTCTCGGCCTCCAACTTATGCCGTCGGCTCAGATCTGCGTTTGGAGGATTCATGAAAAACTTCAAGACAATCGGGCTGTGCATTCTTACTGCGTGTGCGCTTCTCGTCGCCGGAACTCAGGCTCAGGCTCCTAAGCCGAAACGGATCAATCGCGCAATCGAGCTGCTGGAAGCGGGCCAGCCGATCTATTACACCGGATCTCACTCCGGAACCGCCGGCACATTCGAGCAAGGCAAGGCTGATGCGGCGACTTATGCCGATTACCTCAGCTACGACATGGAACACGCGCCGTTCGATGTCCGCGGCCTCTCGGAATATATGAAAGGCCTGGCCGCGGCCGGCCCGACGCGCAGCGGCCACCGTACGCCGGCGGTGATCGTGAACGTCCCTGTCAACGGCATCGATGAGATCACGGTCCGCTCCAACGCGTGGATGTTCCATCAAGTACTCGCGACGGGTGTCCACGGCATTCTGCTATGCCATGCGGATACGCCCGGAGCCGTGCGGGCGTTTGTCGAAGCGGTGCGGCTGCCGATTCACAAGCAGGGGCTCGACAAGGATTTGCCCGAAGGGCGCCGCGGCGTTCATGGCGCGCCGACCGCCGCAGCGATTTGGGGCATTACGCAGGACGAGTATCTGCAAAAAGCCGACGCGTGGCCGTTGAATCCCAACGGCGAGCTGTTGCTCGGATTGAAGATCGAAGACAAGTGGGCGGTCGCCAACGTCGACCAGAGCATGAAAGTGCCAGGCATCGGGTTTGCCGAATGGGGGCCCGGCGACATGTCGCTCTCGCTTGGCGTACTGGGGCGCGGCGCACCATCCGACCCGCGGATGCTGACGAACCGGAACAAAGTTTTCGCTGCCACGAAAGCCAACAAAGTCTTCTTCCTCGAGTCGATGAACGAGCAAAACATCATCGCCGAGATCAAAGAAGGCGTCATGGTTGGTCCGGCCAGCGAAAAGGCGACCGAGATCGGCAGGAAATTCACCAAGAGGCAGATGCCCTGGTAATCGGGCTTCGGACTTCGGACTTCAGGCTCCAGACTCTGGTCTGGAGCCCGGAGCCCGGAGCCCGGAGCCTGAACTCAGAAGTCCTCCATTATCATAAAGACCGGATGAAACAGGCCCCGTTGGGGTCAGCACTCGCGCTGATCCTGCCCCTCATTCTTTTCGATCCAACGCCATCGGCGGCACAGATTCAACAAGGCACGATCGTGGGCCGAGTGGTCGGCCCCGATGGCACCCCGGTGTCCGATGGCCGGGTGACCCTGCTGGATCAACTCGGCAACGCGCTCGCCTCGACGGCGGTTTCCAACGGACAGTTCAGGATCACGAACGTGACGCCCGGGACATACGCGCTGCGAGCCGATTCGCCGCCGCTGCATGGGATGGTGCAGACGTTGAGCGTCGCGGGAGCGTTGCCGGTTCAAATTGAAATGCGTCTATCCGCCACGCTCGCCGAGCAGGTCGACGTCAGTGCCGAAGCGGCGCCGCCGGTGACGACCACGACGCGTGTGACGCTCGCAGGCGATGCAGTCAGGCGGGCACCAGTTCGGATCGCCAGCCGCGGCCTGCAGGACGCTGTCGCAACGATTCCAGGATGGGCCAAGGAAGACAACGGATTGCTGCACGCTCGGGGAGTAGACGACGGTTTCTTATACGTGGTCGATGGCGTGCCCGTGTACGAGCGGATGGACAGCGTGTTTGGCGTGGCGCCGGATCTGGAAATGGTTGATTCGGTGAACGTGATGACGGGCTACGTTCCTCCGGAGTTCGGCTTCAAATCGGGCGGCGTCATCGAAGTGCGGTCGTCGAACCGGACGAGCGATTCCTGGGTGGGAAATGTGCAGGGCAGCGCCGGCAGCGAATCGACGCGTCAGCTGTCCACGATTTTTGGAGGGCCGCTCCCGCGATCGACGGCCCTCACGTTTGGACTGTCCGGTCAGACCTCAAACCGCTTTCTCGATCCCGTGCACCCGGACAATCTGCATAACCACGGCAGAGCGCTGAACGGCAGCACCGAATTCGGCTGGAATATTTCGCCGGGCGCGATGCTCGATGCGGTCGCCGGCTTCGGCGGCTCCGATTTCGACGTTCCGAACAATGAGGACCAGGAAGAGGCGGAGCAGGGCCAGCGCCAGCGCAATCGCCAGACGTGGCAGACAGTATCGTGGCAGAAATCGTGGGGCGCGGACACGGTCTCGCAGATCGCGGGCTACCATCGGTTGGGATCGGCAGCGCTCATCGGCAGCCCGCGCGACACGCCGCTGTTCGCCAATGCCGATCGCAGCCTGCGGCGTGTCGGCGCGCTCGCCAGCGTGACGCACCATCTCGGTCCTCATATGTTGAAGGCCGGCGCCGAGGCCTCGCGGCTGAACCTGCGCGAAGACTTCTCCTTTCACGTCACGAACCGGCGTGAGGGACGTGAAGCGGGCCTCAGCGACGCGGCTCTTGCACACACGGCTGCGGCGCCATTCGTCTTTCACGACACGGCGACGCCGACGCTGCTCGCGGTGTACGTTCAGGATTCGATTCAAGCGGGCCATGGTTTGACGCTCGATCTTGGCGTGCGCGGCGATCGCAGCCGCATGCTGACCGGCGCATCGCAGTGGAGCCCTCGACTCGGGCTGGCGTACCGCCTTCCAGACGGGTCGACCACACTCCGCGCGTCGTTCGCCCGGTTTTTCCAGCCTCCTCAGGCCGAGAACCTGCTCCTCGGATCCTCGGAGCAAGCACGCGCGCTCTCGCCGTTTGCCGAGGAAGGCGCCGGCGGCGAGGATTTGCAGCCAGAACGTCAGACGGCAATCGAGGCTGCCGTCAATCAGACGTTCGCATACGGTATGCGCGTCGATGTTTCGTACTGGCGCCGGGCCATCGACAACCCGGCCGATCCGAACGTGCTGTTCGGCACGACGCTGATTTTTCCCAACACGGTTGCGCGTGGGCGCGCGGCGGGGGTCGACGTGCGGATCGAGCTGCCACGCCGCCGCGGCTTGTCGGCGTTTCTCAGCTACACGAACTCACGCGTCGTGCAATGGGGCCCGGTGACCGGCGGCCTGTTTCTGGAAGAGGACGTCGCGGAGATTGAGGACGGAACGCGGTTCACTCCCGACCACGATCAGCGCAACATCGGCGCCTTCGGCGTCACGTACGATCACGAGCGATCGGGATTCTGGATGTCGCTCGACGGGCGCTACGAGAGCGGCACGCCGCTCGAAGTTGATGAAGATAATGTCGACGAGCTCCTCGCACGGCCAGGCAGCGAGCTGATCGACCTTGACCGAGGGCGTGTGCGTGCGCGCCAGGTCTTCGATGTCGTGTCGGGATTCCGTTTGCTTCGTCGCAGCTCCGGCGATCTCAACGTGCGCGCCGCGATCATGAACGCCACCGGTCGGCGCTTTGCCTACAACTTCGGCAATCCCTTCAGCGGAACCCACTTCGGTCCAGACCGGACGTTTCAGATCGGGCTTCAGGCGCGCTTCGGAAGGAAGCCGTAGCATCGTCCATCGTCCATCGTC
>Ga0068859_100009128_pt1 | contig 10011 bp, 10 predicted proteins | sample KBSSwiS22_FD_66585 | JGI IMG/M metagenome (GOLD analysis project Ga0068859, IMG submission 66585) | Switchgrass rhizosphere microbial communities from Kellogg Biological Station, Michigan, USA - KBS Switchgrass S2-2 | ecosystem: Host-associated > Plants > Roots > Rhizosphere > Soil ...
CGCGGTCCTTCCTGCTTCAGTGCGCCAAATCGACGTCAACGCCCCTCTCCCAGATAGAATTCGATCATTTTCAGAATCGCGGCGACATCGCCGACCGAGCCGACGAGGACGATCTTCATTGCCTCCCGCTCAGGCGCATAATGGGTCGTGACGGACATGGGTTCGGCATGGGCCTCCTGTGCGGTCCGCGCGAGCGAGAGCATCCCCAGCCGCCTGGCGCGCTCGGCGTCGACGCCCTCGATATCGACGACAGTCATGGTGCGTGCCGCGAGGCGCGGCGTGGCGTCGGCCGGGACACCGGCGAAGGCATCGAGATCGGCCTCACGGATCCGGTACGATTTGCCGACCCGGGCCGCCTTCAGTCGGTCCTCGTGAATGAAGCGACGAACTGTTTTCGCGTGCAGCCTCAACCGCTCCGCAGCCTGCTCCACCGTGTAGAATCGTCCGTCCATTCGTCACACCCTATCTGGTACGAAATGGACATATTGTTCCCTACTATGGGAGTCAATAGGGAATAATAGGGACTATTCTATCCGAATTCCACACTTTCAAAACGAATCGGCGCGCCGCTTGCCTGATCCGCGAGTTCCGCTTCCCACATCACCCGCTGCCCACGGATGATGGTGCCGATGGGCTTGCCAGTTAGCTCCATCCCCGTGAACGGAGACCAGCGGCAGCGCGATGCGAGCCAGCTTTCCTCGACCGTCCAGCGGGCGTTGAGATCGACGATGGTGAAATCGGCATCATAGCCGACTGCGATTCGTCCCTTGCCAATGATGCCGAAGATTCGCTGCGCACTAGCCGAGGTAAGATCGACGAGCCGGTTCAGCGTCGTCCGGCCTTTCGCGACATGATCGAGCAGCAGCGGCAGCAGGGTCTGCACCCCGGGCATGCCGCTCGGACTCGCCGGATAGGGCTTCGCTTTTTCCTCGATGGTATGCGGCGCGTGGTCCGAGCCGACGACATCGGGCACGCCTTCATTCAGCCAATGCCAAAGCCCTTCGCGGTGGGAGCCGGAGCGGATCGGCGGGTTCATTTGGGCATAGGTGCCGAGCCGTGGATAGGCTTCCTCCCCGGCGAGAGTCAGATGCTGAGGCGTGACTTCGCAGCTCGCGACGTCCTTGTTCTGGCCGATATATTCAAGCTCGCCCGGCGTGGTGACGTGAAGAATATGGATTCGGCGGCGGGTCTCGCGGGCCAACGCTATGATCCGCCGCGTGGCGAGCATGGCACTTTCGTCGTCGCGCCAGACCGGGTGGCTCGACGGGTCGCCGTCGACGCGTTCGCCGGCGCGCGCATTCATCCGCGCCTCGTCCTCGGCATGGATTGCGACACGACGCTTGCCGGATGCCAGGACACGGCGCAGGTCCGCATCCTCGGACACGAGCAGATCACCGGTCGAGGCGCCCATGAAGATTTTCACGCCGGCAGTACCCGGCAGCCGCTCCAGTTCCCCCAGTTGGCCGGCATTCGCGGACGTCGCGCCGACGTAGAAAGCATGGTCGCACCACATCCGTCCGGCGGCACGCTTGAGCTTATCGGCAATCGCGTCCGCGCTGTCGGTGTTGGGCTTGGTATTGGGCATTTCGAAAACAGCAGTGACGCCGCCAAGCACCGCGGCACGGCTGCCGCTTTCGAGATCTTCCTTATGCTCCAGGCCCGGCTCGCGGAAATGCACCTGGGTGTCGATGACTCCGGGCAGCACGGTCAGACCACGGCAGTCGACCTCGTCGCCACTGTCGCCGCCGCCAACCCCAAGCGCAGCGATCTTCCCGCCGCGAACGCCAATGTCGCAATCGATCGGCCCCGCCACCGTCCACACCGTGCCGCCGCGAAGGATCATGTCGTAGCCGGCCATCGCGCTTCCTTTTTCGTCGGGCGCTTCCTAACTGGAGTTGATGGCCGCTACCACCCTCGTCGACCGCGCGCTTCTGCGCCTATCGGGCGAGGACGTGCGCGATTTCCTGCAGGGTCTCGTTACCAACGACGTGAGCCTGCTTGCGCCGGATTGGCCACTCTGGGCGGGGCTGCTGACACCGCAGGGTAAGACCTTGTTCGATTTCATCCTGTGGATGGATGGAACAGATGTGCTGATCGACTGCGAGGCGGCATATGCGGAGGCGCTCGCCAAGCGTCTCGCCATCTACCGGCTGCGCAGGCCGATCCGAATCGAGCGCGATGAAACACTGGCGGTTCACTGGGGAAAGGATCGCGACGGGCCGTCCGACCCTCGGCTCGCCGCGCTCGGCCAGCGCTGGCTCGGCCCAGCTGCGGACGCAGCGCAAGGATGGCTTACCCATCGTCTGTCGCTGGGCGTTACGGAAGGAATCGCCGAGCTCGGCGACATACTCTGGCTGGAATGCAACGCTGCAGCGCTCAATGGCGTCAGCTTCTCCAAGGGATGCTATGTTGGACAGGAGAATACGGCGCGGATGAACTATCGCGGCAAGGTGAACCGCCGTCTCGTCGTGGTCCGGACGGACAGCCCCGGGCCGCGAGCAAAGGTCTATTATTCCGATCTCGGTCTTGCCGTCGAACACCGCCAGTTGAGCGACTTGGATGGCGCACTCGTCCCGGACTGGCTGGCGAACGCGCTGGCCGCGTCATGACGCGTTAATCGCCGATGCGTCGCCACTGCAATCTGGCTGTCTGCGTATAGCTCGTCAGAGAGGCCGCTTTGCCGGCCTCCAGCTTCGAAAATTCGACCAGTCCCGTCGCCGCGGGCGATACGAATCGCGTCTCGGACTGGGCGACCAGCCGAAAACGCTGGCCGCCGCCGAGATCGGCGAGAAGACCGTCGGCCGTGCGGCTGATCGCCATGACGATACCCGGAGCAAGCTCGTAGCGGCCGGCGTACGCATCAAGCAACGCAGCCGGAACCGTGAAGGAGGGGTTGGGCATCTGGCGCAAGACGGCCGCGGAGCGGAGCGCAGCATCGCCCGGAAGGGTAAGCGCGTCATCGCGGCGCCAAGCCTGGTCGAACATACCCGAAGCAACCCAGCCGCGCGCTGCGTTCATTCCTTGCGGCACCTGTGCGATGCGTCCGTCCTGAATCGTCCAATCGTAAAAATTCGTGGGAAAGCCGAGCGGCATATTCCAGTAGCCGGACGGATCCCAGAAGAAGAGTCCGGCAGCCGAGGTCCCGGCGACGACCATCGCATAGCGATCCGCGGCCGAGGGGTTCGGACGAATCATCTCGACGACGCCATCTGTTACCGGAAAGCGTCGTCCATCGATGGTGACCGACGCGGCATCGAGCTTGAGCGGAAAGGCGGCGGCGAACTTGCGGGTGATCCGGTTGGCATCGCCGCCGCCGATCAGCAGGAGCGAATAATTGCGCTCCATCTCTGGCGTCACCGCGCTGTCGTCGAGGAGCCGCGGCTTAACATGTTGCCAGGCTTCCCAGCCGGCCGCGAGCAGATCCGCCTTTTGCCGCAGAACCCGGTTCATCGCGGGATCGTGCGATTGCGTGCCGACGACGATGATGAAGGGCGTCCGGAAGATGTCGGAGAGACCGCCCTGGAGCGCGGCGCTCTTGGCGAGCGGACCATGTGGCGCATCGGGGGCGGCCAGTGTGAAGCTTTGGCCGGTTGCCGGCACGGTTACCGGCCGCCCGTTCCAGACGACTGCAAGCGGCTTGTTCGCGACGAGAAGCGACGCGGGCGGCGTGAGCGTCAGCACCGCGACATTGCGGGTGTCGAGCCGAAGCCGGCCGGGCTCGATCATCTCGGCATCCGCCTCAATGAGCTCCAGCGGACGCTGAGCCTGTTTGACGTTCATCCACCATGCGTGCGCGCCGGATAGATTGATCGAGCGGATCCGCACTTTCGGAGGCGCTTCGGCGAGCCGGTGCTGCAGCATCCACTGCACGACCTGGTCGCGATATTTGAGATCCTCATGCCCGTAGCCCGGCAATTCCCGGTACCGGATGTCATAGTTCCAGCGCTGAAGCCGCTCGACAATATGCCGCGAGAATTCGACATTGACCGACTGGTCGACATCACCGTGCAATACGAACACGGGCGTGTTGATGAGCTGCTCGGCCTGCGCGAAGGAAGCATGCGCTTCGGCCTGGTAGCGTTCCATCGGCCGATCCGCCGCCGGGTTCTGGAAATTTGTGCCCGCGACCACGCGATAGTCCCAACCGCCAAAGATGGGCGCGATCGCCGCGAAACGATCCACGTTGCGTGCCCCGATCAGCCAGGTTCCCGACCCGCCCATTGATTCGCCGGTGAGATAGGTCCGTGTGTCGTCGACGCGCAGCTGCTTGCGCGCTTCATCAAGGCAACGCACTACGTCCTGCTCACCCGTCCACATATATTGGGTGTTCGCGCGGCCATGGGGTTCGATCCAGATCACGCCGTTGCGATCGGCGGTCTCATCGTGCCTTTTGTCGACCGACCAGAAGCCCAGATAGGGCGGGTTGTCCGGATTGAACCCGTGCAGGTTAACGACGGTCGGCCAGGCCCGCGCGGGATCGTAGCCCTCGGGCAAATAAGCGCGGCAGAATTGCGGGGAACCGTCGACGGCGTCGATCCAGCCGAGCCGGACGAACCCCGAGCTGCGCGCCGCCGCGGAAGCGCCAAGGCCGAGCTCCGCAGCTTCCATCAGGACCGCATGAACGGTGTCATTGCGATGCGCTGCGAGCCGCGAAAGATCGGCTCCGGCGCGGTCGCTGATCAGCGCGGCCAGAAACTGCCAATGCGCTGACACTGCCGGATCGCTGTTAGGAGCTGCCGCCTGTGCAAGGACGCGGCGCGCCAGGGGTGACGGATCGCCCTTGATCCAGGGCACGAAGGTGAATTGAGGGCGACCGAAAGCGTCGCTTGTTTTCACCTTGATATCATAAGGTCCATCGGCGAGCGCGCGCGTGTCGAGGCTGATGACCGATCCTCGCGATCCCGTAGCCGTTGCGACCGTCTCGCCCCCGGGCGCAATCAGGGTCGCGGTGGCGGGAATGTCGGCGCTCGTGCGATCGCTGCGAAGGCGAAGTGCGCCCGGCGTGTCCTCGACGATCGCCGGCGCCAGGGAAGCAAGCGCGGAAAGAGGTTGGTCCGCGTTCAGGATACGGGCCGCGAGAAGCCATTGGCCAGTCGGCTTTTGCGAGCGGATGAGGAGTGTATTGGATCCCGCCTTGAGTTGGACCGGCAGTCGATATTCGTCCTGAGCGAAGGCGAGAGCGCCCTCGACACTGCCCGCGGGCTCGCCGTTCACGAAGACCGCTACCGGCGCCTGGGTTGCAAGGCTGAGCTCGGCGGGGCCGGCGGCGCTACGTTCCACCGTCGCGAAGGCATAGACATAATTGGGGAGCGCGGACTGGCCGGGACGCTGCGCAGCGACGTTCAGTTCACCGACGTCGCCCCAGCTCTTGTAATCCGTCCAGCCCTGCCCTGGGATCAGCGCCGACTCGCGAGGCAAGGGCGCGTCGGCGACCTGGATCTTCCAGGCGCGGATGGCCCGACTCTCGCCGGGCGACCAGGCTTCACGTTGCGCCGCCTTGAGTGCGGCCGGATTCACCTGGGCCGCCACGGGCTGCATGGCCAGGCTGACTGCCGTTGCCGGCGTGAGCGCTAACATCAAAAGGTGCAGCCGACGCGGCTCGACACGAGAGGTCATCAAGCGAAATCCCCTTCCCGCTGCTGTGTTGTTCAGACAATACAGTCCAATCCTCCGCCGGTCCAGAGCGGCTCTCCGGACGAGGCTGCAGTGCGTCTCCGGCTTGAAGCTGATGAGAGCGGTCGCCATGATCGCGACGGCAAAAGGGAGAAGCCGGTGAAAGGAAGATTGACATTCGCGGCGGCACTCGCGCTTTGCCTGGCGGCCGTACCCGCCTCGAGCCAATCCCCGCGCGATTATCCGCTCACGCCGGAGTCGCTGGTTCAGCCAAACGTCGCCCACGGCAGGTTGGAAGGTCCCTTCGAATTCCGCAGCCGGGTCTTCGCCGGCACTGTCCGCCGCTACTGGGTCTACGTGCCCGCGGGATATGACGCGAAACGACCGCCGAACCTGCTGGTATTCCAGGATGGCCAGCGCGCGACCAACCCCGACGGAGCGCTGCGTATCCCGAATGTGCTGGATAATCTGATTGCCAAGCGGGCGATTCCGCCGACGCTGGGACTGTTCATCACGCCGGGCAATCTCAGCGACCATTATCCGGACACGCTGGGCATGACCAATCCGGACCATCGTGCGCCGGAATATGACGCGCTGAGCGATACCTATGCACGGATGCTGACTGACGAGTTGATGCCGGAAGTGGCAAAGCGCTGGCGATTCACCGACGATCCGAAGCGCCGCGCGATTGGCGGTACGAGCAGCGGTGCGATCGCCGCCTTCACCGTGGCCTGGCATCGACCGGCTGCGTTCGCCAACGTGATAAGCTTCATCGGCAGCTACACGTCGATCGGCTATGCGCCGGCCACCGCGGGCCAACCGATGACGCCAGGCGGCGATCTTTACCCGACCTTGATTCGCAAGAGCGCCATCCGCCCGCTACGCATCTTCCTTCAAGACGGCAGCGCCGACCTCGACAACGAACATGGCAACTGGTTCCTCGCCAACCAACAGATGCTGGCAGCATTGAACTGGGCCAATACCCACGCCGATGCGACAGGCGAGAAGGGTCCGCGCTACGACGTCAATCACATCTGGGGCGAAGGCGCGCATTCAGACGCCCATGGCGGCGCCATTCTGCCGGATGTGCTGCGCTGGATCTGGCGCGACCAGTCGAGCGCGAGATAGAATTGTATCGCTGCTTCAGGCGACCGCCTGCCAGGAGATGCGCGGACCGCGCTGGCGGCGTTCCTTGGCGGAAGCTGTTTCGACGGCGTGCCCGCTCCGCAGCTGCGGAATTTGACCTTCCACCGCGCGCGCGTGCGGGAGGTGCGAGGAACGGGTGCAGGTCGCAAGCTGGCCGGACGCGAGGGCGGCGCTCGACACCAATCCGGCAATCGCGGCAAGTGCAAGGACGCGAACAAGAGGGTTGGTCATCCCAGTCTCCCCTGACTGCGAAGGCACGTTGCGTAGCGCGGCAAAACTATACCGCCGATGAACGCAACCGAGTCTAGCCGCCGACCACCCAGTCCAGGCGCGGATCGCGGAAATCGACGACGTCGTTGAGCTCGTAGACATTCCGGTAGCCGTAGCCGACGAGATTGACGAACGTCTGGATGTTGAGCGCCAGCTTGATCGCCTTGCGCGGAACCGGGGGCGCGTCGTTGGCGAAATTGTTGTTGCAATAGATCAGGATGGGACGGTCCTCGCGCCCGATGACGGTAGCCAGGGACGCGGCCGTGAAATCGGTGAAGGGCAGGTTGACGGCGCCACGAATATGGCCGGCGCGGTAGGCATCGGCGGAGCGGGCATCGAGGATGAGCGTATCCGGGCGCGCTGCTGCGCGCCGGAAGTCGTCGAACGAGACAAGGCGCTGCGCGCGATAGCCCTGCACGTCGGCGGCAAGGGCGACGAAGCCAGGATAGTCGATTTGCGGGTTGCGGGGCGGCGCCGGCGGAGCCGCGCCGGAAAGCAGCAGGCCAAACGCGCAGAGGATGGTTACACGAACCATGAGCGATCTCCTTCGAGCGAAGATCGTTACAGCCACGCAACTGGCTCGCGGGTGAACGCATTTGCATGTCAGGGATCAATGTAGGTCGCGATCGATTCCAGGCTTCGAACGCGCTCGCGCAGGTCGGCAAGCTCAATCCGTTCGGCGGGTGAGCCAAAATTCTCCAACCGCAACTGGCTGCGCTTCAACTCGAGCCAATCTTGCCAGCCCTTGAGGGTCGCCGCGACGACGATCGCAAGACCGGTCAGCGCTACGGTCGCAACGCCGAACCAAAGATTGGCCTCGTTCATTCCGGGCTGCCATTCATCCCGACGCTCCGAACCCGCCAGTTCGAGCCCTATTAGTTGGTTCCGGCGTGGCGCATGTTCGCTGCCGCCTCGCGCATGCCACGCGCGCCCTCGCGCATGCCTTCCGCGCCTTCCTGCATGCCCTCGCCGGCCTCGATGAGATCCTCGTGGGTGACGGTTCTGCCCTGCTGCCGCGCTCTCTCAATCTCGCGCTCGCGGAAGGCCCGGTCGGTCTGGAACTGCCTCCCCATGCGCTCCAGATTGTCAGCCTGCACCTCCATCTGGGACGCACCGGTCTCCATTCCAGCGGCGCTGCCTGCCATCGCGCCGGCAATGATTTGCGGTACGTTGGCCATGGCGTGCTGCGCCCGCCGCATGTCCGCCTCGAATTTTGCGCGGGAGCGCTTGTCCCACCCCTGCTTGTCCCAGGCCCGCTTGTCCCAGGCCCGCTTGTCCCAGGTCCAGGAACGCTGTGCGTCGGCCATGGACCGAGCCATCGCCGCATCCGCCTGGACACGCGGAATGTCGGCCAGCGCATCCGATACGATCTGTCCGACATCCGGTATCGGCGGCACCGGGGCCACCGGCGGCGATGGCGGGACGGCGGGCATCGGAGGCAGCGGCGCCATCGCGGCCTGAGGACCGACATCGTCGCGCGGGGCCGGAGCGGCGGGCGTCGGCGGGACCGGATCCGCGGCCGCCATGGCTGCACCGCTTCCCACGGCGGCAGACGGTGGCAGGGCAACCGGCGCGACGGGCGTCGGCGGCGGCGTCGCTGCAACGTCGGGAGCGGCGGCGACGAGCTGGGTCGCCGCGATCGGCGCGGCGATGCCGACGCAAAGCAGCGTCGCAAAGCGCGCCCAGGCGCCATGATGCTCAGCCAGCCGACCGTCCAGGATGTTACGAACCCGCCGGCCGAGTGCGCTCGGCGATGCGGCGATGCTGTTTACCGGCAGCCGGCTCCGGAAGCGCGCCCAGCCGAGTAGCTTTTCGGCATAATGGGCCGCACCAACACGATCGGCCGCCTCGAGATCCGCGGCCTCTTCGGATTGCTGGATGAGTTCGCGCTCGAGCAGCCAGACCAAGGGATTGAACCAGAACAGGATGACGGCAAGCCGGGCCATCATCAGCGCCGGCCAGTCGCGCCTCGCGATATGGGCGACCTCATGGGTGAGGACCGCCTCGGCATCGCCCGGCCGCTCCAGCGTCGCGGGATCGACCAGGATGACTGGCCTGCGCCAGCCCCAGGAAAGCGGCGAGTGCACGTGCACCGAAACGAGCAGCCGGACGCGCCGGCGAATTCGCCTCGACGCGCCAACTCCATCGAGAATGTCGCGCCAATCCGATGCGCCGACATCGGCTGCGGCCGCCGTCCAGCGGTAGAGAATGGCAAGGCCGGCCAGGTGCCGGATCGCCAGGATCGCGACACCGAGGCCATAGATCAGGAGGGCGAGCATCGCCGGGTCGATTTCGGCCGCCGGCGTGATTGCCGGGGACGCCGCTTCGGCGACCGGTCCGAGCGGCAGCGCTGCCGGAAGTGGCAGTGCCGCCACCGGCGGGGGCGGGGGTGCAGTCGGGAGGGCCACGATTTGCAGTGCCGGCAGGAACGCCATGATCAGCGGCAGCGCGAGCAGCATCGCTACGCCGGCGCGAAGCAGGATGAGGCGATCGGTCGCGGTCCGCCAGCGCACCACGAACGCCAGCGCCAGGGCCGCTCCGGCGATCGCCGCCGACTTCCAGATCATCGCAACAAGGAAGGAGAAGATCATCGTCCGCGCTCCTTGGCTTCGTCGATCGCCCGCTGCAGGGCGGACGCTTCCTCGGGGGAAAGGCTCCTGGTCAGGCCGAGCAGCGCCATTGCCGCGCTCGCCGCCGACCCTGCGAAAAAGGTCTGCACGATTGAGGTCAATGCCGACTCGCGTACCTTCGCCGGCTGCGGGATGCTGCGATAGACATAGGCCTGATCCGCAACATCGTGCCTGACCAGGCCGCGGCCTTCGAGCCGTGTCAGCAAAGTGCGCACCGCCGAATAGCTCGGCGGATCGGCCATTGCACCGCGCACATCGGCCGCCGTGGCTTCGCCGATGGCGCAAAGGATATTGAAGATTTCGCGCTCCCGGCGCGGCACCGACTCGAGCACTGAGTCTCTCCTGCTACGTT